>Ga0335394_10000652_pt1 | contig 37370 bp, 27 predicted proteins | sample MAT03_FD_205741 | JGI IMG/M metagenome (GOLD analysis project Ga0335394, IMG submission 205741) | Freshwater microbial communities from Lake Fryxell liftoff mats and glacier meltwater in Antarctica - MAT-03 (spades assembly) (version 2) ...
TTATTACGCATAATAGTTTTGTTAGAGAGATACAAAAGAAACAACTAAATCATTTTTTTGAAAATTGGAATGACTATAAGCCATATGTTCCAGCAACTTTGTTAGACAAACTAAATAAGGTTCAGCAAGCATATGTAAAAAACAAAACTATATTCGACGAACAATCTGATGAAATTATTGATGTTATAGTTAGCGGGGTCAATTTACATTTCTATGGCGACCCAAAGGGCAAAGGTTTTTTTGATGCAAAATTTTTCAACACTTTTATGATAGTAGACATAGCCCGAATCATAGAAGCAGGTCTAAAATGCTTCAAAACATATAAAAATAATTAAATTTAATATTCTGAATGGGCCGGTAATATGCTGGTCCATTTTCTAATTTAAACATCAATTCGATATAAGTAATTTTCATAAATCTTTTGCCTAACAAGCTCCGCTGATATCAGACAACTATAAAGCGAATCGTTATAATTTATATAGCCAGTAAAGCAATTAATATCTATTGCAAAAAGCACAATTTTGACAATTTGCACAAGTTATGCAATCTTTAATAATATTAATACTAAAAGTTAAAATGGACGGGAAAATTATGAACTACAAAATATTGCTTTTATTTACCTGCTTCGCATTCATACAAATAAATAGCATGGAAGAAGAAACTAATGAATCTGCCTTTCTAAACCTTCCTGATGAAATACAAGCTCAATGTTTGAGTTTTGTGCCAGAAACGTGGACAGAATTAGTAAATATGAGAAATGTCTGCAAAAAAATGCAGGCAACTGTAAACGATCCATTTTTTCAAAAATTGATTGCTAAAAAAATATTTGAAATAGACCAAGAACATGCAAAAAAGCTTTTGGCAATATCTGCTAAATCTGGGAAAGATGAGACGGCATCTATATTTATCAATACTGATAGTATACTTAAAAAATACGCAATCATGCTTCTTTGTAGATCACCTCATATAATAGCCGAAGCGATAGATGATAAAGCAAAAGCATTAGAATTAAGTTTCTATTCAACGCTTTTATTCGCTCAAGTTAATCCGAATGATACTATAAATTTAGTTGAATGGTTTGACCAAGAACACAAATCTCCTTATACAACAAGAAATACTTCACCCCTTATAGAAGCCTTGTTATTTGGCAATGAAGAAATTGTCGATCTCTTACTAGCTTTTAACGTCGATGTCAATGCTAAAAATAGTGACGAGATTACTCCCTTGTTTATAGCAATAACCAGTATGAATCCTACTTTAATTAAGCTCTTACTTGAAAATGGAGCAGTCATTACTCCTTTAGTTGAATGGAAAATAATTACCATGCTAATACACTACGCTCTGTTCCCTCAATTAGCTGAAGTTTTGACCTTATTAATAAAAAATATGCAAGTCGATCAAGAATCTATCGAAAAACTATGTTATGAAGTCAATCAATTAAGAAAAGCCATACAAAACGAAGATAAATCTCAATGGAAACAATCATTACTAGTGAAATTTTTACCTAACGCGCTTCAGATTCTCAATACCTACAGCCAAATAACCAATAAGTTGCAAATAAAAGATATATCTGAACAGGTAAAGAGACTAGACCAAGTTCTGATAGAATATGGATTCGACTTCACAAGTAATATCATGCAAATGATTAAAAAACTCCCGGAAGCAAACATATTAAGAGCTATAATGCCTCGGCAAACACAAAATTCAAGTCAACAATGTTTCATGCAATAGTACTAAATTTATAAATTCGAATAAAAAAAGTGGTAGATCAAAAAATCTACCACTTTTTTTTTATATTTTTAAGCACTCTTAAAAGAATTTTGCTTTCTAGACTCTTCAAGCTTTCTTGCTTTAGCAGTTCTAATTTCTTCTACCATTGTATCAATTACATGGCTAATTTCTTTAATAAAATCAGGACCTTCATGATGAGCAACTAAATTAAAATGAGCAGTAACAACATGCAATTCCACTCTATTGTGAGCATGAACTTTGCTTTGCTCTAAAACTAAATTGATAGAAATAGGAGTTCTTTCAGATTCTAATAAATGATCAATCTTTTCTAATTTTTGATTAGCAAATTGTTCTAAACTTTCATTATGATCCATGTTTTTAAAAGCAATCCGTCTTTGCATAATTATCCCTTTTCGTTACCGTTTTTCTTTCTGAGGACAAACTTGATTGATGCGCCAGTCATATCGTATTTGGAGCGTATTAAGTTTTCAAAATAAGCTAATTGCGACGGGCCAAACCAAGCAGATTCATTTACTATAAGCTTTATAGTCACAGGACTTGTTTTAATCTGATTTACCTTGTAAATCTTTAACAAGTTTCGTTTATGATATAAAGGTTTATTAATAAGACCGCCAATTAACAATCTTGCAATTTCGCTATCATCAAATGTCCTAGAACAATTAGACCAAACTTTTTGAATAAGAGGCAACAATTTCCCAACATTCTTTCCGGTCTTACAAGAAATTTCTATTACCGGTATCTTATCTATTAAGTAATTATAATAATCAAAGCCCTCAGTTAAATCTTTCTTATTATCTTCATCCATTAAATCAGATTTATTAATAACTAAGATTAATCCTTTGTGCTGATCCTTAAAAGCATAAAATGCAAGTTTAAGTTCTTGGTCAACAAACGCTTTTTCAGATCCATCGACCATTAAAATTATAATATCAGAATCTTTTAAAGCTCGAAAAGCAGCCTTAACCATCAATTGTTCAAGATCTTCGGTAACAACCGAACTTCTTCGGATACCTGGAGTATCCGTTATTTCTATGCATTCCTGATAAAAATTAATTTTTTCAGATATCGCTTCTCTGGTAGTACCAGCAACATCCGATACTAATGAACGTTCTTGCTTTAACAAAAGGTTCATTAATGACGATTTGCCTACATTTGGCTTGCCAATAAACGAAATCTTGAAAGACTTCTTCTCTTCTTGATGACTTTTTTGATTAGGGAAAGCTGATACCATAGCATCTAGTAGATCATTTATTGCAAGGCCATGCTCAGAGGATATTCCTATAACAGATTCATAACCTAATCTATAAAAATCCAACAAATTTTCTTTGGCCTTATTTGCATCTATCTTATTAACAGCAACAATCACCGGCTTATTAAAACCACGCAAAAAATTTGCCAACTCTAGATCTACTGAAACAACTCCAGCAATACCGTCTACAACAAGCACTACGACATCGGCTTCATGAATTAAATCTATGACTTTTTGATTTATTTCTTTATAGAGACTCTCTCTAGGCTTTAGATTTAATCCAGCACTATCAATTAATTCAAATGAATCATTGTTCCAGTGAACAACATCCTTAATATGATCCCGAGTAACGCCCTCATAATCATACACCATACTTTTGACTCTATCAGAAAGCCTATTAAACAAAGTTGATTTTCCAACATTCATTCGGCCAATTAAAATTACTTTATTCACTGTGTTCCTCTAATATGTTATCAATGGCCAAAGAAGACGTAACTTTACCTGGGAAAAGTTTTGAAATTATATTCACCTTTTGGAACTTATCCAAATCGACCGGTATGTTTTTATCTTGGGCAACAACTCTTGTAATAGGTTTTTTAAATATTCTGTTACCAGATATTCCGGTATTTTCCGGCTTAACGCTTATTTCAATTTTTTTACTAAAATGTTCTTGATTGTCTAATCTATCAAAGTTTTTTTTTGCAGGCGCAGCGGTTGTAGAGTTTACCTGACTAATAGGGATTGCTATATCGCTCACAAACATAAATTCTATGGCAACGGCCTCTTGAAAAGAATCACGGGCTCGGAAAGCAGTAGTTAACAAGGGACGCCAAACAGCTTTCGTATTTTCCAACCAATCTTTAAAAAAATTAAGTTCCTTGTTAAACGAAAGATTAATACTATTTTCAGTTATTTTAAAATGGCCCTGCTTAAATATCGACAATACCAACGGATCATTAACATTTTCCAAAGCCCTTAAGAAAGCTTGCCATTCTTGAGGTACCTGAACAGAATTAGTTGATACAGTCGGTTGCGTAAAAACGGGTTCAATTTTCTTAGGCGCAACTTGTGGTACAGATTTAGGCGAGACTGCTTGAGAATTAGTTGGCACTGCTGGTGTTCTTGAAACCGGAGCGCTTGGTTCTGAGCTAATTAAACACAGCTTTATCAAAAGATTTTGAATCAGTATTGAAGGATTAGCTGTTTTTAGCAAAATCAATTCAAATGAATAACACAAATCTAGCATCTTAATAAATAGATCTAACGGACTTGAAGTTATTAAAGCCTTTAACCGATGTACCGACATTTCAGTTAAGTTAGAACTTAAATTCATTTTTAGGGTAACCGCTGAATAGAGTAGGTTTACTAATTTTTTAAAAACAATAAATTGGTCAAACCTATCTAGATTATGATTAACATAGAATGTCATCATATCATTTGCTTTTTGACCAATAATAAGCTCAAGTAAATTAATTAAGTAATCTTCAGGCATCAATCCTAAAGCAGTAAAGACAGTCTCTTTATTGACTATATTGAATCCAGCTCGTATTTTTTCTAATAAATTCAAAGCATCACGTGCAGAACCATGTGATTCTTGAACAATAAAATTCAATGCTTCTAGTTCAAATTCAATTTCTTCAGCTTTACAGATATGAACCAAATAATTAAGTAAGCTTTCTTTATCGATCGGCATAAAAAACATTTGGAAGCATCTAGAACGTACTGTTTCTATAACTTTATTGACCTCAGTAGTAGCAAGAATAAATAACACAGATGCCGGTGGTTCTTCTAATGTTTTTAAAAGCGCATTAAATGCCGCTTTACTAAGCATATGTGCTTCATCAATCAAGTATATTCTTTTCGAACCTAATGCTGGTATAAAAGAAGCTGAATCTATAATTTGTCGTACATTTTCAACACCCGTATTAGAGGCAGCATCTATCTCTATAAAATCTGGATGTGCTGATTTATTGAACAGAATACAGGACTGACAAACCGAACATGGTAACGAAACATTTTTAGGATCTTGCCTAAAATTCAATAAATTTTCACAATTTAACGCGGCAGCAAACAATCTTGCTACCGTTGTTTTTCCACAACCTTTTGGACCGGAAATAAGATAGACAGGCGATATTAGATTTCTATAAAGACAATTTTTAAGTACTTTTATAGCAAAATCCTGTCCTATTACTTCCTCAAATTTTTTAGAACGCCATTTACGGGCAAGATTTAAATACATGGTATATTACAGTTATGGAAATTAAAGATTATTATTAGGTCGAATCTATAGTCGCTAAAAACACAAACAGCCTATAATTATTCTACCATAAAAACGCATATTTAGAAAATTATAATTAATGACCAAAATTAGATACAGATAAAGCTGGTTTGACCTATTCAACCCCAAGCCCTAGGCCATTGATCAGAACACAAAATTCAGCGGAGGCAAACCCCTACTCGATGACTTTAGCTTCTGGTTAAGCATATAAATAAGGGAAGCCTATACAACAGAATCATTACCCTTGCTGCTTCCTTTCGGACCTGACAATTTAAGCAATTATCGTTTATAGACTTCCCAACTTTTATTCACTCATTAAAAAACATAGTGAACATATATTTATTTACTTAGTAAAACTTAATATTATGATTTACGCAAGTTGTTTTACTAAATTTAATTGGCCATCTCAACTAGACCTTCCTAATCTGGTAGCTCTAAAATTGAAGGCGTAAGCCAGGCGTAGTTTACCGAGCCCGAAGGCCCGGATAAACGAAGACTGGTGGAGAGAGAGGGATTCGAACCCTCGATACCCCTTTCAGAGTATACATGATTTCCAATCATGCTCTTTCGGCCTCTCAGACATCTCTCCAGTAATTTTTATTATTCTTTTGTTTTGCTTTCTGAAGTTACTTTAGGCTCTTCAGAACGTGCAACTGATTTTTTAGGCGCAGCTTTTGGCTTCGGTTCAACTTCAGCAACTTCAGGTTCTACTGAAATGGCTTCAGCTTCTACATCAGCAGCCTTTTTCACTATTTTGGCACGTGGAGCAACTTTTGCTACAGGCACAACTTTACGCTTTTTAGGCTTAGATGGGTCTTCTTCTTCGTCAGGGTTAAGACCAAATACTGAGTCAAATGTTTCGTTAACATTAAGAACTTCACCTTTAGGTTTAGCTGCTATTGTTTGTTGTCCACGCTTAATTGCTTCTCCTAAATAATCCATTAATAAATCAACAGATCTTGGAGCATCATCATTAGCTGGTATAACAAAGTCGATTCCTGATGGATCGCTATTGGTATCAACCAAAGCAACAATTGGAACTCCGGCAGCTATAGCCTCTTTAACACAAACATGTTCTTTTTTAACATCAACAATAAGTACCGCACCAACTGGCCATGGCATATGACTTATACCACCAACAATTCTTTCTAATCTATCCGCTTTCTTTTGAATAACGTTTAGCTCTTTTTTCAAATAAGAGTGTTCAGAAGCCTTCGCTAAAATATCTTTGAAATGTAGAAAGTTAGTAACAGATTTACGAACTTGGCGAGGATTACTAAAAGTTCCTCCCACCCAACGTCTGCAAACATAAGATAAATTAAGTTCTTTTGCTAATTTTAGAATTGATCCTTGAGCCGCTTTTTTAGTCCCTACTAGTAAAATCGATTTACCTTCGGCAGTAATTTGCTCTAAGAATTTAGCTGCTCTACCTAATTGGTAAGCAGTTTTAGAAACATCTATTAAATGAATCTTATTTCTAGATCCATAAATAAATGGAGCCATTTTAGGATTCCATTTAGATGTCTGGTGTCCAAACTGTACACCATTTTTTATTAAAACTTTTAAGTCGATACTATCATTCATATAAAAACTCGCTCTAAGGGGTTATAACAGTTACTTTCCTGGCTTGAATAGATATTCAATAACCACCCCTCTTTATGGAAAATAAGTGACAAACTAACGATTAAAATTATAACGTATTAATAATAAAAAGCAATCTTATAACACTTCAGCAGAGCCGATTACTTCATTTTGCTCTACCGATTTCTCAAATTTTTTGCCCAGCGCATATGCTGCAATAATCCAGGAAAAAATAGTAAATGTTAAGAATATAGCCTGTACGTTAATTATCATGCCTAAACCAACATAACCGGAACAAGCATTAAATGACGAAGCAGTCATTTTGGCAAACTTTGAGCCCATACCATCAATCCAAGATTTAGTTTTAAACTTAATCTCTTTTATTGTCGGTATATATAAACTCTCTCTCAACGGAACGGCTAACGCATAATTAACTGCTCTGGTTACTACAAATGCTATAATTGCTGTTAAGTAATAAGGTTTAATCAAGAATGCTAATACCGATATTCCTGTAATCACAGGGATCAATACCAATGCTCTCTTTTCTCCCAATACTCGCATAATAGTTCTTGTACCAAAAATTACCACAAAGAAACCAACTATGTGAACTAACAATGCTTGCCACAGCAAGAACTCAGTAAAAGCCGATAATGTTGATGAAGTAGATTTACCAAAAATTATATTTTCAACCTTGATAACCTGATTTACAAGTTCAAAGAAAAAGGTCATTCCAAAGATCCCCATAACGTATGGATACTTGAATAAAAGCACCAAGCCAGACAACATACCTTCAAACCAAGGCTTATCTTTGGCTTCGCGTTGAATCTGTTTATCAACCCGATAAGCAGCTTCATAACCATGCAACTCTCTTTTAGGCACTGTCTTTTCTAAAATATATATAATCACCGGGACAAATAACAGTAAAAATGAGGATAAACCTAGTAATATTTGTAGATTAACTGCATCCGAATATATATTGCTTTTAAGCAACCAACAAGCAGAACCCGCAGTTAATATGCCACCAATTTTAGATCCAGCTATCATAGCAGAATAATTGCTCTTAGCTGATTCAGCACCAGTTATTGAATTTACAAATGCCCAAAACACTCCAACCAGTAAAGGTGGAATAGCTTCTACAAAAAAGTAGAAAATCCATCCAAAAACTCTATATGGGCTGGCCACTGGATTTGCAAGCCCAATGGTTGAACTCGCTAAACAGAACGAGAGCAGCAATCCGATGATGCCAAAAAATAATGTATAAACATAAAGAAGTTGATGTTTCTTTATCCAATCAACCAATTTTGAATGCAAAAACAAGAGTGGAATAAAAACTAGCATGGATGCCACTTTAGCATAAGCCAAATAAATACGATCAGCCCCAATTATAGAAGTGAAAACAGCATCTTTTAATTCTTTGGAAATAGTATAAGAACCTATTATTAAAAAGAAAGCCGCAGAAAGCAAAACTACCTTAGTAATTTCTTGCGGGTCGACATCCAATAGAAACTTTAAAAACCTTTTGAGCCTAAAACTCATAAAAAATCCCCTCGAATTTAAAAAATATTTTTATCCTATCAGATGATGCTCAATTATAAAATAAGCCCTGCTCGAATACTCGAGAGGGCTTAATAAATTTATCTGTTTTTAGCAGACTACTCGTTTTTGATCTACTGCTTTTTGGTATGTATTACCTAAATAAAGTGCTACAAAGAACCAAATGCCACTTAAACCAAATGCTATAATACTAATTATTACGAAGAAATAGTTAGCATATGCATTAGACAAGATGTTGAAAACTGAACCAGTTGCTTTTGAACTTCTTGATCCAAAAGTTTCAATCCAAGCTTGTGATTTATATTTTACATCACCAGTTGTTGGAATATAAAGCTGTTTCATGGTCGGACCATTTAAAGCATAGTTTATAGCTTTTACCGATACCATTATCCAGAATAAAATATTTATATCATTATAGAACATAAACAAACAAACCAGTGCACAAATGATGATTGGCATTAACGCCAATGAAGCTTTTACACCAACATAACGTTGAACGTTGCTTATACCAAAAAATAAACATAAGAATGCAACAAGGTTTACTTTTTGAGCATAATCACCTAAAAATGCAGTTCTTGCAACTTCACTAGCATGAGCAGCTGTCATAGCCATCTTGAAGTTTACGTCTATTATCGTAGAAAGAATTTCATAAATCGCTACTACCGCAAATATTCCAAGCAAATATTTTTGAGATACCATTAATTTTAAACCTTCTAAGAAGCCAGGCTCAACATGAGATTCAGCTTCAGCTTCATTCTTACCATGAAACCCGACCAATTGATCTTTTGGAGTTACTTTTAAGAAGTTACGAATTCCGACAATAACCAATAAAATTAAGACTGCACAAATAATTATAACTGGGGCACTGCTTCCAAAATATTTAGCACCAAGCGGTGTTAAGAATGTGGGCCCAAGAATCGCACCCAATTGACCTAACATAGTTACTAAGAAGAAACCGCTTTTTGCTGACTCAGGACTGGTAGTATCGGTAGCAAACGCCCAGAACAACACAACCATTAATGAACCATAGCTTTCAACTAATACATACCAGAGCCATCCAGCTATTCTCCATACATCACCAACTGGATTTGATAATCCATAAGGGGAATACATAAAGTAAAGCCCGAAGCCAAGAGTTAATGCAAAATAGAGACCGCCTAAAAAGTAGAACATATGCTGGCGAGGAAATCTTTCTAACGCTTTGTTATAGAAAACAACGATAGGAAAGAGAATAATTAATGAAACAATCTTAGCATATGGAAGATATGCTCCTCCAAGTCTTGGATTTTTTGCTACTTCTAGTGGATCATGCACTAAACTGGTAAAAATAGCATCTTTTAATGGACGCAATGTCCAATAAACACCAATTACGATTGCAAAAATTACGCCTAGTCTTAAGAACTTTTTCAGCTCTTCTTTTTCAAATTTTCCAAACCAGTTTATAAAAAAACTGTTATGAACTAAATAATCCAACATTGATTACCCTTATTTAATTTAGCTTAGATTTTATTAAAATTTATATACTGAGTATAACAAGTCTTGTGTATTTGTAAAAATTTTATAAAAACAATACACATTGTCATTGCCTAAAAAATCATCATATATGCCCTCCTTACATGTTTAAAAACATATTGTTAAAAATGCATTAATTTATTATTGCTAAAAATTAATTTAATTATGTAAATCTAAAAAAGATTATATCTCTAAAAAAATATTAACAAAAATTATTTGTTGAATAGCTTTTGTTTATTAGATGTATCATAAAGTTTAATCATTTACTAATTGAGTCCGTTATGCTAAAATTATTTTAGAAACTCAACTAAAATTAACTTTAGAAAATCCTATTAAAAGTTTAAGCATTAAAATCATTAGGAAACTAAATGACAAAAAAAGAAACCATCGAACAAACTAATTTTTTAGCATTGTTGCCTTTGAAGAACGTTGTCATTTTACCAAAAAGCATCATCCCTATTATGGTGGGTAGAGCCTCTTCTATAGCAGCTGTAGAATATTCCTTAAAACATAATAAATCTATCTTTATAACAGCGCAAAAACATCCAGACATCGAACACCCAACAGAAGATGACGTATTTGCTTACGGAACAAAATCGACAATTTTAGAAGTTAGAAGAATGCCTAAAGGCACTCTAAGAATCTTCGTTGAAGGACTTTGTAGAGCAAGGATATTAAAAAGCCATGCAGTAGATGACTTTTTGGAAGTAGAAATTGAAGATCTTCCTACAACCAATTTGGAAGCAACAATTGAGCTTGAAGTGCTATGGCGTCAATTAAAAACTATCTATGATGAATATGCCCAACTAAATCATAAAATACCTGCAGATCTGGTCCCTATTACAAAAAACCCTGAGGACATGGACGTTATTGCAGACACTATTGTTGTACATCTAAATCTTTCATTTGAAGAACGCCAACAATTACTTGAGCTTTTTGATTTACAGGAAAGAATTATCAAACTTTGTGCTTTATTAAAAAAAGAAAAAGTTATTCTTGAAACTGAAGAAAAAATCAGAGGCACCATTCAAAAGCAAGTCGAGCAAAATCAAAAAGAATATTATTTGACAGAGCAACTTAAAGCTATCCAAAAAGAACTGGGTAGAGAAGATACTCATACCGAAATAATGCAAATTAAGTCTAAAATCAAAGGACTCAACTTAACTACTGAGGCTTTAGAGAAAGTAGAAAAAGAGCTAAGACGCTTAGAGCAGATGCCTCCTCTGTCATCTGAAGCAGTAGTAAGCAGACACTATATTGATTGGATTACTTCATTACCATGGCATAAAGCGAGTAAAGATACAGTAAGCTTAGAAGAAGCTGAAAAAATATTAAATATACATCATGCCGGTCTTAAAAAAGTTAAAGAAAGAATCATAGAATTTTTAGCTGCTAAAAAGTTCTCCAAAACGTTCCAAAGATCTCCTATAATTTGTCTTATTGGGCCTCCAGGCGTGGGTAAAACATCTTTAGCGAAATCTATAGCAGAAAGCTTAGGTCGAGAATTTGTTAGAATTTCTTTAGGCGGGGTAAAAGACGAAGCTGAAATTCGTGGACATAGAAGAACTTACATTGGTGCAATGCCTGGAAAAATAATTCAAGCAATGCGAAAAGCAAAAACGGTTAATCCGGTGATACTATTAGATGAGATAGATAAAATGTCTAATGATTTTCATGGAGATCCAGCCGCTGCATTATTGGAAGTATTAGATCCAGAGCAAAACAAAGCATTTACCGATCATTTCCTAGAAATCGGTTATGATCTTTCAAAAGTAATGTTTATTACAACCGCAAATCATATTGAAGGAATACCATATCCTTTATATGATCGCATGGAACGAATTATTCTATCTGGTTATACCGAAGATGAAAAAATAGAGATTGCTGAAACTTTCATGATTCCAAAAAATCTTGAAGAATATGGCCTAAAATCAAGTCAATTTATACTTCCAAAAGAAATTTTAGCTACGGTAATTAATCACTACACCAAAGAATCAGGGGTAAGACAGTTAGAGCGCTTAATTGCTAAATTAATGCGTAAATCTATACAAATATTACTAAAAGACAAAAAACAAAAAAATGTCACTATTACGCCTGAATTTGTTCTTGAATGGCTTGGTTATCCCAAGTTTAAGCCTACAACTTTAGATACTGGTGATAGTAGAATTGGTTTAGCAACTGGCCTTGCTTGGACCGAAGTTGGTGGCGATGTACTAGAAATCGAAGTTACGGTATTGCCAGGAAAAGGCGGCTTAACATTAACTGGCCAGCTCGGTGATGTAATGCAAGAATCAGCACATGCGGCACTTAGTTATATACGTTCAAGAGCAGAAGCTCTAGGATTGAAAGAATCATTCTATGCTTCAAAAGATATACATATCCATATCCCAGAAGGTGCTACACCAAAAGATGGCCCATCGGCTGGCATAACAATATGTACGGCATTGGTATCTGCATTAACGCTTAATCCAACCAAAGAGCATGTAGCAATGACTGGCGAAATAACCTTGCGTGGACGAGTATTACCAGTAGGTGGTCTCAAGGAAAAAATTCTCGCCGCTAGACAGCATAAAATTACTACTGTCTTGGTTCCAGATGAGAATAGATCAGAAGTCGAAGAAGTTATGAAAGAGATTGGAAAAGATAGCTTAAATGTAGTTTACATGCTTCAGATGGATGAAGTGTTAAGAAGAGCTTTGGTAAAAGATCCTTTTAATCATTCCCCAAAATTAAAATCTGAAAAAGAAGTGACACCTAAAAAGAAAGCTGTATCGAAAAAAGAACCGGTAAAAGCAACGGTTAAGAAAATCAAATAACGCAAATTTAGTTTAATTTATAAATTCGGTCCGTCATATCCTACGTTCTTCTAAGGATATGACGGACCGAATTTATTTTTGTCTTAAAATTAATTAACTTACTTTGCCTGGCTTCATGTTATCTAACATCAGTTGCAAAGTTTCGTTTAAGTCAATATTGGTATTATCAATAACAATTGCATCTGGAGCACGCCTTAAAGGAGCAATGGGACGTTGCATATCTCGCTCATCTCGTTGTTGAATAAAAGGCATAGCCTCTTCAACCGTAAAATAATTACCTGTTCTGCGTTTGCTCTTTGCCCATCTTTCTGCTCGAGCTTCTAATGAAGCTGTCAAAAAAAATTTGAATTGAGCTTTATCAAAAACAAAGGTCCCACAATCTCTGCCTTCAGCAATTACATTGCGATGTAATGACGCTAAATGACGCTGAAAATTTACAATATGATCTCGAATGAATGCATTCTTGGCAATTATAGAGGCAGCTGCATCTATATTGGGATAAATTAGAAATCGCGTAATATCTTCACCTTCAAACCAAATTTTTACACGATAATCTGAGTATTCATAAACATATTGATCAAGCGAAAATGGCAACTCTGCTTCAAAATTATAAGCTGCTAATCCATTAAGATCTATACCACATTTATAATGTAAGATATACGCAAATGAACGATAAAGAAAACCTGAGTTAATATAATAAAAATGAAGATGCTTCGCCAGCATTTTAGCAACAGTCGATTTACCACTTGCTACTGGGCCATCAATCGTAATAATCATAATGCTACATCCATTCCTTGTAATTCTACTGACACTTTACCATTCCATTCATTCGTAACCACACAAACAGCAAAATCTATCGGCTCATCTTTTTTATTCAAAAGTGACTGATAAAGATCGGGTCTATTAAAAAAAATCATCGGCTTAAGTACACCATCGGAGAATACCGTACATTTTATATGAACCTCTTTCAAAACTGTCGGTCCATCAACCAAAGTAGCATTTCTAAGATAGAATACCGGTTGCGTATTAGAATTTCCAAAAGGCTCAAGATACTGCATATCGGTGGTTAATTTTTTATTGACCTCTGTGAGACTTATTTCTGCATCCAGTTTCAAAATTGGCTTATCTGCAACAAAAGGCATTGCTGATCTGATATACTCTTCTAAACGTTCTTTTAAAATTGATAAGTTAGCTTGATCCAATGCTAAGCCAGCTGCTACTGCATGCCCACCAAAAGATATCAGTAACTCTTTATTTGCTTGTAGCGCATTAAAGATACTAAAATCTGGTGTCGATCTACATGAACCTTTTGCTAAACCATCTTTTGTTATATGAAACAACAATGTTGGCCGATTGTAAGCTCCAACAATTTTAGATGCAACTAATCCAATAATGCCAGGAGGCCACTCGCTTGAATAAGCGATAAGAATGCGCTGATCGCCAATTCCTTGGCCATCTGGATCTATAAATTTTATAACATCAGAATAAACTTTTTTTTCCACATCTTTACGTGCTTGATTAAAATCCTTTAGCACCGAACCTACAGAATATACTTCTTCTTGATCACTACCAATCAGAAAGCGCACGCCCCTTCTAGCGTCTTCTAGTCGACCTAAAGCATTTATTTGTGGCGTTATGAAAAAGCCAATATCAGTAGACGATAATGAACTCTTTTTAAACTGAACATTATCTTTTAATATTTTTAAAGGAAGACTCTCTTTTTGGTTGACTATCGATAGACCATGTCTAACCCAAAAGCGATTTTCACCAGTTAACGGAACAACGTCCGCAACGGTTCCCAAAAGTAATAGCTCATAAACTTTCTCGGGCAACTTTAGGTCCATATATTCATAAAGCAATGCCATTAATTTGAATATAACGCCCACGCCCGCGAAATACTTATAGGGATAAGGACAATCAGATTGATGTGGATCAACAATTGCATACGCGGCAGGCAATGCTCCTTCACGAGGTCTATGATGATCCGTAATAATAAGATCTACCCCAAGCTCTTTTGCCTTAGCAGCTGCATCAAAAGCTGTTATACCATTATCCACGGTAACTATAACTGTATAGCCATTTTTAGCGGCCTTCTCAACGGTTTTAACGGATAGTCCATACCCATCGTTAACCCGATGAGGTAAGAAGAAATTAATTTTTGCATCTAAAGGCAATAAACAGATCATCATCATAGCAGATGAAGTTATACCATCCACGTCATAATCGCCTGCAATTAAAATTTTTTCACCATTTTTTATAGCAGTAATTATTCTTTTAACAGAAATTTCGGCATCTTTTAGCAGCTCAGGTCGAGCAACATCTTTTTCAAATGAACTGAATAAATAATTATCAATCTCTTTTTTGGTACCAATACCACGCTCTAATAAAACCTGAATAATGGGAATTGAAATATTATATGACACTGCTAGGTCGATAAGATTGCTCTTTTCAACGCTAGGCAAATTCCAAATATATTTTGATCCAGTAAGCGAATTGGTAGACATATTTTCTAGTTTCAGTTTTAAGAATAAGAATATATAAAAATTAAATTAACTCAATCGATTAAACTGTTCATCCAACGAATACCAAAATATTCAAAAGCCCGAAGCACATACTTTGCAGATATTTCATAATAAAAAAACCCCTCAATTAAAACAACAATCCACATTTATTTACAAAAAAAAGTTGTTATGGTTTAATAATACATAGACGGCAATGTCACCAAAACCAACCATAAAAAATGGCGATGTATTTAATTGATAATAAAATCTGAATTAGCTAACATAAAGCATCGAAAAACACCATTAAATAAGATAAAAATCATGACAAAAAAAAGCATTTTTTCATTTATGTTGGTATATGCAAGCGCTACATTCTCTATGGAAAAAGAAAGTACTGCACATTTGACGGGTTTATTGAGCGAACTCATAGTAGAAAGCCCTGCTAATTTAGCACATCTAGCGAAAAATTTAATAAACTATGATGAGTTGGCCAAAGCACTTTTAGAAATAAGTGTAAAATTAGATAATCAATCTGCTGAAGACATCAAATCGGAAGAAGTGCTATTTTATTACTTAATAGAAGAAAATTTACGTCTCGGCAAAGAAGATCTACAAGCAATAGTAAATGATGGGGAGCAGAATTTTCTTAGCAGCTACAGCCCAGAGATTAAGAAATATTTTGATTTTGCATACTCATTTATCAAGTCCCAAACAAAAAATGTTGATGAATTAAATAACATTATAGACATTGATAATTTAATAAAAAAAATAATCAGCTCACTTCATTATCCATTAATTAGGTTCTTTTTTAATCTAGGCTTGATTGATATTGAAAAACACACAAAATGCGTTTATTTGGGATTCTTTGAAACATTTAATAGCAAATTAGCACAAAATGTTTCGACTGAACTACATCAATTAATAGCAAAACCCATTATTGAGAATATTTTTCAGCAGAGTCCACTGGATTATATTGGTTTATTAAAACATCTTGATTCAGCAAAGCAAATCATGAGTCAGGAAACTTTTTCTAATTTACACGCTTATTTAATTAAGCTTCAGAGGTATAAAAATCTTAGAGATAATTATGCCCAATTTAATACTTAGAGCCCTATTAATTAAGGGACAAATTTATATAAAAGGCAATAAAGTATTATTGCGAGAAAATTTAATCACTTTTAAAAGAGAAATGGAAGTATCATGATAAAAAAAATTATTATTCCACTTGTTTTGTTCTATGCAAGCAGCATTTTTTCTACCAAAGACGAAGATGAATTTCTAGATATAAGCTTCGTTGAATCTACTGCCACTCATGTAAAAAAACATATATTTTTCGAAGAAATGGACAACTGTCCGTACATAAAAACAATATCTTACAATTTATCAAACCCTCAAGATTTAGCCGGTACACTGGACGAGATAAATAAAAAATTAAATGACCCTAAAACAGCTAATGCGATCGGGGCTAAAGCGCTCTTGTTTTATTATCTCATAGAAGAATATCTAGAAAACAACCCAGAAGAAAAACTAGAAACTATTACAATCGCACAAATGCAAGATTTCTATAATATTGCATGCCATGTTCTACAATTTTCTAGTCAACCACACAGCCTTGATGGTCTTATACTTGAATTTATAGATGAGTTTGTAGAACAATCAGGGCTACATGAAAAAATAATTATATCATTAAACATCTCACTAATTAATGCTTTTTTTGAATTAGATTTAATAGATCAAGACACACTTAAAACATTACATATTAAAACGCTTGAGTGCTTCAATAAATTTTTAATAAAAACCAACATCAGTGATGAAATAAGCAAAAAAATCGGACAGCCTCTTATAAGTCACGTTTTTCGCAAAACGCCCATTAATTACGATGAGCTATCGCAAATTCTTATAGAAGAAATTGAAAACATTCCTCATGAAATTCAGGGGAAAATTTACCACTATTTTCATCAATTAAGCGACATAACTGACTTACGCACACTATTTAAAAATTCTTAGTATTAAATTAACAAGCTCCTGAAAAAGGAGCTTGTTTTTAGATTTTCTTTTTTAATGTAGGAAATAAAATGACTTCTTTAATTGAAGTTGTATTAGTTAAAAGCATAATTAGCCTATCAATACCGATGCCCACTCCAACTGTTGGTGGCAAACCATATTCAAGCGCTAAAACATAATCAGCATCATATTGATGAGCTTCTTGGTCGCCTGATTCAAAAGCCTTAAGTTGATCCTTAAAGCGCTGAGCTTGATCAAATGGATCATTCAGTTCATTAAACGAATTCGCAATTTCCATGCCAGCTACAAAAAGTTCATATCTTGCCGCAATCTCAGGATTATCAGCATCTCTTTTTGATAATGGTGATACTTCTATCGGAAAATCAATAACAAAAGTAGGTTGAACTAATTTGGATTCTACAATCTCATCAAAAATTAAATAAATTTTCTCACTTAGCGATAATGGACGAGATATCTTAATGCCTAATTTTTTTATTGATTCATCAATCTTACTTTGATCAAGGTCAGCATCTGTTAAATTAGCATGCAATTTAACAGCATCTTTTACACTAATGCGTGTAAATGGCTTTTCAAAATCAATAACATGATCACCAAAAGGTAACAGCTGTGAACCCATAACCTCATCTGCTGCTTTTCTTATTAACTTTTCAACCATATTCATTGAAAAATGATAATCTTCATTAGCTGTATAAAATTCAATCATGGTAAATTCAGGATTATGCCGAGTTGAAACACCTTCATTTCTAAAGTTTCGATTAATCTCATATACCCGCTCAAATCCACCAACTACTAATCTTTTAAGATAAAGCTCTGGCGCTATTCTTAAATAAAAATCAGAACTTAAAGCATTATGATGAGTTGTAAATGGTTTTGCCGCAGCACCTCCAGCTATTGGATGAAGCATCGGTGTCTCGACTTCTATATAGCCATGTGAGTCTAAATAATTTCTAATGGATTTCAATATAGCACTCCGCTTTACAAATCTTTCTTTTGTTTCAGCGCTCGATATTAAATCTAAATACCGTTGTCTATATTTTGTTTCAATGTCAGTAAGACCATGAAACTTTTCTGGTAAAGGCCTTAAACATTTACTTAGCAACTTAAACTCTGCTACATGAAGCGTAGTTTCATTCATCTTGGTTTTAAAAGAAGTTCCTTTAACCCATACAATATCACCAATATCAATTAAATCTTTAAAGATGTCGAACTGTTGGTCACCCACCATATCTTTTTTTAGGTAAATTTGAATCCGACCTGATTCGTCTTGTACATCAGCAAAAATAGATTTACCATGCAATCTTATGGTCATTAATCGACCAGCAACTTTATATTCACGCTCTTGTTGATCCTGCTCATAGTCAGCTTTAATCCTGGATGCATTAGAATCAATAGGCTCAAATTCAGGCCAAGGCTCAATCGATAAAGCTCTTAATTTTTTAACCTTTTCTACACGAATCTCATATTCTTGTGATTCATTTTCAAACAGCATAATAATCCTTAAGATGTGACAAATTTACATAAATTTATTATCAATTATAACAACAAACAATATAAAATTAAGCACCTTCCTAGCTTTCCTAGAAAAGTGCTTAATAAACTTAAAATTATTAAAATTTATTTTTTAGATAATGCAAGTCTACCGAGTTCAAGTTGCTGTTCAATGAAACTTGCAGGCCAACTAGCTGAAATATCAACAATTGCTCCATTCTCATCCAATTCAGGCATTAAGCTTGGGAATATTTCTGCTACCTCTTTCAGATCTCCTTGGACCGCTTTACGATTATCCTTAAGAATTTTAATATATTCAGGATGCCGAACACAGGTTCCATATTTCTTCATAAGCCGCTCTACACCCTGGCCATCTGCCGTAGATTTATAACGCTGAACCAAACAAGCTAGATCTTTCACTGCTTGCATTGCTTTATTCAAATCAGTTAATCTAACGCCAATAACTTTATGCTCAATACCATTAACCGGATATACCTCTTCAACTAATTCAAGGCTTCCATGATCAAGCAGATAGTTCAAAATGGCAGTATTTGCTTGTGCATGTGCTTGTACTATTTCAACCGCATTATCCGACTGCGTCAAAAGTCTATAAAGACCAACTTTAGCCATATGCAAAATAAAACATTCAATAAGTTTTTCTTTGCCAATCTTTTGAGTCCAGCCTTTATAAAGACCACTAGCATCAAGTGCATCAAAACTAAAGATGCTCGTATAAAGTGCTATAATCTCAGCACGCAGCTCTTCAAACGCAGAGGAATAACCCCCAATAAACTCGGTGCTATTGGTATCGGTTACTGCAATTACATCACCAATATTGTATTTTTGCCCATCAATTACCAAAGGATCCCCTTCGACAAATGTATGTTGCGCATCTCTCCCACTTCCATGCCCAAGAGTTTCATGTAATACCACTTGTACATCCCAGATATCATGATTAAGCTTTCTTTGCGGATCATTAAGTTCGAGCCAATCAGCTTCTTCTTTTATATTAAATAGTTTCAATGATAACGTTGGATTAATCAACTCACCAATCCCTTTACCTAATTGATATATAATTTGCTTAGAACCATACTGAGCACGGATATCTGAATAATTAGGTAAACAGTATGCAGCCGCTACTTTCACTGGTCCAAGATCACCCGCCGCAAATATTTTTGCATTAACAGATGCATTTGGTATAGCTGCGTGGTCCTGAAGATTTTGTCGTTTAAACTCATCTGGAAATGGTAATGATTGCTCAAGCTCGGGAAGTAATGCATTTAGCTTCTTCATATCAACAACTTTTACTGTAACATCAGCTGCAAAAGCACCGCGATATTGCATTGGGTCATGATATACTTCAATAAAACCGATACTAAAGTCGATTCTACTATTTGTTTTTAACCATTCTATTGAACATTTTCTAAAATCATTTTCGTCACCAGTTTCAAGGAATTTCAGCATATGTTTTAAACTTGCTGGTATATGTTTATCAAACAGGTCAGGATGTTTAAGCGAATAGTCATGCGCTTTTGTAAGCCAATAATGTACAACTTCAAGTTCTGCAGAATATTTACCACCAATTTTATATCGTTGACTCATCGATACACGCTTTCCAGCATTTTGCTCGGTATAAAAGTAAGCATTAATTACGGATTTAGCTTCCTGATCCAGAGCATCAAAATCGGCTTGAGTAAAGTCTTGACTATAGATATTAACCGCACTTTGTTCAATGCTTCCATCTACAGTTACCGTTGGTTCATAATGAGCATCAAATAATGATTTATATAATCTCTCTATTAATTTTGTAGGATGCTGAATACCTATTACTTTAAGAACTGCAATAATATTGTCTGAATTTAAGTTATTTAGCTGCAAACTTTCTGGGGTCCGTTTATGATTTGCAAACTCTTTCAAAAAATATTGCCCATGATGCGCATATAAATAAACTAAGAATGTTTCAGCTTCCGACAAGAAGGCCTCAACATCTAACATTGATTTACATTGCAGTTTAATAGCTTCTTTATTTAAAATAATTTTTTCAAAAAGCTCAGTAAGCTCCACTGCATCACGATGTGTTTGATCTGCCGCAATACGATTTCCGGGAATACTTGCTCTATAAAGATAATAAGCAAAGATACGTTCTTGAGGAGTTAGATTATTCCAAAGTGCCGGTAATTGCACGTTTGATTGGGTCGCAATCTCTTTGTACTGATTAATTTGGGGTGAAATATCGTCTAATCTTTTAACCATGCTTGCTTTCGAATATAACGTGATCGTAATGCCAATAAGTACAAAGTTTATAATTTTTCTCATTCTGTTACCCTTTTTCATAGTAAACTTTTTTATTTTTTCGATTATAAAAAAAATTTACCACTTCGGCAATCTATCTATAGTTATTAGCCTACCATGCTCTCTTGATATTTTTTCTCTACATAATCCCAATTAACAACATTCCACCAAGTATCTATATAATCGATTCGCTTGTTTTGGTGTTTCAAATAATAAGCATGCTCCCATATATCCAAGCCTAAGACCGGTTTCAGCCCTACAGAAATTGGATTATCTTGATCTTTCGTAGTAACTAACACTAATTTTTTATCAGCATTGATACATAACCATGTCCAACCACTACCAAAAAGTTCTTTTGCTTCTTTATTAAATGCTTCTTTAAACTTTTCAAATGAGCCAAACTGTTTTTCGATCGCCACTTTAAGAACACCTTGCGGTTCTTTTCTTGCATTTGGCGTCATCATGAGCCAGAACAATGAATGATTTAAATGGCCACCAGCAAAATCAATTACAGCAGTCCTAATGCTTTCAGGAATCTCATTTAAATTTGTAAGCAAATATTCTAGCGGCTTTCCTAGCAAATTTGGGTGCTTTTCAAGTGCTTTATTTAAATCATCAACATACTTTTGATGATGCTTGGTATAATGAATTTCCATAGTCTTTGCATCGATATATGGCTCTAATGCACTATAGGTATAAGGCAATTTAGGCAAAACATATTTTAATGCCTCCGAGCTAGAAGCAACATGTGCCTCTGCAGCACCTTTTTGTGGCGAAGTTGCTGCGATGCATAAATCATGTGCAGCAACCACTATAGGCATAAATACTAATGCCAATAACACTCTTTTCATTATTTTCTCCAAAATTTATTAAATAAATTTTCTTAAATTCTCTTCTATTATTTCCCAATTAACCACATTCCACCAAGCCTCTATATAATCAACTCTTCGGTTATTATATTTCAAATAATAAGCATGCTCCCAAACATCCAAACCCATAATTGGCTGGAGTCCTTCAAGTAGCGGAGCATCTTGATTAGGAGTAGAAGTTATTGTTAAATCTCCAGCTGAATTCAATGATAACCATGCCCAACCACTTCCAAATCTAGTTTTAGCGGCTGCTGAAAACTGTTCTTTAAAACTATCAAAATTACCCCACAACTTTTCAATTTCGGTTTTGAGTTTACCATAAGGTTGCCCACCACCATTTTTGGACATTAATAACCAGAACATCGAATGATTATAATGACCACCGCCATTATTCCTAACTTTTGTTCTTATCTCTTCAGGAATTTGATCCAAATTATCCAATAATTTCTCTAAAGGTAAATTCTGAAATTGCGGATACTTTTCTAATGCTTTATTGAGTTCGTCAACATATGTTTGATGATGTTTGGTATAGTGAAGCTCCATTGTTTTAGCATCAATATAAGGCTCTAATGCATCAAAAGAATAGCCTAGTAGTGGTAATTTATACATAATTCAATCCTTTAAATTTTTATAAAATTATGCATCAATAATACAATCGATTAGAAAATAAAATCAATCAAATGTAAGCACGGCCTCTCCCGAATATATTTTACTTTCATAGCATAAATTATTGATTTTGACATCGCGATAATTATATTTTATAAATAAATTACTGATAGGGCCGGATTGAAGAACTTAATTAAAATTGTATTATTACCTCTTTTAAGCGTATTTCAATTGACAATGTCAATGACAGAAACTAAAGATTCTGATGAGTCACGAGGTCGCATTGAATGCTTTTATGATCTATTCCCTGAAATACAAATACCAATATTACTCTATTCTGTCGACAATTCAGATGAAGTAAACAACGATAACACATTTGATAAAATAAACAAATCATATCAACGACTCAAAGTATTATCTCTAGTAAGCAAAAGATTCCGATCCCTAGAAAAAGATCTCATGAATTCTTATCGAGATAAATTAAAAATTTTAATTAGTAGACCTATAAAAGAAGACGAAATTGATATATTTAGGCAGATTGTTGCTAATCGACTCTATGATTGTGATGAAACCACAAGTTTCAGGGATATATTTGGTTGGCTAAGCACAGATACACTTAAGACATTAAACTGCATAAAAAGTATATTTATTGTTTTAAGATTAAATGATACTGATAAAGTTGAACAAGATATATTACGAAAAATCTGGTCGCAACTAAAAATAGATAAATCATCTTTATTACACTTAGCCGGTAAAATTGGCCATGTAGAATTAGCCAAGTATCTTTTGAACCCGATAATAATGAATTCTTTTGCCATTGATATTAACGAAAAAAACATCAATGGACAGACCCCATTAATCGTTGTTTGCGTATGCCCTAAAAAAAATCATAAATCCGAAATTGTTCAATTACTTTTAGATGCTGGTGCTGACCCACGTATAACAATCACAAATAAAAAACGTGGTCGATTTACTGGCCTCCCAACAATTAGTAATGTCGATTCTATCGAATCAGAAGAAGTTGCCAATGTTACACCACCACAGGAATATAACGCAGGAGAATTAGCATGGAAACACAAAAACATGAAAGCACATATGCTTATTGAAGAATATCTCAAGAAAATGAAATCTAGCAATTCTGAGACCAATTAGAAAAATGAAGCGCACTGCGGTTTAAAAACCGTAGTATTGCGGGGAATTTTTCATAGCCAAAACCTACTTCACTAAAGTTTCGAAGAACAGAAAAGCTATAAAGAACAAGACGTAGAATAATGTTGGTGTATTTAAATTAGAATAGCAAAAAGGCCCTTGATAAAAGAGGGCCTTTTTCAATTATTAACGTTTAACAAACTGGAACTTACGACGAGCACCACGTTGACCGTATTTTTTACGTTCTTTAAGTCTTGCATCTACGGTTAATAGACCATTTTGACGCAACATTGGCTTCAATGTTTCATCAGTAATCAATAACGCTCTCGCAATACCTAATTTTACAGCATCTGCTTGCGCTCTTTTACCACCACCCGAAACATTTCCTTCTACAGAATAATATTTTGCAGCATCTGGATAAACAGAAAAAGCTTCAACAGCTGCTAATCTAGCAACTTCAGTATCAAAATACTGCGCGTAATCCATTTTATTAATAGTTACATCACCTTTACCACGCTTAAGCCATATACGAGCAACAGCAGATTTTCTTCTGCCAACTCCATGAGCTACTGGGGCGGTGCTATTCGATATTGTTTTTAAATTTTTCATAAAATATAACCTTTTATATTATTGGAGCCGATGATCGGAGTCGAACCGACGGCCTACTGATTACGAATCAGTTGCTCTACCAACTGAGCTACATCGGCTTAGCTTATATCGTTAAATTATAACAGAATAAGCAAAAGATACAATTAATGTTAAAACGCTCTTTTTTCCTCAAGAGCCTCTTGGCAGACAATACATCTGGTAGAAGTAGGGAAAATAGCTAAACGCTTTTCTGAGATTGGTTTACTACATTCAATACAAATACCATAGGTGCCTTCATTAACCATACCTAATGCTTTAATGACCATTTTATATTCTGCTTGCTCATTATTATGCAAAGATATCTTTAGTTCTTCTAAAGAAGCAGATAATGCTTGATCACCAACATCTTGAATTTGCTCTTTCGCTTCTTCTTTATAGATTTGCGATAAAAGACCTTCCAACTCCTGTTTTCTATCAAGTAATTTTTTTTTAACAATTTCTAAATTGCTCACCTTATTTCCTCTTGCTTTTAAAAAAATTTTTTAATAATATAGCCGCTTCATCTTTCAAGATTCCATGAGTTATATTTTTAATATGTTTGTTATAGAGATTCGGTAATATTTGATTATCTGCATCAATACCACACCCAAACAATGGCGATTTTGCCCCGAACACAAGCCTCTCTATTCTACTAAGACACACCAATCCTATACACATCAAACATGGTTCTAACGTAACATAAAGAGTACAGCCATCTAATCTCCAATCTTGTAGCTTTATACCAGCTTTTTCAATAGCTATAACTTCTGCATGATTAGCTTGCGAATATTTTTTTTCTGTTTGATTATAAGCTTTAGCTATAATCTTGCCAACGGGGGACACAATAACTGCCCCTACAGGAATTTCTAAATTACTAGAAGCTCTTTTCGCTTGTTCCAAAGCTAATTGCATAAATATTTCATCTTTTGAAATGAACAAACTTTTTAAACCTCATCAATAATTTTTTTTATTTTTTATATACAGAAAAAAACTTTAAAAAATCCTACCAGAATTTTCACAAAAAATAAATAATTTAAATAAATATCATTTTTATTAACAGTTTTTAGAAATTTTATTATCTATTGATGTTGGGCATTTGATAATTGTAATATAAAGATCAAATTAGTACCATTATTTTTCAAACACAAATGAAATTGATTAGTAAAATTAGAATATTGTTATTTCTGAAATTAGTATTGGGCTTATTGTTTACCAAAACCAATACCGAAATATGGCATCTGCCTGAAGATCGGCATTATCATGAAGTCACTTTTCTGACAGCCCATAACGCGTTCTCTAACGAAGAGGACGGCTATATTCAGCCTCAACAAAAATGGGGCTTAAGAAAGCAACTGGAAAATGGTATCAGGGGTTTTATGCTAGACACGCATTATTCTTCAAGCATATTTTGCAAAAAGAAAAAGATTCGTCTATGCCATTATAATGCTGCTATTACACAAATGTTCTTACGACCCTTTAAAGGTAAGCCCACTACTTTTACTAAATCCTTAAAAATTATAAAACAGTTTCTTGAAGAAAATCCAAAAGAAATTATTACTTTATTCCTCGAAAACTATGCAGAATTAAATGATATTGATGAGGCTATTAAGCGATCAGAGATCACTGATCTAATTTTAAAACCATCGGACTGGAATCCAAAGACAAAAGCCGGTTGGCCTCATATACGATGGCTACAGGACAACAACAAACGAGTTGTATTATTTAATCAACGTGGCGAATCAAACTATTGTTTCGATGAATGGAGCTCACATTATGAAAATCAATACGGCACAACAGATACAAACAGAGCAATAAAAGAAAGAGTAGAATCGGTCAAAGCATCAAATCATCTTAGGCATCTTTATGTGATGAACTATTTCCCTCATTTCTATGTAAAGGCGATTCAAAGAATACATTTTAATAAAATTAACTCAGAGGGAACTAATCGTCTACTCTCCAGAAGTATCAATGAAGGCATAGCAGCAAAACAAATATACAAGCATCGTTATCCAAATTTTATAGCAGTAGATTTTGTTAACGAAGGAAATCTTATGAGTTTAGTCAATCAAATCAATAGACAAGCAACTCATTATAAAAGAAGAAAATTTATGTTTCGCCCAATGCAATGCCCACTTCAAAAGCGTTATATCACACTGCGACAACGTCGTTATTATATATACAGCTAAAGCTGCTTTGGCCTGCACAACTTCAAGAGTCAATACCTCGCTTGAATCAACACAAGCTTCTTTCTTAATTTGCGCGGCATATTGAGCTACGCTATAGCAAATGTTTTTGAACGATAAAGCTTTATCCCTATTTATACTCCAAATATCTAGCTAATAAATTACTATCTTGACCGAATTCAACAAACGATTTTATGCGCTTTGTCTGGGCCAAATTGACCACCATTTTCAACTTTTTCAAAAACAGTATAAGATAATTATATCTCTCAATTAATTATTAAAGTTAATTATAAAAAAATTCAAAATGAAGGAATAATTATGAACAAAGCACTTATACTAATGCTAACGTTATTGGTTTGCTCAAGTAACATAGAATGTAAATCAAAAAAAATTAATAAAGCAAGTGAGTTTTTAAAAGGAACAATTGCCTTAACCGCTGCTGCAGGGCTAGCATATTTGGCATATGAAGCTCCTATTGGAAAAATTCAAAATCAATGGACAAGATTAAAAAATGCAGTTGTTACTACAGATAATATGCAACACTTTAGCGATGTGTGCTCAAATCATATAGAAAGTGTCTTTAATTCTATAAAAACAAGCGCTCCTTGGACCAGTAAGACTGATAATAAATCAAAACTTTTTTCACTTGTAACCATCATTCCAGCTTGGGAATTATTTAAATACTCATTGGACAAGCTAGGTAATAGCGTTAGAGCTGAAAAAATTTCATGCAAACAAAAAGATTAAAAAAACCTAATTTAGGATATAAAAATGAAAAAATTATCAATAGCACTTTTAGTGACACTAGCTTGCAATAACGCATTTGCAATGGAAGAAAACGCAGAACAAACCAACTTGAATACTCAAGAACAAGTTCAAGTAAACCCTGCCTTTAAACAAGATCTAATTAAAGGAGCTGCAGGATTAGCCGCTGCCGTAGGATTCGGCTATATGTCTATGAAATGTAGCCAAAAATCTTATAAAAATTGGTACACTGAAAAAAGTACATTCGATAATTTTGCTAATAATTGCTATAAATACACTGGTGAAAAAATATTCAACATGTTACCTGAATCTTCAGTTAGAAGATATTGTCATAATAGAATTGGAATAGTTGGCAACGCACTTATAGCATTTCAATGTGCTAAATATGCAGCCGATAAGCTTGGTTCAGCTATTGCTTCAAAAACGCCTGATACTTGGAAGAAAAGACTTTCTGAAACTCAATCAACAATTACCACTAAAGTACAAAATAACTGGAAGCGACCATTTTCAGCAATTCATAGCTTTGTAAAATCGAGACTTGTTGCGAGCAAAGCAGCTAATGCTTCTAATGATAATTCTCAAAAGCAATCAAATTAAGATCAATTAAGTAGTACAACTAAATAATAATTCGCTGATTATTCGATAGGCTCCCTTAAATGTGGAGCCTATTATTTTGCTCTTTAAGAAATAGCCTCAACTTGGACAACTTATTAGCTTTAAGGTATAATTAATAGTAATTAATACCAGGATTCCTGTATCAGAAATTTCTGTACCAGGCATGCCTATCTTGCCTGAAAATATAGCATTGGAGTAAAATGTCCGACAATTCTGAAAATAAAAAAACAAATCCAATTGAATATGGCGCTCAGTCCATAAAAGTAATCGAAGGTCTTGAAGCTGTTAGAAAAAGACCAGCAATGTACATTGGATCAACCACTGTTAACGGGTTACACCATTTAGTTTATGAAATTGTTGATAACTCTGTGGATGAAGCATTAGCAGGCTATTGTAATGATGTGAAAGTAATCATTCATTCTGATGGTTCTTGTTCTGTTGAAGATAACGGACGTGGTATACCTACCGGTATACATCCTACTGAAGGTATCTCCGCTGCAGAAGTAGCACTAACCAAGTTACATGCTGGTGGAAAATTTGATAAAGATTCGTATAAATTTTCAGGCGGATTACATGGTGTTGGCGTCTCAGTAGTTAATGCCTTATCTGAAAATCTGGAATTAATAATTTACCAAAATGGCCAAATTTACCAACAGTTTTATAAAAAAGGCAAACCACAGGATAGCCTAACTGTTATTGGTACAACAACCAAACGCGGTACTTATATTAGATTTTCACCAGACCCTGAAATATTTAAAGATACTACAGAATTTAATTTTGATACTTTATCTGTGCGATTACGAGAATTAGCATTCTTGAATAAGGGTTTAAAAATAAGCATCAATGATGAAAGAACTATCAAAAGCCACGAATTTTTCTATGAAGGCGGAATAGTTTCTTTTGTAGAGAATGTTAACTCTAAAAAAAATCCTATATTTAATGAAGTAATTTACTCGTTTACCGAAACACCTGATTCTTATATCGAAATAGCCTTACAATATAATGACGGATACGGCGAACAACTTTTTTCATTTGTAAATAACATAAATACTATTGAAGGTGGAACTCACGTTTCCGGTTTTAAGGCTGCTCTAACCAAAGTTAGCAATAAACGTGGACAAGAATTAAACATCTTGAAAAATGATGAATCATTTTCGAGTGAAGATGTCAGAGAAGGCCTCGTTTGTGTTATCAACTTAAAAGTAGCAGAACCACAATTTGAAGGACAAACAAAAGCTAAGCTAGGAAATAGCGAAGTTAAGGGCCTTGTAGAATCATGGGCATTCAATTTCCTTGAAGGTTATTTTGAAGAACATCCAGCGATTGCTCGTAAGATTTTACAAAAAGCTCATATTGCAATGCAAGCACGAGAAGCTGCTAAAAAAGCTAGAGATATAACGCGCCGTAAAACAGCACTTGAAAGCGTTGTCTTGCCAGGAAAACTAGCCGATTGTTCTAATGAAAATCCTGCAGACTGTGAAGTATTCATAGTTGAGGGAGATTCTGCAGGTGGATCAGCAAAAAGTGCTCGCAACAGATTTAGCCAAGCGATTTTGCCATTACGTGGCAAAATATTGAACGTTGAAAAAGCTCGTTTTGATAAAATTTTATCAAATGAAGAAATAAAATCTTTAATCGCTGCCATTGGGGGCGGTATTGGTGAAGACGATTTTAATGTTAGCAAAATTCGCTATCATAAAATTATTTTAATGACCGATGCTGATGTTGATGGATCTCATATTAGAACTCTATTGCTTACCTTCTTTTTCCGTTATATGAAACCTATTATTGAACAAGGTTATTTATATATAGCGAAACCACCTTTGTATAAAGCAAAAATCGGTAAAAAAGAACAGTATTTATTAGATGAAAAAGCATTTAAGCAATTTTTATTTGATTGGATTAAAGAGCAAGGTCAATTAATTATTGGTTCGCTGCATGTTGAAAACACCGAATTTAAAACTCTTCTTGATAATTTGTTTATTTATTTTGCAAAGTTACAAGAAACTGCTCATGCATTTAAAATTATCTATCCCGACTTAAATAAGATAGTTGAATTGGTATTCAAGAACCCAGGCATTGAAACTGAACCTGCAGAATTACTTGAAGAAAAACTAGCTCAACAGTTTCCCGATTATACCGTTGAAATAGTTGAATTGGAAATTAAAAGTGTTATTAAAAAATACATCAAGCTAAAACAATATAATAGCGAATCTTTATTGCCCTATACTATTTTTGGATCTCCTGAATTATACAAATTAGTGCAACAATATTTACCTTTAGATAAGCTTAATGATTCATGGAAATTAAGTTTGATCGATAAAGCAAAAGAAGTTGATGGACATGGACCATTAGAATTAGCTAGAGCGATCGAAAAGATAAGTAAACCATATATGACAGTACAACGATATAAAGGTCTTGGGGAAATGAACCCAGAACAATTATGGGAAACTGCGATGGATCCAAAAACTAGAATGTTAACGTTAGTTACCGTTGGCGATCTTTTGGAAGCAGATTCATGGTTCGACACTCTAATGGGATCTGATGTTGCCGGCCGTAAAGATTTCATTGAAGAATATGGCGTCTTCGTAAAAAATTTAGATATCTAAATCGTGTTAACCAAATTTATTACCGTCATTGAGCAAGGCAACTTAATCAGTGAACATGATAAAATTATAGTGGGCCTCTCCGGAGGCCCAGACTCTGTATGTTTATTTTTTCTTCTCTGCCAATTAAAAAAGCAGCTCAATGTGGATTTAATTGCAGCACATCTAGATCATGGATGGCGTTCAACCTCCAGCCAAGATGTTTTATTCTGCAAACAATTAGCTGAACAATATAACGTACCATTTATATCAAAACACGCATCAGAAATTACTATTAAAAAGAAACTATATGGCTCGTCAAAAGAAGAGCTTGGGAGGACCCTTAGAAGACAGTTTTTTTCTGATTTATTAAAAACAGAAAAAGCAAATGCTATTGCAGTAGCGCATCATTGGGATGATCAAATTGAAACGTTCTTTATACGATTAATAAGAGGATCAACAATTGCAGGCCTATCATGCATGCAAGCTAAACAAGATAACTATATCCGCCCTCTCATTAACTTTAAAAAAGAAGAGATTTTAGCATTTTTACATACCAATAATTTGAATTATCTAATCGATGAAACAAATGAATCTGATATGTTTCTAAGAAATAAAATAAGAAAGTATTTAGTACCAGCTGCACGAGAAACTGACCCAAGATTCGATAGCAATTTAAAAAAAGCTATAAATAACATACAAGATACAAACCAATTTATTGCACGATTAGTAGATAAAAACTTTCAGGAAATAACAGATAAAACTAGTGACGGCTATATATTGAACGCCGATAAATTTTTCGATATTGATACCCATCTTCATAAAAATTTAATTATTATCTGGCTCTGTAAACACAATGTACCATTTCCAATATCAAATGCTTTTTTAAATGAAATTATTAAGTTCTTTAAGCAACCAAGATCAGGTATTCATAAAATTCATGAACAATGGTCTATTATAAAAGAAAAGAATTTTTTAAAAATTTCGACACATACAGCACAATAATCTAAGCAGCATTTTTCCGTAAAATAACATTAACAATGGTATCCAAAATTTACACTATATTAGTAGCTACAGCTAAAGCTGCTTTGGCCTGCACAACTTCAAGAGCAATACCTTGCCTGAATCAACACAAGCTGTTTTCTTAATGTGCGAGACATACTCAGCCATGCTATATTAGAAAGTGAATTCCAAAAAAGCTTAACCCTGCGGCTCATGGCAAACTTGGCAGAGCGGGTACAGCTAAAGCTGCTTTGGCCTGCACAACTTCAAGAGCAATACCTTGCTTGAATCAACACAAGCTGCTTTCTTAATGTGCAAAACATACTCAGCCATGCTATAGCATTCCTCCCGCCCCCACTTTAAATTTCCTTAGGGAGAGCTCATCCTAATGAGCAAATAGCCTAAATTCACGCACTAATGCAGTTATACTTTGATCTAAATTTGCAAAATCTATAACAAATTTAAGCTCATCTTTACGGTTCAAAATAAATGTGTTAAATACTAAAGGAATTTTAGAACCTATAATCTTATCAGCAGTATCATTAAATGTGATAGAAGTTAAATCAAAATTATTTATTATCCCATAATAACGATAATTACCAGTATCATTCAATGCTATTAAGCCACTTTCAATCCAGCTATCTATTTTGCGTTTATTTTCTTCTAGAGCCCATAAGGCAATCCTGTTTTGCTCAGGATCTGTAATGGAATAAGCATTTTTTTGCAATATTTTAATATCGGAAATAACCGTATAAACCTCTGCTTTTAACTGCGCGTCAATAGCAGCAAGTTCCTTGCTCATAGCATTTTTAAAATAACCAAGCGCATCATTCTTAAACATAATATCTAGTGTAAACTGAGGTATCTTAATAAAGCCTGCTGCAAAAGCATTTACTTTAATACCAAATTTGTGTCTACCAAGTGTTGTGTTAGATTCAAAAGAACATCCTTGAGCGTTTATTGTTATTGGGTCATGAATCTCAATAAGATCACCTAACTTGGTTACCCCTACCATTCTTGAACTATCAATATCACCAATCAATTCGATCAACAACTGAGGACCCATCTTATGATCAAGACCAGAAATTTCTATACCAGGTGAAACCATTTTAGGCAGTTGTCCATTAATTTTTAGATCCATATTATTTAGATCAGAATGAACCATTACATCAAACCCAAAAAGTCCAAGAGTTCCATCTAATCGCAAACCAGCATGCTCTGCAATATTAAATGTAATATTTTTTATCTCTAACGGAGGCAATATACTATAACTATGTTTATTGGTTATAATAATATCAGCAAGTTCATTCAACCAAACATGATCCAAATGGCCAACTAAAGCAAATTTACTAAAATCCTCATTCATGATTGACTTAGTACGCATGGTGTTATTTCCAAAAACAATATCACCTTCTAAGGTAACGCTATCTGGCATAGTATTCATGCCAAAATCTTCAGCATCTAAAATTACTTGTAACTTGGGATTATTCATATGAAATCCGGGAATCGAAAATATATTACTCCACCTACTTGGCGATACAGAATCAAAAAAAAGCTTTGTTCCATTTAGCTTGAGATCTCCTGAAAAATCAATTACATCATCATTTGTTGGACGAAGCGTAACTCTCGAAACAATTGATAAAGGTGCATGCGAATTTAGTTCTAAATGAATCGGTCCGAATGTTAACAGTTTTGATTTACTAGATAATCCCGTTGCTAATGGTGCATGCCATACAAAATTTTTACAATCATCTGAAATAGAACCGGAAATCATTATATCATCATGTGTTAATGCTATTAAATTACCAAGTGGTTTCATTGATTGATTTAATAAGAGCTTTCCTCTAAAACTGATTCCTTTATTAACATATATCTCCCTAATCGGATCGTAAAAAGGGACTTCTGAAAGTATAAATTGTGGTTCTTCAAAGGTAAAATCATCAAAATCAGTAATGCGCTCAAAACTATCTGAAATTTTCCATGGTCCAGAGGGGAAAAGAGTAAAAATGGGCATCATTCCTAGTGGACTATTTATAAACTTTATGTGAGCATTCATATCATAGTTAAAAAGGATAGCTCTACCGATTACGTTAATGCTTTGTTGACCATTATTCTCAGTTACTAAAATGTGTGGTTCTTTTAATTCAACATTTGAAAAACTAGAGTTGGATGACTCATTAAACGGTTTCCAACTTTTTTGTAAGCTCCTGATTTTTAGTTCCGGCTTTACTTGGCCCCATGAGTTTATATTCTTAAATGTCAAATCAACCAAGCACTTTATATCATGTGCTGTGGATTTTCCAATAATTTTTAGTGAGTTTGTATCCAGATGATATATAAATTTGGGTAACTCAATAATAAAATTTTTATACTTAAGCGAATGATCAAATTTTCCGCGAAATACTATTTTGCCGTTTTTGTAAATTGCATCCAATTTATAGGACTGCTGACCACCAATTTGAGGTAAGTTTAAGATACCCTGTCCTATCAATTGAAAGGGAAACGAATCAGACATTTTTATAAAACCCTTAGAAACAACACCTAATAAAGGCAACTCAAATTCGGGAAGTTTTATTTCTATAGAATATTTGTTATCTGCATAATTCAGAATTGCAGGCAAATCAATTAAATTGATAGGCAAGCGGACACCTTTTAATTGTACATCAGCAAAAGCATTACCATGAATTCCAAAGTCCAGATCTTTAGAAAATAATTTTGCAGTCTTATGCTCAGAAGTTAGTGAAAGGCTTTTCAATATAATAGTGTCGAAATCTAATTCAACACCCGAAAATAATTTAGATAAGGCAATATCATTAGTGATAAAATATTTTATTAAGGTTGTTCCATCTTCTAAAAACGTAAAATCAAAATTTATTGATTGATCTAGTATATTATTTTTAACCAAAAATTGATGCGGTTTATTCTTTCGTATAACAAGGGAAGCAGTGTTAAAATTCAAATTTAATTCATTAAGTAATCGAATATTTAATTCATTAAAATTGAAATCCAACGTCATTTCTGAGATATCTAAAAATACCTTGGTTGATTTTTGATTTTCAATAATTTTAATATCTGCAGCTCTTTTTAATTTGCTTAATGATAATTGAGCATTCCTGCCAAAAACCTTAGCTTTCGCTCTTAATTCCAGATCGCCCAAATTTTCTACAATATGAATTTCTTCTAACTGTATGGGAATCGGCGATAAATCTAACTTAATCCTATTTTTATTAACAAAAATTAGGTTCCTAGTTTGAGGATCAAAATAATGCTTCAAATCTAATTCACCAATTAAAGGCAAATTCAATGTTAAAGTCATATCTTCAGAACGTGTTGTGGATTCCAGATCATCTAATAAAGCTACTTCACGGTCAGTCAAAAGCACTTTACCAAACACAAGTGCTTCAAGAGTTAGCATCAAACTTAATAATACAATAAATTTTTTATTCATATCTTACTATACCTCGTATACCCAAACCAATTTAAAAGATTATATCCCTGGAATAAACTTTTTAGCAATATACTCAGCCAAATTAGAAGCACTTTTTTTCACATCTTTAAAATCAAAATTATATGAAACATTATGCTCGGAACCTAAGATAGTAACCTCAAACATCATATCAAGCAGTCGTCCATCTTTAATCTTTTCAAGACTACCATCAAATATTATCTTCTTAACATTAAAACCTTCTGCTAAAGACTTAACGGTCCATTCTCCAGCTTTTAATATCTGAACAGTAGAATTTCGTATACCTTTAAGAAGACTAGTTGAAGCTCGCTTAGATGCTTCCAAGGCTGCTACTGTTGCGCCCTTAACAATCTTATCTAATACCAGTTGGAATCCCTTCAGTGATAAAATGGCCGATCCCTTTGCCGCTTCTAAAGCAGCAATTTCAGCACCTAATTCAACAATTTTGGCAGCATATACAACTCGATCAGTTTGTCTTTCTGCTTCATCCATGCCTTTTTTAACCAAACTCTTGGACTGCTTTATTGCTTGATCACTATATACTCCGGTAGCGATTGAGACCCCTTTTGCAATATTTCCAATAGCGTGACCCGCATCACTTATTTTATCGACAGCATCGCTCCAAATACTGCCACCTGAAATTTTGCTCTTATAATAATTCAGCTCTTTTTTCTTGCTCGTTATTTGCCCTTCTAACGAGTTGACCTTAGTTTTCCATTCCTCTACCGTCTTAGTTGCACTATTTATTGCTGATGTTGCTTGTGCAATTTGCTTATCGATAGAATTAATAGTGCTAATTGCCTCATTAATCTTATTCTGTACTTCTTTTTGAGCTATGTTCAATCCGGTTGTTATCTGTTTTTTCATAAACTCTATAAAATGTTGTTCCATTTCTATATGCAGAGTAAAGTTAGGATTTGATAAAGGACCCGCAGAATAACCTTTTACTTTTCCTTTGAAAAGATTCTGATTACGTGGTCCGATATAACTTTCAAAATTAAATTCAATCCCACTTCTAGAGATATAAATGTCACTAGATGCTGCAAATATATTATCTATTTCTAGCATGCCAGAAATTAAAAATTGCTGCCGTGCGGTACTCAACTCAATATCAATGGATGGTCCCCCAAGCTTTGTTTCTCTCTTATCACCTTTTGCAGTTATACCTGAGGTAATATGCAAAGGTGGTAAATTTATTGGTCCCATATCAGCCTGAGCCTTAGCACCTGTTCTCTTAACTTCGAAATCAATTGCTACTGGCTCTCCAAAAAGATTCATCTTTCCTCTTAAAGTTATTCCTTCTTCAATAGTAAATTCACCTACCACCGTTGGAAGTGGTGCAAAACTGATCTTTATATCTTCCATAGAAATATCAGGAATATCATCAAGCTTTAATTTTTTATCGACAACCTTACAAACAATAAAACTAACAAATTGTTCTACCGTTAACTTTCCATCCAAACTTCCTAACAACGCAAGATTTTGAGGCTTCTGTAAATCAATACTCATCGCAAATTTAATATCTTGTTTTTTGGTTTTGGATAGTTCAGTTTCTCCCGCAACCGATATCTTTGTTAGATAAGGTGCAATAGCGGTAATATTAACTCCTAAATGAGTATTTCCAATCGAAAAACCATCTGATATCAAATTAAATGGATTCTTCCAAAGCCCAATCATATCTAAATCAAGCGAGAATGCAGCACCTTCTAAACCGCCACCGCCCTTAAAGACAAGCGATTGATTTTTATCCGGCCTAACCGTAACTTCAGCTACTAACTTAAATGACGGCTGTGCGGTAACTTCCAAAGATAATGGCCCAAAGGAAACCACATCTGTTCCGGTATTAATAATTCCCGGTAATTGTATGCTAAATTTGGATTTTGTTATATCTGCAGGATCTACCGTACCAACAACATTCAGATGTTCAATATGTAGCAACTTACCTATTGGTTCTAAATCACCAGTAAAATCAAACTCTCCTGCAAGATTTAAGCCTTTAGCATACTTTGTTTTTGTATCTGGATCCTGATATGCAATGGTAGATAAAATGAAGAAAGCGTCTTTTATATTAATTGCTTTAAATGCTGAAGGCAATTTGTCTTCTGGAACATTTGCTTTTACAAAAATACCAGTTTGCGTCTCATTTTTGATAAAATGTACTTGGGCATTAACATCAATATTCATAATGTTTGCTTGCCCTTTAACAACCAAATCAGAAGTAACATTTTTACCAGCTTTTTTCTCCGCTACAAATCCTGCATCTAAATTAGTGATCGTGATATCCCTTAAAACGGTTGGTAAATCAACGCCTTCAAGTTTTGCTAATGGTTGCCAAGTTGTTGCTTTAGCTGAAGCCGTTACTGCCACTCCCATTTCTTTAGTTTTGTCATCCGGAGCAACTACCAATTTTGCTACTAAATCCAGACCATTAAGATCTGTGTTGCCGGTAATAGTA
>Ga0335394_10000653_pt1 | contig 37354 bp, 34 predicted proteins | sample MAT03_FD_205741 | JGI IMG/M metagenome (GOLD analysis project Ga0335394, IMG submission 205741) | Freshwater microbial communities from Lake Fryxell liftoff mats and glacier meltwater in Antarctica - MAT-03 (spades assembly) (version 2) ...
CTGACGCCAAAATAATTGGCCTGAAATTGGAAACTTATTTTGACACCGTTCCTAAGAAGATCAGCGCAATACACCTTTGCAATTGTAAAAAATATGGACGCCCGCATGATGAAGAAAACAATGACGCATTGCGCACTATGCTGTTTTCTACTTTTTTCGCACCAGCTACACGGCCAGCAAATCAGGCCGACCACCAATGCGCTCAGTGCCATAGCCAAAGACGTTTCGGAACAATTCAACGCGATAGTAAGCGACACCAGCATTACCTTCGAACAAGTGAAACCATTCCTGGCCGTAATGTTCGAGTCGTATCGAGCTAAATCCCGGCGTTTAAAGGTGGACAAGCCCGATACGCCAGCCGACGGTGAAATGTGCCAGCCTATGCAGGTCTGGCAAAAACAGTTTGCCCAAACGATTGCCGGCTTAAGCGGTTACACTTTTACCTGCGAGCATAAAATAGCGCCCCGCATTGAAAGTGTTTTTAAAAGCGGTGTTGCGGCGCCAACTACCATTGCGATTAAGCGATAAGATTAAGATATCTCTCCATTCGCCAGAATTTCCATTTCAAAGGTCCGGGAAGCGGTCGGATCAAACAGTAAATTGCCATCGGGAGAAGCGCCTTCGGCCACAAAAATTTCCCAATCCTCGTTGATGACCGCCACGGAATGCAACACCTTTGCGTCGACCACCCGGGTTTGAGCGATGACTTTCCGGCTAATCAGCACACCTTTTGCCGTAAAAGTGGCTAGTACGTATTCGTAATTCAACAAACTGGCCTTCCACCATACCAAGGCGATGAAAGAGGGCGTATCGTCGATGGCAAAACAAGGCAGGTATTCGGTAAATTCATCTTCCGTCGGCTCCGGATCCGTAATCTGGATAAATTGTTGAATCATTCCTTCGGAAAGCGGCTCATTTTCAGTGCTGAACGCATGATGAGAATCTTCGCCTAGCGTTACCGGCATTTTAACTGGCGGGAATTTGCCTACAAAATCGTGGAATGAATATTTTTGCAATTGCATTTTTCTTTAGGAACGGTGTCAAAATAAGTTTCCAATTTCAGGCCGATTATTTTGGCGTCAGCCGACTATCTTTTGAGGCGAATAGCTGCGCTATTTAACGAAAAAGATGGGACGGATAACGAAAAAGATGGGACGGATAACGGCAAAAGAATGGCATCAAATTGGGAAGAATTCTAATTTTAATGATGACTGATGAATAATTTGATCCTAAGTTATTGAAAATCAATATATTCATCATTCATCATTCATCATTCATCATTCATCATTCATCATTCATCATTCATCATTCATCATTCATTAAATAGCGTCTGTTACAGCCTCTTTGCTGACCTTGCGGATCAGTCCGCGCAACACGCCGCTACCGCCGGCTTCCACAAACTCGGTGATGCCGTTGGCGATCATGTTTTCGATGGTTTGCGTCCAGCGCACCGGGGCGGTCAACTGAGCGATCAGGTTTTGGCGGATTTCTACCGGGTCTGTGACTGGCCGGGCATGTACGTTTTGGTACACGGGGCAGGACGGAGCGCTGAAATGCGTCGCGGCGATAGCCTCCGACAGTTCATCTTGGGCAGGCTTCATCAGGGGCGAGTGAAATGCGCCGCCTACTGCCAGCACGACGACTCGCTTTGCACCTGCTTCCTGCAGCCTGACAACCGCAAGATCGATGCCTTTTTTCGAACCCGAGATCACCAGCTGCCCGGGCGAGTTGTAATTGGCCGGCACCACAATTTCTTCCGTAATTCCGGCACAAATTTCCTCGACCATGGCGTCTTCCATACCTAAAACGGCCGCCATTGTACCTTCCGTCGCTTCGCAGGCTTTCTGCATGGCGAAGGCACGTTGGCTAACCAGGCGCAATCCATCCTCAAAAGACAGGGCGCCGGCAGCGACCAGGGCGGTAAATTCGCCCAAAGAATGACCTGCTACCGCATCGGGAAGGAACGATTCGCCGGCAATGGTGGTCCGCACAATACTTTCCAGGAACACTGCCAGCTGCGTCACCCTGGTTTGCGTCAGGTCTTCTTTCGTGCCGTTGAACATCACGTCCGTAATGCGCCAGCCGAGGATCTCATTGGCCTGCTCAAACATCGCCCGCGCCTGCGGATTAGTTTCATATAAATCTTTACCCATGCCTTCAAACTGGGCGCCCTGACCGGGAAAAACGTATGCTTTCATGTTTGTGTGGATTTGGCGCAAAGGTAGAAAATCAGCGAAAAACAGCGCTCAAAGAAACAATTGTTGTAAAGCCCTCCACAACAAGCCTTTGCGTGTTTTATCGGGCTCCAGCACCGACAAAGGTTCGGCAAACAGCCAGGTCGCGCCGTAAAACGCAAACGGTTTATACAGTGGCGCGTCAATCGAAAGACAGACATCGGAAGGCGCCAGGCCAAATACCAAAATATACTCGGGTTGCTTTTCTTTGAGTACAGGCAACAAAGACACCGCTTCGGAACCTTTTATTTCCGCCATGAGCGTATCTTTTTCCATATTTATGTGGGCCGCGGCTAAAATCTTGACTAAAAACTCCTTTTGCACGGGGTAGTCAGCTCCGGATCGTACCACGACCATTATTCGACGCGCGAAAGCGCCTGCCACAAGTGCCGGCGCTACAGGTCCGGATGGAAGAAAAAGTAAATCGTCGGCAGCGTACATTTTTATATTTTGTCTTGCAGTTTTAATGCCCGTTTGGAAAGGGCTAAAATTTGATCAAAAAAATTAATACAAGCGAAAAAGCCCTTTTTAAACACTAAATTTGTTAAACAACAAGTAAATTCCGCTTTTTTGAAATAAAATTTGTAAGGTTAAGGCAAAGTTACGTAACTTTGCATCGTCCAATCAAAGGTTTTCATCCTTTCAATTTCCCTCTCCATGGCTGGAAAATATCCAATTACAGTCTCCCTCACCACAAATTCCAAACTTAACAGCGTCGATTTTACCAACATTCCATTTGGCAAAGTCATTTCCGATCACATGTTCGTCGCCGACTACGAGGGTGGGCAATGGATCAACCCGCGCATTGAACCTTTTCAGAAAATGGAAATTTCCCCTGCGAACCTGGCCCTTCATTATGGCCAGAGCATTTTCGAAGGGATGAAAGCGTCCAAACGCGATGGAGAACCGGTATTGTTCCGGGCCGACATGCACGCGCGCCGTTTTAACGTATCGGCCGAACGTATGTGTATGCCGGAAGTACCGGAAGATTTGTTTCTTCAGGCCCTCACCATGTTGGTCGACCTCGACCGCGCGTGGATTCCGGACATGGAAGACCATGCAATGTACATTCGTCCGATGATGTTTGCCACCGATGAATACTTTGGCGTGCATGCATCTGAAAAATACAAGTTTATCATTTTTACCGGTCCGGTGGGCCCATATTATCCGAAACCGATCAAGTTGTGGGTGGAAGAAGTGTTTACCCGCGCTGCCCAGGGCGGCGTCGGCGAGGCCAAATGTGCCGGTAACTATGGCGCATCGCTCCTGCCGGCCCAGCGCGCACAGAAAGCGGGCTACGATCAGGTGATGTGGATGGATGCGGTGGAAAAAAAATACGTACAGGAAGTTGGCACGATGAACCTGTTTTTCGTCATGGACGGCAAAGTGGTAACCCCTACGACCACCGGTACGATCCTGCGCGGTGTTACCCGCGATAGTTTCATTACCTTGTTGAAAGACTGGGGCTATACCGTAGAAGACCGGCTTGTAAGCATTGCCGAGATCGCCGATGCTTACTGGCGCGGTACCTTGGAGGAGTGCTTCGGCGCCGGCACAGCCGCAGTCGTGAGCCACATCAGCGAGATTACCTGGCGCGACCGCAAAATTGAATTACCTACGGTGAACGAAACCACGCGACCGGTTGGAACCAGGCTCAAAAAATACATCAACCGCCTGCGCATGGGCCTGGAACCGGATGAATTCGGCTGGCTGCATTCCTGTGCAAATTCGGGCGTGATCGAGTTTATGGAGAAGAAGTCCGTTCCGGTGTAGTGGGTGGCGTTTCAGGAGTCAAAAAAAGTCGCCACAAAGGACACAAAGTCACACAACGTTATTTTTTACTTTGTGTGACTTTGTGTCCTTTGTGGTGATTTTTTTTGACCTCTTTTTTAAACCGCTACCGGTTTATTTTCCAATATCGCCTCGATCCTTACCAGCACTTCCGCCGTCAACAAGGGCGCCACATCAAAGGCATTCAGCGTTTCGGCTAATTGTTCCTTACGCGAGGCGCCAAGAATGGTTGTGCTGACGTGCGGGTTGTGCAGACACCAGGCGATAGCCATCTTCGGCAGCGAAGTACCTAAGTCAAGGGCTAATTTGTTCAATTCCCTCACTTTATCGATGTGCGAAGGCAAGAGGTTTCGTTCTTTAAGCCAGTCCATCCCTTCGATACTCAGACGGGTGCCTTCCGGAAATTTGCTTAAATATTTATCGGTCAGAATCCCGGAAAAAAGCGGCGACCAGATGGTTGTGCCCAGCCCTACGGTCTTGTATATTTGTAAAAATTCGAGCTCCACTTTATCCCGTACGAACATATTGTACTGCGGTTGCTCCATCACCGGGCCAATCAAATGATGCTGGCGGGCAACCATATGCGCTTCCATGATCTCCTGGGCGCTCCACTCCGAGGTGCCCCAATACAAAATTTTTCCCTGCGCGATCAGGTGGTTCATGGCCCAGACCGTTTCTTCCACCGGAGTATTTTGGTCGGGCCGGTGGCAAAAATACAGGTCGATGTACTCCACTTGCAGCCGGCGCAGGCTGGCATGACAGGCCTCAAAAATGTGTTTACGGCTCAAACCGGTTTGATTCGGTAATTTGCCCCCATCGCCGAAAAAAACTTTGGAAGACACCAGCCAGGAGCTACGTGGCCAATTCATTTTTTTTAAAATTTGGCCCATCACAATTTCACTCTGGCCCCGGGCATAAATTTCCGCATTGTCAAAAAAATTCACCCCGCGCTCATAGGCCAGGGTCATCAGTTCTTCCGCCGTATCATCGGCGATCTGTTTACCAAAAGTGAGCCAGGAACCCAGTGAAAGGGCGCTTACCTGTAGGCCCGAAGTTCCAAGTCTACGATATTCCATAAATGAGTGGTTGAGTATGATTGAAATATTTTCCACCACAAAGTTTTAAAAAACACTTCGTGTGACTTCGTGTGACTTCGTGAACTTTGTGGTGATTTTTTTTCTCGAAAGCGGCAACTAACCAAAGACACAATGATCGCAAAAACGCCTGCCCCACCCTATTACGCCGTCATTTTCACCTCCATTCGCACGGAGACAGACAATAAATATGAAGAAACGGCCCAACGAATGGTCGAATTAGCCGCTGGCCAGCAAGGTTTTCTTGGCGTAGAATCCGCCCGTGACGGCCTTGGCATAACAGTCTCGTATTGGGAAAGTTTAGAATCGATCCGCCGCTGGAAAATGGTTGGAGAACACGTACAGGCGCAGCAGCAGGGCCGAAAAGAATGGTACGCCGCGTATAAAACCAGGATATGCCTGGTGGAAAGGGATTACGGGATGGATGTGTAAATCCGGCATTCTTTTTTCTCAAATTTGACAGATTTCTTCGTAATCAGGCCGATCGTACGCGAAACGATGCACAAATGAATTGCGCACTTCCCCTTTGTGCAGTACAAACACGCCGGGCATCTGGAAACCGTCGCCCAATTCCACACTGTGGTAAGTGGCGCCGTGGCCCTCCAGCACAGCCGCCTGAAAACCGCGAATCCAGTTCATCAGGCCAAATAGTTGCGTCGGCGTACCACGCCCAAGGCCGAAAGCCCGGTAAAATGCCATATCAGGATCGGCGATGTGGTCGACCGGAAAGAGTTTGTACTTCTTAAAAAACTTTTCAGCAATCTCCTTATCCGGAGCCATGTGTACCAATACGATACGAAAGCCCAGCGCTTCCAGCTTTTTACGTCGTTTGGAGATATCACTAATCGCTTCGCGGCAGAATGAGCAGCCGAAAAAACGCAAAAAAACCAGTAATACCGGCTTTTCATCGGCTATTTTCGCCAGCGATTGGCCTCCATTCATGGTAACCATCGCCTCCCAAAAAGGGGGGTGCGCTGCAAAGATTTGTGTTTCAAGCATGGTTGGTGTGTATAAAAGGTTTAGGAGGGTTTAGGTAGGTTTAGGAAGTTTAGAGCCCTAAATCTCCTCACGTTATAAATTCATCGCATCAAATGCATCTGCCACTTCCTTCACGGCTGCGGCGGATTGATGCAGGAGTTCCATCTCCTCTTTTTTAAGGCGCAGTTTTACAATTTCGAGGATGCCTTTTCGTCCCAGTTTAACCGGGGCGCCGACAAAAACATCCTTCAACTTGTACTGGCCGTTGAGGCGGACACAACACGGCATGATCCGCTTTTCATCTTTGATGATCGAAATTGCCATTTGAGCAGCTGCAGCGCCTGGAGCATACCAAGCGGAAGTACCCATGAGGTTGACCAGTTCGCCGCCACCCGTCTTGGTGCGTTCGATGATTGCCGCCAGTTTTTCTTTATTGATGAGTTCCGTCACCGGTATACCGCTCACCGTGGTGTAGCGCGGCAGTGGCACCATCGTATCGCCGTGGCCGCCCATGAGCATCGCCTGGATATCTTTAGGTGATACATTCAAAGCTTCGGCGAGGAAGGCGCGGTAACGGGCGGTGTCGAGTACGCCGGCCATGCCTAAAACCCGTTTATCGCTTAACCCGGAAGCTTTCCAGCAAGCGTAGGTCATCACGTCTAGCGGATTAGACACCACGATCAGGATCGGGTTCTTGGTGAATTTGAGGATATTTTGGGTCACCGAGACCACGATTTTGGCATTCGTTGCAATAAGGTCATCGCGGCTCATACCCGGTTTGCGCGGAATACCGGCCGTAATGATCACGATGTCAGAATTAGCGGTGAGCTCGTAATTGTCTCCCCCCGTCAGGCGAGTGGAATACATGTCGACAGAAGATTGCTGCCAGGTATCGAGGGCCTTACCCTTTGCCATATTCCCCTGAATATCAATCAGTACGACCTCATTAAAAATATCGGCATGGGCGAGTACGTTCGCACAGGTAGCGCCTACGTTTCCAGCGCCAACAACGGTAATTTTGCTCATTTGTTCTTTAATTTTACGATGGTGTGTTCGGGATGCAAAAGTAAGAAAAAATAAAGCCAGCAAGGATTTTACAGGCAAAAAAGGGAGAAATTTCTCCTTTTTTGCTCATTTTAACCATAAACCTCCTGAAGGCAATTCCGCCGCATCCATCTGGCTATACTGCACTGCAACCGCCTCTCCTATTGCGGTAATTCCACAGTGTACGTATGGGTGGTATACCCTGAAAAATTGCCGTAACCGCCGTCGATATTGTTAAAAACGGCATCCGGATCGCTTAAAGGCAAGCTGCTCCCCTGGCGGGCAACAGACAGGTGGTAGCGGTAGTATTCTTCGGACAAAGTGCGCCATTCCACGGAAATCTGGCGCGGCCGCTCGTTGTTGGCCGGGTCATAAGGGATACGGGCAACTAAATGGAGCGTTTCCCGACCTTCGTTCCAAAAATTGGAATTGATCAACACGGCCGGCTCGGGTATATTGTGCAGCAGCGACAAAGTTCGGCCATCGGCCAGGAAAAAGGTCGAATCCGGAATAATGCTGTAATCGAATACCGGGGGATCTACCAAATAATCATACACCGCGAGTTCATGTATCAGGTGAAAGGCAAAAAAACGATTGGCAGCGGGCATTTTAGACACCTTCAATTCCAGGGGAATCCGCAGTTCGCGGCGACCGTCGGCCAGGGCAACATCCTTCATTTCTTCTGCTTTGGCCACGATCGGTTCAAGTCCGGCATACAAGGGCAATTTGCTGGCAGCCGTCACGGAAGGATATCCCGCAACCCGGGCAACCATCGCATATTGAAGTCCCGGCGTACCCGTATCCCGACTTTCCCAATACAATTCTCCTTCGGGCGTAAATTTTCGAAATAATTTATCGAGGAAAAGGCCATCCTCCGAGATGGATATGTCCACAGTTTCCGGCGTGATCGGCGTACTGGAAGCGTATACAGGTTGGCTGATCGTCACCCTGACCCGAAATGGCTCATTTTCGTTGAAATGGCATACCGCCACAATTTTAGGCGCTTCCTCTGGAAGATCGATGATCACTTCGCGGGCACAATCTTGGAGCAGCAAGGCCAGTACCAACAAAACCGGGAGCACAGAAAATGAGGTCGATTTGTTCATCGTCAAAAGTTAATCTGGTATCTGAATGAAGGTAAAATCGGGAGTAACGTATATTGAACAGCTTTGCCCTGAATATTACTTCCGGCATCGACATACACGAAGAAAGGGTTAGCGCGGTTATACGTATTGTAAGCGCCCAGTTGAATGGCATGCCGGGTTTTGCCTGCCAGGAAATGGACATTCAGCGCAGCATCGAAACGATGGTAATTCGGGAGACGGTATCCATTTACCTCGGTGTATACGAATACGTTGCGTTCAACCTGTCCTTCTACCGACTCATGGATAAATTTGACGCCCGCCAGTGTGATCGGGTTGCCCGTAGCAAATATCCACATACCGGTAAGATCAAGCCAATGCGTTACCCGTTGCCGTAAAGTCAGTTTAAGATCGTGCCGTCGGTCAAAACGAAACGGAAAGACCTTGCCGGAATTGAGCTCGGGAAACAGGCGGTCCGCTTTCGATATAGTATAGGCCAGGGAGCCGGTGGTAGAGCCCCTGTTTTTTTCAATGGAAAACTCCAGACCCCGACTGTTGCCGACCCCGCTTACGATGCGGTCTTCCCAACCGCTGGCATCCTCCGCGCCCCCGGTATACAAGGCCTCGTTCGATGAAATAAAACTCAGGACGCGATCCAGGCGCTTATAATATCCTTCCGCCTGCCAACTCCAGCCGCCGCGTTGCCAGCCGATTCCGAGTGTGGATTGCCATACCTGCTCGGGTTTTACCAGACGTGTGGAAGGAACCCATAATTCAAAAGGAAGGCTGATGTTAAACGTGCCGATTTGGTGGAGATACTGGGTATTTCGGTAATAACCAACCCATTGACTCCATCCCTTTGGGCCGCTACGCTGTAGCCGCGCCCGCGGTTGTAAGGCGTGGTAATCCGCATTGGATGCGTAAAAAACCGAAGCGTTCAGACCAATGTCGAGTTGCCAGTTGCGAAAAGGCGCAATTTCAGCGTCCACGTACACCTCTGCTTCTCTGGCGTCCAGCAGTTCGTTATTGACCAGCAAGTTAGCCAGCGAATCGATGGCTGCCGGCGATTCGCCCGGCTGCAGGAAACTGGCCGATAAGGCGCCAGGTTGGAATTCATGATCAGTGTACGACATTCCCCAGCGCAGGGTAAAAGTGGGTTTCACATAAAAAGTAAAATCCGTTTTGGCCGAAAAATCGCGAATAAGGGTTTGATACAGTTGGGCATAATCCGCCAGTATCGCTTCTTTACCTGTGGGGTAATAAATATTGGAATTAAAGCCGAGTTGACTTTGGTAAAAAAAACGGCTGTACCGTAAGGTTGTGTTGGTAAACAGATTTTTGCGCAACAGATGGTTCCAGCGCAAGGCCGCGATGGTATTGCCCCATTCGGAATTGAGCGAATACCGGTCGATGATCAGCCCCTTTGTCGTATAATAATCCTGGTCGAAACTATTGACAAATCGATCTCCACCCTTATAAAAACTGAAATAAACCCGGTCGCGATCCGACAAAATATAATTCCATTTCAGGTTTGCGTCGGAGAAACGGTATTTGATCCGGTCGCCGGAGATGTTCAGCAGGTTGCCTCTTTTGCTAAAAAACTCAACCCATGGATCGAAATAGGTAACGCGGAAGCCCAGCAGAAAAGAACTTTTATCGCGCACGATCGGGCCTTCCAGGGCCAGCGATGAGGCAAATAAGCCGGCAGTAGCCGTGGCTTCATACGCCCGAAAATTGCCGTCGCGGGTCCGAACATCGAGTACCGAAGCGACCCTGCCGCTGTATCGCGCCGGAAAATCGCCCTTCCAAAGCCGGGCACTGCTGACCGTCGCCGGGTTAAAAATCGAAAAAAGCCCTAAAGCGTGCCCCGGGCTGTATACCGGCACATCATCCAATAAAAAAAGGTTTTGGTCGGCATTCCCGCCGCGTACGTGCAGCCCGCCCATCCCGTCAACCCCCGTTTGCACGCCGGTTTGCAGGGCCGTCAGTCGCAATAAATCGGCTTCGCCGCCGGGCATCGGTAAAAAACGCAGATTTTCCAGCGGTAAACCGGTTGGGGAGCCGACCACCTGCGAACGCGCTGTTGCACCGGGGAGGGCAGACACCACGACTTCCGGCAAACGATTATCCTGTTGTAGTTTAAAGGTCTGAAAACGATCTGCGCTCATGGCGAGCAATTGCTCGTCCCGCTTATAACCAATATATGATAAGGATAAAGCGTAGTCGCCTTCTTCTAGTTGCAGGCTAAAAAAGCCGAATTCATTGCTGGCAGAACCGGCTCCTTTGTCCGAAACAGCCCGGATGCTCACCCCGATCAGCCGTTCGCCGGTTTCGGCATCCTGTATATAGCCGCTAAGGGTGTATTTGGATTTTTTTCTGTATAAAATGACCTGATTGTCGTCTACCTGATAGGCAATTTTTGTACAGTTTGTAATTTTTTCCAGAATAGACAAAAACGAAACGCCTTTTGCATCGATGGTGATCGGCGGACAACGCTGGAAAAGACGGTCGCTAAATGCAATGTTTATCCCTGTCTGTTTGCTCAATGCGACCAAAGCATCCGCAGTACGGCAGCTATTACACACAAAGTCTACCGTTTTTGGTAAAGTTTGTTGTGACCAAGCAGTTTTTGCCGTTCCGAGCAGAGATAAAAATATAAGCGCCTTAACTGGTATCGCCATGTTAGGAAACAATGGCGCAAGTTAAGGCGCTTACAGGAGAAAACAAGGTCAAAAGGCGCTGGCAGGCGTTTTTGAATATTATTGGCAGTTGCCTCCTTCCAGCACGTATTGGCCTGGGGCTGGAGATTTCAATTGCAGGTTATACGCTACAACGAGGCTTTGAAGGACTTTTTCAATGGACTGATTGGTCAGCGGCGCCGTATACGTACAGTCGCGCAAAGCGGGGTTTCGGAGTTCAATGCTGACTTTGTAGTAAAGCTCCAGGTCGGACACAACAGTTGAAAGTGGGGTACTGACGAATTCGAGGCCGCCGGTTTGCCAGGCCAGCTCATTGAAGGACGCAACCTGCGCTACTTTTACTTTGGCGTTCTGACGGCTGAAAACGGCTTTTTGGCTTTTTGTCAGCAAAGCGCCTTCACTTTTACCATCGGGCGAAAAGCGTACTTTCCCGGTACGCACTAAAACGGATGTTTCGTCGAGCCGGGGTTGGGCGCATACATTAAACTGTGTACCAAGCACTTCGACGAATCCACCGGCCGACAATTCGACGCGGAAGGGTTGTGCAGGGTTGTGCGCAACTTCAAAATAGGCCTCGCCGCTGAGTTTAACCCGCCGCTCATTGCCTTTGAATTCATGTGGAAATTCCAGGGATCCGTTGTGGCGCAGCCACACGCGGGAGCCGTCGGGGAGTTCAATCAGGCGTTTGTCGGAATCAGCCGCATATTCAATCTGGTCGGGCGCAGATGGCGCGAACAGCAATCGGCCGCCCCAAACGGCAGCAATCAGAAAGATCAATACGGCGGCCATCCGCAGCAAGCGGCGACCCATGGGAACGATCCGGACGGGCGCCGGAGCAGCTTCCCGAATACGCTGTTGAACAACAGCAAAATCAGCATCCAGATCGGGATGGAAAGACTTTTGTCGGGCATCGGTCAAATCCCAGACACGGCGCAGATCAATAGCAAGTTGTTGGTTTTCAGGCGATTGCTGTATCCATGCCGACAATTGTGCAGACTCGCGGGGCGTAATTTCCCCGGTAAAATCTTTGTTGAGCAACAGGATATAATCGTCGTTTAATTGCATGTTATATGGTTTTCGTGGCTTTTTAAAGCTTTGTTTGTTCTGTGTTTAAGACAACAAATGTGCGGCAATCCCCTATGCCCCTATCCAGTAATTTAGCCATAAAATGACAATCGGCGACAAATTGCGATGTCTCAGCAGTATCTCGCGCAGGATTTTCATGGCTTTGGTAATTTGATTCTCGATGGTTTTCACCGAAATGCCGAGTTGCTCCGCAATTTCTTTGTGAGACAACTGTTCAAAACGGCTTAATGAAAAGACAATCCGGCATTTTTCCGGCAGTTCGTTCAGCGCCGCTTGCAGGACTTGCTCCATTTCCTCTTGTTCGTCCTGGTGAATTTTTTCCTGGGGGCTTGTATCGGCAGTGTTGACCAGGTCCTCGTCCGAAGTATTAAAAAGGTTGTTTTTATGGGTTTTGAGATAATTCAGGGCGCGGTTTACCGCTGCGCGACGCAGGTAGGCCCTCAAGGAGCTATGAATGTCGAGCTCCTCCCGTTTGCGCCAGAGATCTACAAAAACTTCCTGCGCCAGGTCCTTACAAGTATCTTCATCCGGAACGATCCGGTAAATATCACCCAGTAATAAAGGGTAATGGCGGTTAAAAATTTGCCGTAAAGCATCCTCCCTGCCGGCGCGCATTGCGGCCAGCCATTGCTGTTCGGTCGGATCTGGAAGCGGGTTCATGTCGATGGCTTAGATGGATTGAGGGGCTTAAGAGGGTTTGATGTTTGTGAAATTCCGGTCTTATTCGCCGTCGCATTGCGCTTTAGGAACGGTGTCAAAATAACTTCCCAATTTGATGCCATTCTTTTGCCGTCATCCGTCCCACCTTTTTCGTTAAATAGCGCGGCTATTCGCCTCAAAAGATAGTTGGCTGACGCCAAAATAATTGGCCTCAAATTGGAAACTTATTTTGACACCGTTCCTTATGGTGCGCAAACCATTATTTGATTATGCAAATTTAGGCAAAAACGCAAAAAATTTTTATTCTGAAAAGGCTTAAAAAATAACTTTCATTCAAAATTAAAAATTACAAAATACTCTTTTTATAAAAAATAATTCCGATGTATTCTAATTTATATCTTTTCCACCCGATTAAGGGCCGGAATGCCGACAATAATTTTTTCAAAATCCATAGGGGATTTTACGAGGGTTATTGTCTTGTCAAAAGAAAGCGACCACCTACACATTGTATAAACACGAACTGAACATGGACACAAAAACTACCCTGCCTGTACTGGAAACCAGCCCGATCTTTGCTGTACTGACAGCAGAAGAACGCCTGATTCTCCAACACAGCGCCACGATGCAAACCTACGGTAAACATCAGGTCATTTACAAACCCGGTCAGCAGTCCAGTAAAGTATTTTTCCTGTTGAAAGGTATTGTGAAGATCGCTATCCACGCGGAGAAAAAAGACATTATTAAGTATGTGGTTCGCGGAGGTTGTTTGTTCGGCGAGTCTTATCTCACGGGCGATACCCTGCGACGTGACTTTGCTTATGCGATGGACGATCAGGTCGAAGTGCTGGAGTTGGACTCCAATGCGGTTGTGAATGCGATGAAAGGCAATTTTGCCTTTGCACAATCGCTGCTTCATTTCCTTGGCGACCGGCTGCGGTACACCGAAACACAGTTGGAAAAAGTCGTGCTGAAAGATTCTAAAAGTCGAATCATGGAATTTCTGCACCAGATGGGCCTCGAACAGGGCCGGCGCATCGGCTTCGAAACCCTGGTAAAACACAATATGACGCACCAGGATATTGCCGATCTGACCGGCACCAGCCGCCAGATGGTCACTGCAGTGCTCAATCAACTAAAACGCTCTAACGTGCTGTATTTCAACCGGAAAAAGATTCTGTTCCGGGATTTGAATTCGCTGCCGATAGCGGTTTAAAAGGAAAATATCAGAAATTAAGAAGGACATTGGACGATCCCGATTTGATCATTTCTTTTAATGACTACAATGACCCTAAATCACCCTACATAGGTTAACAGTTTTGCTTCATACGATAGAATGGGTTTTGTTCTGGCGGTGTGCAACGGCACGCCGCTTTTTTTATGCTCAAACCAGGCAAACTACCGTCTCGGTACGCGGGGTAAACAAAAAACGCTTCGGCTATTTTTGAACAGTATCTACCCTACCCCGCCTCAAACACCAATGCCTCATGCCCTAATTCCCGGAAATCGACCGGCGTGACCGCCGAGATGCCTTGCTCGGGCATATACACTCCGTAAATCGTATCCACCGCCGCCATAGTTGCTTTATTGTGGGTCACCACGATAAACTGGGAATCGACCGAAAACTTGCGAATGATGTTGTTAAATTTTTCGATGTTGGCGTCGTCGAGCGGGGCGTCCACCTCGTCGAAGATACAGAAAGGCGCGGGTTTGAGCAGATAGAGCGCGAAAAGCAGGGCAATGGCCGTAAGTGTCTTTTCGCCGCCAGACAGCTGCGCGATGGTCTGCGGGCGTTTGCCCTTGGGTTTGGCGATGATCTGGATGTCCGATTCCAGCGGGTTATCGGGCTGGGAGAGCATCAGGTCGGCGTCGTCTTCCTCGGTAAAGAGCGTGCGGAAGACTTTGATGAAATTTTCCCGAACCTGTTGGAAGGATTCAAGGAAACGGGCGGTCGCGGTTTCTTCGATTTCGCGCATGGTCTCCAGCAGGTTCACCTTGGCGGCCAGAATGTCGTCGCGTTGCCCGGCTATGGTGTCGTACCGCTCCTTGATCTCGTTGTAGGCTTCGATGGCCATTGGATTGACCTCGCCGTAGCCGTCGAGCCTGCGCTTCATGTTGTTTACGTCTTTTTCGAGGCTGTCGCGGTCGAGTGCGGGGTTGGGTTGGTTGTTGATGACCTCGTTGACGGAAATGCCGAATTCCGCCCGCAAACGCTCGCCGATGGCGGTAATATCAAATTTGACGTCGTTGAATTTTTCTTTCAGCCGGTTGACCATGATCTGTAGTTCCTGCTGTTTGCGGAAATTATCGCGTTGCAGGTTCTCGATCTCGTGTATTTCGTTGCGGGCCTTGAAATAGGTTTGTTCCACCTCCGACAAAGCGGCTTCTTTGGCCTTTTTTTCGGCATAACCGGTCTGGAGTTCTTGTTCGATCCGGGCGATATCGTCGCGCACCAGCACCATTTCGGCTTCGTTTTTGGCCTTGGTGCTTTCGTTTTGGGTAACTAAAGCACGCAATTCGCCCAGGCGTTTTTCCCGGAATGTCAATTCCTGCTGGAAAGCATTGACCTTGTTTTGCTGGCGGATAAATTCAATATTTTGCTGGTTGTATGCTGCGCTGGCCTGGCTGAGTTGTTCGGCCACGTCGCGGAAACTGCCGTCTGCGCTGCCGAGTCGTTCCTTCACCCGTTCCAGCGCGGCATTTTTTTCGCTCAGTTGTTGCTGGATCGCTGAGTTGGAGGATTCCAGATCGGCGATACTTTTGCCCGATTCGGCGTTTTTTAGGTCGAAATTCTGCACGAATCCGCCGATATTTTCCAAACGCGCCTGCAAACCGGCCTTCTCCTGGGCCAGGCGGCTGAACACTTCCCGCTCGCGGGCGAGGGCCTGCGTTTGGTCTGCATTTTTAAGGGCCTGCAAATGAGCGCGCAAGGTGGCCAGGCGGTTGTTGATCTCCGTCTCGCTTTTTTCTAATTTCTTAATTTCGTTTTCGAGTATCTCCAGATTTTTTTTCCGGCCGATTTTTTTGCCTTCGAACAAACCCACGGAACCGCCGGACAGAGAGAATTTCTTGCGAATAAAAGTCCCGGATTTCGACAACAGCACCACATCGGATGCCTGGCCGAGGGAGGGCGCGAGCATCTGCGAATCATCGGCAACGAGCACGTTTTCAAGCAAATAGTCGACCAGAGCGCGGTACTTCGGTTCGCACTCCACCAGATCGGTTGCCCGGAATCCGTCAAACATGGCCAAGGGTGGCTGATACCCCCGAAAAGCGTCGAGCATGAAGAAGTTGGCGCGGCCTTTCTGATTGTTCCCGAGCAATTGAATGGCTTTAACGGCCTCTTCTGCGTCGGGGACGACGTAATAGTTCAGATACGGCTCCAGGTAGTTTTCGATGATTACCCGGTATTCTTCGCGGACGTACATCAGGTCGCTGAGCAGGGGGCAATTTTTGGCCCAGTCCTTTTGCTGGCTGAGGAATTTGATGCTTTCGGGGAAGCCTTCGAGGCTTTCCACCATACTTTTGGTCAGTTTGTACTCGTTGCGTTTGGCGTCGAGCTGCCGGTTATGGTCGGCTAATTTTTTGGTCAGGGCCTCGGTGTCGCGTTCGGTATCGGCGACGTCCTGGCGGCGCTTTGTTTCTGCGGCATCCAAGGTAGCGATCCGGGCCGATTGTGCTTGTTCGTTTTTACCGAGCTCGGCAATTTTTACTTCCAGCCCCTGCATATCCTCGCGGCGGGCGGCCACATCGGCCAGGGTGCGTTCCACATCGCGGCGGAGGTTGTCGATCTGGTTGGCTTGTACGGCGCGTTGTTTTTCCAGCTCCACCACGCCCCGTTCAAGCGTTTGCTGCTCCCGGACGAACTCGTCGAGGTTGCCTTTCAGCAGGTTATGATCGCCCCGCACCTTATCGAGCAGTTGCCTGGCGGTCTCCAGGGCGGTCTCCATCTCGCCTTCGAGGCGTTTCTCATAGTTCAAATCGGTCTGGTAACCTTCCACTTCGCCTTCGAGCTGCCGGATCTGATCGCGGGAGCGCACGATCTGGTCGTCGAGGCGCTTGGCATCCTGTTCTACAAAAGACAGGCGCTGGGCCAGCATGTTTTTTTCGTTTTCTTTGCCGCGAATGCGCCCGGTGAGCCGGTTCACGTCCTGCTGTTGTTCGCTGAGGCTGGTTTCCTTGTCGGTATGTTGTTTGCGTTTGGCCTCCAGCCGGGCATCCAGTTCGCGCGAGAGCACTTCAGCCGAGCGGTAGTTGTCTTCTTCGCGGCTGATCTGGGTTTCCAGTTCTTTGTACACGTTTTTATGCCGGGCGAGGTTGAGCACGGCCAATTCTACCGAGAGGCATTTATATTCGTCTTTAAGTTCGTAAAATTTCTGGGCCCGCTGCGCCTGTTTTTCGAGTTTTTTGAGTTGGTCCTCGATTTCGAACAAGAGGTCCTCGATGCGATCGAGGTCGGCGGCGGTGGCTTCGAGTTTTTGCTGGGTTTCGTGTTTACGGGCCTTGTATTTGCTCACGCCTGCTGCCTGTTCGAACATTTTGCGGCGCGCCTGTTCCCGGTCGCTGAGCAGGTCTTCCACCATGTTCAGGGCAATAATGGCATACGAATCGGAGCCGATGCCGGTATCGAGAAACAAGGAGGTGATGTCTTTCAGGCGGCAGCTTACGCCGTTGAGGCGGTACTCGCTTTCCCCGGAACGGTAGAGAATGCGGCTGATGGTGACGGTGTTGTACTCCGTCGGCAGGATGTTTTTGGTGTTTTCAAAGGTAAGCGACACCTGGGCCATCTGGGCTTCCTTGCGCTTTTTAGTGCCGTTGAAGATCACGCTGGCCATTTTATCGAGGCGCAGCGAGCCGGTTTTTTGTTCGCCCAGCACCCAGCGCACAGCGTCCACCACGTTGCTTTTGCCCGCGCCGTTGGGGCCGACTACGCCCGTTACGTCCGCGTTGAAATGGATGGACGTTTCGTTGGCAAAACTTTTGAAACCTTTGAGTTCGAGGGTTTTGAGTCGCATTGTCGGAGGATGAGTTTAGCGGGTTTAGGTGGTTTAGAGGGTTTAGAGCGGCTTTTCCAAAGATTTGGAACAGACTTTGAACGAAGCATCTCTAAACCCTCTAAACTTCCTAAACCTTCTAAACTTTTTTTAAAAGAGCCGCGAAGATAAGAAATTGCATTTTATCCTCGAATCACTTTTGCCATCGTACGCGCTTGGCCGGAACGGATTTCCAGCAAGTACAAACCCTTGTCCCCAAAAGCGGACTATGGAAGCAAAAGGCTCTCCGAAGGTGCAAATTGCCGGGTAAAAATTGCTTTACCTGTGAGGTCGTATACGCGTACGTTCAGGTCCTGATCGGGAATCCGGCTGAAATCCAGCCATACATCGCCGGCGCCGGGGTTGGGAGAGCCGATCACCGAAAGATCCGGAGCAGATGAAACGATGGGTAAACCGGACATTCCGCCCAGGGCGTATACTTTGGTATATCTGGGCGTGGGAATCTGAGCCGGGTTGATATTTTCGAACGTATAAATTAGTTTAGTAGGCTCACCCGGTATCACGTCAATCAAGGCATCCCAAACATATTGTTCTTCAAGCAGGATAGATCCATCGGTCTCATCCCGGATGCGCAATCCGCCGGTATCGGGCGAAGCGACGGAGGTCAGGTATCCAAACTCTATATCGTCGTCGCTGTCCATCAAATGACGACTAAAAAAACTCGGATACCATATTTCATCGGCCGGTTTTGCAAAGCTATGCCAGATATCGAAAGTCGGTAAATTCAAGATGTCCATTGTGGAAGCACCAATGGGCGTGTTGTTTCCGTTGCATTTGCGCCCTTCCTGCTCGGCGTCTAAACTGCGGTATAAAAAAGGAAGTTTCGTTTCCACACTCAGATCGGGCAAACTATAGAAAATGGTGGAGTCTTTACTAAAGAGGAATGTCACTAATTTGGTTTCATCCACTCCGAATGCTGAACCTACCATTGTACAGTAAATCGATTCATCTATATCGCTATTTTTTTCCCAGATTATGGACCCATCTTCCTTAACAATACGCAGCGTGGTTTGCTGCGGATTATAACGCTGAATTTGTAGGAGTAATTCGAAATCCGGATCCGGATCGACGGATATTTGTGAAATGGCAGATATAAAGGCGGTACAATTCGAGCAGGCCGGATCGTAATTAATCGTTTTCCAAAGAGAATGATCGTAGTGATACAGTGAGATTTTACCCGGTTCCAGTACGCTGTATGTGTAAACCTCCGCATCTATGGCGTGCAAAACAAGATGGCCGTAAGAATAATCATGTTCCAGGGCCAGGCCGGGCAGCTGGTACACGCGATCGTCTGAAAATAATTTATCGGCCCCGTTAATCGTATATAAAGCCGAAGATTTATTTATCAGAATTGTTCCCGCTTCATTCTGTACCCCTCCTCCATTGACAAAATATCCATTGTTACCCCCCTTATAAAAGAATCTGAATTCGATCAGCGTGTCCGCCATGATCCGGGTTTGCGAAACGTCCGAAACCTGGATTTGCCATACGGAATCAATTGTAATATTAACATCGACGGTTTTCCAGGGAGTATGGTCTTCATTAAAGAGCAGCAGTTTCCGGCTTTCAGCATCGGCATAATAGTATTTGATTCCTGAAATTTCCAGATTGACGCGGGCGGCAGCATATGCCGGGTATGTATGTTCCAGGGTAAGCTGGGCGGACAGAAAAAAAGGCAGGAATGCTGAAAGGATGGGTAAAATGATTTTTTTCATGGAGAATGGCTTTAAAAAAGGTAAAAAATGTCGAAAAATACAATCATTCAATGAAATTATCAATAAAAAATCCGTCCTGTGCTCAAAGCCACAGGACGGATCGGAATCGCCGGGAGACGACATTTAATGGTATGAATCAGGCGGAGAAAGACGTTCCGCACCCGCAGGTCGAAGTGGCGTTCGGGTTGTTAAATGTAAATCCGCGGTTCTCTAAGCCAGACACAAAATCCACTTCCATCCCAAGAAGGTAAATGGCGTGGGCCTTGTTCATGAGTACAGGGATACCGTTGACCACAAAGTGTTCGTCATTTTCATTGGCCAGATCGAAGCCGAGCACATACGTGAACCCGGAACAGCCACCACCCTTGACGCCGAGGCGCAGGGCGTATTCTGCCGGGATATTTTCCTGTTGGCGAATGAGATGAAGTTGTTCTACCGCCCCGTCGGTGAGTTGAACGGGCGAGGTGACAACCGGATTTTCAAGCACAGTTTCCATAAAAATGATCCGTTTAATGCGTTGCAAAAGTAGCACATTAAACGAAAACGGATAAAAAATGTTTACGCGGGCCGCTTACCTTTGCGGCTGAATTATGGAATCATTTCTCGAAATACTGAAATACACCGTCCCGGCCCTGATCGTTTTCCTGACGGCTTATTTGCTGCTGAAGCAATATCTGGACGACAAGCAGCAGATATACCTCATGGCGCAACGCAATGAAGCCGTGAAAATCACCCTGCCGTTGCGGCTACAGGCGTATGAACGGCTTACGCTCCTGTGCGACCGGGCGGCCATCCAAAATGTACTCTTGCGCATCCGGATGCCCGGTATGAGCGTGGCGGAGTTGCGCGGCGGCCTGTTAATGGCTATTCGCCAGGAGTTCGAACACAATACTTCCCAACAATTATACGTCTCCGACACCCTTTGGCAGATCATTACGTTTGCCAAAAATGAAACCTTGGCTTTTGTCAGCCAGGCTGCTGAGGGGCTCGATCCTCAGGCAGACGATTTTATGTTGGTCGATATCCTGCTGCGCGGACTTGATGCGCAGGCCGATGCCGGTCCTTTGCAAAAGACCGCTATTGCGATCCGCACCGAAGCGGGCAATTTGTTCTAAACACTTTATCCCGATTCTTAGGACAATACCTTGACAACGACAGTTTTGGCCGTTGGATCGCTCTTTTATAACAATAAATCTACAAGACTTTTTGCCTTCCTTTAAGCGTGAAACAGGCAAGCGCCCCAGGACAGGAAATCTGGCTTTGTATAAACCCATAAACTGGGGTGGCTGCTACCTTTTCCCTTGACAGTCAGCCATTTCAACAAATTCAAAAGATGCATGTAAGTAAAATGAATTTCAGCGGCCACACTATGCTGCCAATAAATAATATTCCAAATTTAAATTAAAATGAAGATTTTTTAATTATCTTATACTGAATATATGCGAATAACGGGTTCAAATTATAACTATCTGAAAATCAAGGGTCAGCATAGTGTCGGGGTGACTTAAAGTCACCCCGACACTATACAAGGCACTGAAAATCAGCACTTTTCCCGAACCCATTATTCGCGTGAATGTACAAATTATAAATTTTAAAAAATGCACTTTAACAGACACACAGAAGTCGATATGCCAGACCCATGAAGGGTTTGCATTTTTCAAAATGGTCGTTTTGCAGACTTTTTCTTTCTTTTTGCCATCTCAAAATTTTTTTGTCGAAAAAATGCATTTTCATTTCGGAAGACAAATAAATTGTTAAAACTTTGTCGCCCTGTCTCGACGAATAGCACACTTCAAAACAACATTACCGGGATTACCCTTTTTCCAATTGCGCCATAAGGTATGACTAAAGACTGCCGGATGGTATGGGACGATTGTCTGCGTATCATCAAGAAGAATGTAAATCCACAGAGTTTCAAAACCTGGTTTGAACCGATAAAACCGGTTCAGCTGGAAGGTGATGTACTGACGATCCAAGTACCTAATAAGTTCTTCTTCGAGTGGCTCGAGGAGCACTACGTGCAGCTGCTCAAAAAAAGCATCCGGCAGGAATTGGGCGAACGCGGGCGTTTGGTATACCATATTCCCGAGCAAGGCGTAAAAGAACCCGCCGCTACTTCGACCTCTTCCAGGGCTGTGTACAGCAAACCCTCGGCCGACAAGGACAATGCCCCTGTACCGGGCGCATTCGACGCGGACATGATCAAAAATCCGTTTATCATTCCGGGCATCAAGCGGATCAAAGTGGAACCGCAGCTCAACCCGACCTATACCTTCGAAAATTTTATCGAAGGCGATTGCAACCGACTGGCCCGCAATGCCGGTCTGGCTATTGCCAAAAAGCCAGGCGGCACAGCCTTCAATCCGCTGGTGATTTTCGGCGACGTGGGCCTGGGCAAAACCCATTTGGCGCAAGCAATCGGGAACGATGTGGTGAGCAAGTTCGAATCCAAGGCCGTATTATATGTATCGTCGGAAAAATTTACGAACCAGATCATCCAGGCTATCAAGAACAACTCGGTGAACGATTTCGTCAATTTTTACCAGATGATCGACGTATTGATCATCGACGATATCCAGTTTCTGGCCGGCAAACAAAAGACGCAAGAGATTTTCTTCCACATTTTCAACCAGTTGCACCAAAACGGCAAACAGATCATCCTGACTTCCGACCGTCCGCCCAAGGACCTGGAAGGCATCGAAGACCGCCTGATCTCCCGTTTCAAATGGGGCCTCAGCGCCGATTTACAGGTACCCGACCTCGAAACGCGGATGGCCATTCTCGACACCAAGATCAACGAGGAAGGCGTGGAAATTCCGCAGGACGTGCTGGAATTTATCTGCTACAACATCAAAAACAACATCCGCGAACTGGAAGGTGTGATGATCTCGCTGCTGGCCCAGTCCACCCTGATCCGTCGCGACGTGGACATGGAATTAGCCAAGGAAGTGATCCGCAATTTCGTCACGACCATCAACCGGGAGATCACCGTCGAGTTCATTCAGCAACTCGTGGCCGAGCATTTCAACGTGCCGGTAGACAAACTGCACCACGAAACCCGCAAACGCAACGTGGTGATCGCCCGCCAGCTCTCCATGTATCTGGCCAAAAAAATGACCAACAAATCCCTGAAAACCATTGGGGAAAATTTCGGCGGCCGCGACCACAGCACGGTGATCTATTCCTGCAAAGCCGTGCAGGACATGATGGACACCGACATGATCTTCAAGGACACGGTGTCTGAACTGGAGAAGAAAATCAAGATGAGTCTCAACGAATAAATTCATGCCTGTCATTCCATCCGCCCAATTGGGCTACTGCAGCTACGTCGTACCCGATCTCGATGCTGCGGTGGCGTTTTTCACCGATTACCTGGGGTTCGAAGTCGTATCCACCTACGGCCCCGTACAGGCTCCGGCAGACGATTACGATTATCTGACCCGCACTTACGCTGTGCCCGAACGTTCTGTCGGCCGCGGCGCCTTGCTGCGTTCGGGCAACGGAGACCTGGAATTCGCCGAATGGAAAGTGTACGATCATGGCCTCAACCCCCTGCGCGAAAGCAGTTTTCCGGGTTGCCACATCGCCCTGCGCGTTCCGGACCTGGAAGAAACGCTGGCTGTTTTCAGGACGATACACAGGATGTTGATTCTGGATGTGAGCGGGGACGGGTTTGTGTATTGTATTACGCCGTTCGGGTTTCAGATTAAGCTGATCAGGGCAGAGCAAGTATTTTCTTAACTGTAAAAAAGGGAAATGAGCGCCAGGCTACTGTATTTTATCATTGGAGTTCTATGTGTGCTCGCCGTCCTCATTTTTTATAAAAAACAAAAAAATTCCACACCAGTCATTTTCACGCTGGTAATCGGCGCTTTTTTTCTTCGCTTATCGGCCTCCCTGTTTCCATACCTGCATGAATGGGACGAGCGTTATCACGCGTTGGTGGCTAAAAACCTGGGCGAAAACTTTTTGTCGCCCAGATTGTATCCGGTTGATCTACTGGATTATAATTACCAGGATTGGTCGGCTAACTTTATCTGGCTGCATAAACAACCCTTCCCGCTCTGGTGTATCGCGGCTTCCTTAAAATTATTTGGGAACAACGAATTCGCTGTTCGCCTGCCATCGATCCTGCTCTCCACTGCTGCGGTTTTATTGACCTTTTTTATTGGGAAATGGCTGTTTTCATACCGCATCGGTATTTGGGCTGCAGTATTTCACAGCTTGAACGGTTTGATCATCGAAATGACCGGAGGAGGCGCGCCAACGGACCATATCGATATATTCTTTATGTTTTTTATCGAGTTGTCCATTTTTCTTTCCGTATTAAGCCGCTATAAGTTGGCGAACAAGATGCCGGCACAAACCCTGCTGGCGTTCCTGACCGGGATCACCATCGGTATTGCCTTGCTCTGTAAATGGCTCCCGGCGCTCATTGTTGTCCCAATATATGCACTCCTGCACTGGAAAGGGAAAAACTGGTTGCTAAACACAGGATACGTAATCATTTCCGCCGCTATGGTGGCTTGCCCCTGGCAACTATATGCCGTTCAAAACTTTCCGTTGGAATACGGGTATGAAATGGATTATAATAAAAGGCATTTTTGGGAAGTCTTAGAAGGGCACGCCCACGCCTTTTACTATCATTTTGATCGGGCCCGGATTTTTTGGAATGAGATGGTCTATCTGCCCTTATTATGGCTGATCATCCGGATTTTAAAAAAAACGCCTCAACCATCCTTGCTTTTACTGGCGGTCTGGATATTTATCCCCTATTTGTTTTTTTCAATAGCCGCCACTAAAATGCCGGCTTACACCTTATTTACCGGACCGGCCGTCTTTGTTGTCCAGGCTTTGTTTATCCGGGACATACAATATTGCCGCGTCAAACCGCTGGGCCTCACAATCAAGGTGTTATTTTTCTTGTTAGCCTTCCGGTATTGCTTTGAAAGAGTCAAACCTTTCGAAAAAGAAAGCGCGGATATCGCGGCCAAACGCGAAATGGTAGAATATTTAAAGAATAAAGAAAGAACCGTGGTATTCAATGTGGAAGATTATGTTGAAATCATGTTTTATACAGATTGCATCGCATATAACAGGGTGCCTACCCCGGCGGAAATACAAAAATTAGTAAGCCTTCGATACAATATCATCATTGTGAACGGCGAAAATATTCCGGCAACGCTCAGAACAGACCCAAATATTCAAATTTTATAGCGCCCAGCCTCATTTTCCATATCTTCAGACCGAGTCTTTCTAACTGATATAAAAAAGTACTATGAAAAAAATATGCAAGTTTTTACTGGTTTTTCTTTGCTGTTTCGACCTTTCCGCTCAGGAAAAAGTTAATTTAGACGGCGGCAATATTTGCCCTTCGGAATGGAAGCTGGTATTTAGTGACGAATTCAGCGGATCCTCATTAGACTTATCGAAATGGTACACCTATTATCCATACACACCGGATCATTCGGATCAATGCGATTTTTGCCGGACACATGGGAATGAAGGTCAAATTTACCGGAACGACAATATCGTCGTTGGGAACGGTACGCTTAAATTAATTGCAAAAGCGCAGGCCTCGACCTGGTTTTCCTCCTCAAGGAATTATACATCCGGCATGATCCATTCGAAAATAGATAATTTTCACCGGGGGAAGTAAGAAATTCGCTGTAAAATTCCCACCGGAGACGGATTCTGGCCGGCATTCTGGCTATTCGGATGCAGTGAAATAGACATTTTCGAATTCGGATGCCAGGAACCCGATAAAGTAAAGACGGATTATCATTGTTGCGGATCGCAATGTATATTTTCCGAATCGTACGTGGGAGATGATTATTCCGCAGATTTTCACACCTTTTCCGTAGAATGGGATCAATATTTTATCCGGTATTTTGTGGATGGTACCCAGATCAGGGTCGTAACGCATTATATCGACTTGGCGGGCAATCCAATGTTCAATTGCGATTTTATCCCCTTCGGGCTCTATTTGGTACGGCCAAATTATCCGGATCATCCCAAGAGCCTTGATTGCTAATTTAGCCGTCGGCCCAAGTAATTTTACCGGTACCCCGAGTTCGGGCAATCTACCCGCCACGTTCGAAATTGATTACATACGGGTCTACCAGACCACGCCCCAGGAAGGATTTACCGATCTTTGCCATCAAAGTAAACTTACGGGCAGCGACCTGATCTGTCCGCCGCATGAGGAATTTTTCGAGTTTTCCGGGCCTACTAATGAAAGCGCGTGGAGCGTCTCGAGCAACCTGACAATCATTGACAGTTCGCCGGTTTCCATTACCGTCGCGCCAATTTCCGCCAATGCAAACGGGGCAGCGTAGATAAAGGCAACATTTCCTCCCTATCCCGGGTGTACTGCATCGGAAATCAAAAAGGACATCTGGTTGGGAAAACCCGTGTTGACCGTTCAGCAAAATAATCCTACCGGATGTATCGCTGCCATAGTCATTACCAATCTGCAACCCCCTAATTCCGTTGTAACCGGAACGATCACCAGAAATGGCGTTGCCACCCCTCTGGACCCAGATCTATACGCGGAAGTATTGGGTTCCAGAACTCAAATAGTCAATTACTCTTACACTTTCAGCACCTCTAACGAGTGTGGAACGACAACCGTCACAGGAAGCGGGTCCATACCGAAATGTAATCTATATGTGCCGGCGATGACTGTTTCGCCAAACCCCGCCAATACCTTATTGGACATTCAAATAGAAGGGGAGGTGGAAAAAGAAGAACTGGAAAATCTGATGATCATGTCGAATGAAAGCGGCCTGATACAGAATTTCCCGTCCCCTGAAAAAGTATTTCAGATCAATACCGCTAATTTCCAGAACGGGGTTTACTACGCGGTTTTAAAATTGATCAATATGGAGCAAACCGTATCGAAAAAGTTTATCGTCAACCACGGGCAATAGATCAAATTCATGTCAAAGCAAACAACGTAGGAGATTTACGCCCCCAAATACCCCTTCAACAACTTGCTCCGGCTCGTAGCCCGCAGTTTGTTGATGGCTTTGTCCTTGATCTGCCGCACCCGTTCCCGGGTCAGGCCGAATTTGTCGCCGATGTCTTCCAAAGACATGGGATGTTCCACGCCGATGCCGAAGTACAGTTTGATCACGTCGCATTGGCGATCGGTCAGCGTGCCCAGCGAGCGTTCAATTTCGCGGCGCAGGGAGTCGGCGTATTCCAGGTGGGTGTCGGTGCCGGGCATGGAGCTGTTTTCCAATACGTCGAGCAGGGAATTATCTTCGCCTTCCACGAAGGGCGCATCCATCGAAACGTGACGGGCGGCCACGCCGAGGGTGGTTTCCACCTCGTCTGTGGTGATTTCGAGCAGTTCGGCCAGTTCTTCCGGGCTGGGTTCGCGTTCGAACGTTTGTTCCAATTCGGAGAATGCCTTGTTGATCTTGTTCAGGGAGCCCACTTTATTCAGGGGAAGGCGCACGATCCGGCTTTGTTCGGCCAGGGCCTGCAGGATGCTTTGACGGATCCACCAAACGGCGTAGGAGATAAATTTGAAACCGCGGGTTTCATCGAAGCGCTGTGCGGCTTTGATCAGGCCCAGATTGCCTTCGTTGATCAGGTCGGAAAGGCTAAGTCCTTGATTTTGATACTGTTTGGCAACGGAAACGACAAAACGCAGGTTGGCTTTAGTCAGTTTTTCGAGGGCTATCTGGTCGCCTTGTTTGATGCGTTTGGCAAGATCTACTTCTTCTTCCGGGGTCAGAAGGTCCACTTTACCGATCTCTTGCAGATATTTCTCGAGCGACTGACTCTCGCGGTTGGTAATGGACTTCGTAATTTTTAGTTGCCTCATGTGTGGGTACGGACTTTGAAAATTTTGGCTGCAAAGGTACGATTTTCAATGATCCTTTGTCATTTTTTTTTAAGAAAAGTGTCGACGTTCCAAATTTTGCTGAAAAATTATTGAACGGGTATTTATAAACACCTGGAATTTAATTTTGTTTTGGGATGTAAAAAATTCCGAGTTAGAAATATTATTCTTAGAATGCGGCTGTGAAAAGACAATTCTGATGGATATTATAGCCGGTTTAGAGTGGTTTAGAAGGGTTTAGAGGGTTTAGAGGGTTTAGAAGGGTTTAGAGGGTTTAGAATGTTGATTGTGAATATCTTGCAATTCCGGTTCCTTCAAAACCACTTTGCGTCGACTATAATCACCCTACCGAACCACCAATTTTTTCAGCATCGTCCTGCCACTTGTTTGTAGTTCGATGAAATAGGTGCCAGACACATAACGCGCCGCGTCGATGAAATAATTGCTATTCCCTGCCGGAAAATCGCCTTCAAAAACGGTGGCAAGCTCCTGCCCGAAGGCATTGAACATCCGGATGGACCCTCGGGTTTTTTCTGTGGCATTCACCGGAATGCAGGTAATGGAAGCCGCTGGATTGGGATAAATATCGAGCATTTCAGCGTTGTCCGGCTCCTTGGCCGCAATCGTTTCCGTTACGCAGAAACTCCACCAGCCTTCAGGGGCGGGCATGGGCCGCACGGCGGTTTTGCCGCTAACGGCATGCGCTTCAATATAGTAATAAACCGTGCTGTTGACAGCCTGCTGCGGAATCTCGCCGAGCCAAACGTTGGCAGTATCGCCCGTAACAAGTTGCATGTCAACGCTTTGCCAGTCAGAAGCAGTCAAGTCGGTCGTATAATACACCCTGGCGAAAGCGATCCCGCTGCGGTGTTGCAGGGTCGCGTATACCGGGTAAACGGGGCTGAATAGGTTATCCACACAATCCAGTTCCCGGTGAATGATGCGCAACGGATCCGCCACGCCAATTTCTTTTGTGATACAGTGGATGGCGCCCAACGAGGGAATGATGGCGTTGCAATTGATGCCTACAATGTTGTAACCAGGCAGCGCTTCTTCCCATATCCGTTGTGCGGTTGTATCGAATTCTGCTTCGTAAAAAGGCAGGATTACCGTTTTATTGACAAAAACGGCGTTGGCATAGGTGCGGTAGTCGCCGCCGTTGTCCGGATAGTCGTTTGCGCCGTCGGGCGGTTGCAGAATGCGCACTACTTTATACGGCGTACCGAACGTGGAATTGTAGTTCGACAACACGTATTGCAGATTGGCTTCGATCTGCGGGCCATCGGCTGTTCCTGCCGGATATTGCCCCACCAGTAAGGTTTCCTCATCGATAAGTTTCATGTGCATGTCGATGTGGTGTATCTCGTCGTACGGGAGGGTTTCCATCCGGATGTAGCGGTTGATACCCATAAAATTCTGCATGATATCTTCGATCTGGCCGGCGGTCTGTCCGGAGGTACCGTATGGGTTATTGGGCAAGTTTTCCTGCAGGATCAGTTTGCTGGAAAACGCTGTACCCATGCCATCGGTCATAAAATTGCCGCCGGTATGCACCATCTCGTAGGGCGCTGCGGCGGTGCCGTAAATGGGCACGTTCAGGTGCTGGGCAATTTTTTCGGGGAGGGTATTGTCGAGCGGCCTCGACGGGCGGTTGTAAATCCAGTCGATGATGTACAGGGAATCTACGTCATTGGCGTACACGCAGTTGGGGCCGTAGTCGCGCACCCAGATAGAATTGTTGGGGATCACGATTATTTCCACATTCGAGGATAAATCAACGCCTGCATTGGTGAGGGCATTTGTGGCGGAGTTGACGGTACTCTGGTCGTTGCAGCAAATGATCACGTTGCACTCTTTGCGCGCGGCGCGTACGATTTCCGTCAAAATAGCTGGCTGCGAGCGCCAGGTAATGACCAGTGCCTGCAACTCCTCCCACTCGGCCATGGTACGAACCGGAAGGGCGGGCGGCGCGGTGATCACATTAGCGGAAGGAGGGGCTATCTGCTCAAAAGGAAGTTGCCAGATTTCCGCCTGCGTCAGGTTGCGTGGCAGTTGAATATCCGGATCCTGGGCAAAAAGCCCCGAACCAAACAACGTGAAGATCAGCGTAAGGCGTAGATTCATATTCGAGTTATTGACGGGTGAAAAATCGGCCGCAAAGTACCGGGTTTTTCGGCATACGGACAAAAAAAAGCCCGTATGGCCGCTTTCGGCACTTATTCGTCGCAAAAACTAAAACATACAAGGCAGGCCCATGTTCACGAATCAATTTCTACTATATTTGTTGAAAATGAGCGAATGATGAGGTGTATTCTGTTGCCGATCTGCTTTCTTATACTGATATCCGGGCCCTTATCCGCACAGGCAAATTCCTGTACAGGCGGCGGAAAAACCATACGTGAACTAAGACAAATGGCCGCTCCAAAAAACTACAATGCGCTGTTATTCAGCAAATTTGAATTTTCAAAACCAATAAGTTTCGCTATCTCGGTATTGCATACGCCTGCCGCTTCGGCTCTGCCCGCGTCTTCCGTTTTTTTGCCTCGCTGGTACGCGGCCGATCTGCCGGTGTTTTGTCGTATCGAACATGAGATGGGGAAAAAATTACCCGTGCCCGTTAAGTTTAGATTGGGATCGGTGGAGTATGTGGATTGGTTGGAGGGGAAGTGAGACTCCGGCTTCACACTCCCACCTCTAAATGACCTAACGCAGCAATATCCGTTCTATCTTTACGCCGTTCCTCTTCTATCACCCGGCATGCACCAATCATTTATTTCCATCATTGCCGTCCTGCAATCGCCGCGCAACATCCGGATGCTTCCGGGCTGGTTAAACGGTTTGTACGGGGAGTTGTCGGTCCATTTCAGCGACTTTGAATTTGTGCTGGTGAATAACCATTGCCTGCCGGCCGAGATCGACGCGATGCTGCAACCTTTGCCGGAAGCTTTGCGCAAGTATGTTTTCCTGCTCAACCTGAGCACGCCGGTAAACCGTGATAACGCCCTGCTGGCCGGCCTGGACCGGGCGAATGGCGACTACACGCTTATTTTCGAGTTTGATTTTGCCGAAAAGCCCCAACTCGTGCGGCAATTATGGGAAAAAAGTCAGGAGGGCTTCGACATTGTTTACCTGCGCGCCCGGGAACGACGATTGCCCTGGGCCAGCCGCATTTTATACAACCTTTTCTATGGCATTATGCGCCGTTATTCGGGCTTAAGGCTCGATCCGAGGGCCCACCATTCGCGCATCATCAGCCGGCGGGCACTGAATTCTTTGTTACGCCTGCGCGAAAACAGCCATTACCTGAAAGCTATTTATGCCCTGGTTGGATATAATACCGCCTCCATAGATGTGGAAGAACCGGTGCTGGCCGACCCGGAAACGAGTTTTGGCGGACAATTCCGCAACTCCCTGGTAGCGATCACCTCCTTCACGACCTTCCTGCGCAGCATGCTGTTGTGGATATTTCTGTTCTCCGTCGTGGTGGCGGGCATTACCATTTACAACGCGGTAAAAGTCAAACTCACCAACGTGGATATTTTCGGCGACCGGCACGAAACGCTGTCCGGCTGGGCATTTCTGGTGGTGTTGATGTCGATTTTCTTCGCGATTACCTGTTTGAACCTCTACATTATGTCCATTTACCTGTCCAATATCTATACGGAGTTAAAGAACCGGCCACCATATATTATTGAATCGGTTCGGAGATATTGAGTTGAGGGTTTAGAAGCTAAACCCCCTCTTTTATATCCTCACGGCAACCGATACGTTCATACTCCTTCCGTCCGATGGCCAGATGCCGGGGCCGGGATAAAAGTTGGGCCGTTTTGTGAAATACTGTTTATCCGCGATGTTGTTGACGTTCAGGCGCAGCACCACATTCGGTGCAACAAGCCAGCGAAGGTTAAAATCCAGCAGGCCATAAGCCGGCGCCAGCCCGACGGAGCCGCTGGCCGAAGGTGCCACGGTATTCAGCGCATCGGCGTAGCTCGCTGCGGTATAACTATACAAAAAGGACGCGCTGAGCTGTTTATACTTTATAGTCAGGCCGTTGCGGCTAATCCACTCCGGAACGGCTTCAACTTTGTTGCCTTGTACGCTCTGGTTATTGTTTCCAACTTTGACACGGGCCTCCTGGTATACGGCGTTCATGTACGAAGTGGACGAAAAAAGGTTAAAGCGCAGGTTGTTCGTCGCATAGAAACCGTATTCGAGGAATGCTTCGATGCCTTGCGTCAGGGAATTACCGATATTCGTTTTGTAGGTCAATACCTGACCGTCTTCTTCCAGGGCAAGATTGCCGAGGCGATTGTTGTACTGAAGCAGGAAGCCGCTCAAATCCCAGCGCAATTGGCCGGTATGGCCCCGATAGCCGATCTCCGCATTGTAACCATACGCGTCTTTGAGGTTTTTATCCACTAATTCCAGCGCATTGCCCGGAATGATGTCCTTAAAAATAACCGGCCGGTAGGCTTGCGAGAAGCCGCCGTAGATATTTTGTTCCAGGTTGATGTTAAACTCGGCATTCACGCCGAACAATGGAAACCGGTGCTGGATGGTATTTGGAATATTCTCCAGTTCATACGGATAAGCCGTAATAACACCGCTCATGTCGGAGGCGCCGCTTTCGAAACGTACGCCGGGATTGATCGAGAGATTCCGAAGCAACTGGAATTTATTTTCCACAAAAACGGCCACATTCTGGGTCTTGAGGTGCAAATCGCGGCGAAAACCGGCCGCTGTGATCGTCAGATCATAATCGGAAGCGTTCGTGCCTATGCCGAGTTGCTGGCGGTGAAGGTCGTTGTTCATGTATTGCACGCCGGCAGACAGCGCTGAGCTTTGTCCGAGCAAGTCGTATTGTTGTAAAAAGCGCAATTCGCTGGTGTAACTGTTAAACTCGTCGACGTCCACCTGGCGGTTATTGTATTGGCGGGTAGCAGTTACAATCGTGTCCGAAATGGTAGCCGCGCGGTCAAACAGTACGCTACTTCGGGTGCCAAGCACGGCAGATACGGTCCAGAACAGGTGGGTGTGGGGGGCAATTTGCCAGTCGGCGCTCAAAGAGGGCACGTAAATATCTGGGCGGTAGTAGTTGCGCGCCCGAATCGCCTGCCGGGGGTTATTCTGGAACATGGCATCGGTGAGCGGCCCGGGCAACTGAATGGTGTAATAAGAGCGGAGTAAACTGGCATTCAGGCGCAGGTTATTCGAAGCCCGGTAGTTCAGTACCATGCCTTCCGCCCCGAAATTCGTTCGGTTTTCGTCCCGGTAATTGTTGGATACGCGCTTGTTGTAGTAGGCATAGTACTGCAATCTGCCCACTTTGCCGCCGATAGAGTTGAACGTGCTGAACATCCCGAAAGAACCGATGGAATTAACCGTTTCAAAGCCGATGCGGCGGGTTGTGTCGGGTTGGCGCAACGCGTAATTGAGCATACCGCCGAATTGCGCGCCGTATTGCAGGGCGCCCGTACCGCGCACCAGCTCAATGTGATCCACCGCTTCCATGGGTGCGCTGAAATGGCTGGCCGGGTAGCCATACATGTCTGAATTGGTAATGGCGCCGTTGGCGCGGACGTTGAACTCCCAGCCCCGGTGCGGATCTAGGCCGCGGGTGGAAATGTTCATCTGGTTGCCGGCGCCGTCCATGTCATAGACAAAAACGCCCGGTATTTTGGCAAAGATTTGGCGGGGATTGCGTTCGGCGATGTTCACGTCGGCATTTTGCAGGCTGATCACTTCGCTTTTTTTACCACTCCAGAGGTATCCGTTCTGCACGGGAGGCATCTGGTCGATGGTGCTTTTTCGGTTGGTGATCATAACTTCTTCCAGCACACGCGTCTTGGCGCTATCCGCTATACTTTGAGCAAGCAACAGACTTACTCCCGGCAATAGCAGAAGGAAAAAAATAGTTTTTTTGAACATGACGGAACGCTTAAATGAACGCGACTATCTGGGTTTATTATCTCTTTCCGGCGCTGCCACCGGGGCTTTTTTCATTTCCAGCAAAGAATCCATACTATACCGCGCTTCGAACAGCAGGCTGCCATCGGGGTTCCAGGTACGTAAATCGCCGTCTACTTTTCCATCCCGGAAGTTCGTAACGCGTTGCACCCGCCCATCAGCATTCCAAATCGTATCGCTGCCTTGTATTTTACCATGGTCGATATACTGCTTCTCTTTTACTTTCCCATTTGGATAGTATGTAGAAACAGGACCGTTCTCCACGCCGTTTTCAAAATTGCGTTCGAACTTCACCGTCCCGTCCGGATGGTATTCGAACATTTTACCTTCGATTTTATCATTCACGGTGTAGTAGCGGCGCAAAACGGCCCCGCTGTCTTTATAGTACAAGAGGTGTTCCTTTTGACTCGCCTGACATGCGGCCCAAACCAGTACGATACAAAGGAGTATCTGATTTCTGAATATTTTGTCGGTCATTGCAATGGCAATTTTTTAAAAAAAAAAGAGACCACCCACACAGTAGGGGGGCAGCCTCTTTTCAAGTAATTCGGTAAACTTTATTTTTTCCAGGGCATGTTGTTCACTTTGCGGGCAACACGGTAGCCGAGTTGAAGGCCTTGATCGCAGTCCATCCGGAAGTGTACGCCCAGTGGCACACGCGACCAGGCATTTTCCTGGGCCATTTCGTAGAAAGTGTTGAACGCACGGGGCTTGCCTTCAAATTCTGGCCGGTATTCATGGCAGCGGTCGGTCATTGGATAGTTGATACCGAACACGTTGGTCAGGATTTCCGCGCCTGCGCCGCCCATGGTAGAGTGGCCGGAAGGATACGCCGGGAACGAGGGCGACATACCCGCCTGGTTGGTGATCGGGTTGTACAACAGCGGCTCGTAGTTCGGGTCGATTACCCGTTTGATATACGATTCCGGACGTTCGAGGTTGTACGCATATTTGGAATACCAGCAGGCAACGGCGGCGTCGCTGACAGCCATACCGATTTTAGCATCGCAATAAACGGCCGTTTCCAGCGAAACATTGCTCTGGCGATACACCTGGTCGGCAATAGCGAGCCAACGCGGGCCGGGGCTGAAAGTCAGGCCAACCAGATCGTCGCTCCAGAATTCAGCGATCCACAGGTTTTCGTAGGTCGGATTCACCGAGTTGTTGTAAGTTTCCAAGGCCTGGGCATAGAAAGGCGAGGTGGTTAATTCGCTGAACGTAATCGGCGGAGGGCAGAGTTTATCGGCTTCCGTGATCGCGAAAGTCCGGGTTTTGCCCCAATACGCATACATCGGTTTGCCCGGCCCCGGGAGGGTGGGAACCCAGTCGCCCGGTCCGTCGAAATGTGCCGCATAGTCGTATGCAGGTAAGCCCGGATGGTTTTGGTCCAGCGGATCCAGGTAGGCATCGTGGCCGTTGATGTCGGCTTTCGACCATTCCCAAACGGCGCTGGCTACTGCCTGACCGTATTCTTTGGAGCGGTCGAACACTTCGGAGCTCACTTCGGCCTGGTATTTGCTGTTGTTCACAGCCTCCAGGGTACCGATTTTCTGGAACAGGTTGTCGGCAGCTGTGGGGAAAAATCGACGCATCAGGTAGCCGCTGGAGTTGTTCACAACTGTAGGCCAGTGGTATTCCACACCGCTTTGAATGGCAGGAATGGTAAGACCGGCATACTGGTTGGCCATAGAATTATATTCCGGCATACCGGTAATGCAGCCTTCATAAGCGGCAATACTGATATAAGCAATGGCGCGGGGAGCCGGTCCGGGACGGTAGCCTGCTGCATAACACTCGATCTCTAAAAAAAGATCATCCCAAGAGGTGACGACAGAATGGTCGTAGTCGGCGACTAATTTGGCCGAAGTGCCGCTTGGCGTATCCTTTTGACAAGACACGACAAAAAGTGCAAAGGCCAACATCGCAAAGGCGAGGAGAGGGTAGTTTTTTAAACGCATGGTACAAAATGGTTTGTTAAAATTAGATTCATTCATGAGACGGAAGACTGCAAAGGACGGGCCATTTTGTCATAATAGACTTAACTTACCTTTAAAATTCTGCTTAAAAAACGCTTAAAAATCATATATTTGTCATGCACACATTCCTTTGGGGTAATTTTGCGCCACTTTACGTTGGATCCTTATGAGAGTTTTATTGATAGAAGATGAACCCAAGATGGTCAATACCTTGAAAAAGGGCTTGGAAGAGCATCAGATCGACGTTGATTTTGCCTACGACGGCGCTTTGGGCCGCCTGTTGTGCGAACGCAACGATTACGCCGTGATTGTCTCCGACATCATCTTGCCGGGACTCAACGGCATGGAGTTGTTGCGCATTTTGCGCGAACAAGGCAACCATACGCCGGTCATTTTTCTCTCGGCCCTGAGCCAGACCGACGATAAAATAGCCGGCTTTGAGGCTGGCGCCGACGATTACCTGACCAAACCCTTCGAATTCAGGGAGTTGCTAATGCGCATCAAAGCCTTAGCGCGGCGTCCAATCGAAACGTACCAGTCCAGCCCGGTGCTCAAATTTGCCGACATTGAGATGAACACGGAAACCAAGGAATTTTTCAGGAACGGACAAAAGATCATGCTGACGCCCCGCGAGTTTTCCCTGATGGAATATTTATTAAAAAATCCGGGCCGTGTTATTTCCAAAACAGAAATTGCAGAACGGGTCTGGAACCTGCATTTCGATACGGGTACGAACGTCATCGAAGTGTATGTCAATTTTCTGCGTAAAAAAGTGGAGAAAGGGTTCTCCCAAAAACTGATCCACACCCAATTCAAAAACGGGTACATCCTGAAAGAAGAAGTATAACGCAGCGCCATGCAGATCAGAACAAAACTTACGCTTCAATTCATCACCATCGTTGCCGGCATCCTGCTTATCTCGCAGTATTTTATCTATTTCAAATTTGCCCGGATCACGGAAGATGAATTTTACAACAGTCTGCGCTCCAAAGCTTTGATGACAGCCGAAATGGTGCTGCACGACGAAGATAAACTACAACCACTTGCCGATACGGCGGTTATGACCGGCGAGACGCTTCCGTTTCATGAGAACATCGTCATTTACAACGCCAAACTGCAAAAAGTCTTCGCCTTTAACCGCGACTCCAAAGTCCTTTCGGAAGAAGGTCTCGCCGGTTTGAAAACGGGCGGCGAACGGCGTTTCCTGCATGGTTCGCTGCACGCCTTGAGCCTGCGCCATACCAGCCATAGCGGGCAGGAATACATCATCGTGGCTGAATCGGTTTTCAATTCGGAAGACCTGATGAACCTTCGCAACATCCTGATTGCCAGCCTGTTGCTTTGCATCGTTATGGTAGCGGCAGGCGGCTGGTTTTACGCAGGGCAGGCTTTGGCGCCGGTGTCGCGTATCGTGGATCAGGTGGATAAAATCCTGCCCGCCGATCTAAGCGCCCGCCTGGATGCACCGAACAGCAAGGATGAAATTTCCAGGCTGGTCATAACGTTTAACCGTCTGCTCGACCGCATTCAGTTTGCGTTCCGGATGCAAAAAAGCTTTATCTCCAACGTTTCCCACGAGTTAAAAAACCCGCTGTCGATCATCATTTCTCAATTGGAAATAGCCCTGGACAAAGAACAGCGCAGCCATCAGGAATACCGGAACACCATTGGCTCGGTGCTTGAAGACACGCGGGAATTGAGCGACGTAGCGGAAAAACTGCTCCAACTCGCCCGCATGCACTCCGACGATACCATTATTTCTTTCGAACAGGTGCGGCTGGACGAGATCATGCTGCAAACCCGCGCCGCTTTACTCCGCCTGCACCCCGATTACCACATTGCTTTCGACATAGACGGCATGCCGGAGTCGGAAGAACAACTCTGCGTACGCGGCAATGAACCGCTGTTGCGCGCTGCATTCCTCAACCTGATGGACAACGGCTGCAAGTTTTCGGCAGATAAACGGGTGGAAGTGAAGATTTTATTCGACCAGGCGGGAAGCCACCAGGTGGAAATTACCGACCGCGGGCCCGGCATCCCGGCGAAGGATTTGCAACTGATTTTTCAGCCTTTTTACCGCAGTTCCCAGAATATTCATGTACGCGGTTCCGGCATCGGCTTG
>Ga0335394_10000654_pt1 | contig 37353 bp, 29 predicted proteins | sample MAT03_FD_205741 | JGI IMG/M metagenome (GOLD analysis project Ga0335394, IMG submission 205741) | Freshwater microbial communities from Lake Fryxell liftoff mats and glacier meltwater in Antarctica - MAT-03 (spades assembly) (version 2) ...
CGCAGGCCGGGATTGTCACCGAGCGCGCGGCCACGGTCGGCTCGGTCACGGGTGAAGCGCCGCTGTTGGTGATCACCGACCTGACATCGGTCTGGGTGGAACTGAACGTGTTTCCCGCCGATGCGCGAAAAATTTCCGCCGGTCTGCCCGCGACGGTGCGCAGTTCCGACGAAGCCATTTCCGCCGAGGTCACGCTCACCCCGTTTCTTCCCATGACGACGGGCGGGAGCCAGACCCGCGTGATCCGTGTACCGCTCGACAACCGTGATGGTCGCTGGAGCCCGGGCCTGCGTGTGCTCGCCACGGTGCAACTGCCGCCGCACGAAGCGCCCCTCGCGGTCAAGACCGCCGGGCTGCAGAGCTTCCGCGAATTCACCGTCGTCTTCGCGCAGGTCGGCACCACCTACGAAGTCCGCATGCTGGAGCTGGGCCGCACGGACGGCGCTTTCATCGAAGTCCTCGGCGGGCTGGATGCCGGTGAACGTTACGTCGCCGCCAACAGCTTTCTCGTCAAAGCCGACGCCATGAAATCCGGTGCTTCCCACGATCATTGAGCCGGAGAATAAATATCATGCTCGAACTCATTCTCAAATTTTCCATCCGGCAGCGCTGGTTCGTGATGCTGGCCGCAGCCGGGCTCGCGGCCCTGGGTTTCTACAACTACCAACGCCTGCCCATCGACGCGGTCCCGGATATCACCAACGTCCAGGTGCAGATCAACACGGAGGCCCCCGGCTATTCCCCGCTCGAAGCCGAGCAGCGACTCACGTTTCCCATCGAGACGATCATGGTCGGCCTGCCGAAACTCAGCTACACGCGCTCGTTGTCCCGCTATGGACTCTCGCAGGTGACGGTGGTTTTCGAAGATGGCACGGACATCTACTTCGCCCGGCAGCTTGTGGCCGAGCGCATCCAGCAGGTGAAAGCTCAACTCCCCGACGGCCTCGAGCCGTCGATGGGACCGCTCGCCACCGGCCTCGGCGAAATTTTCATGTTCACCGTCGAGAACAAGCCGGGGGCCACCCATTCGCCGACCGAGCTGCGCACTGTGCAGGACTGGATCGTCCGACCGCAACTGCGGCAGGTGCCGGGCGTGACCGAGGTGAACACCATCGGCGGTTATGTGAAGCAGTTTCACGTGACCCCCGATCCGGTGCGGCTGGTGCAGTTCCAGCTCAGCCTGCGCGACGTGCTTGATGCCCTGACGCGCAACAATGCGAACGTCGGCGCGGGCTACATCGAGCGCAACGGCGAGCAGTATCTCATCCGCGCGCCCGGGCAGATTGCGACGCTCGATGACATCCGCGAAATCGTGGTGGCCCATCGCGACAGTGTCCCGATCGACATCGGCGACGTGGCCGAGGTGCTGCTCGGCCAGGAGCTCCGCACGGGTGCGGCCATGGAGAACGGTCAGGAGATCGTGCTCGGCACGGTCTTCATGCTCATCGGCGAAAACAGCCGCACCGTGTCGCAGCGCGTCGCCGAGAAACTGAAAATCGTTAACCGCACGCTGCCCGAAGGCGTGGTGGCGAAGACGGTGTATGACCGCACCCACCTCGTGGAAAAAACCATCGCCACCGTGAAGGCGAATCTGGTCGAGGGCGCGCTGCTGGTCATCGCGGTGTTGTTCGCGCTGCTGGGAAATTTCCGGGCGGCGCTGATCGCCGCCCTCGTGATTCCGCTCTCCATGCTGTTCACGATCACCGGCATGGTCGGTTCCAAGGTGAGCGGCAACTTGATGAGCCTCGGGGCCCTCGACTTCGGCCTCATCGTGGACGGCGCGGTCATCATCGTGGAGAACTGTATCCGCCGTCTGGGCATGGAACAGCACCGGCTCGGCCGCCTGCTCACCCGCGCGGAACGCCTGAACCTTGTCTTTGAAGCGACCAAAGAGGTCCGCCAGCCGACGCTCTTCGGCGAACTGATCATCATGATCGTTTACCTGCCGATTCTCACCTTGAGCGGCGTCGAAGGGAAGATGTTCACGCCGATGGCGTTCACCGTGATCACCGCCCTGCTGGGTGCGATGCTGCTGTCGATCACGTTTGTGCCGGCGGCGGTGGCGCTGCTGTTGCGCGGCAAGATTTCCGAAAAGGAAAACTTCCTCGTGCGTGGCGTGAAGGCGGCGTATCTGCCGACGCTGCGATGGGTGCTCAACCTGCGTTGGGCGGTGGCCACGGCGGCGGTGATTCTCGTGGTGCTCTCCGCGCTGCTGTTCACCCGGCTCGGGCGCGAGTTCATCCCGAGTCTCGACGAAGGCGATATCGCGCTGCACGCGCTGCGTATCCCGGGCACGAGCCTGACGCAGGCGCTCGAAATGCAAAGCATGCTGGAAGCGGAATTGCGCAAGTTTCCCGAGGTCGAGACCATCTTTTCGAAATTGGGCACGGCCGAGGTCGCTACTGATCCCATGCCGCCGAGCGTGGCCGATACATTCATCATCATGAAATCGCGCGAGGTCTGGCCCGACCCGCGCAAGACCAAGGCGGCGCTCGTCGCGGAGATGGAAACCGTGGTCAACCGCATTCCGGGCAACCGTTATGAATTCATCCAGCCGATCCAGATGCGTTTTAACGAACTCATCTCCGGCGTGCGCAGCGATGTCGCAGTTAAACTTTACGGCGATGATCTCGAGCTGCTCCTGGAAAAGGGCAGGGAAGTCGAAGCGCAGCTCAACGGCATCGCGGGCGCGGCTGATGTAGCCGTAGAGCAAGTCACCGGTCTGCCCGTGTTGAGCATCGAGATCGACCGCGCCGCGTTGCGCCTCCACGGGCTGAATGTCGCCGACGTGCAGGAGGTCGTTTCAATCGCACTCGGCGGCAAGGTGGCCGGGCAGATTTTTGAAGGCGACCGCCGTTTCGACCTGCTCGTACGCCTGCCGGAAAAATTGCGCAGTGATCTGCGCGCCATGGAAGAAATCCCGGTGCCGTTGCCCGCCGGCGGTTTCCTGCCCCTGCGCGAAGTCGCGAAACTCATCGTCGCGCCGGGCCCAAATCAAATCAGCCGTGAAAACGGCAAGCGCCGGATCGTCGTGACGGCCAACGTGCGCGGGCGCGATCTCGGCTCGTTCGTCGAGGAAGCCCAGGCCAAAGTGGCGGCGGCGGTGACGCTGCCCGCCGGGACGTGGATCGATTACGGCGGCCAGTTCGAGCAACTCATCTCGGCCACCAAGCGCCTGCAACTCGTCGTTCCGGTGACGCTCGGCCTGATTATCCTGCTCCTCTACATGAGTGTGGGATCGGTCAAGGACGCGCTGCTCGTATTCACCGGAGTGCCGCTGGCGCTCACCGGCGGGGTGCTGGCTCTCTGGTTGCGCGGCATTCCGTTTTCCATCTCCGCAGCGGTGGGTTTCATCGCGCTCTCGGGCGTGGCGGTGCTCAACGGCCTCGTGATGATCTCCTTCATCAAGCGACTCGTGGAAGACGGGATGGCTGTCTCCGCCGCCGTGATCGAAGGATCGGCGGCGCGGCTGCGCCCGGTGCTGACGACGGCGCTCGTCGCTAGTCTCGGTTTCGTGCCGATGGCGCTAGCCACTGGGGCCGGAGCCGAGGTGCAGCGTCCCCTCGCCACCGTTGTCATTGGTGGCATCGTCAGCTCCACGTTGCTCACGCTCGTGGTGCTGCCGGCGCTTTATCGTATGGCCCATCGCGACAGTGAAACAACTGAAGCCGACGCCTGATTCCCCGGCACATTCTCCCTTTTGAAACCCGATAGCCCCTAAAAAATAACCTGCTCGCGCTGGCTCTCATAACTATCGTCGCGGCAGTTTTCCGCCTCCAGCAGAACGTTGAGTCCACAGCCTAACCGCTCGCGCTCCTTATTTTGCCAAAAACCGCGCGAAGGCTGCGAGCGTGGCCGGGCTGACGTGGTGCTCGATGCCTTCGGCATCGATCTCGGCCGTTTTTTCCGGCACGCCCAGTGACCGAAGAAAGGCGACCACGATGCCATGACGGATGCGGCATTGTTCAGCCAGTTTACGGCCGGAATCAGTCAGAAAGATGGCGCGGTAAGGCTGAACAGTGACATACCCATCACGATGCAAACGGGCGAGGGTGCGATTGACGGTCACATGCGTCACGCCCAGGCGACGGGCGAGATCGACCACCCGCGCCTCGCCTTGAGAGGAGGACAGATCGGCGATCGCCTCGACATAGTCCTCAGCGGTCTCTGAAGCATGCTCGCGTCGCGTCTGTTTCAGGCTTTCTGCCTGGAGGGCAGAAGGGCGGACGACCGGTTTGGCGGGGCGGGCAGGCTTTTTCACGGCTTGGAACCAAGGCAGGAAAACAGAAATTGACAAGATGAGTTCCTGATGTAGCCATGGCTACATAATGTATTGGCTTCTACGCACGGCTCTCTGTTTGCTACCGGTCCTCGCCTCGGCGGCGGATAAGAGCGGTTACACCTTCGCCCGTCCGACCCCGGTCGACCAACTGCGCGAACTGAGCACCGATCGGCCCGACCAGACGGAGAGCGCTTACACCGTGGATGCCGGACATTACCAGCTTGAGCTGGATTTCGTGAACTACACCTACGACCGCGACAAATCCGGCGGGGGCGATGGACGAACCAAGGTCCTCGGCCTGGTTCCGTTTAATCTCAAGCTCGGCCTGACCAACCGCGTGGATCTGCAGCTCATGATTGATCCGTACGTCAGCGTGAAGGTGGAGGATCGCATGGCTGGCACCACCGCCAAGGTTTCCGGTTTTGGTGATATCACTACCCGGCTTAAAATTAATTTTTGGGGCAACGACGGTGGCCAGACTGCTTTCGCCATGATGCCCTTCGTCAAGTGGCCGCTGTCCGCCTCAAACATCCGCAACGGCGAGACCGAGGGCGGCGTGATTTTCATTCTCGGCTATGAGCTGCCGGGAGGATGGGCCTCGGCCGTGATGACCGAGGTTGACTTCGTCAGCGATGGCACGGGTGGCCATGACACCGAGTGGCTCAACTCCATCACATTTTCTCACAGCCTGATCGGGAAGCTTGGCGGCTACGTTGAGTTCGTGGCTGTAACCGGCAATGCATCCGGTTTCAAATGGCAGGGTCAGCTCGACTTCGGGTTTACGTATGCCGTGTCGGATAACACCCAGCTCGACTTCGGCTGCAATTTTGGCGTCACCAAATCCGCACCTGACTACCAGCCCTTCGTCGGTCTTTCCCGGCGCTTCTAATCTATTTTAAAAACATGAACTCGCTCACTTCCGGCAGGATTTTATGCGCCTTCGCTCTCGTGTTGCTCCTCGGCGGACTCGCGGTCCCCGCAGATGCTGCTCAACCCAAGAAACGCATCGTCACGACCTTCACCATCATTCAGGACATGGCGCAGAACGTCGCGGGCGACGCGGCCATCGTGGAATCCATCACCAAGCCCGGCGCGGAGATTCACGGCTACGAGCCGACGCCGCAGGACATCGTGAAGGCGCAGAAAGCCGACCTCGTGCTGTGGAACGGTCTGAACCTCGAGCGCTGGTTCGAAAAATTCTTCGGTAATCTCAAAAATGTGCCGCGCGCGGTGTTGACCGAGGGCATCGAGCCCCTCGGCATCGAGGAAGGCCCTTACACCGGCAAACCCAATCCGCATTCCTGGATGTCGCCGCGCAACGCGGTCATTTACGTGGAGAATATCCGACGGGCACTCGTGAAGCTCGATTCGGCGAACGCCGCGATCTACAACGCGAATGCGGCGGCGTACACGGCGAAGTTCACGCTGATTGAAGAGTCGGTGCGGGTTGAACTGGCGAAAATTCCCGCCGACCGGCGCTGGCTGGTGACCAGCGAGGGCGCGTTTCCTTATCTCGCCCGCAACTATGAGCTGAAGGAACTTTTTCTCTGGGCGGTGAACGCCGACCAACAAGGCACGCCGCAGCAGGTGCGCAAAGTGATCGACGGCGTGAGGGCAAACCGGATACCCGTTATTTTCAGCGAGAGCACGGTGAGCGACAAACCCGCCCGGCAGGTGGCAAAAGAAACCGGCGCGCGCTACGGCGGGGTCCTTTATGTGGATTCCTTGACCGGGCCTGACGGTCCGGCGCCCACCTATCTGCGGTTGATGGAATACAACGCGCGGACGATCGTGAAAGGATTTTCCAGCCCATGAATCAACCCCTCGCGCCCATCGAATTAAATGTCAGCGACGTAACCGTCAGCTACTCCAACGGGCTGGTCGCGCTGCACGACGCTTCTTTCCGGCTGGTGGGCGGCGCGATTTGCGGGTTGGTGGGAGTGAATGGCAGCGGCAAATCCACGTTGTTCAAGGCGATCATGGATTTCGTGCGGCCCGTGAAAGGGGCGGTGCTCATTGGCGGACGTCCGGTGCGCGAAGCGTTGAAGGACAATCTGGTCGCTTACGTGCCGCAGGCGGAGGAAGTGGACTGGAGTTTTCCCGTGAGCGTGTGGGATGTGGTCATGATGGGCCGTTACGGCTACATGAATTTCCTGCGCATCCCGCGGGCGGAAGACCGGCGCATCGCGGAGGAAAGTCTCGCGCGCGTCGGCATGCTGGAATTCCGCGAACGCCAGATCGGCGAATTATCGGGCGGACAAAAGAAACGCGTTTTCCTCGCGCGGGCGCTGGCCCAGCGCAGCCGCGTCATCCTGCTCGACGAGCCGTTCACCGGAGTGGATGTGAAGACGGAGAGCACGATCATCGAGCTGTTGCGCGAACTGCGCACCGCCGGGCACCTCATGCTCGTCTCGACCCACAATCTCGGCAGTGTGCCGGAATTTTGCGACCAGGTGGTCCTCGTTAATAAAACGGTGCTGGCCGCCGGCCCGACCGAAGAAGTTTTCACCGAGGCTAACTTGGCCATGGCTTTCGGCGGCGTACTCCGGCATTTCCGTTTCGACGAATCCACCGTGCAGAAGCACGACGGTCACGCCGTCACGTTGCTCACCGATGACGAACGTCCGCTGGTCTTCGGCAAGGACGGCCATCTGGAATACAGCCGGCGCGAGGGTCATGAAAAAGTGCTCAAGCAACGCACAGAACCGGAGGACGACAAATGATCGACGTACTCCTTACGCCGTTGCACTACGATTACATGCTGAAGGCGATTTTCGTCAGCGGCCTGATCGGCGGCGTGTGCGCGTTTCTCTCCTGCTTCATCACGCTGAAAGGCTGGTCGCTGATGGGCGACGCGCTCTCGCATTCCGTCGTGCCCGGCGTCGCCGTCGCCTCCAGTCTCGGCTGGCCTTTTGCCGCAGGCGCGTTTGGCACGGGTTTGCTGGCGGCCATCGGGATGGGCTTCGTGAAAACCAAAACACGGCTGCGCGAGGACGCGGTCATCGGCGTGGTGTTCACGGCGTTCTTCGCGCTCGGGCTGTTGTTGATTTCGCTTAATCCGAGCAGTGTCAATTTGCGCACCATCGTGTTCGGCAACATTCTTGGGATCTCCGACCCCGACATCGTGCAGGTGGCCATCATCTCGGTGGTCACGCTGGTCGTCCTCGGACTCAAGTGGCGCGATTTGCTGCTGTTCTGCTTTGATGCCAACCAAGCCCGCGCCATCGGGCTCAACGTCACGGCGCTGCACTTCACGCTGCTGACGCTGCTCTCCGCCACGGCGGTCGCGGCCTTGCAAACCGTGGGGGCGTGCCTCGTCGTCGCCATGCTCGTGACGCCCGGAGCCACGGCGTATTTACTCACGGATCGTTTTGGGAAAATGATCGGAATCGCTTCAGCGCTCGGCGTGGGCACGTCGCTGGTGGGCGCGTATGCGAGTTATTTTTTCGACGGTTCCACCGGCGGTTGCATCGTTACTCTGCAAAGCGCGCTCTTCGTCTTCGCACTGATTTTTGCGCCGAAGCACGGCTTGCGGGCCGCGCGGACGCGTCGCCGGGCGGCGCTCGGGAGTATCGCATGAACGCGCTGCTCGAACCTTTTCGCTACGGATTCATGGTCGATGCCATGATCGTGGGTGTGAGCATCGGGGCGGTGTGCGCCGTGCTCTCGTGTTTTCTCGTGCTCAAAGGCTGGTCGCTGATGGGCGACGCCATCTCGCACGCCGTGTTGCCCGGCATCGTGATCGCCTACGCCCTCAAGCTGCCGCTCGCACTCGGAGCCTTCGCCTCCGGCCTGTTTTGCGCGGTCGCGACCGGGTACATCAAGGCTAACAGCCGGGTGAAAGAAGACACGGTCATGGGCGTGGTTTTCACCGGCATGTTCGCCTTCGGGCTGGTGCTCTTCACCAAGATCAAGAGCGATCTGCACCTCGATCATATTCTCTTCGGCAACATTCTCGGACTGGAGCCCGGGGATTTGCGCAACACGCTGATCGTGGCTGGACTCACGCTCGTCATCATCCTCGCGCTGCGGCGCGACCTGCTGCTGTTTTGCTTTGATCCGGCGCAAGCGCGCACCATCGGCCTGCCGGTCAAACTGCTTTATTATCTGCTGCTCTCGCTGCTCGCGATGACGATCGTGGTTTCGCTCAAGGCCGTGGGCATCATCCTGGTGATCGCGATGCTGGTCACGCCGGGTTGCATCGCGTATTTGCTCACGGATCGCTTCGGTCAGATGCTTTGGATCGCCACCGGCGCGGCGGTGTTTTCCAGCCTGAGCGGCGTATACGTCAGTTTTTTCATCAACGCCTCGACGGGCGCGTGCATCGTCCTCGTGCAAGCGGGGCTGTTTCTGGCCGCGCTCGCGTTTGCGCCGAAACAAGGACTGTTGCGGCGGAAGGCGGTTGCTCAGTGAAACCTCGCTTAGCCGGAACGATGCAGTCCAGAGCTGAGAGTCGAGAGACTAGAGCCAGGCCATACCGTGAATACAGTTTTACGTCACAACCTTACGCAAACCAGCTCTGAGGATCGGGCTCTCAGCTCTCGACTCTGGACTCTCGACTGCATCGCTCCGGCTAAGAGCAAGGCCTCCCGGTTTGAAGTTCCGGGCTTGCACGGTTGGCGGGGACCTGAACGATTCGGGCGTGCCGATCATCGACGCCCATGTGCATCTTTATCCGCCCGAGGTGAACCGCGATCCGGCGGCATGGGCAGCGGCCAAAGGCGAAACCCATTGGACGACCTTGTGTACCCGAAAAAGAAAAGACGGCAGCCCGGTGCAGGATTTTCCCTCGGTCGATGAGCTGCTCCGTGACATGAGTGCCGCCGGAATTGAAAAGTCTGTGCTGCTCGGCTGGTATTGGGAGAACCATGCGACTTGTGCGGCGCAAAATAAATTTTACGCCCAGTGCGTGCGCGAGTATCCAAAACAGTTCGCGGCTTTCGCCACGGTGCATCCAGCGGCCGGCGAGGCGGCGCTGGATGAAGTCCGGCGGGCGCACGATGCAGGCCTGATCGGATTGGGGGAACTCTCGCCACATGCCCAGGATTTCGCACTGAGCGACCCGACTTGGTGCAAGATCATGGCCCTCGCCGGCAAGTTGAAGTTGCCCGTCAATCTTCACGTCACCGATCCGCAGTCGAAACCGTATCCTGGTCGTGTCGAGACACCGCTCGAGGATTTCATCGAGTTGGCGCGGATGTTTCCGACCACAGAATTAATTTTAGCGCATTGGGGGGGAGGTCTGGCTTTCGATTCCGCAAACCGTGCCTTGAAGAATATTTACTACGATACCGCCGCCGCCCCATTGCTGTACGGACCGGAAGTGTGGCAGCGGGCGATGGATGCCGTGGGAGCGGAGAGAATTTTATTCGGGTCGGACACTCCACTCCGGCTATATCCGAAGATCGAACGAGGGACCGGTCTCGCGCGAATGATCATTGAGGCCAAGGCCGCAGGGGCGGAGACTGCTATACTCGGGACCAACGCCGCGCAGTTGCTTGGGCTGAGGTAGGGCCGCGAGTGGGGTAGGTAGCGCGCTCGTCGCGCTACGTTGCGAGGCAAGCTCGCAACCTACTTACTCACGGAGGACGTTAAGCGTGTCGTGTTCCGGCCAAAATCCATGGCACCACCGGGCTGTCGGCGACCGGCAAAATAATTTGTAGCCCCGCACTCAAACCCGCAGTCAATGGCACGGGCACGCTGAGACAGGGCAATCCGCCGAGACTGGCCGGAGCGGTCAGCGCGAGAATTCCTCGGCGCAATTCCGCCGTGCACTCGACCTTCGTCGGCGCGGCGGTGGGCACACTGGGCAGAATGAAAAAATCGTAGTGGGAGAAAAATTGCGCGAATGTTTGGCGAATCTGCTGAAGCGTCGCGCGGGCGGCGGCGATTTTCTCCGGCGGATAATGTCCCGCATCGGTGAAGCGTTGCCAGACGACCGGATCGTAGTGTTCGCGGTACGGCGCGAGCCAGTCACGATGGACGGCGTACGCCTCGCTCATGCCGATGGTGAGGTAGGCATCGATCGCGTTTTGCCAGGAGGAGAGCAGAGAGCTTTCCGTTGCGGCATCGGCGTGAGGCGCGAACTGCGCGGCGGCTTGCTCACAAGCGGCGTCAACTTCGGGATCAATCGAGGGCAGGAGTGAACGACCTGGCAGATAGCAGCCCCGTGGTGTCTGGCTTAGTTTGTTTGATGTAGCGCCGGTGCTTGCGCCAGCCTGGCTGCCGCAAGCGGCAGCCCTACAAGATAGCACCTGCCATGTCGTGAGCATATCCGTTGCGTTCGCGGTGAACCACCCGGCGGTGTCCATGGTCGGCGCGAGCGGGAAAGCGTCGCGAATTAATTCATTGCCCGGCGTCAGTCGAAAACCGTACAGCCCGCACCACGCCGCGGGCACGCGCACGGATCCGCCAGTATCGGTGCCGATGGCGAGCGGCACCACCCCCGCCGCGACGAGCGCCGCTGAGCCACTGCTTGAGCCTCCGCTGAGACGGTTGGAAAAATGCGGATGCGGACAATCGCCATAATGCGGGTTCTCGCCCGTCAGGCCCGAAGCGAATTCGACCAGATGGGTTTTACCGGCGAGCGCGGCACCGAGAGCGCGTAAGCGTACTACGATGGCGCTGTCGCCAGACGTGGGCCTGACTTGTTCAACGAAGGTCGAGCCGGCGCGAGTCGGTACGCCGGCGACATCGAACAGATCTTTCAACAAATAGGGGACGCCGTGGAGTGGAACGAAAGTATCGTGGCCGTTCGTGGCCCGCCGGGAGTCGGGCCCTCCATCATACGGCGCCAGGGTAAGGGCTAATTCATTTTCTGGCCTCAGCCACGCCAACGCTGCGGCGCGCAAGGCATCCGGTAACGCCGCGACCCGTTCATGCACTTCGCGGGCGGCGACCGTCGGCGGCATGGCTTGCCAATCAGCGAAAGGCAAAGGGACTGGCGTTTTTTGGCCGGTTGTATCCATTGAGACGGAATTCATGGCGTCACTTAACCCCATCGTCAAATTTTCCGCAGTGAGCAAGCGCTACGGCGACGGCCCTGTGGTGCTTGCTGACCTCAATCTGGAGCTGGCGGCCGGTGAATTCGTGAGCTTTATCGGTCCCAGCGGTTGCGGAAAATCCACGGTACTCAAACTCGTGGCCGGGCTCAATCCGACGACGCAGGGGCAGGTGAGTGTGGCCGGCACCACGCCGCGCCAGGCACGCGACCGGCAGGCGTTTATTTTTCAGGATGCGACGTTGCTGCCGTGGCTTACGACCCAGCATAACGTGGAGCTGCCCCTAAAATTGCGCGGTGATCCGGTGGCAGCCCGCGTGGCGCAAGCCCGGGAAATGCTTTCGCTGGTCGGGCTCGATCAGGTGCGTGATTATTATCCGCGTCAGCTTTCCGGCGGCATGAAAATGCGCGCCTCGCTCGCCCGGGCGCTCACGCTTGCTCCGCAACTGTTGCTGCTCGATGAACCGTTTGGCGCGCTGGATGAGATGACGCGTTTCCGGTTGAATGAGGAATTGCTGGCCTTGCGGACCAAGACGCCGTTTAGCGCCCTGTTTGTCACGCACTCGGTGGCAGAGGCGGTTTTTCTTTCCAATCGCATCATCGTCATGACGGCCAATCCCGGGCGATTTCATGCGGAGGTGTCGGTGGAGTTTCCTTATCCGCGACAGGCTGAGCTCCGCGAGCTCCCTGGGTTTTTGGCCAAGGTGACTGAAGTGACGCGCCTGTTGCATCTGGTCGAGGGAGCGAGCCGCGCATGAAAAAGAAATCATCAGTTTCGGTCTGGTTGCTGCCGATTATTACTGGTCTGATCTTCGTCGCGTGCTGGTACAGCCTGCGGCTGTGGTTTCATGTCAGTGAATGGCTGCTGCCGATGCCGCATGAAATCATCGCCACGATGGTCAAGGAGCACTCGCGCTTACTGGCTGCGGCGGGCTACACCGCTTGGGGTGCCTTGGGCGGTTTTCTCCTCGCGGCGATGACAGGATTTCTGATTTCCCTCTTGCTCGGTCGCTCCCTTCCCCTGCGCCGGAGCCTTTATCCTTGGTTGCTCGTGTTGCAGATGACGCCGGTGATCGTGCTCACGCCGATTATTGTGATGTGGCCTTTGATCGGGCCCGGCTTGCCCGGCATCATCACCATTACTTGGCTGATCAGTTTTTTCCCGATCGTCGTCAACACCACGCAAGGCTTGCTCTCGACCGATATGAACCACGTGGCGCTGTTTCGCATGTGCCATGCGAGCCGGTGGCAGGAAATGATTTATCTCCGCGTACCCGCCGCGATGCCGTTTTATCTGGCTGGTCTGCGCATTGCCGCGACTCTCGCGCCCATCGGCGCGATTTTCGGTGAGTACATGGTCGGTAACTCGGGCGGAGGTTCCGGCGGGCTCGGTTATCTGGTTTATAGCTATAACACGCAGATAAAAATACCCGCGCTCTTCGCCACCGGCCTGACCAGTTGCTTGCTGGGCTTTGTCTTCGTGGCTGCGGTCTCCCTGTTGAATTGGGCGGTGCTCCACAAGTGGCACGATTCCTTTGAACGCGAAGACCACTGAACCAACCTCAAACAGAGGGTAACCACTAAGCCATTCTCATGGCCACTAATGGGGTGCTTTGTCTGATGACTTTCCCACTGTTTTCCTTAGTGTCCCTTAGGCTGGCTTAGTGGTTAAATTATTTCTGCTTCATGAAAACTCTCATTTCCCGATTTATTTCTGCGCTTCACATGCTTGCAGCTTTGGTCCTCGTCACCGGTTGTGGCAAGGACGCGGCTGAGGCTTCCGCGGCGAGCGGACTCATTAAAATTAAGTTTCAGACCGACTGGTATGTGCAGCCGGAACACGGGGGATATTATCAGGCGCTCGCCAAAGGCTTTTATGCGGCGGAAGGGTTGGATGTGGAAATTTTATCCGGCGGACCCAATGCCCAAGTCATGGCGGGCGTCGCCACGGGTCGGGCCGATCTCGGGATGACGAATGGCGATGATGTGATTGTCGCCGTGGCTCGCGGCGTGCCGATCAAAATGGTTGGCGCCGAGATGCAGCGTGATCCACAAGGCATCCTGTTTCACACCGAGCACCCGCTCACAAGTCTGCGCGATTTGGAAGGCAAGACGTTGATGGCGGGTGCCGGTTCCACTTGGTTGGAGGTGCTCCGCCAGAAACAAGGTGTGAAATTTAATCTCCTTCCCTTGGCCGGTGATCTCGCCCGCTTCATGAATAATACGGAGTTCGTCCAACAATGCTTCGTCACGAACGAACCATTTTTTGCGCGCCAACGCGGCGCGAAGGTCGGCGCACTGCTCATCACGAGCGACACTTACGAACCGTACCGCGTGATGTTCGCGAGCAACGAATTTATCGCGAAGCATCCGGAGCTCGTGGCGAAATTTGTCCGGGCCAGCATCAAGGGCTGGGTGGATTATCTTACCGGCGATGCTACGCCGGGAAATAAACTACTGGTGGCTAAACGCAGTGAGCTGACTTCGGAATTCATGGCTTACAGCATCAAGTCGATGAACGACTACAAGCTCGTGCTGGGTGATCCGGCGAAAGGTGAGGAAGCCGGCCAATTGAAAGCCGCGCGTTTGGAAAAACAGATCAAGCTGCTCCAAGAAGTTGGCGTGCTCGACAAACCGGTCGCGCTGAAAGACGTGGTCAGTTTCGAGTTCGCCCCGCACTGATTAAGACTCGCGGAATAGGCTGACAGGATCTTTCAGCGGTAGGTAGCGCGCTTGCCGCGCTACGACCTTGCACGACTGTGCGCGAGGCAAAGGACTTGGCTATCGTTCAGCGGTAGGTAGCGCGCTTGCCGCGCTACGACCTTGCACAACTGTGCGCGAGGCAAAGGACTTGGCTATCGTTCAGTGGTAGGTAGCGCGCTTGCCGCGCTATTCTGCTGGCCAGCAGAACGAGGCAAGCGCGGCAACCTCAGTCATCCTGACCCCAGCTCGTGGAGAGAGGGGTAACGAGGAAACGAGATGAGCCTAAGCAGAAATTCTCTCGCGAAGGAGGGGAAGATTACGAAGGCAGAAAAGCATTAATGGCCATGATCAAACACCGCTGATCTCGCGGCTAAACGCGGATACAGAAGAAACCGTCTAAGGTTTTTATCCGTGAATTGATCCGCGAGATCAGGGGAAAGGTTTTTGGAGGGGGGAATCGGGATTTTGATACGTGAAGCTGCTGAAATTGCTTGGGGCGATCCGAAACGCTCCCGACCCCACCACCCAGAAGTTTAGCCGACCCGCGAACGACTTGTGCCACGATTCAGCGAATGCGGGATCAGGAAATAGCTCGACCCAACCAGACATTTTAATGCGAAGTGCGTGGAGGACGCGGCGTGAAACCACGTTAGGCTCCGCGCGCTCCGCGTCCTCCGCGTTAATTGTATTTTCCGATTCGCGGTAGAGTTGAGCTCACCCTAATTCCTCGGGATCAGGATGTCTGAACCTACAGGTCAATACCGTTCAGGCGCTAAGAGATCTTCTCGGCAATATTGGGCCAGGCGACAGCCAGTCCGCCATCATTGGTCGCCAGTTTGCACCCGTGGTCAGCCGCAATTTGGGCGAGCCAGAAATCCATCACCCGTTTGTGGCCCGTGGCCATCTTCAGTAATTTCGGATCGGGTTTGCGCTGCGCCATCACCATCTGTCCCGGATGCCGGCCACCCAATTCGGCTCCGATCGCATGGAGGGCTTGGGCCGCAGTGAGCTGGCCGGATTTCATAACGGCGGGATTCATCAACAAGCGAACAGCGGCCAAATAGGTTTCGGATGCGATTCCCCAACCGGCCGGCTTGGCGGCGTCCAGCCATTTGCGCGCCAAGACATGAAGGGTGTGTCGGTCGTAAATCGCCGCAAAAAACACGTCGTTGTCCAACAGGTAGCGCATCAATCGTAGAGCGCGGAGGCGACGTCGGCGGAAGTTAAGAATGGAGCGTCGGCGGCCCCTTGAATGACCACGCGGCCCGGCTTAATCGTGGCCTGCGTCGCCTTGGCTTTCGGCGTGCGGGGCAACGCCGCTCGCCGCAGATATTCGGAAACACTCATGTGCTTGGCTCGGGCGGCCGCCCGGATGGCTTTTGCCTCGGCTGGTGCGGCCTTGAAAGTGAGGGTGGGCATCGGTAAGACGGTCTTACCGCCCTAGTTTCAGTCAAGGCGACAGGTCGCCGTTGCGACCGCTCCCACTCAAAGCTTCTTGATCAGAATTTTCGAGTTCCGGCCGCTCTCGTCGTAGGTTTTGAGCCGCGACTCGGGGAGCACCTCTTTCTCGGCTTCGGTGAACTCGCAGACGGAGGTGAAGAAACTGAAAGCCTGGGTCGAAAGGGCGATGACCTTCTTGGTGCCTTTCTCTTTGGCGCGCAGGCAGGCGAACTCGACCATCTTATGGCCGATGCCGCGATTGTGGTAGAACGGCATGACATAGAGCGAACCGATCTCGGCCATGGCGTTCTTTTCCTCGGCAAAAAAATGCAGCGAGATGCAGGCGATCAGATTTTCGTCGATTTCGAAAACGTAGAATTGCTCGATATTTTTCTCGATGGCTTGCTGGCTACGGGCGCGCAACTCCTCGCGCTTCATGCCGGAGCGGGTGAGATTGTAGATGGCGCGGACGTCGCGCTTGGTGGCCTGGCGGATCTGCTGATATTCGTTGCCGTAGATGAGCGTACCGACGCCTTCGTTCGAAAAAATCTCGGCGAGCAGGCCGTCGAGTTCACGGCCGTCGAGCAAATGAATACGCGGCGTGCCCGTGTCGATCGCCTTGACGGCGTGAGCGGCTTTGCTGCGCATGGGTTCGTTGATCGAGTCGGGTTTGGCTTCGATCACTTTGCGCAACGTATCGACCGAGATGTCGTGCTGCAGCTTGCCGGCGATTTCCATGCCGTTAAACGGGGAGAGGTAAATAATCTTGGTGGCTTGGAGGGCCTCGGCTAGCTCGGCGGCGAGGAGATCGGAGTTCACCCGGAGCGGTTTGCCATCACGATCAAAACCGATCGGGTTCACTATGGGTACGACACCCGAGCCGATGAGTTGCTGGATGAAATCGCGGTCGATGCGATCAACCTTGCCGGTGAATTGGTGATCAACGCCGCGCAAGATGCCGAGTGGGATGGCGCGAATGGAATTCGTGATGGCCGCCTTCAGGCCGTTGGCGGTGAGGCCTTCGATCATGAGATGGGTGACCCGGGACGAAGCGCGGATGGCGAGATCGAGGGTGGGGGCGTCGGTTACGCCGGTGCCGATGTTGTCGGAGATCGCGATGTTGCGGAGTTTGGCCAGTTCCTCGATCTGTTGGCCGATGCCGTGCACGAGCACGACCTTGATGCCGAGCGAACGGAGGACGGCGACATCCGTGATGAGATTGGCGAAATTATCGTCGGCGACGATGCTGCCATCGACGGCGATAATAAAAATCTGTCCCTGAAAACGAGGGACGTATTTCAGAATACCGCGCAAGTCGGTGGGTTTGATGTCGGCGCTGTTGGACATTGAGATGGTTTTTTAATCAGGCATCGCGCCCCGCTCGTCAATGGGGATTCGTGGTCGGGCCGTGGGGCAGGAGCAAAGATCTCCGGATTATTTCACAAGACCACGTACTGCCCCAAGCAATCATCATCACCCCATTCTTTGGTGGGAGGGGTTTTACCCCCCGACTCAATAACCGACTCGGCCTAAAGCCGCTCCCACCTCAAACCAAACCAAAGCCGATTCGACAGATTCAAAAATTCAAAAGGAGTCAGGTTGTAAGTATTATAATTGTGCGGCTAAAAAAAGAAGGAGAGAGCCGGGAATAGCGGCGGGAGATGATGGAGCGAGGGGCGTTGGACGGAGTAAGTCGGGAAGCTGAATGGTGCAAGCGTGCTCCTTGAATGACACGGCGGGTTGTTGCGCCCTTAGTCGTCGGGTAGCTAAAACTAGGTGGGCGGCCCGAGTGCGCGAGCGTCCGCACTGGTCTACGGAAAACATACGCGGAGGACCACGCCGGAATTTCTACTCGCTGGCATCGATGGCTTTCACCTCGGCGTTTTTTAGGTGGCGGTTGAAAAATTCTATGACGCGTTGCGCTTCGCGGAGGCGTACCACGGGGTCGCTGGAGCCGGCCAGGTGCGTGCCCATCATCGGCATGAGTTCATAGGATTTTCCGGCCATGAAAAGTGCGTCGGCGAGTTGCAGCGTGTGTTGAAAATAGACGTTGTCGTCGGTCAGACCGTGGATGAGGAGCAACGGTCGGCGCAGCTCACTCGCATAGGTGGTGACATCGCTGACCTTATAGGCTTCGGGTGAGGCTTGCGGCAGGCCGAGGTAACGTTCGGTATAATGCGTGTCGTAGTTTGCCCACGTGATGACCGGCGCGCCCGCGATGCCGGCGTGGAAAATATCCGGACGGCGGATGGTGGCCATGGCACTGAAGTAGCCGCCAAAAGACCAGCCTTTCACGCCGACGTGCGCCAGATCCAGCTCGGGAAACTGGGCGGCGAGGGCTTGGAGGCCGGCGATCTGGTCGGTGAGCGCGATGTCGATGAAGTTGCCTTTGATGACACGTTCCCAGGCTCGGCCTTTCCAGGGCGTGCCGCGACCATCAAGGCGGACCACAATATAACCTTGGTCGGCGGTCCATTGGTCGGTCAGGTAGGAACGGGCGACGGCGTTGACGGTTTTGGCGGTCGGACCGGCGTACACTTCTAGTATGACTGGATATTTTTTCTGCGGCTCAAAGTGGCGCGGTCGGGTGAGGGCGGCATCGAAGGACAGCGGGCTTTTCGTTTTCACCAGCTCGGTGGTGGGTCGGGCAGGTAGGGTTTCCGCCACGGAGCGAAGCGTCGCGAGCACTTTGCCGGCTGCGGATAATATCTCAGTTCCAGCATGACCGTCGAACAATTCGTAACTGTGAATCAATCGACCTGATTCTTCGGAGAACTTTGCGGAGTGTGAGCCGAAGCCATGAGTCAAATAAGTGCCGCCACCGCCTGCCAACGGAAATTGTCTGAGCTGTATCTCTCTCGAATCGAGGCTGCCGCGGACAATAATTTGTCGGTTGGCTTCGTCGATCCCCACAAACGAGCGATATAGAAAAGTGGCTGGAGTGAGTGCGCGGATGAGCGTGCCGGAAGCATCGTGCAGCTCCACCTGCCAAGTTCCGCCGCGTTCCGTGGTCCAGAGGAAGCTCTGGCCGTCCTTGAGCCACACGGGCATCGGGTGGCCATAATCGAGATTGAGCCAAGCGGAGTCGGTTTCGCGCAACAATGGGCTGGTGGCTCCGGTCGTCGGGTCGACTTTCAATAAATGCTGTTCGGTCTGTGCGCGGTTCTGCACCAAGATACAGAGCGGGGCGGCGGCGACATCCCAGACAACTCGGGCCAGGTAAGGATATTTTTCTGCGTCCCAAGTGATCCAGGTGGTCGGACCGCCGGTGCGGGCAATGATGCCGAGGCGAACTTTGGCATTGGGGGAGCCGGCCTTGGGATAGAAAAATTTCGTGGGCGCGGTTTGAGGGTTGAACGGGTCGGCGATGTAGCGGACCTCCACGCCGGATTCGTCGGTCTCCTGGTAGGCGAGCCATTGGGAATCAGGCGACCACCAGTAGCCCTCGCGCCGTTCCATTTCTTCCTGGGCAATAAATTCGGCCGTGGCGTGGGAGATGAATTCCGTTGCTCCTTTGGTCACGGGCGTGGCGAGAGTGGTGGCGAGATCGATGAGGTGGAGTTCGCGGTCTTTGACCGCGGCCACCGAGCGGCCATCGGGGGAAAAACGGGGATCGAGCCAATTCGTCCCGGGCACTTCGGTGATTTTGAGATCGGCGCGATTCACGACGTAGAGTTTGCCGGCGAGCGTCACGAGCAGGCGCGTACCGTCTTGGGACAGATCGAAGCGGGTGAATCCTTTCAAGTTGACCCGCGCGCGTTCGCGGCGGGCTTTTTCCTCCACGCTCAATTTCTCCTCTTGGGCGCCGAGGAGCTGTTCAGGCGTGAGCAGTTCGCGTTCTTTCCCCGTGGCGATGGTTAATTCGTACAAGCGCAGAACAGGACTGCGCGGACCGGCGCGGAGAAAAATGACGGCGCTGCCGTCCTGCGTGAGTCGGGGCGAGACCGGTCGGCCAAGGGTGTAGCTGCGAGTCTCGGCCAGATCACGGAAGTGTTTGAGATCTGCTGCCTCGTTCGCGTCGGTGCCAAAAAGGACGGTCGCAAACAACATACCTGTCAGCCAAAGCTGGGGAACGATTTTCATAATTTTTGCTCCAATTGGGAAACGGCGAGAAGCTAGTGACCGGTCCGATATTGACCAGAGAATCCGGTGGTTTGATTCGCCTGCGTTCCCCTTGAGTCGCGAGAAAGCGCCGTAGTTTGTTTAATAAATTGGAGGCGGGGTGCCCTCACCCCGCGTGGGTCATTCGAAAAATAAACGGGGTGGAGGCCCCCGTCTCCAATGACTGAAGCGGATTTCGAAGTTCATCGGATGGGACTGGCAGGAACCTGTAGTGGGTGGGCGTCGGTTTCCACACCGACGCTCTGTCGCCGATGTGGAAATCGGCGACCACCATTGAGTTTGCCTTTCCTTATTCGGAAAACGAGTTCGTCGCTATAAGTCCGTACTCACCGGGCCGACCTGATCATTTTGGAATATGGCCCGAAACTGGCTACGAAACTGTCGGGTGACTGAATCAAGCCATCTGTGCGGCCGGATTTCCGGTTGCAGTTGCCTCTCTCACCTGAATTTCCGCCTCTAGCGTTTAGTCGCAGCCCCCGCCGGGGCATTTTCCCTGAAATTATTCGCAAAACACCCATACATCGCCTTGACCCCGGGTCCGTCGCTATTTCAATCTCAATCTTTCGCGACCCTTGCGGCGCACCTCAAACACCCAGATTCCACACTCCATAACGATGTCGTCCGCCGCTCGGCCCACTCATTTTAACATGTCCAACCAGAAGAATGATTCCCTCAGCGCCTCCCGTTCACTCGGGCCCGGCCGACCTGCCAAGCAGGGTCTGTATGATCCGTGGTTTGAGCACGACGCGTGCGGCGTCGGCTTCGTGGTGGATATGAAGGGACGGAAATCCCATAAGATTTTGCAGGACGGCCTGCAGATCCTGCGCAACCTCGACCATCGGGGTGCCGCCGGAGCCGAGGTAAACACCGGTGACGGCGCGGGCATCTTGCTCCAGATGCCGCATGAGTTTTTCAAGATCGCGGCCAAGAAAGCCAAGTTCACCCTGCCGGAAGTCGGCTACTACGGTTGCGGTATCTTCTTCATGCCGCGCAATCCCAGCATGCGCCGCAAACTTGAGCAATGCCTCGAGCAAATCGTGCAGTCCGAAGGCCAGGTGTTCCTCGGTTGGCGCACCGTGCCGGTCGATAATTCCATGCTCGGTGATTCTGCCAAGGCTTCCGAGCCGGTCATGCGCCAGGCTTTCATCGGCCGGGCCGAAAACGTGAAGGACGAGACGGCCTTCGAGCGGAAGCTCTACCTCATCCGCAAGCGCGGCTACAGCGAGATTCGCATGTCCACGATGGATGGGGCGCAGTATTGGTACGTCTCCAGTCTTTCCTGCAAGACGATCGTCTACAAAGGCCAGTTGCTCACGGAACAGCTCGACAAATATTTCACCGACCTCCGCGATCCTTCCATGGAAACCGCGCTGGCGCTCGTGCACTCGCGTTTCAGCACCAACACGTTCCCGAGCTGGGATCGCGCGCATCCGTATCGTTACGTCGCGCACAACGGCGAGATCAACACCCTTCGCGGCAACATCAATTGGATGCACGCCCGCGAAGCGCTCTTCGAGTCCGAAGCTTTCGGCGAGGACATGCCGAAGATTCTTCCGATCATCAATCCGAACGGCAGCGATTCGGCGATGTTCGACAACACCCTCGAACTCCTCGTCCTCGCCGGCCGCCCGATGGCGCACGCGATCATGATGATGATCCCCGAGCCGTGGTCCAACGACGATCAGATGGATCCCGCCCGCCGCGCGTTCTATCAATACCACGCGTGCTTGATGGAACCGTGGGACGGCCCCGCCGCCATCGCGTTCACCGACGGCAAACAGATCGGCGCCATTCTCGACCGCAACGGCCTGCGTCCTTCCCGCTTCTGTGTCACCAAGGACGGGCTCGTGATCATGGCCTCCGAGACCGGCGTGCTCGACATCGCTCCCGAGGATGTTGTCAGCAAAGGCCGTCTTCAACCCGGCCGCATGTTCCTCGTCGATACCGAACAGGGTCGCATCATCGAGGACGAAGAAATTAAACGGCAATTCGCCGCCGAGCGTCCGTATGCCCAGTGGATCGAGGAACATCTCGTGCCCCTCAGCGATTTGCCCGATGCTCCCGAGATTCCCTTGCCGGATCACGAGACGCTGCTCCAGCGCCAAATCGCCTTCGGTTACACACACGAAGATGAGCGCATCATTCTCGCCCCGATGGCCCGCGACGGCGTCGAGGCCATCGGTTCGATGGGCAACGACACCGCGCTCGCGGTGCTCTCCAACAAGCCGCGCCTGCTCTACGATTATTTCCAACAACTTTTCGCGCAGGTCACGAATCCGCCGATCGATTGTATCCGCGAAGAAATCATCACCTCCGCTGAAACCCGCCTCGGCTCCGAGGGAAATCTCCTGCATCCTGGCCCGACCGCCTGCCGTCGCGTCGAGTTGAAGTGGCCCGTCCTCACCAACGAGGAATTCGCCAAGATCCGCCGCATGGATTTGCCCGGCCTCAAGGTCGGCGTGCTCAACTCCCTCTTCCGCGTGTCGCGCGGCGAGAAAGGCCTCGCCAAGTCACTCGAGGAAATCTGCATCATGGCCCGCCGCATGATCGAGGAAGACGACGTCAACGTCCTCATCCTGAGCGATCGCGGCGTGAACAAGGAGTTCGCTCCGATCCCCGCGCTGCTCGCTGTCGCCGGCCTGCACCATTACCTCATCCGCGAAGGCCTGCGCACCCGCGCCAGTCTCGTGATCGAAACCGGTGAAGCCCGCGAAGTGCATCACTTCGCGCTGCTCATCGGCTACGGCGTCAGCGCCGTGAATCCGTACGTCGCGTTTGAGACGGTTGATGATATGATCCGCGAAGGCGCGTTGCTCAACATCGACCACAAGACCGCCTGCAAAAACTTCGTGAAGGCCGCCTCCAAGGGCGTCATCAAGGTCATGTCCAAGATGGGCATCTCCGCCATCCAGAGCTATCGCGGCGCCCAAGTGTTCGAGGCGCTCGGCATTCGCCAAGACGTCATCGATCACTATTTCACGTGGACCGCTTCCCGCGTCGGCGGCATCGGCCTCGATGTCATCGCGCAGGAAGTTCTCCTGCGCCACCACGCCGCGTATCCTGATCGCCAGGTCGACGGCCACGTTCTCCCCGTCGGCGGCATTTATCAATGGCGTGCCGAAGGCGAAGCCCATCTCTTCACGCCCGAGTCGATCCATCATCTGCAAAAGGCCACGAAGCTCGGCAGCTACCCGGCCTTCAAAGCCTACGCCAAACTCGTTAACGAACAGGGCAACAAGCTCTGCACGCTGCGCAGTCTCCTCGATTTCAAAGCCGCGACGTCGATCCCGCTCTCCGAGGTCGAATCCGTCGATAGCATCGTGAAGCGCTTCAAAACCGGCGCGATGTCCTACGGCTCCATCTCCAGCGAAGCCCACGAAACGCTCGCGATTGCGATGAACCGCATCGGCGGCAAGTCCAACACAGGTGAGGGCGGCGAAGATCCCACGCGTTTCATTCCGATGGCCAATGGCGATTCGAAGAACTCCGCTATCAAGCAGGTTGCTTCCGGCCGTTTCGGCGTCACGAGCGAATACCTCGCGAGCGCCAAGGAACTCCAGATCAAGATGGCGCAGGGCGCGAAGCCCGGCGAGGGCGGCCAATTGCCCGGCTCGAAAGTTTATCCGTGGGTCGCCAAGACCCGTCTCACCACCGCCGGCGTCGGCCTTATCTCCCCGCCACCGCACCACGACATCTATTCCATCGAGGATCTGGCCGAGCTGATTCATGACTTGAAGAACAGCAACCGCCACGCGCGCATCAGCGTAAAGCTCGTCTCCGAAGTCGGCGTCGGCACCATCGCCGCCGGCGTCGCCAAGGCGCACGCCGATGTCGTGCTCATCTCCGGTTGCGACGGTGGCACCGGCGCATCGCCGCAAACCTCGTTGCAACACGCGGGTCTCCCGTGGGAACTCGGCCTCGCCGAAACCCACCAGACCCTCGTCCTCAATAATCTTCGCAGCCGCATCGCCGTCGAGACCGACGGTCAGCTCAAGACCGGCCGCGACGTCGTCATCGCCGCGCTGCTCGGCGCCGAGGAATTCGGTTTCGCCACCGCGCCCCTCGTTTCTACGGGCTGCATCATGATGCGCGCCTGCCATCTCAACACTTGTCCCGTTGGCATCGCCACGCAGGATCCGAAGTTGCGCGCCAAGTACACCGGCAAGCCCGAGTACGTCGTCAACTTCATGCGCTTCGTCGCCGAGGAAGTCCGCGAGATCATGGCCCAGCTTGGTTATCGCACCATCGAGGAAATGGTCGGCCAAGTCGGCTCACTTGAGCCGCGCAAGGCCGTCGATCATTGGAAGGCCAAGGGCCTCGACTTCTCGAGCATCCTCTATTCGCCGGACGTCGGTCCCGAAGTCGGTCGCTTCTGCTCCATCAAACAGGATCACGGCATCGACCGCTCGCTCGACATCACGACCTTGCTCGATCTCTGCAAGCCAGCCATCGAACGCGGCGAAAAAGTTCAAGCCTCGCTGCCGATCCGCAACGTCAACCGCGTCACCGGCACCATCACCAGCTACGAGATCACCAAGAAGTACGGCGCCAAAGGTCTGCCCGAAGACACCATTCGCCTCCATTTCACGGGCTCGGCGGGCCAGAGCTTCGGCGCTTTCGTCACTCGCGGCATGACGCTCTCCATCGAGGGCGACGCCAACGATTACGTCGGCAAGGGCCTCTCCGGTGGCAAGCTCATCATCTATCCGTCCCCCGCAGCGACCTTCAAGTCCGAGGAAAACATGATCATCGGCAACGTCGCGCTTTACGGCGCGACGGCCGGCGAGGTTTTCCTGCGCGGCATGGCCGGCGAACGCTTCGGCGTCCGCAATTCCGGCGTCGACGCGGTCGTCGAAGGCATCGGTGACAACGGTTGCGAATACATGACCGGTGGCCGCGTCGTCGTGCTCGGTCGCGCCGGCCGCAACTTCGGTGCCGGCATGTCCGGCGGTATCGGCTACGTGCTCGACGAGAGCGGCGACTTCGCCTCCCGCGTCAACACGCAGATGGTCGGCATCGAGAAGCTCACGTCGAACAACGAGATCACCGAGCTCCGCAAGTTGATTGAGAAACATCTCGCCTACACGAAGAGCCCGCGCGCCAAGGCGCTGCTCGACGCGTGGGACCAGACCGTGCCGAAGTTTGTCAAGATTCTGCCGAACGACTACAAGCGCATGCTCGCCGAAATCGACCACGCCAAGTCACAAGGCCTGACCGGTGACGAAGCTATCATGGCCGCGTTCGAGAAAAACTCCCGCGACCTCTCACGCGTCGGCGGCAACTGATCCGATCAACGGAGCAAACCACTAATCTACACTAATAGACACTAATCCGATCTACTGAATACAACTACCGCTCTGCTTCATTAGTGAGCCATTAGTGTGTTTTAGTGGTTAAAAAAATCTTACCAAAATGGGCAAACCAACTGGCTTCATCGAATATTTGCGCGAGCTTCCCGTCGACCGCGCTCCCTCCGAGCGCACGCACGACTGGAAGGAATTTCACCACCACATGGAGGAGAAGAAACTCCGCAACCAAGGCGCACGTTGCATGGATTGCGGCGTCCCGTTCTGCCACACCGGCAAACTCATCAGCGGCATGGCCTCCGGTTGCCCAATCAACAATTTGATCCCCGAGTGGAACGATCTCGTCTTCCGCGGTCGCTGGAAGGAAGCGCTGCTGCGCCTGCACAAGACGAATAATTTTCCGGAGTTCACCGGCCGCGTTTGCCCTGCGCCTTGCGAAGGTTCCTGCGTGCTCGGCATCAACAATCCGCCCGTCACCATCAAGAACATCGAGGCCGCCATCACTGATCGCGGTTGGGATGAGGGTTGGGTCGTTCCTCAGCAGCCAAAGGTTCGCACCGGCAAGAAAGTCGCCGTCATCGGCTCCGGTCCCGCTGGTTTGTCCGCTGCGGCTCAGTTGAACACCGCCGGCCACACCGTCACGGTTTTCGAGCGCGCCGATCGTCCGGGCGGTCTCCTCATGTACGGCATTCCGAACATGAAACTCGACAAGAAGGAAGTCGTCCTTCGCCGCATCGAGCTCATGGAGCAGGAAGGCATCAAGTTCGTCTGCAACGCCAACATCGGCACCACCATCGATGCTTCGACGCTGCTCAAGGATTTCGACGCCACGGTTATTTGCACCGGTGCGACCCAACCGCGCGATCTCCCGATCGAGGGCCGCGCGCTCAAGGGCGTGCACTACGCCATGGAGTTTCTGACCGCCAACACTCAGGCACTCCTCAACGGCGGCAGCGATCATTGCTCGATCCACGCCAAGGGGAAGGACGTCATCGTCATCGGTGGTGGCGACACCGGCACGGACTGCGTCGGCACCTCGATGCGCCACGGCTGCAAGAGCATCACGCAAATCGAAATTCTCCCCAAGCCACCGCTCGAGCGCACCGCCGACAATCCCTGGCCCGAGTGGCCCAAGACCTACAAGATGGATTACGGTCAGGAAGAAGCCGCCGCCAAATTCGGTTCCGATCCCCGCGTCTATCTCACCACGGTTAAAAAGTTCATCGGTGATGCTCAGGGCAACCTGAAGGAACTCGTGACGGTCGAGATCAAGTGGGACAAGAACGACAAAGGTCAGTTTATCCCCGTCGAAATTTCCGGAACCGAAAAAACACATGCCGCGCAGCTCGTGCTGCTCGCGATGGGTTTCCTCGGGCCAGAACAAGCGCTGCTCAAAGTTATCGCCCTCGAGACCGACGCGCGTTCCAACGTGAAAGCCGAGCACGAGAAGTACACCACCAGCATCAAGGGCGTCTTCGCCGCCGGAGACTGCCGTCGTGGTCAAAGTCTCGTCGTCTGGGCGATCAACGAAGGCCGCGGTGCCGCGAGAGAATGCGACCGTTATCTCATGGGTGCAACGGATCTGCCATAAGGTTTAGTCAATGGGTAGGGCGAATCCTCCGGATGAGCCGTTAATCTCAGGCGTTCCCTAAACCGGAGCGCCTTTTTCTTTTAGCAACCAAGGCTCCCAACTGTTTTTAACTACGAATCAGTTTCACCAAACGGCGAAACTCTGGATCACCCTTTCGCCTCATCGGCGCCGGAGTCGCCTCATGGGTTCCGCTAAACGCGGACCGGACTTCAGCCTCAGCCATCCTGATTCCGAGGAATCAGGGTGAGCTCAACTTCACCGCGAATCGGGAAAACATTTAGCGCGGAGGACGCGGAGCCTGACGTGATCTTACACCTCGTTGTCCCGTAGGCGGGCTTGTTTTCTATTCGTGGAGATTCGTGTGATTAGTGGGGAAATCGGAGTTTTGCTCTCGGAGGTTTGGCCCACGAATCACACGAATTTCCACGAATGAAGGCGTAACCCGAATAGACATCTTGTAAGGGCGCGGGGCTTGGGTCCGAGATTTATTCGCGCTACTTCACGTGATTCGCGGGCCAACCCGAGCGCGGTGAGATCAACTCGCTCCAGCTAGTGGGCTCAGCTCGGTTCCTCGCTACTCCTCTCACCACGGGCTGGGATCAGGAAGTTTGAGCTGAATGGCGCTAAGTTAAGGAGGTTGGTCGTCATTCTACCATGCGTGATCAGGCCAACTATTTTGCATGAGGAATGTAGGGCCGGCCCTTGTGGCCGTGCCGTCAAGCGGGGAGCGAAATGCCCGGCACGGCGACGAGTGAAGGCCCTCCAAAATACAGGAGCAAACCAAGCGGACTCACTCGTAGCGCAGGGCTTCGATGGGGTCGAGCTGGGCGGCTTTGTAGGCGGGAAAAAAACCGAAAATTATGCCGATGATCGCGCTGACGCCGAAAGCGATGACGATCCAGAGGGTGGAAAGCAGCACGGGCCAGCCGTTCATTTTGGCAATGATCTGGGAAACGCCGACCCCGAGCAGCACGCCCAAGGCTCCGCCGATGACGCTGAGCACGATGGACTCGATGAGGAATTGCAGCAGGACGTCGCGGCCGTGGGCGCCGACGGCGAGGCGGATACCGATCTCGCGGGTGCGCTCCGTCACGCTGACGAGCATGATGTTCATGATGCCGATGCCGCCCACGAAGAGGGAAATGACGGCGATCACCGTCAGCAGAAAAGTCATCGTGGTGGCGGTGGCGGTGGCGGCTTGGGCGAGCTCGAGTTGGTTGCGGACGGTGAAGTCGGGTTCACGGCCCGAGCGGCGCTGGGTGAGCAGAGCGGTGACATCGGTCTGGATGCGTTCCATATTTTCGGGTTTGTCTGCCTGGATCAGGATCGAGCTGAGGAACTGACGGCGAGAGATGCGTTTCATGTGGCTGGTGTAGGGCACGATCACCACATCGTCCTGATCGCTGCCGAAAAAACTGAAGCCCTTGGGGGCGAGGACGCCGAGAATTTTGAAGGGCAGGTTGCGGATACGGATGGTCTGGCCGACGGGGTCGGTATCGGGGAAAAGCTGCTCGACGACGGTTTGGCCGATGACACAAACCTTGGCTCCGCCTTTGACGTCGGAGTCGCTGAACATGGCACCGGCGGTGATATTCCAAGCGCGGATGCTCAGATAGCCGACACCTTCTCCATTGATATTGGTGTTCCAATTGAGGCCGTTGGCGAGGACTTGATTGCGGTCGCGCACTTCACCGCTGACGGCGACGATTCCGGGAATTTCGTTGCCAATGAGGTTAACTTCTTCGGGCAGGAGAGTGGAGTTGGAGCCAGAGCCGCCCCGGGAGCCACCGGTGGTGAAGGAGCCGGGGAAAACGGTAATGACGTTCTGCCCGAGACTGGCGATCTGTTGCTCGACCTGATTTTTGGCGCCGTTGCCAATGCTGACCACGGCGATCACCGCCGCGATGCCGATGATGATGCCGAGAGCGGTGAGCACGGAGCGCAGGGCGCTGCGCCGGAGGGCGCGCAGGGCGATCTTGATGGTGTTATAAAGGCGCATGACGGACTCAGTCGGTGAGTTTGGCGGCAGACTCGGCTTGGGCGAGTTGGCGGATTTCGGTCTCGGCGTGGAGGCGGTTCGACACTGGCACGTCGCTGACGATGCGGCCGTCGCGCATGATGAGGTTGCGCTTGCAGTAGTGGGCGATGTCGAGCTCGTGGGTGACCATGACGATGGTGATGCCTTGATCGTTGAGTTTTTGAAACACGCCCATGACCTCAGCGGAGGTCCGGCTGTCGAGATTGCCGGTAGGCTCGTCGGCGAGGAGCATTTCGGGTTGATTAACGAGTGCGCGGGCGATGGCGACGCGCTGTTGTTGACCGCCGGAGAGTTGGCTGGGGAAGTGATCGGAGCGGTTGCTGAGGCCGACGATATCGAGGCAATGCAAGGCGCGGGTTTTGACCTCTTTGGCGGTCATCCGCTGTTTGCCGTACAGCATGGGGAGCTCGACATTTTCGAGCGCGGTGGTGCGGGCGAGGAGATTGAAGCCTTGAAAAACGAAGCCGAGTTTTTGGTTGCGGATATCGGCGAGTTCGTTGCGGTCCAATTGGGCGACGTCGATGCCGTCGAGGAGATAACGTCCCGTGGTGGGACGGTCGAGACAACCGAGCATGTTCATCATGGTGGATTTGCCGGAGCCGCTGGCACCCATGACGGCGAGGAATTCCCCTCGTTGGATTTCGAGGGAGACGTTCCGGACGGCGTGCACCTTCACCTCGCCGGTGTCGTAGGTCTTGTGCAGATCCTGAATGGAAACGACCGAAGCCATGATGGTATTTAGAAGCGCCGCGAGCCGCTGAAAGGATTGCTGGAGCCGGAACGTGAAGGCTGGGCTGCGGGTGCGGCGTTGCTTGCGCCGGGAAGCGCGATGCTGGTGATAATGACGTCGCCTTCATTGAGGCCGCTGATGATTTCCGTGCTGAGGCCGTCGGTGATGCCCGCTTTGATGGAGATCGGTTCAGGCCGGGCTCTCTTATCGCCGCCGGGCAAACGGTAAAGGGTGCGGGTCGTGATCACGACATCGCTCGAGGAGACGGCAGGTGCGGTGATGACACCCCGTTCGACGAGAAGTTTTTTCAATTGTTCACGTTGTTCGGCCGAGGGTGGGCCGTTGCGAAAATCGAGGCCCAGCTCGGTCATGATTTCACGGAGTTGCTGCCGTTGTTCGGGGGTGGGATCAGTGCCGAGGAATCCACTCAACCCACCACCACTACCACTGCGGCGACCTCCACCTTCGCTGCCGGAGCCAGCTGCACTGGTGCGGCGCTCGCCAGCCGGGGCAGCGCTGGTAGCGGCTCCAGCGTTTTTGGGCGCGGGGGCTGCGGTCTTCGGCCCGACTGCTGCGGGTTTTTCGGGCAGCAAGCTCTCGGGCACGCGAATGCGAAGAGCGGCGTTGACGACTTTCAAGGTGTTTTCGCGACGGGCGACAGCGATGGATACATTGGTGGTCATGCCGGGTCGGAGACGTAGATCGGCGTTGTCGACATCAATGATCGTTTCGTAGGTGACGACGTTCTGAGCGGTCTTCGGAGAATTGCGGACCTGCGTGACTTGGCCCTTAAATTCTCGGCCGATAAAGGCGTCGACGGTAAAGGAAACCGGCTGACCCGTTCGGACGTTGCCGATGTCGGCTTCGGCGACGGCGGCGGTGATCTTCATTTTGGCGAGATCGTTGGCGATGACGAAGAGGATAGGGGAGTTGAGACTGGCCGCGACAGTTTTTCCTTCTTCGGTGGATTTTGTCAGCACGATGCCATCGATGGGTGAAGAAATGGTGCAGCGGTCGAGATCGACTTGGGCGTTTTCCACCACGGCTTTGCGCGTCAGGAGTTGCGCGTCGGATTGCTGGAGCAGTGCGATGGCTTGGTCGAGGTCCTGCTGGGTGACGAGTTTTTGCTCGAACAAGGACTTGGTGCGGTCGGTGTTGAGGTGTTGGAGCCGGTTATTGGCTTCCGTGGCCGCAAGATCAGCTTGGGCTTGGCGGAGTTTTTGCCGGTACGTGGCGGAATCGATCTCGGCGAGTTTATCGCCTTTCTTGATCGTGGAATTGAAGTCGACGTAGAGTTTCTGGACCAAACCGGAAATCTGACTGCCGACATCGACGCTGATGAGGGGTTCGAGCTGGCCGGTGGCGGTCACGTGTTGAACGACGTCGCCTTTGACCACGGTGGTGGTGGTGTATTCCGGGGCAGCGGTCTTGGACTGATTCTCGCGCGAGTAAAAATAGTAACCGGTGCCGGCGAGCAGCACTAGGGTAATGAAAATAGTGAGAGGACGGTATCGGGATGCAGCGGCCATAAATTTATGGAAAGAGACGGGCGACAGTCACTTGGAAGAAATAAAGTGAAGTGACTGATGGGATGACGTCAGCAATCCCGGCAAGTTGCGAGTTTGGATAATAATTTATAAATTCGGGTCCAGCACTTCACCGGGTTGACCCGGGCCTTAGCCGATCGGCCACCCCCTGCTTTGGCCTTAGATTGGAATTTAGGCTTAAGCTGCCTTGAGAACTGCCGATAAATGCGCAGGGCCAACCACCTATGAAATTGACCATGTTGTTCTCCACGCCTGAAGAGCTTATCTCGCAAATCAAGACACTGCCGTCTTCGCCGCAGCTCATGCAGCGCATGATGCTTTTATTGGATGACCCGAATTCTACAGTCGAATCACTCGTGGAAGTGATCCAGTTGGAACGAAGTTTGGCCGCTCGGGTGGTGCATCTTTCAAATAGCCCGATCTATAACGGAGGGGCTTGCGGTTCTATTGAAGAGGCCGTGCAGCGGCTCGGTTATGCGACGGTGCATGAGGCCGTGATGACCATCATGGCGATGGAAACGTTTTCCAAATCTCTCCGCGTCTATGGCTGCTCCACGAGTGTTCTCTGGCGTCAGGCACTCGCCACAGCTTGTGCGGCACGGGATCTGGCCCGCCGGACCGGCGATGATGTCAATCAAGCCTACACGTTGGGCTTGCTGCATAATGTCGGAATGGTGGCGGTTGATCGCTGGGTGCAACAACGGCAACCGGGTGTTGCTTTAGAGTGCGGTGACTGGCCGGAAGAGTGGCAGACCAGTGAGAATCGGCTGCTCGGTTATGATCATGCCGAACCCAGTGCGATCATGATGCGGACCTGGGGTTTTCCTGCTCAGATGATCGAGGCGGTTAAATATCAATTTCGCCCGCAGGCTGCGCCCAATGCCTCGGGTTTGGCGGCCTTGTTGCTGACGGCCCGTTGGGTGCGACGTCAGGTATGTGTGCGTGGGGTCGTGTGCGCGTTACCCGACCCGGAAGTGATTAATCTGCTTGGGCTCAAAGCGGCCGACCTTTCACCTGTCGTGCAGAAGGTGGCCGTCGAGGTTGAGGTGCTCGCGAAAACGCTGAACATCGAGCAGGTGCACGCGACCGTGTGAGCAGAAAGTTTTACGGAGAACGAGGGGAAGGAGCGGGCGGCTGACGCGGAATCGCCCGTCCTACTTTGCGTCCAGCAATTTGATCAGTGCTGAAAAATCCTCGTCGCCCAAGCCGCGAGCCTCGGCCGTTTTGAGCGCTTCGCGGACGGCGTTGAGCACCGGAAGGTCAACACCGGCGGCGGTGCGGGCGGCCAAGCGCATATCCTTGTGCATGTGTTTCACGGAAAATTGCGGCGAGAAATCACCGGAGCGCAGTTTCGGCTCCTTCATTTTTGTCAGACCGGAATAGCCCATGTTTTTTGCCATCACCTCAAAAAACATCGCGTCGGATACCCCGGCCTGACGGGAGAGCGTCAGCGCTTCGCTCAAGGCCTGCATTTGCGCGGCCAGGTGGAGATTCATCGCGAGTTTCAACGTGCAGGCCTGCTCATTGGTCCCGATGACGAAACGATGGGCGGAGATCAGGGATAGCAAGGGTTCCAGTTCGGCGATCAAAGCGGAGTCGCCGCCGAGAAAGAAAATCGTCTGGCGCTGCTCTGCGGCGGGCTTGCTGCCCGTGAATGGGGCCGCGAGATAGCGCGCCCCACGCCCAGTGACGAGGGCGGCAAAGCGCGCGCTGCTTTCCGCGTCGATCGTGCTCGATTGGACCACGATTTTTCCGGGGCCGAGCTGGGGGAGAATCCGCGAGAGCACACTCTCCACGGCCGCCGGATCGGCGACCACGATTTGCATGACATCAGCGGCGTTCGCCACGGCTTCCGGCGTGGACAACCACGCGGGAACATTCGGCTGGGGCGTGCGATTCCACGTGCCGACCAGCACCCCTGCGGCTTGGTAATGCCGTGACCACACACTGCCGATGAGGCCTAAACCGAGTACGCCGATTTTCATGATTGCAGGGATTGAGCTAACAGGAACGAACGTGATTTGGTTTTATTTAATCTGGAAACTCCACTTCGCGGCGGGCCCTTGCGCGAAGAGGCTGATCTGGTACGTGCCCGGTGGCAGGGCGGTGGTGGAGAAAGTTACACAGTAGTCGGCGTCTTGCCAGCGGCTGTAAAGTTCCTTGCCGGGCAGATGCTCCGTCACGGGCAGCAAGACGAGATCGTTGCCCCGCCGGTAGAGCTGAATATCGCCCAGTTGAAGTTTCAGATCGCTGATGGTGGCTGTGAAATAAGCGGTGTAGTCGGCGCCGGCCTCGACGCTGTCAGGTGCGGTGACGTGATCGATACTTCGGAGCAAATTGGGTTTAGCGACTAAGGTGGTGTTGAAATCCAAACCGAGGCCGAAAGGCCCGCGCGCGAGAGCGGCATCATCACTGGCGATTTTTTCGACGGGCCGGCGGGTGTTGCAGGCAAGCACGCTCCAGCCTGCTTCTTTAAGGCGAGCCGCGGTCACGCGTTGTTTCATTTCGGCGGCCGGCTCGTGACCTTTGCCAGGCTTGCGGTAGCGCAAATTGATGAGCGTGTAACCGATGATGAATATCGCAATCGCCAGCGCCACCCACTTCATGGGCCATGGTTTGGGCTGCACAGATGGTCGGGAGGAAGGCATGGGCAGAACTGTTATCGGAGCTCAGGATAAATCGTGGCAAGCCAAGAGCACGATACGGTTCATTGGCTCAATTCTAGATTGAATTGTTTTCCTGAGGTCCATTTTCCCGACGCCTCGCGGCCATTGGGTCAATCGTTACGCTCCGCTTAGCTTAGTTGCACGATGATGGTGTGACCATCGACTTTCACTTTGTCGCCGACCGCGAGTTTCTTGCGTTTCTGGGTTTCAATCTCGCCGTTGAGCATTACCCGGCCCTGGGCGATCAAGGTTTTGGCCGCGCCTCCCGTGTCAGCGAGTCCGCCGAATTTGACGAACTGGCAGAGTTCGATGGGGATCTCGCGCACGACCACGTTGCGGGGCGTGGAGGAGTTGGTGGCTTGAACAGGCAGGGGGATTTTTTTCATGGGAACGGTAATACGGTTGGAATGAAATGAGTCGATCTTCAGTTTTTCTGCGGCGGCGCCATGAGGCGGATTCCATCGGGGTCGATGAAGATTTTGCGTTCGCGGAAGAGCGAGCCGATGCCTTGTTTGAAAGCTTTTTTGCTCAGACCAAACGCTTCGCGAATTTCCTCGGGCAGGCTATTGTCGTGGTAGGGCAGGTGGCCGCCGGCGACGGTAAGTTTTTCGATGATGGTTTCCGCCGCAGAAGCGATGCGGCGGTAGCCGGCCCGACCGAGGGCGAGATCGAATTTCCCGTCGGGCCGGATCGAACGCATGTAGCCTTCCACCAGTTGGCCGATACTGAGAGAACCTTGGATTTCGGTGTGATAAATCAGGCCGCGATGAGCATCGTTGATGATCATATTGTAGCCCAGCGGACTGCGGCTCGCGACCATCAGTTTCAGCGATTCGCCTTCGTGATAGTGGGGCGGCGTGAGGTCGAGGCGGCGATTCAGGCGGGCGCTGGCGACGAGCCGGTCCGATTTGTCATCGACGATAACTTTGACGACTACGCGGTCGCCGACATTCAGCGGACCAGCGGTTTCGCGAATGGGCAGCAGGAGATCTTTGTCTAGGCCCCAGTCGAGGAAAAGGCCGATGCGCGGATTGATGCCGACCACGCGCAAGTACGCGCATTCGCCCACGACGGCCAAGGGTTTTTCGGTGGTGGCGACCAGGCGGTCCTCGGAGTCGCGATAGATAAAGACGTCGATTTTATCCCCGGGATTGGCACCGGGAGGATTGTATTTTCCGGGCAGGAGGATTTCGCCTGCGGAGCCGCCGTCGAGGTAGAAACCAGGAGGCGCGGAGCGGACGATGGTGAGCAGGCTGCGTTTGCCGAGGAGAGACATGAAGGGAGACCTTACCGCAACCGCTGCGCTTGGGGAGATAAATCGCGGAATTTAGTCAGAGGCGGGTGTAAGACCGGAAGTCACCTTCGCGGTGAGTTTTCGCAGGACCGATCCATAAAGGATACTCCGGCGGCGGGCAGGCTCGGGTTGTCCGCCGGCTCGAGGAACTCATCGCGACCATCGCCCCGTGCAGTGCCGCAACGCAGCAACTGATCGAACGCGAAGCCAACTACTGCAAAATCCACTACGGCACATGAATTATCACGCGCGCCATCGCGCGGGAGCACCCATCGGCAGCGGGGCGATTGAATCTCTCGGCGCGCAACTCCCGCGCCGGCTCCGCTGTAGCGGTCAGTTTTGGCAGCGTCCCGGGCTCGCCAACCTGCTCGGCCTCGCGGACCTCGTCAGAAACCAAGACGATCACTACCTCTGGAATGGAAAATCACCGCCAGCCCGCAGATGCGCCCAATACCATGTGCCCGATGATTTATTGCTTGAAGGGGATTGGGTGGAGCGGTCTTCATTGTCGTTCAATCCACTCTTTTAAACTTTAACCCAATCCCCTTATGGCCGGCGTAGGCACCCTTCTTAAACAAGCCCAAAAAATGCAGAAGCAGATCGAGTTGATGCAGGCATCACTCGCGACGCGCGAAATCGACGTCACCAGCGGTGGTGGCGCGGTGAAGATCAAGATCAACGGCGCGGGTAAATTCCTCGCGTTGGATCTCGATCCGGAATTCATCAAGGAAGACAAGAAGCTCCTCGAAGAAACGATTCTCAACGCGGTGCAGGAAGCCGCGACCAAGGCGAAAGAGCTGAATGATTCCGAGATGCAGCGCATCTCCGCCGGCTTCCAGGTGCCGGGGATGTTTTGAGCCTGAAGAATATCTATCCACAGAAGACACAGGGAATACAGAAGCAGTCCCGGAGTATAAACCACTAGGCCACACTCATTGGACACCAAGCCAAACAGAGCTAGGCTGCATGGACTTCCTTAGTGGCCCTTAGTGTTCATTAGTGGTTAAGCTGTATTTCCAATTTCCCCATGACTCCTGCGCTCGAACAATTGCAGAAGCAGCTCAAGCAGTTGCCGGGGATCGGCTACCGCTCGGCGGAGCGCATCGCGCTGCACTTGCTCGTGGAAAAACCGGGCCGCTTGCCTGAACTGGTAGCCGCGATGCAGGCGGCGGCGCAGACGGTGCGACGTTGTCAGGTGTGTGGAAATCTTGCCGAGCAAGACCAGTGTCCGATCTGCGCGGATGAGCGTCGCGCCACCGGCCAGGTTTGCGTGGTGGAGAATGTACCCGATCTCGCGGCCATCGAGCGTTCCAGTGCCTATCGCGGACGTTATCATGTTTTGCACGGGAAGCTGTCGCCGATTCGCGGTGTGGCACCGGACGATTTGAATCTGACGGCACTGCTGCAACGCGTGGAAACCCGTGAAATCACTGAACTCGTACTCGCGCTGTCCAACGACGTGGAAGGGGAGGCGACCTGTCATTATCTGGTGGAGCGGCTGCCCAAGAGCGGGGTGAAGATCACGCGCATCGGTTTCGGCCTGCCGAGTGGCGGCGGCGTCTTGTACGCCGACGGGGTGACGCTCAAGAGTGCGCTCGAAGGTCGGCGGGATTATAGCTGATGATTTTTGCCTTTCTCGCACTTGATCACGGTGCGAGCTTGACCGTCGAGAGTCGGTGGTTAGCACTGAGGGCCGTTCTTTCCTGCGGGCGTAGTATATCGGTATTATATGTGCTTCCCAAGCATGAGAGGAGGGTTCGACTCCCTCCGCCCGCACCAGCCTTCGCTCTTACGAGCTACGGCTCGGCAAGCCCAACGCTCGTGGCGATGGCTGCCGCGCCGAAGCTTTTGAGCGTAGGCGGGCCGAAAGAAATGTCAGTCTTCCCCTATTTCAGTCAGTCACCCCTCCAACCCCCCAACTACCCTCAACATGCGAACCCTGCGTCTGTGTGCGCTGATCGCTCTTGGCATGGCCTTTGGCTACGCCTTCAGTGATGCCGCGATGGCTAAGAATGATAGGATGGAAAACCACAACAACCAGCAACCGGCTGCTTCCGCCGAATAAAATTGGTGGGAGCGCTTACGCTTCTCTGGTCACCAGGCAAATAAACCGCGCACTGACCCTGCGCGGTTTTTTCATGGGTGGATGTTGAGTCGGGAGGCTGCCACTACAGTCCGATTCGGCTACGATTATTTGGATAGGCCTTCAAGGTAACCCTGTTTCCGTGATCCTGCTTTCGGTGGCGGTTTTCGGTAGCGGTGCTTGCCCCCCAAGCGCCCTTTTCGTGCGTAGCATCCATTCCTCATGGCCGTTGAGGGCAACAGCCTCTACCGAACCGCAATTCAACTGGATCGGGCACGTCCGACTCTGGCGGATTCGCGGTGATAATCGGGTATAACCCACGAGCGCTTGGTATAACAACCCGACTCTATGCTTTCATCTCGGAATTCGGGATAAAATTGAGGTTATCTGGTTTCATTTGCGGGGCGGCGGCGATCAGTGGCAGGCGGGGCCTGCTTGGGTGGTTGGAGGATTCGGTCTCGGTTTAGGACTCCGGTGAGGGAGGAGTATCTGTTTTCTCCCGCGCGGGATCAGGTTCGGGGGGAGGCGCGGGAGTTGCGCGTGGGGAGTTG
>Ga0335394_10000657_pt1 | contig 37270 bp, 30 predicted proteins | sample MAT03_FD_205741 | JGI IMG/M metagenome (GOLD analysis project Ga0335394, IMG submission 205741) | Freshwater microbial communities from Lake Fryxell liftoff mats and glacier meltwater in Antarctica - MAT-03 (spades assembly) (version 2) ...
AATTGCACATTGGATACCGAAAAAAGATGAAAAACCAAAGCAAGAGATTGTGTTTTCAATGAGCGATATTAAAGTACAGTATAACAATGAGTTACTATTAAAACGATTTATTTTTCTCAAGTTCGGGATAAACCCCGAACTTGAGAAAAATAAATCGAAAATTAAGCTATTCTTAGATTTTGGAAAGATTGCGGCTTGAAGTTTTTAGCGAAGTATTGGTTAAGATTGCCTCTTTTTTAAATAAAGGCATTTGGTCGTTTTGGTAAAAATCTTCGTCTTTTTCAAACTGCTTGCTGCCATCGCCAATCCATTGCCCCTTCCAATCGGTTGGGTTGAGCATGGCGGTTTCAAAAGTAGCCATCTGGCTAAAAGCCGAGGCGCCGCCGTTTTGGTCATACACTTTTACGCACCAGTAATATTTGGTAAAAGGTTTGAGCGGCAGCCCGTTGTATTCAATGTGAAGATTTTGAGCAGAAAGAATTTTGCCCGTTTGCCAAATATTCCCTTTTTGGATATTTTTTGGGTTATCACTCACCAAAACTTCGTAGGCTGTTTGGGTTTGGTTGCGTTTGGGCGAGGTCAAGTTCCAGCTCAATCGGGGTTTGGCTTCATCAATTCCCAACGGATTTTCGAGGTACTCGCAGGTGAGTTTTGTAGCTTGTAATTGGGCTTTTGTTGGAAAAAAACTTAAAGCTAATAAACTGTATAACAGGTATTTAATCATTTTTTAGGTACTTTGAGCGTTGATTAATTGTGCCAACTATTGTTTGCAATTGCCTATCAATGGGCCATTCTGGCGGCTTTTATCAGGATCATTTTTTGGCTTGCTGCCGTGTTATTTGCGTAAATATAGGCTTGCAAAAGTGTTTCGTCAAACACATCACGCTGGGCATGGCTACCGCCCAAGCTGTTGAGATTGTCCATTGATATTTGCAATAAAACTGCTGATTTATCAAGATACCTGACCCACTTCCAAAATGCTTTTTACCCGAAATCAAATAGCCGCCATTCTCACCTGGAATTGCCCCCGCAATGGTCTTGTTGAGATCGCCACCACTGCCGGGTTCTGAGCTGATGGTTCCCCACTGCGCCCCTTGTTTGATGCCTTCAAAAATTGCGTCGCACTGTTTGTGCCAAGCCGCCAGCAACGCATCGGGCACGGGCGAAGCCAATTGGCTAAAACCGCTGGGTGCATGGCAGTTGCCAAAGCCACCGACGAGTCGCCGTGGGCCAGTGTTTTGAGCATATCACAAATCGGTCTAATGCTCTTTTCTACGCTTTGCCAAGTGCCACCATGAGTGGCTGGAACGCAAGTCAACAGAAAACCTGTTTCTTTAATTTGCTCAAAATCAGTCATTTCGAGTTTTCTTCGTTTTTGTCTTTCGTTTCGCTGGTGGGCAAAATGCTCAGATAGACGCGCAATATTTTCTTGAATTTCGTTATTGCTTTTGAGCTTTGGTATCATGCTTTTTTATAATTTCGGAAAAACCCAAGGTTTGCGGTAGGTGGGGGTAATGAGGGCATTGGCGGCTTTATTTTTACCAAAAGATTGTTGGGCTTCGTTCCATACCAACTGTGAATTGGTGCGCAAAGCTATGTTGCCTAAATGGGCATACATGGCAACCAATCGCCCGTTTTCGATGGGACAATTTGGCTCTTTTTTGTTTCTGATGCAGTCCAACCAATTTTCCACGTGCTTGTCATGCGACTCTTGAAAGCCTTTTTTTTGGGTGGATATGGCTTGTATTTTGGACTTGTTTTTGTTTTCTTCGGCAAACAATTCCCAACCCGAACGGTCAATGACCAGCGTAGCGTCGTTGCACACAAAAGCCAATCCGTACGCCCGCCCGTAAGGTCCCGTTTGAATACCCGCAGTATGTTCCCACGATATGGTGTAGTCGGGCAATTGGTACAAAACGCTCATGGTATCGAAAGTTTCGTGCAAGAAATCGGGTGAATAAAAGTTTCCACCCGTTGCTGCTACCGTTTGTGGGGCCGTTTTTATGTTTTTGGCCCAAAGTGCAATGTCAATCAAATGAGCCCCCCAGTCGGTCATAAGTCCGCCGCCGTAATCCCAAAAAAACCGCCAAGACCCGTGGTGTCGGGCAGGATTGTAGCTACGCTGTGGGGCAGGGCCGAGCCATCTTTCAAAATCAATGCCCGCTGGAATAGCTATATCTGGGCGCAAGCCGTTGCTTGTTTTGAGTTTGCCAATGGCATAGTTAAAATTTGCCCAACAATTTACTTTTCTCAAATCACCTATTGCGCCCGACTGAATCAAGTTAATAGCCGTTTGCCAATGCGCGCCACTGCGTTGCTGCTGACCAACCTGCACCACCCGATTGTACTGCCGGGTAGCTTTGACCATGACATTGCACTCTGCAATCGAATTGGCAAGCGGCTTTTCTACGTACACCTCTTTGCCAGCCTGACAAGCTTCTACAAAAGGCAAACAATGCCAATGATCGGGCGTACCAATGATAACAGCATCAATGTCTTTACGGTCGAGTAATTTCCGGTAATCGTTGGTAGTTTGGGGCTTAGTGCCTGTCTTTTTAAAAACCTCTTCGGCACGTTTGGCAGCAATGTTTTCGTCCACATCGCAAATCATGGCACAGGCTACATTGGGCTGATTGAGGGCATGGTTCATAATGACATTGCCCATGTTATTGCAGCCAATTACACCAATAACTATTTTTTCATTAGCCGAAATGCGGGTCGTATTTCGGGCATAACTTTCTGAAATAAAAGCCCCTGATGCCACTGAAAGTTGAGCGCTTTGTTGGATAAATTTTCTGCGGTTCATGTTTAGAAAAGGGTTTAAATACGCTACTTTATTACTTCGATTTGATGACCCAACTGCTGCGTTAGCTTTAATACGCCGCCTTTGCCAAGTGGTTGCCAATTCCAGCCTTGATTTTCTGTGATTATTTTTCCCGACACTTGTATTTTTGTTGGCTTTTTCATCAATCGAAACCAGATAACACCAGTATCATCGTAAGTTTGCAAACTGATTTTATTGAGCTGATAATCAATTTTTTGGACGCTGGACGTGCTGCGCACAACGGCCTCCTGGTGTACCCATTCAGGGACGGCGGCCATGCCATCCATAAAATGTTTGATGTAGTCGCTGTATCCGTCAGAGAACCAACTGCTTGGCCATGTATTGCCTACCCTTACCACACCGTTGGTATCAGTGATGTAGGTGGCATTATTGAAATACCTGAAAGCCTTTTCTTTGTAATTTACGTCTCCCGAATAAGCGTACCACAACGCACAAACCGAGGCAAAACGGGCCGTGTGGCTGCCCATGGGCACATAGCAAAAAGTCTGTTCTTTGATGGCCTCTTGTCCGTCTGTACCGAATGTACTTTCTACGTAGTTGAGCAAAGCGGGTACGTCCCGATTGATGTAGGCGTGCGAAGTTGGGTTTTTGATTAAATACCGTGCCGTTTCCATCGGACTCACCTGATTGCGATTGCTGCGGTCGGGGTCGTTGGGAATATCCTCAAAATAGTTTGTCCATTGATAGGTAAACATGGGGCCATTTCTCGAAAAAAGCCAATTCCACGCCACCTGGCGCGTCTTTTTATAGGTCGACGTTTGGGCGGTATCCAATTTGATGCGTTCCGAAGTCCGCAACAATTCGTCAAAAAGACGAATCGGCTCAATCACGTTGGCACAATATTCGTCATGCACAAAGCCCGTGCGGGCATTTACCCGAAAAGGCCACGGCGATTTTTTGGTGTTTACGTCGCCAAAGTTTTCTAAGTTTCCACCTACGTTTCTGACGTTTTTGGCCAACGCATCGGCACAGTTTATGGCAGCTTTTAGATATTTGGAGTCGTTGGTAACTTGGTAAAACTTCAAATACGCGTAGCCCAATTCGCCAATTTTGTCAGGCTCCACCCCATGAAGGCCATCGCCTCGCATTCCGTCATTTTCCCAGCGAGTAGCTCCGTTGTAAGTTTTTTCAAACGGGTCACTACTGGCATAAGGTACGTTGGCATACAAAAAACTGGCGGGTGTTATGCCGTTATTAAGCTGATAATCAAGCATTTCCTTTACTACGTTCACGTAGGCTTCATCGCCCGAAAATACCCGATAGTCCAGCACCAAACTCTGCACCATGCCGGCGTAAGTCATGGCGGGGTTGTGCATCCAGCCTTCGTTGGAACGGCCTTCTCTAAATTTCTTTTCGCCCACCAAGTGTGGCCCCGAAAAACAGCAAGTAACCAAATAAGACTTCAGACCCGTGGCCGAGTCAAGGGGTGTCCCCGATTTAATAAATTCAGCCGCTAATTTGCTCACGTGGGCGTAGGCCAAGCCTGGGGTTTTTGGATTGTACCAGGCCAATATTTTGCCCAAATCATCTTTTACGATGTCGTGCATTCCGAGTTTCTGGGTACTGGTCGGTGCCACGATTTGGGCTGAGGCGGCATTACAAAAAATATAAAACAAAGTACTGACTATAAACAAATTACGCATGTTTTTAGGGCATTAAAGGGTTAATTGTTTGAATGTCTGTATTCCTAAATACCAATCAACAGGGTACTCAATAGCACCAACAGTCCACCCACGATTGACCAAAAAAAACCGCCAAGACCCGTGGTGTCGGGCAGGATTATATCTTCTATCCATTACGTTTGGCCTCAGTGAATCACGTAAATTTTGGTAGTAACCGTTTTTTTATTTTCTTGAAATTCAACAAAATACTGCCCACTTACCAGCAGTTTTGTTGAAATAAAGAATTTTCCTTTGTTGAGATTTTCAAAGTGTTTTACCACTTTTCCTTCGGCACTAATAAGTTGTAGTTGGTTGAAGTTACGCACATTTTCGGGAATTTCTACCACTATCTCGTCGGTGGCGGGATTGGGATACACATTTAATCCTATTTTATTTGCTGGCTCTACCGCCGTTATGGTGGGGGCGTTGGTACTCAATACCACGTACATGGCGTTTTTGGGAAGTCTGATAGTGGCTTGATTACCAGTGCGTTCTACTAAAATCTCGCTCGCCAGCACGCCGTTGAGGTCAAGTAGAGAAGCCGAGCGAATAGCGGCGTTATTGAGCGTGAGCGTTACGCCCGTGTTGGCAGCTTGCCAGGGCATTCGGCCCGTGTTGCGCACCCGAAAACCATCCACATCAATGTTGCCAATCTTGAATCTTTCGGCTACTTCCGACCACAGAAAGGGCCGATACGTGGTGCCAACTTGCACTAAAACCCGTTCCGAGGTTTTGAGGGGTTTTTCGTCCATAGACACCACGTTTACGACCGCATATTCGTTGTCGGAAACGATCTTGACATCGGTTAGTTGGGTAGTGGGAGAGGCTTTTTTTAAAAAACCTGCCACGCCTTGCGCGGCGGGGGCGTTCATGGTGCAAAGGCCATTTTTGTAGTCCCATTTGAGCTGCCCCGTGTTGCTGGTTACAACTTTATCGCGCAGATTGACCAGCGTGCTGAGGTTGGAGGCTATGTTTTTGCTGTCGGCGGGGGTGTTATATTTGACCTGAATCGGCCCTGCCAAGTACGCAATGGGCGGCAGTTCGCTCTGGGTGGTGCTGCCCATGTTGTCCCAACTGTCGCGGTTGGGGTCAAAGCTGTTTTCTTCGCTGATGAGCGGAATTTTGCGCTCCCAAATTGAGGTCAGCTTGCGTTCTTCGGTGGCCACGACGCTGCCTTCGGCCACGTAGCCTTTGCGGTAAAGTAGGGCATTGGCGGGCATCATCATCACTTGACCTGGTATGGAGGCCGTCCAGCGGTACATGGCTTTTTGGCCGCCTTCCAAATTGGTAAAACCAAAATACGGCGAGGGGTCAATGCCCGATGAGGAAAGTTGGAACCAAAAAAAAGCGTCTACGCCCGTGAGCGACATGTAGGCGGCTACCAAAAAAGGGCCTTCCGCTTGAAACTTACCAGGCAAGTTCCAACCGCTTTCTGTTATCATAAAGGGCTTATTGTGAGGCTGTTTGATGTTGATCGGAAACTGTTCAGGCCGAAAAAGCACCGAGCTGCCCACGTATTGGTGGCCTGGGTCAATGCGCCAGCCGTTGTTTTCGCCAATGTGCTGCGGGTCGTAGTAACGATTGACGGCCATCACGTCGTTGATCTCGTTGCTCCACCGTTCGGCATCATTGAGGTTGTTTGAGCTGGCCGTCTTCCAGTTGCTGCCGTTGATGAGTTGCTTACACCCAATGGCTTTGTAGTGGGTGGCGATTTCGCCGTAAAAATTGCGTTGATGCTCGGTCAAAAACTGCACCATGTCGCTCACGCGCACGTCTTTGCCGCCCGCTTGCGGAACGGTGGCATCGTAAATGAGATAAATACCAAAACGGCTTTTGCCGATGTTGTCGGCGGGGGTGCTGGCATTGTTCCAGGCTACGAGGGCGGCTTGGGCTGTGCCGTATTTTTTGACTGCCCACTGAAAAAACAAGGCTTCAATTTGGTCTTTCAAATCACCTTTTACGCCCTGAATAGTCCAAAATAACACGCTATCTTCGTTTTTAATTTGAATGATAGCCACGGCAGGGTCGTCTTTGAGCGGAATATTGGTGTAAGGATTGGGGCGGGTGTAGAGCAACTCTACCCATTTTTTGTAAGCATTTTTGTATTTGTCGTTAAAATACATCAACGCCCACGGCTGGACTTTGTCCTTGTATTCGCCCAGCCCCCAATCTTCCGGCGTGTTTTCTACAAACCCCGCCCAAAAAGGACTAATGACAGTGTAGATACCTTCTTTTTTCATGGCCGCCACCACCCGCCAGATGTTGGACACTTCGCTCAAATCTACGTCTTCGAGCTTGTCGGTGGCTTTTTTGGGTTGGATTCCACCGTGATAACGAATCATATTAACGCCCATTTTGGCCAAAAAACGGGCCATTTGCGCCAGTTGCGCGTCGTTCATATTTTTGGTGATATCGCCGCCGTTGGTGGCCCAAAACCGAATGGGCTGGTTGTTGTTGGCCGTAACAAAACCGCGCCCGTCGGTGGTCTGTTTAATAAAACCATTTTGGCCCGCTGTTTTTTCGTTCAAGTAGCGTAAATCGAGCAAAGCTTTGTCCGAAAATTTGTCTTCGTCGTAAGAAATATTCCACGTAGGGGACTGACTCCACCCAACGGTCGCCACAAAAAACAGCAGCATTGAAAGTAGATTTTTCATTTGAAAAAGGGTTTTTGCAATAGACACACCACAAGGCTTTTACCCTATGAAGCGGCCATCTTAACCGCTACTTTTCGTATTCTCGTATTGTAATAAACAACGTTCCAACCAGCACCAAGCCGCCCCCAATCATGGCCCAAAGTCCGATACTTTCGTTGAGCCACAGCAAGGCGATGGGCAAGCCAAAAAAGGTGATGAGGAAGTTAGAAAACGCCACTTGAATGGCCTCCAAGTGCTTCAAAGCCGTAAAAAAAAGGAGCATTGAGAGAAAGTTATGAAAAATAGTCAGCAGCCCCAGCCCCGTCCAAGTGTTGGTGGTGTAAGTGGGAATGTGTTGCCAAAAATCGCTTTCGTAGTGCCACACAAACGGAAACAGTAGCAGCACCATAAACAAATAAGTGTAAAACAGCATCTCCATTTCGGTGTAGTGCTGGGCAATTTTTTTGCAGTAGGTATTGTAAAACGCGCTTCCCAACACGCCCGACACAATGAGCAGATTGCCCGTTAAGAAAGCAACGCTAAAATTAGTACCTAAAATATCTTTTAACGAACACAATGCTACGCCCGCGCTTGCAATGCCGAAGCTAATCCAGCGGGTTGAGGTCATTTTTTCGCCCAAAAAAACCACGGCCAACATGGTTGCCACAATGGGCAGGGTAAGGTTGAGAATGGCCGCGTTGCTGGCCGTGGACTGCTGCGTGCCGAAGGTCATCAGCACTTGCGCGGGAAACTGCCCGAGCAAGGCCAGCATCGCAAACACTTTTAAGTCGGCCCATCGGCGGTTTTTATTGGCTCTTACGGTTTGCAGCACAAACGGCAACATGCACAGTGTGGCCAAGAGCATCGGCAAAAAAACAGTCGTAAAAGCCCCAACTTGGTCTTGCACCAGCTTAATGCAAGTAAACTGCAACGCCCACATGAGGTTGCAGGCGCACAAAGCAAGCCAAGAAGCCCCGCGTCCAGACCCGTTTAACAGCCCGATGGAGGAGTTTGTTTCGGTGCTTTGTTTCATATTTCGCTCAATACCTCACGGGTAATTTCCAACGTTTTGGCAATGTCTTCAACGCTGTGCGAATAACTGACCGAACCTTGTTTGCAAGCAATGGGAATGTGATATACACCTTTGTTAATCAATGCTTTACGGTACTTAATGTCGGTGGCAAAGTCCACGTTTTCTAAAATATCGTGCAAGTCGCTGGGGGCGTTCTCGGTGAAATAAACGCAAAAAGCGGATGCATTATTGACCAACGAAACCGCCATGCCTTTTTCCTGAAAAAGCGTTTTGAGTCCGTCATAAAGCTGGTTACTTATGGCGGTAATGTGTTCATAAACAGCGGGATTTTTCAGTATTTCGAGCGTGGCAATAGCGGCAGCCGTATTGACTGGGTGGGCGTTGTACGTACCCGCAATCAACACTTTTTTGGCGGGTTCGGGGTGGTCAAATTGCGCCATAATTTCCCGTTTTCCGCCAATAATTCCGAGCGGATAACCATTTGCCACGGCTTTGCCAAAGACCGACAAATGCGGCGTTAGTCCTTCTTTTGCCTGATAACCACCAAGTTGAGTGCGGAATCCCGTTTTTACTTCATCAAAAATACAGACCGTGCCGTTGGCTTCGCAAAGTTCAATCAAGCCTTTCAAATAACCAGCTTTGGGGAGCACCACGCCCACGTTTTGCATGGCGGGTTCCATCAACACGCAGGCCACGGGGTTGCGTTTCATCACATATTCGATTGATTCTAAATCGTTGAAATTAACCAAATGCACGCGGCGTTTTGTACCGTCGGGAATACCCGCCGACAGCGGCACAAAAGGGTATTCGCCTGGACTTACGCGCTTGCCAACTTGGGCCAAACTTGGCATTACCGCCCGTGAAACCTCATTGTGCCAGCCATTGTAGCCGCCAATCATCATGATTACGTCTTCTCGTCCCGTATAAGCCCTGCTCAAACGGATAGCGTGGGCGGTAGCTTCGCTGCCCGTGTTGGATACCTGAATGAGTTCGAGCGACGGAATCAATTCGCACATCAGCTTGGCCAATTGGATTTCCATGGCATTTGTGCCACTTCCGTAAAGTGATCGTTGGTCTCTAATACTCTGAATTACAGCGTCATTGACGGCATCAAAGTTGTGCCCAAGCAAATAAGGCGCAAATGAAGCGTGGTAATCAATATATTCTTTTCCATCAATGTCGTGGAGTTTACTGCCTTTGGCACGATCAAAAACAATAGCTGGATTCACTTTTCTGTTCAGTGAAACCACCCCGCCCGCAATGTATTTGGCGGCTTCGATGTTGTATTTGTCGAAAGAATTAAGAATTTGTTTAGAACTCATAACTTGGTTTTTGTTTGAGTTAAGAAGAAATTAAACTTTTGAGATCAACTCTTTTCCAGGCTTTTGCCCTGCCAATTGCCCGCCATCTACTATCATAATTTGGCCTGTCATAAAACTGCTTTCAGCACTTGCCAAAAACAAAAATAGCGGGGCAACTTCCTCCACTTTCCCTGCTCTGTTGAGCGGAATATACTGATGTGCAAAATTTTCGACGAATTCAGGCGGGTCAATTTCCATAGACATTGGTGTTTGGATATAACCTGGGCAAACGGCATTGACACGAATATTGAGGTGGGCGAGTTCGAGCGCCATGGTTTTGGTAAGCATAATCACGCCGCCTTTCGAGGCATTGTAGTGGGCATAGCCAAACTCGCCGTCTAAGCCATTCTTGCTGCCCATGTTCACTACGACACCCGACTTACGGGCAGCCATTTTTTGGCAAACTGCCTGTGCTACAAAGAACATTCCCGTTAAGTTAATGTCTATTATTTGTTTCCATTCGGCTTCTTCAATCTGCAAAAATGGGGTTTCAGAAGCGATGCCAGCATTGTTTATTAGCACATCTATCGGCTGCATGGCATCAATTCGGGCAATGGTTTCAAATACTTTTTGGCGGTTGCTAACGTTTAAGAAATGAGCATGAACCCCAGCAGTAATTAACTGTAAATCTGCTATTGCTTTTTGCAAATTTTCTTCGTTAAAATCCAACAGCGAAAGCACCGCCCCTTCTTGCGCAAATTGTCGGGCTATTTCAAAACCAATGCCCCGCGCTGCCCCCGTGATGACAACGTGTTGGTTTTCAAAACGTTTCCTACTCATTTTTTTTGACGAATTTAAAAGTTTCTTTTCCTTTTACGCTCATTTTTTGGGTGAACAAATGCCCGCTTTCGGGGTATTTTACTAAATCTTCATCGCTCATGCCCACACGAGCCGTGGTGATGAATAACTCATCCAAATCTTTGCCCCCAAAAGTACAAGAAGTAACCTGCGGCACAGGGAGCTCGATGGTTTCCAGTAAATCACCCGTATCGGGATTCCAACGCCGAACCGCAAAACCGCCCCAATGAGCTACCCACAACATTTCATCGGAGTCAATGGTCATGCCGTCGGGCTTTCCCATTGATTCAGGAATTTTAACTGCTGTTTTCAAGAATTGAATTTCTCCGCTTTCTTCATCGAAACAATAACAAGCAATTTGATAAGTGGGGCTATCAATGAAATAGAATTTTTGATTGTCAAGCGACCAAGCCATGCCATTTGAGATTGTCAAATTCGCTAATTTTTTGGTAAGCGTATTTCCATTGAAACAGTAAAGCGAACCCGCCTCTGGGGTGCAATCCAGGTTCATTGTTCCTTGCCAAAGTCTTCCTTTGCTGTCGCATTTTCCATCGTTTGGGCGGTTGGTTTCGGTGTCTTTTTCAAGGTCGGTGAGATACTCCAAAAATGCTGTTTCCAGGTTAAACCGTGCGATACCACCTTGCAAAGCCACAACGACACTGTTTTTGCTCTCAACAGCAACTGTTCCTATCTTGGTAGGCATCTTCCAAGCGTTGCGTTGCTGGCTTTCCCAATTGAGTTCGTAGAGATTTTTTTCTAAAATATCTACCCAAAAAATACTGCCTCTTTCTGGATGCCATATTGGCCCTTCGCCGAGATTATTAGCGGCCTGATAAGCTGTTTTTAGTTTCATGCTTTTTACTTATAAATCGTAATTGCCTCTTCTGTTTCATGGCGTATTTTCAACAAGCCACCTTTTTTCATTGGCATCCACATAAATCCTTCTTTATCAAGCATTTGAAGTTCTTTTATTTCTTTTTTGCCTACCAATATTTTGCTTGGCTTGGCAGTGAGTCTTATGGTTTCTATCCCGATTTTTTCGGTACTTCTATAATACAAAAATACTTTATCTAAGTCTGCTTGCGGCACTTCATTGCCGAGGGTTGTGTTAAAATTTCCGGCGTAATCCACCAAATTCAAGATGCTGGTGGCGTGCAAAATATGGTTTTCGTCGGCAGGGGCGAGGTCGGGTTTCGTCGCCATAGCCCGCAAATAGTGCCGAATATAATCGCCGTAGCCGTCGGTAAACCACACTTCATCTCGTGGATAATTGTTTTTGCCGTCTTTATCTACCATGTAAGTTGCCCAGTTTAACATCCTGATGGCGTTCTGTGTTCGAGAGTTGTCGCCTGATAATGAGGCATATAGCAGTTCGTCGGCAGCTTGTCGAGAGCTGTGGCTATTGCCAGGGGTTTGGTAAGCGGTTTGTTCGTTTACAACCGTTACCCCATATTTTTCCCATTGCTTATTTCCTAATTTTTCATAGACCCACTTGAAGATGCCATTTACCTCTGTTTTCCAGTTCGGAAATTTTTCGGGATTTTCCATCATGTACCTTGCAAGAGTCACGGCATTGATTTGGGTATCAGACCAGCCCTGAATATCTTCAAAAAATGGGCCCCACTTGTTGGTTTGGAGCGGATAAGCCTTCATCCAGTCCAAGATAATTTTGTGGGCTTTTTGATAAGCCGGTAAGTTTCCTTTTTTGAGTTTTATCAGTTCTTCAAACAGCCTCAACGTACCAACCCAATTGGTGGTGTAGCTCGATTCTTGACTCACGCCCCCATCGCCCCAATTATTTCTGAGTTTCGCCACTGCACCCGTCATGGCGTTTACTTTAAAGGGCATCGGAGAATGGTCGTTATCGCCTACTTTGGTTTTGGCAGCAAGCGTGTTGGCTATCAAAACAGCCTGTTCCAAATAACGGTCAGCATAAACAGGATTCCATTGGAAGCGAGAAGTGATTTTGCTCAACTGTACCAACTCAAAACCAAAACTCCCTGCTTTGTCGGGCTGCGTAACGTGCTTACCTTCAATCATATCGCCGTCAAATATGCCAGAATAAACGAGCGTATTGTAAGGATAAGGAATATTAGGCCAAACCGCATTTTCGGGCGACAGACTGTGCGTCAGGTAGTAGTCGGCAATAAATTTCATGTTTTCCCGCACGTTTTCATCGCCCGTATATTGGTAAAGTAGCTGCCAAGACGAGAGCACCATCGCAAATTGGTCGCCGCCCATGCCACGGGGGTCGTTGGGCAATGGCCGCCAAACTTGGTGGTTCATGTAGTACGGCAAGCCGTTTTGGTCAGTGCGCATATTTTGCCAAAAATTCCAGAGTAAGTTGATGTTGTGGCTGTAAGATTTTCCCAAATCATCGGAATACCAAGGCATTATCTTCCCTTGTGAGTCTGTCTTAATGTCATGAAAAACCAAGTGACCTTCACGGGTTTGGTCGTAGCGAGGGACGAGTTGAGCAGTTAGACCTTTGGCATAAAAAATGAATAGGAATAAAAATAGTATTTTTTTCATATTTCCATCAATTAAAGGGTTTTTTTATAAAAATAAATGGCAATATTTTCTTGGGGCAACAATCAATAGTGCATTTGTACGATGATATTGCGAAACTCGTCAATCCGAACCGTGGCATTGACCCCCACTACAAAAGTACTTTCCATTTCTTCGATGATGGCGGGGCCGTCAAAAGTGTCGCTGGGTTGCAACTGATAGCGGTGATAAACGGGTACGTTGGAGGCCTGTTTGTCGCCCATCAAAATAATTTTTCGGTAGCCTTTCAGGGCTTTTTCGGAGTTTTGGGAGGTGGGTACTTCTTGTTTGGGCAATACCTGCGGCACGGGGCCACTCACCACTACGCGCCATGTAACAACTTCAATGCCAATGTCTTCAATTGTTTTTCCGTAGCGCAAAAGGTACTCTTTTTTGAAACTTTCTTCAATTTGGGCAACTGAATGCTCCGTCAAAGTGCCATTGGGAATCTCCACGCTGATTTCGTGGCCTTGCCCCGAGTAGCGCATATCGGCTACGCGCGAAATGGTAATTAGCGGTTTGTCGGCAATTGACGTAGAGGTGGACTTGTAACCTGCCACACTGACTCCCGCCGACGCTAAAAATGCAAATCCTTCGGCTTCCATTTGGTCTAAGTAGCCATTGAGAAGTGTCCAATCGAGCATATTGAGCGAGCAAACGTAGCTTCTGATGCTTTCGCTCGCCACGGGCGACACCAAAAAACCCAATGCCGACAGCACGCCCGAACCCACTGGCACTACTACCTGCGGGCTACCCAACAACCGCGCCACGCCAAAGGCATGTACGGGGCCAGCTCCGCCAAAAGCCGTCATGCTGTACAGGCGCGGGTCGTGGCCTTTTTCCAAAATATGCACCCGTGCGGCATTGGCCATGTTTTCGTTTACGATGCGGTGCACGCCCATTGCGGCCTCTTCAATGCTGATGTTGAGCGGCTTGGCAATGTGTTCATTGATGGCTTGGCGGGCGGCGTCGAGGTTGAGTTGCATGGTGCCTCCCAAAAAATAATCGGGGTTTAAGTAGCCCAGCACCAAATCGGTGTCGGTTACGGTGGGGCGCGTGCCGCCGCGCCCGTAGCAAGCGGGGCCTGGCTCGGAGGCCGCACTTTCGGGGCCAACTTTGAGTAAACCTAAATTATCAACGTAGGCAATGCTGCCGCCGCCTGCGCCAATTTCGATCATGTCTATAACGGGAATACGAACGGGCAGGCCGCTGCCTTTTTTGAAACGCCGCACGCGGGCGGCTTCAAATTGATTGGTAATTTCGGGCTTGAGGTTGAAAATCATCGAGGCTTTGGCCGTGGTGCCGCCCATATCAAAGGCCAACAGGTCGTTGATACCCGTAAGTTTTCCGTAAAAAACCCCCGCCATGGTGCCGCCCGCAGGCCCCGATTCTAAAAGCTGCACGGGGCTTTTCCGCGCGCCGTCGAGCGAGGTAAGTCGCCCGCTCGAAATCATAATCTCGATGGTACCCGCAAAGCCCAACGCCTGCAATCGGTCGCGTAGATTGCTCAAATACTGGTCGGTGATGGGCTGCACGTAGGCGTTCATGGTGGTAGCCGAGGCGCGTTCGTATTCGCGTATTTCGGGCATCACGTCCACCGACAAGCTCACGTAAATGTGGGGGTAGCGTTGTTTGATAAAATCGCCAACGGCGCGTTCGTGGGTGGCATTGGTAAAGGATTGCAAAAAGCAAACGGCGACAGATTGGCAGCCCTCATTTACCAATTTATCAACCACTGACTCTATTTCAGTTTGGTCAATTGGCGTTAATATATTGCCCAGATAATCAATGCGTTCGCTGATGCCCAAGCGCAGATTGCGCGGCACGAGCAGCTCGGGAATGGTCAAAAAAATATCGTAGATATCATACCGAAACTCGCGCCCAATTTCCAGCACATCTTCAAAACCTTTGGTAGTGATGAGGCCCGTTTTCGCGCCCTTGCGCTCAATAATGGCGTTGGTAACGAGGGTAGTACCATGGACAATATTGCGCACCTGCGACGGCGTAATGCCCTCTCTTTCCAGCAATTCAGTGGTGCCTTTTAAGATTCCATTGGCGGGGTTGTCGTAGGTAGTGAGGGTTTTGCCAAAAAACAGTTTACCTGTTTGTTCTTCCAATAATACAAGGTCGGTGAACGTGCCACCGATGTCTATTCCGAGTCGATAGGTCATTTGAATAATGCGCCACAGCGGCGGTTGAGTGATTTTTGATTGATGATTGGCTTATTTTTTGCGCCGAGAATCAACAACGTTTAGAATATAGATTGTACTGATTGGCGTGATAATCGTATATTCAACCATATAATAAGGTCTAACGGGGAACTGACGCACTGCACTTATATTTCGATTTCGTTGGCCCGAAAAAGGTTGTTTTGTAAGAAGTTCGGCAACTTCGCCTATTTGCCGAGAAAAATTCTCAGCAATTTTATCATTCCAAGTGTCCATCAAATACGTTAAAATAGCCCGTATTTCATTTTGCGCTTCATCAGACCAAATTACTTGGTAAGCCATTCTCGTATTTTAATTTTTAACTCTTCTGTTGTGATTCCAGTTAGTTCACCATTTTGCGCTTGCTGCGCGCGTCGCTCAAGATCGGCCAAAAAAGTATCCGAATACATTACGTTAATCTGCCGATTCTCAAAGAATAAACAAATGGTTTCGTATAAATCTTCCAAGTCTTGCTCTTCCGTAAGCTGGCTCACTTGACTATGTATTTTTTCTTTCAATTCAAGTACAGACATGGCAATCGGTGTTTTATTTTGACCAAAGTTAATGAAATTTTCGCTCAATGATACTCCTCGCCGCCGCTTACGTTCATGGCTTCGCCTGTGATATAGGAGGCTTGGTCGGAGGCCAAAAAAACGCAGGCTTTGGCGATGTCTGCCACCACGCCCGTGCGGCCCATTGGGTTGCGGTCTTTGATGCCTTGGAGGTAGGTGTCGTAGTCGAGGCCGAGTTTTTCGGCAAAAAACTTATTTTGCCAATCGCCCAAACCCGTTGTGATGTGGTTGGGGCAAACAGCATTGACCCTGATGCCAAATTTACCCAATTCCACGGCATTGGAGCGTGTGAGGCCCACCAAGCCGTGCTTAGAAGCGGTATAAGCGGCCGCAAACGGAAACCCCGATTTGGCAGCTTGACTGGCAATGTTGATGATATTTCCGCCCGTGCCTTGGACAATCATTTGCCGTGCTGCCGCTTGCGAACACAAAAACGCGCCCTTTAAATTGACATTCAGCACCGCGTCCCAGCTTTCTTCTTTAAACTCCGTGAAGGGTTCCATGAGATAACCCACGCCCGCATTGTTGATGAGTACGTCTATTTTTCCAAAAGCATCAACGGCTTTTTGTACCAAATTGGCACAATCTGACGCGCTGCGTACGTCGCACGGAACGGCGATGGCTTGGCTTCCTGTGGCTTGGCAAGCGGCCACGATTTCGTCCATTTCGGTGGTGTTGCCAATGTGCTCGGCGGCAAACTCGCGCCCTTTGGCCACGCCAATATCCGAAACTACGACATTGTAGCCCTCCGCTGCAAAGCGCAATGCCAATGCCTCGCCGATGCCTTTTTTGCGACCAGAGCCAGTGATGATGACGGTTTTTTTCATCGTTAAATCAGTTTAATTTTTAGAAAATATCACCCACGGGCCAGCAATTATCCTTGGGTGTGTTGGCTACTTTTTGTGTAACATACACTTGTTTCGGGCGCAACTAAAATAAGTAGTCTACCGCGCTAAAATTTCTTGCAAAGCCGCCATTTTAGCCTCGGCATCGGCCAGTTTTTGGCGTTCTTTTTCTACCAATTCGGGTTTGGCGTTCTGCACAAACCGCTCATTGGCGAGTTTGGCCAGCGTTGATTGCCTAAAACCTTCGATGTATGCCAACTCTTTTTGGGCATTGGCGCGCTCGGCTTCTGTGTCCACCTCGCCCAATAAATCTACAAAAAACTCGTCGCCTTTGATGACAAACGAAGTGCCAGCAGCTTTTTCAGTTACGAAAGCAATCGCCGAAACGTTGGCCAGCTTTTGCAAAAAACTTTCAAGTGACTGATACAGAGCCACATTGTCAGTCTTGATGGCCAGAGGCAATTCTATTTTAGGACTGATACTTTTGGTGTTGCGTAAGTTTCGCACGTTTGAAACAACCTCAAAAAGCCGTTCAAAATCGGCCAAAATAGCCGTGTCCACTGCCCCTGCTTTCGGATATTCGGCCACGCAAATGCTGGCTTTGTCTTCGCGTTCTCTGATTTCTTGCCAAATTTCTTCGGTAATAAACGGCATAAATGGGTGCGCCAACGTCATCAGTTTTTCTAAGAAATCAATCGTAACTTCGTAAGTCGCTGCATCAATGGGCTGCTCGTAGGCGGGTTTAATCATTTCGAGATATTGCCCGCAAAAATCGTCCCAAATGAGTTTATAAATGGCTTGCAGCGCGTCCGAAATGCGGAATTTTTGAAAATGGTCTTCAATCTCAATCAGCGCAGCATTGAGTTTTGACTCAAACCAAAGTGGCCCCCTAACCCCCAGGGGGGGGACTGTTTTTGTTCCCCCCCTGGGGGTTAGGGGGCTAAAACCCTTCACCAGTCGAAAGGCATTCCAGATTTTGTTGCTAAAATTGCGCCCTTGTTCGCAAAGTTTTTCGTCAAAAAGCAGGTCATTGCCCGCCGCCGCCGAAAACAACATTCCTGTTCGCACGCCATCGGCTCCGTATTGTCCGATGAGTTCGAGCGGGTCGGGCGAGTTGCCGAGTTGTTTGGACATTTTGCGGCCTAACTTGTCGCGCACAATGCCCGTCAAATACACGTTTCGGAATGGCAATTCGCCGCGCCATTCGTAGCCAGCTACAATCATGCGCGCCACCCAAAAAAACAGAATATCGGGGCCCGTTACGAGGTCGTTGGTGGGATAATAGTAGTTAATATCCTCATTGTCAGGGTTTTTTATGCCATCAAAAACCGCAATGGGCCATAGCCACGAGCTAAACCAAGTGTCGAGCACGTCGGGGTCTTGGGTCAGGTCTTCTTCGGTCAGGGCAAAAAGCTGCATCTCGTGCTGGGCTTTGCGGAGGGCTTCGCGCTTGTTTTTGGCCACAATTAAGGTGCCGTCTTGCATATAAAACGCGGGAATTTGCTGCCCCCACCACAACTGCCGACTGATGCACCAATCGTGGACATTTTCCATCCAAACGCGGTACGTACTCTTAAATTTAGGCGGAAACAACTTGATGTTGTCGTTCAGCACGTTTTCGAGGGCGGGCTTGGCCAACTCTTCCATTTTCAAAAACCACTGCAACGACAACTTGGGTTCTATCACCGCTCCCGTCCGCTCCGACGTGCCCACGTTCGACTGATACTCTTCTATTTTTACCAAATGCCCTGCTTCTTCGAGCATTTTGGCAATTTTTTTTCGGGCCACAAAACGGTCTTCGCCCACCAAAATTTGGGCTTTTTCGTTGAGCGTGCCGTCATCGTTCAAAATATCAATAACGGGCAGTTTGTGCTTGATACCCAATTGGTAGTCGTTCAGATCGTGGGCGGGGGTTACTTTGAGGCAACCAGTGCCAAAATCCATCGTTACGTATTCGTCCGTAATAATGGGAATTTCACGGTCAATGAGCGGAATCAGTACCGTTTTGCCGTGCAAATGCACATACCGCTCGTCGTTTGGATTCACGCATATGGCCACGTCGGCCATAATGGTTTCGGGCCGCGTGGTAGCAATAATAAGCCCCCCCGCCCCCAGGGGGGGGGGGCTGTATTTGATATAATACAACTTCGACGGCACGTCTTTGTAAATTACTTCCTCGTCCGAGAGGGCCGTTTTGCCTTGCGGGTCCCAGTTCACCATGCGCACGCCGCGATAGATTTGCCCTTTGTTGTAGAGCCGCACAAAAGTCTCAATCACCGATTCATAATAATCGGGGTTCATCGTAAAATCGGTGCGGTCCCAGTCGCAAGATGCCCCCAGTTTTTTGAGTTGTTCCAAAATAATGCCGCCGTATTTGTCTTTCCACTCGTAGGCATAAGCCAAAAACTCCTCGCGGGTGAGGTCTTTCTTGTCGATGCCGCGCTCTTTGAGCATTGCCACCACTTTGGCTTCGGTGGCAATGGAGGCGTGGTCGGTGCCAGGCACCCAGCAAGCTTCTTTGCCTTCCATGCGGGCTTTGCGGGTCAAAACGTCCTGAATGGTGTTGTTGAGCATGTGGCCCATGTGCAGTTGGCCAGTTACGTTGGGCGGCGGAATGACAATGGTATAAGGCGCTTTATTGGGGTTTGGCGTGGAGTTGAAATAGCGGTTTTCTAACCAATATTTATACCATTTGGCTTCTATTTCTTGTGGTGCGTAGGTTTTAGAAATCATGTTGCGGTCAGTGTCAAATATCATTTTAAAAGTTCACAAAGATAGGGAAAAATAAAAAGTGAGGGGGCTTGAAACAGGCAAAGGATTTAAAAGCTGTATCTTTGTTATAAAACAAGGAAGAAATAATGGAAACCATCTATTTTGTCAATTGTACTTTGACGAGTTTAGACGAAACCTTCGGGCTTCACCAGGGTTTTCACTCTCAGGCCTTAATGACCTGGCTCAAAAGTCCCGTCGAATTGTCAAATTACGAGCGCGAATCCACTATTTTTTTGCAAGAATTGCTGCAACTCAACGTCTTGGGTTGGAACGAACAAGAACTTTCGCTTCATTTCATCGGCCCCTTATTTAGTTTGGCGCGTATTTCGTCGCAGAAATACAACTTATTTGCCAATCGTCAGATTTCGGCACAAGTTGGCGACTATTGGCTCACGGGCAAACCCGACGGCTTCGTAGCATCGGGCTACCGCGAACCCCGCTTGCCTTATTTTGTTTTTGCCGAATATAAAAAAGACAAAGACCCAGAAGGCGACCCGGCCGCCCAAGCCATTGCAGCCATGCTGGCAGGCCAAGCCCTAAATAACGACAACAAGCTCATGTATGGCTGCTATGTAGTGGGCGAAAATTGGCGATTTATGGTCTTAGAAGGCAGTGAATACACCATTACTCCCGCTTACTCTGCCCTAACCGACGAGGTGTTTGAAGTATTACAGGCACTCAAAACCCTCAAAAAAATAGTAGAATCGTATCTGGGAATGTAGCTTTTGGGAGTTTGGGGAACTAAAAAGGTGGGAATTTGCGTTTTCAAGCCAATATGAAATCATTTTTGACCCGAACATTTTGCCTCTTCATGGCTTTGCAAGTGCTGGTTGCCAGCACAGGCTTTGCCACAACGGAGCATTGGTGCGCGGTGAAAGGCAAAAAAACGTTTTTATTTACCAAACCAAAATCGTGCTGCCCATTTGTTCAAAAACAGGTTTCGGCTTCTTCCAAGCCTGCCATAAAGCGCGGTAAATGTTGTACTAACCAGCTTGTTTTTCACAAAATAAATACCAACGCTGCCCAAGGTTCAACCGTTGATTGGAAGGTTTTTACACCCGTTTGGGCGGTATTGCCTGTTCCAACCTTTGGCCTGCCTCTCACGATTGCTGCTGTTGCTTCGTTTTTCGTTCTTCATTATTACAATCCTTCCCCGCCACTTACTGGCCAGCAACGGCTTCTGTTTTTGCAAATTCTCTTGATTTGATGTAGTTGATTTTATCCTAATAATTGGGATAAACAAAACGCTGTTTGCTCTCCTATCTCTTTTTCAGAGGGTAAGTTTCTTTTTTATCAACACAGAATCAATCATGAAATATATCTTGTTTTTATTCCTTATTTCCAGTTCGGTTTTTTCCCAAACGCTCACGGGCGTGGTGTTGGAAAAGAAACCCAACGGCCAAACCGAAGTCCTCGTAGGGGCTACACTGCGCTGGCAAAACGCCGCAGACGGCACCACCACCAACGCCGAAGGTCAATTTTCGTTGGCCAAAAATGCGGGCAATCACCAGTTGATAATCAGCTATTTGGGCTACAAAACCGATACGCTCATGGCGCACAGCAACGATTTTCTGACCATTTATCTGCAATCAGAAAACACGTTGTTGCGCGAGGTGGAAGTGCGCGGTGGAGCCACCGTCATCGACCGCCTCAACCCCATTCAAACCGAAATTATCACCACCAAAGCCCTGGCCAAAGCCGCTTGCTGCAACCTGTCCGAAAGTTTTGAAACCAACGCCAGCATATCCGTCAGCTATGCCGATGCCGTAACGGGGGCCAAACAAATTCAACTCTTGGGTTTGAGCGGCAACTACGTGCAAACCAACACCGAAAACATTCCGTCTATTCGCGGCCTGAACACCGTTTTTGGGCTAAGCTTTACGCCAGGCTCGTGGATTCAGTCCATTGACGTAGGCAAAGGCGCGGGGTCGGTGGTGAACGGCTACGAAGCCATGACGGGGCAAATAAACGTAGAACTCCAAAAACCTGATTTGGCCGACAAACTGTATTTAAACACTTATTTCAATAGTTTCGGGCGCGGCGAAATCAACCTCAATTTGGCGCGTAAACTGACCCCAAAATGGTCGGTGGGCTTGCTTACGCACGCCTCCACAATGCAAACCAAATTGGACAAAAACAAAGACGGTTTTTTGGATTTGCCCAAATACACGCAATACAACGCCATCAACCGCTGGAAATACCAGAGCGACCGTTTGATGGCGCAGTTTGGCATAAAAGCCCTTTACGAAGACCGTTTGGGCGGGCAACTGGGCTTCAGTCCCGAAATGCGCGGCACCGCGCAGGCTTATGGCTTTGGGAGCTTAACGCAGCGTGTGGAGTTTTTTAGCAAAACAGCTTTGTTGTTTCCAAACAAACCATACAAAGGTTTGGGCTTGATTATCAATGGATTATGGCACAACAACGCCTCTTATTTTGGTTTTAAAAACTACACAGGACAGCAACAAACGCTCTATGCCAACTTGATTTATCAAAATATCATTGACAACACCAACCACCAATACAAGGCGGGCCTGAGTTATTTGCGCGACAACTACGACGAAGTGCTTTCGGGCTTGGGCAATCGCCAACGCAACGAATCGGTGCCTGGGGTTTTTGGCGAATATACCTACACTTATCCCAATAAATTTATATTGGTAGCAGGCGGGCGCGTTGATTTTCACAATCTTTACGGCACTCGCTTTGTGCCTCGGTTGCACCTCAAATACGACCTCACCTCTAACACCCACCTGCGGGCAAGCGCAGGCCGGGGCTGGCGCGTACCCAACCCACTGGCCGAAAACTACGGCTTGCTCGTAAGCAGCCGACAGGTGCTGGTAGAAGGCACGCTGCGCCCCGAAGAATCGTGGAATTATGGCCTTAGTTTGAGCAACGAGTTTGTGTTTTTGGGTAAAAAAGGTGCGCTGATTGTGGACGCTTTCCGTACCGATTTTAGCAATATGCTGGTGGCCGACGTGGAAACCTACGCTACGTTGCGGTTTTATAATTTGCTCGGAAAATCGTTTTCAAATAGTTTTCAAATTGAGCTTAACTACGAACCAATCAAGCGTTTAGAAGTTAAATTGGCCTACCGCCTCACCGACGTACAGAACGATTACCGCACCGAAAGTGGTGAGTTGCTGCGGCTGCCCAAGCAGTTTGTTAACCGCGACCGCATTTTGTTCAATGCCGCCTACGCCTTGCCCTACGACAAGTGGAAATTCGATTTTACGTGGCAATGGAACGGCCGCCGCCGCATACCCGACCTGACCATCGACCACGTGCATACGGTGAATTCAGCACCCGTTTTTGCCCCCGCTTTTTCCAACATCAACGCCCAAGTTACGCGCACTTTCAAAAAATGGGACATGTACGTGGGCGGCGAAAACTTGAACAATTTCACCCAAGCCAACCCCATTATGCAAGCCAACCACCCGTTTGGTAGTAGCTTTGACGCGGGCATGGCCTGGGGGCCAATCATTGGCCGAATGATTTACGTGGGAATGAGGTATAAAATTAAATAACGACCAACAATTTCAACTTTAAAATAACCCAAGAATGAAAAAGACAATCGTTCTTTTGTCGGCAGTAGCCTTTCTGATAGGCGCTTGCAAAAGTAGTGAGCTGGTTCAAGCCGAACTCAACATCAACTATCCAGCGGCTTTTGTGGTCAATGGCGAAAGTAGTTCTATTTCGGTTATTGACCTCAATACCAACGAAGTAGCCGAAACCATTCTGTTGGCCAAAGAAAATTCGGGTGGACACGGTGGACATTCGAACAATAGCACGAGCATGGTTATGTGGCCCCACCATATTTATGTCAGCCCCGACAAAAGTAGCTTGGCAGTGGGCGTGCCAGGCGTAGATTTGAGCGGCGGACACGTGGCGGCAGAACACGCTGGCATGACGGGAAAGGTGGTGGTGTTAGACGCGCTAAAAGGGCAAAATCGTGCCGTCGTCGAAACGCCGTTGATGAACCACAACGCTGTTTTTTCGGCAGATGGAAGAGAAATCTGGACGACACAAATGGCAAAAAACGGAACGGTTTTGGTATATAATGCTACTACCTATGCCCTAAAAAACACCATCAATGTGGGCAAAGAACCCGCCGAGGTTACTTTTTCGGCAGATGCCTCGACCGTGTTTGTAGCCAACGGTAACGACAACTCTGTTACGGCTATTGACCCAAATTCTAAATCGGTAATGGCTACGATTGCCGTTGGCAAAAACCCCGTTGGGGCTTGGGTCGGGGCCGACAACCGAATGTATGTGGACAACGAAGACGGTCAAACGGTTTCGATTATTGACGTAAAAACGCGGCAAGTAGTGGAGACAATCGCCCTGGGTTTTGTGCCTGGCTATGTGGCTTACCAAGCCGATGTCAAAGAAATGTGGGTAACACACCCCACAAACGGCCAAGTGCATTTTTGGACCAAAGGCGCAAACGGAAAATTCACTAAAACGGGTTCTTTTGCTACTGCAGCGGGGGCACACGCCATTGCTTTTAATGGCACAACGGCCTACATAACCAACCAAGAAGCCGCCTCGGTTTCGGTGGTTGATGTAGTGAAACACCAAAAGATAAAAGACTTAACGGTGGGTAAAAAACCAAATGGAATTGTAATCAAAATGTAACCATAAATTAAACTAAAATCAAAATGAAAAATTACCTAATTGCCTTTCTTTCAGTGGTTTGTTTTACCTCAAACGCACAACAGCCCCAACCACTTTCGGCGGTTTTCGACAGTTATTTTGCCGTAAAAGACGCGCTCGTTAAAACCGATGGGGCAACGGCTTCGGCCAAAGCAGCCGACTTGCTAACGGCCATTAAAGCGGTAGAAATGGACAAATTGCCAATGGACGTACACGAGGTTTGGATGAAAGCACTGAAAGAATTGCGCGAAGATGCCGAGCACATCAGCGAAACCAAAGATGCCTCGCACCAAAGAGACCATTTTAGGACGCTCTCAAAAAATGTGTACGATTTAGTAAAAGCCTCAAAATCGGGCGAAACGGTTTATTATCAGTTTTGCCCCATGGCCAACAAAGGCAAAGGAGCCAATTGGTTGAGCAAAGAAAGCAGCATCAAAAATCCCTACTATGGTTCGATGATGCTGAGCTGTGGAAAGGTGCAGGAAACCATTAAGTAATGCAATTGTATATCAAAAATATGGTATGCAGCCGCTGCAAGATGGTGGTGAAGTCTGAATTAGAAAAATTCGGGCTTCACCCTGTTGCCGTGGCACTGGGAGCAGTAGAAATTGCCGAAGACATAGATGAACTTCAAAAACACGACCTCAATCAACGACTCAGATCTTTTGGCTTTGAGCTGATTGACGGCAAAAAGGGGCGGCTCGTTGAAAAAATAAAAAACTTGGTCGTAGAACTGGTTTACGAGCAAAACAACCAAGCAAAAGTCAATTTGTCTGAGTTAATTGCCCAAAAACTTCAGCTGGATTACAGCTACATAAGCCATATTTTTACCGAAGAAGCAGGACTAAGCATTGAGCAATATTACATCATTCAAAAAATTGAAAAAGTAAAAGAACTCATTACTTATCATGAATATTCATTGAGCGAAATTGCCAACCAACTCAATTACAGCAGTGTATCACATTTGAGTAAGCAATTTAAAAAAGTAACGGGGCTAACGGCCTCCCATTACCGACAACTCAAAGAAAGCAAGCGCATCTCAATTGAAAACCTATAAATTATACCAATCAAAATCTTAATTGTGTAACACCAATGGCATACTAATCCCGAATTTTGTGCCGTGGATAATGGTGTTCACGCTAAAAAAAGGGAACAATGGAAAACGAAATGAAAACCTGCATGGAAGCCTGCATGGAAGCCTGCTGTGCTTGCATGATTGCCTGCGAGGCTTGTGCTACTGCCGACATCAAAGACGGCAACCGCGTTGATTGCGCCCTGGCTTGCCGGGACTGCGCCGACATCTGCGCCCTCTGCGCCAGAATGTGCGCCCGCGATTCTACCTTCTGCAAAGACTTTTGCAAACTTTGCGCCGCTGTCTGCACTGCCTGCGCCGTAGAATGTGATAAACACGCCATGCACCACGAAACTTGCAAGGCTTGTGCCGAAGCCTGCCGCAAATGTGCCGAAGCCTGTGCCGCTATGTAGTTTTGAGTGTGGTGAGGTGGCTTTGGGCTGCCTTACTTCTTGCCAATTCAATCAAAATTAAACACATTCACAAAATGAAAAAGCTAATCGCAGTATTTACATGGCTACTATTTGGTTTGGTACAACAAACCAAAGATTACAAAGGCCACTTGATTGATGCCAAAGGCGACGTTTATTTCAATGGCATCAAAACGGGCTACATCACCAAAGACAGCCTCATTAAAGATGCCAAAGGCAAACAAATAGGCTTTGTCAATGCCAACGGCTCGGTGTCTGATGCCAACGGCAAGCAAATGGGCAAAGACGGCAAAACCTACTACAATTCGTTTGGAGCAGTGGTATTTAAGGTGCAAGATATTGACGGCGAAACCTGTAATATTTTGGATGCCAAGGGCAAAAAAATCGGCAACGTCCATGATTCGTACAAAGGCATGGCTTGTGTGTTGCACTGTTCCCAAAACGAAATGGATATGAAAAAGCACAGTAAAATAAATCACTAAAACTCATTTTTTCCAATCAACTCAATTGAAAAAAAATTGAGTTGATTTTTTTAAAAACTTAAAAACAATGACCCATACTTATCAACTCACCGGCATGACTTGCGGCGGCTGCGAAGCCAAAGTAAAAAGTAGTTTACTGCTTTTGCCCAACGTTTCAACGGTAGAAGTTTCAAAAGAAACCAATACCGCCACCATCACCATGGACAAGCACATTGCGCTGTCCGACTTTCAGCAAGCCATTGGCGGCGCGGCAAGCAAATATCAAATAGCAGCCTTGCAACACAACGAAGCAGCCGAACAAGCCCGGTCGTGGTGGGAAACCTACAAGCCCATCATCTTGATTTTTGGGTACATCACCTTTACTGCTGCTACCATCAATTTTCCCTTATCGGATACAAAGAGTTGGATGGAATTCATGCGGCATTTTATGGCGGCATTTTTCTTGGTATTTTCTTTTTTCAAACTGCTCAATCTCAAAGGCTTTGCCGAAAGCTACGCCATGTACGACGTGGTGGCCCAAAAAATACCCGCTTGGGGCTACGTCTATGCTTTCGTTGAATTGGGCCTGGGCGTGGCGTTTCTTGTCAATTTTAATCCTTTTCTTACCAATTGGGTGGCTTTGGTGGTCATGACGGTCAGTATTGTGGGCGTGTTGCAAAGCGTGCTGAACAAACAAAAAATTCAGTGCGCCTGTTTGGGCGCGGTTTTCAATTTGCCCATGAGCACCGTTACCATCGTCGAAGATGCCTTGATGATTGGCATGAGTGGAGCGATGCTTTTGATGATGTAGTGTCTATAAAAAACTTCAAATGTATTCATTTTGAGCATGTTACGCCCATTGGTGCTCTACAAAAAAACGAATTAAACAACTACACAATAACTTATTTACTAAAATGATAAAAATCGCAATTTTATGCTGTCTTTTTGCCGCCACACTGACAACTTTGGCTCAACACGAACACCATCAACCTAAGGCGGACACCAGTAAAACGACCGCTAAACCCAAAAGCCCTAAAATGATGGCAATGGCAATGGTCGGGGCCAATCACGTTCATATTGATTACGGTTCACCGCGTGTTAGAGGGCGTAATATTTGGAATGGTTTAGTTGCTTATAATCAAGTATGGTCATCAGGAGCTCACAAAGCCACTTGGATAGAATTTGGAGAAAATGTAATGATTGAAGGTAAGCAAATTCCGAAAGGGAAATACGGATTTTTTACTATTCCTGACAAAAAACAATGGGTTTTGATTCTCAATAAAACTTGGGACATGCACTTAGCCGATGATTATAAGCCTGAAAGCGATGTGGTAAGAATCAACGTAAAGCCTAAAAAAAATAAACAATTGGTGGAAGCCCTTACTTATGAGATAATTTCAAAAAATGATAAGAAAGGTATAGTAAAGCTAAGTTGGGAATACGTGAATGTAGCTTTTGAGTTTGAAAATAGGTAATAAATAGAACATGAGAAACGCCATAAGTGTCTTTATCTTTCTGATCTTTTTAACCCCTGTTTTTGCCCAACAAGCGCGTCGGTATGTGCCACAAGTAATTCGCTACGACCTTTACGTGCGTGACACTACCGTAAATTATGCTGGGAAACCAAAACGCGCCATTGCCGTAAACGGACAAATCCCCATGCCAACGCTCACTTTTACCGAAGGTGACACGGCCGAAATCTACGTTCATAACGAACTCAACGAGGAAACCTCTTTGCACTGGCACGGCCTGTTTTTGCCCAACAAATACGATGGTGTACCCAATTTAACGCAAATGCCCATCAAGCCACATACAACACACCTATATCGTTTTCCAATTGTTCAAAACGGCACGCATTGGTACCACAGCCACACGGGTTTGCAAGAGCAAATCGGAATGTATGGTTCTATGATTTTGAATAAAAAAAATGAGTCAAAGATGCCCACAATTCCCGTCATTTTGAGTGAATGGACAGATAGAAAGCCCCACAACGTGGACAGGATGTTGCACAACGCAACCGACTGGTTTGCCATTCAAAAAGGCACTACCCAAAGCTACGCCGAGGCCGTTAAACAAGGTTTTTTTAAAACCAAAGTGGCCAACGAATGGAAACGTATGAACGCCATGGATGTAAGCGATGTGTATTACGACAGGTTCTTGATCAACGGGAGGAATGAAAGCGAACTTCCTCAATTCAAAGCAGGCGATAAGGTTAGATTGCGAATTTCTAACGCGGGGGCATCTACTTATTTCTGGCTTACCTATGCAGGCGGAAAAATAACCGTAGTGGCCAACGACGGCAACGACGTAGAACCCGTAGAAGTGGATAGATTGCTCATTGCTGTTTCTGAAACCTACGACGTGATAATTACCATTGCCAACGACAACAGTGCCTACGAATTTTTGGCAACGTCGGAAGACCGTACAAAATCTACTTCGCTTTTTTTGGGCAAAGGCAACAAAAAACGCGCCGCACCATTGCCCAAACTCAAATACTTTGAGGGAATGAAAATGATGAATGGCATGATGAAAATGAACGGCAACCTCGACGACATGGGTATGCGCATGAGCCTCAATCAAATGGATATGAACACGGTGATGTATCCAGAAATTACAGGAGAGGCAAAGAAGCCCGCAGGACACAATATGCACGACATGAAAGGAATGAAAATGAGCGAAAGCCAGCACAACAACTCTTCACTTGCTGACATTACGACGCTGAACTATGCCATGCTCAAATCAACCATTAAAACAACGCTGCCCAATGCACCAACCAAAATGTTGAAGTTTGAATTATCGGGCAACATGAATCGCTACGTGTGGAGCATAGACAACAAAGTAGTGTCGGAATCTGATAAAATACTGCTCAAAAAAGGCGAGAACGTCCGCGTTGTGCTTTACAACGGCTCAATGATGCGACACCCCATGCACTTGCACGGGCACGATTTCAGGTTATTGAACGGCCAAGGCGACTATGCCCCCCTCAAAAACATCGTTGATATTATGCCCATGGAAACCGATACGTTGGAGTTCGCTGCCACCGAAAGCGGAGATTGGTTTTTTCATTGTCATATTCTCTACCACATGATGAGCGGCATGGGGCGCGTTTTTAGCTACGAAAACTCGCCCGTAAACCCCGAAATCCCCAATTCAAAATTGGCACAACGCAAACTTTTTGCCGACGACCGAATGTTTCATCTTATGGCCGAAAATAGCATCGAAACCAACGGCAACGATGGACAGGTAATGCTGCAAAATACCCGTTGGAGCATCGGCACTGAATGGCGACTGGGCTACCACGACTACCACGGCTACGAAACCGAAACACACTTGGGACGCTATATCGGCAAAATGCAGTGGCTCATGCCCTTTATTGGCTTCGATTGGCGGTATAGAAAGTTAGGGATTGATACCCAAGAAAAAAATATCTTTGGGCAAACAAACACCAAAGACAGCCGTGCTGTTTTTAGCTTGGGCATTGAATACACGTTGCCAATGTTAGTAAAATTGCAATCAGAAGTATTTACCGACGGCACAGTTCGGCTTCAACTTAGGCGCGAAGACGTTCCACTTTCCAAACGCCTACGAATGGGTTTTATGGTCAATTCTGACAAAGAATACATGGCCGGACTAAGATATATTGCAACCAGAAACGTGTCATTATCAACCCACTACGACAGCGACATGGGTTGGGGAGCAGGTTTGGCTTTTCACTACTAACAGCAGCGCAAGCCAATGGTTACTTTTGAGTGTTTGAGCGTCAATTACTCAAAAGATAAAGAGTCCATCAACGTTTCTGCGCATTACTTTCAAACGTTGTATTCTTTTCAAGAATTTCAACGACAAGTTCCATGTCTATATTAATACATCAATAAAACAATAAATGCGTTTTTGGCGCGTTAATTGTTTTGTAAAAAGAACTACTAAAATTATGAAAAAAATTCCGCTGTTTTTTATGTTAGCCATGTTGGCCTTGCCCACTTTTGCCAAAGGGCCTAAAACCGAAACCGTAAAAATTAAAACATCGGCCATCTGTGAAATGTGCAAAGAACGCATTGAGCGCAACTTGTCACTTACAAAGGGCATATCTGAAGCCGTGCTTAACTTAGACGACAAAGTGGCAACCGTTGTTTTTAACCCTAAAAAAACCAACGTCGAAAAAATTAAAAAGGCCATTGCCGAAATAGGATATGATGCCGACGAGCTTACCGCCGACGCAAAAGGCTACAACAAATTGCCTTCTTGCTGCAAAAAAGATGGACACAAGATGACTCACTAATTGCTTATTTTACCGGCTTACGGACTCAATAAAATCAGGGCAAAATTGGAGGCTGCAACTCAGCGTTGGATAGCTTCTATCTTTCCAAAGTTTATACCATCACTTACATTGGAAAATAGTTTTTCAGCAAGCCCTAAATAACTAACTGACAGTGTAGTAAAGAATAGAAAATCAAGGTTTTTCAATGACTTATGCAGCAATAATGCGGTTCGAGCTGTCGGTTTTGGAAAACCGACAGGCCCTTTAAGCCAGCAACTCCATTACGGGTTTTCCTTTGCCGTCGGGTGTTGTATAAAAGGGGCGTTTTTCGATTTCATACTGTGTATCGGGTGCAATGCCCAGTGCATGATAAATCGTTTGGTGAATACCGTCAATTTTCACGGGGTTCTCGATTGTTTTGCAAGGGCGTTCGTCGGCAGTTTTGCCATACACAAATCCTTTTTTGATACCTCCGCCAAACATCAACATCGAGCCGCCGTCGGTAAAGTGGCGGTGCATACCGTAAAACTTGGGTTCTGAAATAATTTCGGGTTGCTTTACTTGTTCTTGCACTTTGGCTTCGGGGCGGCCTTCTACCATCATATCACGGCTAAATTCGCTGGCCAATACAATCAATGTTCGCTCCAAATGCCCCGATTTGTCCAAATCCTTGACAAGTTGGGAAATGGGGCCGTCAATCATAAGTTTCATTTTTTCCGAGCGCGTATGGCCATTTTCGTGGGTGTCCCAGCCAAAAAAAGGCTCGTATTCGGTGGTAACGCTGATAAAACGCGCGCCTTGCTCGGTGAGCCTTCGTGCCAGCAGACAACCCAAGCCAAAGCGGCCTGTGTTGTAAATGTCGTAGCTTTCTTTGGGTTCGGTGCTTAGATTAAAAGCCTTCGACTCGGGCGAGTTGAGTAATATATAGGCCTGCTCCATGGAGCGTTTGAGCGATTCTTTTTGATAATCACTGCCCAATTCACCCACGGGGCTGTTGCTAATCAGGTCGTTATACAATTGATTGCGGCGTTCAAAACGTTTGGCGTCCATTCCTACGGGCGGACGAACACTCTCTAAGCCTTGGCTTGGGTCGGGAATTAGAAATGGGCCAAATTCATTCCCCAAAAACCCTGCCGTATGAAATGCTTTGAGTTCTTCGGCTTCGCCCACCGTAAAGCGTTGGCCAATGTCAATAAAAGCGGGAATAACGGGGTTTTTAGGGCCCAGTTCTTTGGCAATCCACGCGCCTATGTGTGGCGCGGCCACGGTTTGGGGCGGCTCGTAGCAAGTATGCCAATGGTACTGGTGGCGTGAGTGCAAAATATGACCCATATCAGCGGCCACGTACGAGCGAATGAGCGTGCCTTTGTCCATCACTTTTCCAATGGATTGCAGCCCGTCCGAAAAATTGATGCCCTCTAAAACCGTCGGAATGGGTTTGAAGGTACTCAGCACGCGGTTGCTGTCCATGTCTTTTTCGTAAGCCGTATATCGCTTGGGGTCAAAGGTTTCGGTGTGGGCCATGCCGCCTGCCATCCACAGCAAAATCACCGTATCGGCGGTGCCGTTGGTTTGGCCAATGGTTTTGGTTTTACAACCCGAAAGCAAACTGGATACGGGCGCACTTGCCGCCAAGGCCGCCAAAGTAGCAGCACTGGTTTTTTGGAGAAATTCTCTTCTGTTCCAATTGTTTTTCATCTACAAATAGGTCGGTGCGCTGCACCTTTGGTATTTTGAGGGCTTTATTTTTCAATAAATCAACTGAAATTCGGGGTGCAACGTGATGGCCCACACCAAATCTTGGATTCCTTCTGTTGTCGGGTTTTTGCCAATAATTTTCTCTGCGGCGGCTATTTCTTTGGGCAAGGGCGCTCGTCCCAACGATTTTTTATACAATTCTTTCACCAGCAAATCCGAGGTCGGATACTTGGCTTTCCATAACTTGGCACCACTTTTGAGGGCTTCGTTAAATTTCGTACCGTTGGTCAATTCTAAGGCTTGCAGTAAGTTGGCCTGCGTGCTGCGGCTGGTACTTACCGTTTCTCGATTGGGGCGACCCAAAGCGGTCTGAAATGGGTCTCTTTTTACCAAAGAAGCCCGTGGAAAAGGAATTTCTTTTTTGATATTTTTTGGCAACTGCTTGAAAACAAGGTCAGAGTCGGGGTAGATGGGCATAAAAGCCACACTTACGGCATCGGCAAATTGCTCTGCTGTGAGCCGCCGCCGTACCATTCCTTCAAAAACGTAATTGGAAGCCGTAATCAAACCCGCATCTTTGGTGCCAATAGAAGGCAATTGGTATGTTTTTGAAGTTAAAATACTGAACATCAGTTTTTTAATGTCATATCCATTGGCAGCAAAATCAGAAGCCAACCAATCTAATAAATCTTGGCTCCAAGGCGCATTGTCCATGGCATCAACGGGTTCTACAATGCCGCGCCCCATGAGCTGCGCCCACACTCGATTGACTAATGTGCGGTAAAGTCGGCCATTTTTGGGCTGTACCAAAAACGCCGACAATTCTTTCAAACGCTCTTCTGTTATTTTGGTTTTTTTGATTTGGCCCAACTCTTTGAACAAAATTCCGTTTTTGGCCATTTTGCCCGTGGGTTTATCACAACGGTGGATTTCGAGCGTGGTATCGGCAAAGACATTGGCAAAGGCATAGGCATCTTCGAGTTTCCAATCGCTGATAAAACTATCGTGGCAAGAAGCACATTTGAGATTCAAGCCCAAAAACACCTGCGCTACGTTTTGTGCCGCCTGCATTTCGTTGCGCTGGCTGGCATTGATGGTGCCCCGCCACTTTATTCCCCTGACAAACCCCTGCGATTCTTTGCTGGGACTGATGAGTTCTTTGACGAATAAATTATACGGCTTATTGTTTTTCAGTGAAGTGTATAACCACTTGGTAATGTCAAAACGGCCTTCCGTAATGTAGCCCGTTCCAGAGTAGTCGTTGCGGAGGGCATCGTTCCAAAAAGTGAGCCAATGCTGGGCGTAATCTTCGTTGCGATTGAGCAAATTTTTAACCAAAATTGCGCGTTTATCGGGTCGGTTGTCAGCCATAAATTCTTGGATATTTTCGGGCGATGGCAACAGCCCCACGACATCTAAATACACCCTACGCATGTACGTGTGGTCGTCCACCGCATTTTTCCAGGCAATTTTATTGGCCTGAAAATAGGTATTTACCAAACGGTCGATGGGCTGGGGGAGGGTGGCCGTAGCTGGTGGGAGCAGCGGCAAGCGTGGTGCCAATTCGGCCACGCGATAAATGCTTTTTTCGGGGCCGTCGGGCCAGGGCGCACCTTGCTTTATCCAAAATTTTAACACACTTATCTCCTTTTCAGTCAGCCGTTTACCTTTGGTAGGCATGGCCTCTTTGTGGCCTGTTGGCAGGGCAATTCTCCGAATGATTTCGCTGTTGTGGGGTTGCCCCGCTTCGATGATTGGGCCGTGTTCGCCGCCTTTGAAAATAAATTCTTTTTTATCCAAGCGAAGCCTTCCTTTGGTTTTGGCTTCACCATGACAACTGTAACAATTGTGGGCAAAAATAGACCGTACTTCGATGTTGAGTTCTTGGCTTTGCGACTCGGTCAATGCGCCATTGGTACTGGCAAATGTAAAATTTGTGCCACTTGCTTGGTCATTTTCTGTGCCTTTGTTGAAAGGAAGCACACTTGTCAAGTAGTCATCTCCGTGGGTCAGCATAGCACCATAATGCCCTGCCAAAGTTACTCCGCCTACCGTGAGAAATAGCAGGCTTTTATAAAGGGAAGTACGGCCCATACGAAGCGTAAAAACGGTAGCTACCGCAAAAATCATTGTTGTTATACCCAGCCACTGATGCGTATTGATGGTGTCTCCGCCGTAGTCTTCTACATTGGACAACAACAAGCCCAGGGCAACCGCTATTACAGAACTGACCGCTCCTATCCAAACCAAAGCGGTAATACCTGCTTTCAATTCGGTTGATTTTCTCCGCCAGCCAATGATCTCTAACAACAGGGCAACGCAAAGTAAACTTACTGGAAAATGGACGACCAGCGGGTGCAATCGGCCTAAAAACTGCCAAAGCCAAAAAATATCGGTTGTTTCTTGCACGGTTTATAAAGTAGAAAATTAAGGTGGTTATTTTTCGCCTTGTTTCACCTCCACCTTGGCCGAAAATACGGGGTTTTTTTCGTTACCACCCGCCATTAAATAGGCCATTAAGTCTTTGAGTTCATCTTCGTTGAGGCTGTTCACTAAGTTGCCATACATAATAGAAACAGGCGAATATTTGTGCGACACCACGTTCTTTTTAAGCAATTTTACCACTGTTTCGGGCTCGTATGGATTTTGAGAAACGTAATACATCTTGGCATCTTCGTTGGTCAATCGGCCTACTACCGACTCTCCATTTTTGAGCGTAAAGTGCGTAGCGGCGTACTGGTCAGAGATGGTTTTGTTGGGTTCTAAAATGGCCTCCAACATGTCTTTATTAGAAAAACGAGTGGCCAATTGCGTCAAGTCGGGGCCAATATTTCCGCCTTCGCCGCGCATTCCGTGGCAGCGGTTGCAGGTGGTGGCGGCATACATATTTTTACCTTGCTCAAAGTTGCGGTTGCTCAAACCTGTTTCGATGAGCGGTAGCGCGTTGTCCAATTTCCACGCCCTACCTGGGCCTTTTGGGTAGGTGAGTTTTGCCAAATCGTTGCCCGACTTACTCAACAGTTCGCCGCCAGAAAGTTTGTCGTAGTACGCAAGTTTGTTTTCGGGAACGTGTTTTAAAGCCAGTTTCCGCGCTCGGTCAATGAAGCCAATATAACTCAGCCCGCCTTTGTAGCCAAATGCCTTATAAAACCACTTAAAATACCGCTCGTGCAGTTCGGGTGTCCAGCCGTTTTTGGCCAAACTCAGCATTGTGGCGTAAAAAGTTTGTTGGGCGGGGGGCATATTTTTGAGCATATCGGCAATATCCAATCCATACTGCGGATTCCGCATTATCAGGTCCGCAGAGGCCGTGGCGGTGTTGCCGCCCGCCGTCAGGTTGGTAGGCTGCTCTTTGGCTTCGAGCAGGGCCAACGTTTTGGGAATAACACCCGGAGCTTCCAAATAAATCAGGGCTTTGCTCAACGCGCGGTTAAGATCGGCGGTATTGGCGGGATAATGCGGATTCAAATAGGCCACCACTTGGGCATTAAGCGCGGCATCTGGTTGACCCATTCGCAGAAATACCAACTCAAAAGCCCGCAAAATATCCAATTGCTGCGGCTCCGAAAGCGACTTAAAATTGACTTTCATCAGCGATTTGAGCACCGCACTTTTTTGTTCGGGCTTGCCGTGCCGTGCCAGTGCAATCATGGCATTTATTGAAGTGATTGGTTCTTTTTCTTGCAAAGCGCGTTGTTGCCACTCGGCTACGGGCTGATTTTCAACGGCTACCCGCGCCGCATAACGCACAAAACGGTCGGGATTTTTGAGCTGTGGCCAGGCCGCATCAAGTGCCGCTTTGTTGGGTTGACCGTGAAACTTTTCGAGGCTTCTTCGTAACGCATTGGCTCGATTAATAGGCGTTATAGCTACGGAGGCGGTATTTTCGGGGCCGTCATAATAAACCCGATACAAGTCTGACTCCAAGCGGCGGCCACCCGTCAAGAAGTAAAGCGCACCGTCGGGGCCAATGGCACCGTCGGTGAGGGGCAACGGAATACCCGATAAAAACTCTTCGTGCTCGGCGGTGTAGGTTGAGCCAGCAGGTTTGAGGTGAATGGCGTGCATAATGCCAAAACTCCAATCGAAAGCCAACAACGTTTTTTTGTATTTGGCAGGAAACTTGGCATCTTTCAAGTGCAGCAGATTGGTAGGCGAACCCTGGCCGATGTTCATTATTGCCGAAAGATTATCGGGCCAAGTAGCCGACCACTTGGCCGTGCCAGTGCGCCAGCCAAACTCGCTGCCGCTCGTTACGTGGCATATCCGCGTGGGGCGGTACCAAGGCAGGCCAAAATCCCACTCCATGTCAGAATCATAAGTAAATAAATCGCCCGTTTCGTTGAACGCAATGTCGTAGGAATTTCTGAAACCCGAGCCAATCATTTCCCAATTTTTGCCTTCTGGGTCGAGGCGGGCAACCCACCCTGCGGGCACTTTTGGCTCTGCGTCGTGGCCGCGTGGGTCTTTTATCATGGGCAACAGGTTGTCGTCTTGCCAAATGGGCGGCAGTCGGTGCCTACTTTCGCTGGGTGGTTGCGTAAAGTTTCCAGCCACTACGTACAGCGACTGCTTGTCGGGCGACAAAATAATGCCGTGCGGGCCGTGTTCGCCTTCACCTTCGAGTTCTTTCAGCAGTGTTATTTTGTCGTATTGGTCGTCGTTGTCGGTGTCTTGCAGGCGATACATCCCACTTTTTCGCGGAAACTTTTTGTTGTTTTTGCCGTTATTAATCATTACATACAAGCTATTGAAAGCATACAGTAAGCCATTGGCGTAGCCCATGCCTATGGTGTCAATGTTGGCACCTTTACCAATTTTGAGGGGTTCTACGGCGGGGGTAGTGCCAGTGCCAATAGCGGGAATTTGTAAGCGATACAAAGTGCCATATTGGTCGGAGGTAATCATGCGCCCTTTGTCGTCGAAGGTCATAGCCACCCACGACCCCTGCTTGCTATCGGAAGGGCTGTAGAGGTGTTCGGCTTTAAAGCCTGGTTGCAGGCGTAGTTTTTCAGTTTTTGGATTATCTCGGCCATTTACGGCAGGTTCGGTTTTTTGGAGAATCGTAAAGGAAGCCGCCGACACAAACAAGGCTACCACTGCTGACAACAAAAAAATAGTTTGGCGTTTAGGATGCATAGTGATTTATGCGTTAGTGTTTAAATAATACTTGCTTTTTTGTACAACAATAAAAGCCCATTTACCTTCATTATTTACCCTGTCTTTGAGAAAATAAACTACTTATTCTTATCAATGGCCTGTAAAAGAAAAACTGAGCCAGTTTTAATGAGCGAACTGGCTTACTGCGTGTTTAAAAATTATATTTTGTTAAAATAGGGATAGCCAAATTATATTTTGTTAATAAATAGGCATCGGAGCATATATTTGATAAAAAATTCTCACAACTAAATAAAATGCAAACTCAA
>Ga0335394_10000659_pt1 | contig 37246 bp, 35 predicted proteins | sample MAT03_FD_205741 | JGI IMG/M metagenome (GOLD analysis project Ga0335394, IMG submission 205741) | Freshwater microbial communities from Lake Fryxell liftoff mats and glacier meltwater in Antarctica - MAT-03 (spades assembly) (version 2) ...
AAATATAATTTTGTGAATCATATCTATTAATAGTATTAGATTAAAATATATGATATGTTTCATTTTTATAAAAAAATAAAAAATGAAATATATCCAATTCTGATAGCCTCCATAATATATTTAATCAATTATTTTGCATATATAAATCACTATCCAATATAACTTCTAACTAAAAATCTTTAATAATGGTATAGAATGGAGATAAAAAAAATACCAGCTGGTACACGTATATATGTAACCAAAAAAAAACAGTATACATTATATATTCAACCTGATAAAACATTAACGAATGATAGCCTGTATGTGGCATACGACGTTAGGATTGATGGTTGTACAATTATTCCGAAAGGAACTCGTGTAACCGGAGATTGGGTTACCGAATCATGTCCCACGATAGGTGCACAATTACAAATAAAACATGTTTACTTACAAGGTTCGGGCCAACAATTTTTAGCGGATTCAGATGTTATTGAAGCAATGACCGACTTTAATCATGATGAAATTGGTGGCGCATCTTTTTTGTACAAACAAAAACAGTATCAATCCATTTCTAATATCACCCGCAGAATAGCTAAAATGGGATGTTGTATTAAAACATTATTTGATAATAATCGTGATACCATTTATCTAGAAATAATAACAAAAGAAATTCCAATTACTGTCACAACAGATTTTGTGGCATTTCCATTATAAAAAATCAAAAGGCTTTTTTTTGTGGCAAACTATAACAATCATGGTATAAATAATTCATTGAAAAAAAATTGAAAATCAATTGCATTCAGTATTAAAAATATAATAGTATCTAATATTAGATAAGAACCATGTATTTTATAAACAAAATTACCTTGGATAATGGGGACAAATTCGTGTCTTCGGAGATTGTTAATCATACATTTAAGACTATTGGAGCCGGATTGGACCTTTTAGAATATTGTGCTATTGAACATATTAAAGAAGAAGGGGGGAAACAAATGAGTGATAATTCTAAAATTATCGATGTTTATGATTTGAAACAGGTTAATGAACCGGTAGTAGATTGTATCTTAATTTATCGAACTGCAAATCATCCGCATTCATTGAATATTTACCAAAGAAAAACTATTGTAACAACAATTAATGGTTATGTTTGGGGATCATCTAATACTACAATGCCGACATTTAAAAGAACACATATTTTCGAATTGGAACAATACAATAAATTGGGTTCATCAAGTGTACACAATAATTATTCTGTTTCTAATTCCGAATGTGAAAATGAACATTTTGTTCCGATGGTTCCGATTGGACCAGCCAGAGTGATGGTACCGAAACCATTAACAGTCGCACCAATGTGTGATCTTCTTAATGAACTCAAAAAATGCGCCAGATTTAAAGATCGCTTCAAAGAAGTAAATTCTTACATTACAAGCTCTCCTAAATCGGTTAGAAAAATACAAACACCAGATTTTAGTTTGGATGGCAACCGTAAAAAAATAGTGGAAAAAATCACAGTTGATTCCTCAGCAGTATTGAATACCGAAATTTCCTCCCAAATTGTCGAGCCAACAATTATTTCTGATGAAGATTTGAAAGAATTATCCGAACTTGATCTTCCACCATTGGAAGACGAATCAGAAGGTTTTATGATGGAGGAAGTTAATTAAAATAATTAATACAAGTGAAAAAATTTGAAATTAAAATTTAAATCGAATTTAAATTTTAATTCTAAATGATAATATCATAAACAATGGAATTATCAAAACGACAACGCAAATTATTGATTAGATCCGAGTATAAAACAGAAAAAAAAAATCAAAAAATGTTAGAAATCCAAGCCAAAAAGATTCCAGCTATTGATTATAATAACAATAATATTGATGGTTGTGGAATTGTTTTAATAAAAATAATAAATGAAAAAAGATATATCCTATTAAAATATTGCAATAACATATATTACGTCCCAAAAGGTAACAGACGAATCGGTGAAAGTGTAAAAGAAGGCGCAATCAGAGAATTGACTCGTTATACCAATATTTGCCCAGAAAAATATAGTATTATTTCGGGAGAGCCACTAACAATAGTTTATCAACCATACTATCATGATACTGGTTATAAATATCGTGGACATTCTGTCAAGAAACACATGCATTATTTTTTTGCAATTGTTAAAGATGAAATAGATCCAACCGTTTTCCCCGAAGGACAGGTAGCCGATAATGAATTCGGTTCATATGAATGGATATGTATCAATACAATTAATAGTGATGTTAGGAATGGGAATCATTATGAAGAAAATATGGATCACATACTGAACCATATGCAAAATATTAATATCGTTTGTGATAACCAGACGGAATAAAATAATGATTTGGTATATTAATAATAACTGATAAATATATTGTTAGTATCGCACCATATCCAATAGTTACAATACAACTCAATAGAGGAGCAAAAATAGCATATACAATAATAATATTTATTACAATTGCATATGAAGCAACATACCACAAAAGAAATGATATCAATGGTAAATAATATATTATTTTGATATTTGGTGCATTTGCAACTGTTTGTATTTTGATAAGTACATCGCTCAAATGACATATTATTAGAGAAAAAATAAACATTAGTAAAAAATAAATATTATTAACATGTCCCAAAAATATGAAAACTAATGCGATCATAATAAAACCAAAATTGATAAAAATATTGGTAAATTGATCAAAAATAATAATTTTTTCGCTATTTTGGCCATAGATCATCATAATTAGTTATAATAATTAATTATGATGCACAATTTTAAATCATTTAGATTCCGAATACACCCAAAATATGTATTTGGCATGGTTCGCTTATTAGATTTTGAAGATTATATTTAACAAAATGATTATCTTTGGTGGGTAATTGGATAATTTTTTCATTAGCCATTATTGCCCTAACAATTGCGCCAGTTTCTTTAGGAGCATGATTTCCACAATCTATGGTAATATGTGTTGATTTATCATCATGGATAGGATATTCGGGAATAGCAAATGTATAAGTATTTTTGGAATTATCCGATGATACTTTAATATATTGGCCCGCAACAATACTAGGATAAAATTTTGATATTTTTTCAAATTCTGCTGATGAATAATCTAAATTTTGACTGGTACTGAATCCCATAGTAATATGCCCAATAATATTATCATTGACCAGTGTTAGTATTCGTATTTGACTGAATTTATTATAGGACATATTGGTTGTAGGAATTATATGGGCCAAAATTTGATTAAAATCGAAATCGGATTGGATACCGTAATTATTGCTTGTAATATATGGATAACCAAAAATATAATCGGCATCAGCAATTAATTTCAAAGCAAATTTATAATTATCGCTTGATTTTTTCGCTATAAAATCGGCAAAATTATTTAGGGCTGCTTCTGGTGTGTCTTTTTTGGTAACAATTTTGCGATCAATTTTCCATTCTGCCAGATTGACACGACGTACGACGGCTTGTTTGACTAAATCATTATTATTGTACGATAATTGTGGATCGTAATTTTTGTTTAAAAGTGTGATATTATCAAAATTACCTGACACACACAGAATTATTCGGCATACAATTCCTAAAGTTTTATATATTTGGCTTCGGAGTATGGATGATTGATTTTTATCGGATGAAAAAAGTATTCCTCCACCAGCTGAAATTATCGGTATTTTTTTAGACATAAGTGCTTGAATTATTTTCCATCTTGAGTAATCATTTCTTTCTTTTCCTAATTTCATAGTAATATCCTTTCCCAAATCCAATGTATCACCATCTATTACGACAAATAATGGATTCTTATTTGATAATTCACTGGCAAAAGTTGTTTTACCTGATCCAATTGGTCCAACGCAAATAATAATTGTCCCATTTGTTAGTGTTACCAATTGTTTATCAAATATTTCTTGAATATTATCAGAATGTTGCTGTTCCATAATTTTATCAGCTATTTCAATATGGATTCCGACCTGTTTATTGTCTGGAATATATTCTTTGGATAGCATTTCTTGGTACATCATAAAACATTCCAATGCAAAATTACGCCAATATTTTGCCCCTTTTTCAGAAACACACCATCCATCAATAAACTTTTGAATATGATTTTTAAGTGTGTATCCAAAAACAAAATTATCGAAAACTTCTCTTAAAAGCAATGTCCTAATAGTATACGGTGCAAATTTATATTTTTTAATGATAACATTCTGGTTTGTACTGTTCGTAATCCCGCAAGGGGTATCATATAATTTAATAACTAAACCCTCTAAACAATTTCCGATTATATCTGAATGTTTAATTGTGCCTTTAGTAATCGTAGTATATTTATCAAAATTCTTGACCATTTTTTCTAGATTATCGTCTGTCATAAAATCTCGTTCTATGGATAATTGTTTAATAAATTCTTTTGCAGCGGAGCCATCATTAATATAAACTGCCGAATCACACGGTAACCGATATTTTGTACAAAAATCTACCAACATCTTATTATCATAAAATTGGACAAATTCGGTTTCTTGCTCTTTTTGGGACAATGGTAAATCGTATAAATGACCGCTGCCAATTGCCGTTACTACTGGACTTTCAGATAGTACTCGTGATCCGTGTACTTGATCATTTTTGGATATCATCTCGGCACAAATATGTAATCTTTTTTCAAGCATTATATTAACCACTTCATCTGTAATAAATGGTTCAAACAGTCTCCTAGCATCTTGGACAAAAGGTGATTCAGATGTTGCGGAATTTTTACTGGTTACTGTCCAGTATTTGTTATTGTTTATTTCAAAAATAAGAAGTTGTCCCAAAAATCCACTCCATTTTTTAAAAAATTCCAAACCAGTAACATTATTAAACTCTGATAGGTCATCAGGTAATTGGCGCTCATCATTTGAAAATTTAGGATAAAAACCGAAATACTGCATTCGTTTTTTGGGTTGCCAAATGATTGGGAAACCTCTTGGAAAACCGCATTCATTGGCTAACCTGATAAGAACACCATCATTTACACCAACAATGATAACTAAATAAATAGACTCCAATCCAATTGCTTTATGGAATACTGGACGAACCAAACCTTTTGAACTTTTAATGATAGCACCAAGTTTCATACCGGTTGCCTCAGATAAAAATTGGTCTCGTAGTTTGTTATCTGGGGTAAATTGTTCAAATCCCAAATAAGTAACATTACAATTCATCATTGAATATATATGTATATGTATAATAATAGTATTGTTATTATTATACATATTACCGTAACTAATTTTACTTCAATTTTTTATGATATATTATATCGTTAGTTTTGAAATTCAGCAAATTTATTACGAAATTCAGCAATTTCCATGCGAAGTTCAATAATTTCTTTGCGATTTTTAATTAATTCATTTAGTAGCATTGGAACGAGTAAATGGTACTGCACTGTTTCTATTTCATTATTTTCATTTTTAACAACAATTTCTGGCATTATTTCTTCTACCTGTTCTGCAATTAAACCGTATGAGTGCATATTATTTTCAATATAATCAAATTCAACAGGGTTTAATCCATATATTCGGTTACTAATATTCATTGGTTGAATATTCTTTTTATAACGAATAGATGATGGTACTGTTCCCAATTGTCCATTCGCATCAACTAAAATATTTGTACCAGGACCAACTATAGATGCACCATTAATACCTGAAATAAAACATTTTACCATGCCATTTCCTAATCTCATCGTGTTAGAATCACCAGCTAAACCTTGGTTACCAATCATGACATTATTTCCATCAGTACCTGTTAAATTTTGACCCGCTTCATTTCCTAAAGCGATATTAAATTGTCCAGTACCCACATTAAACAATGCATTTGGCCCAACTGCGGTATTATTAGTACTTGTCGCATTGAATAAAGCATTCACACCAATTCCGACATTTTGTCCACCATCAGTATTTACACGTAATGCATTAAATCCAACAGCAGTATTAAATTCCCCACTTGTATTCGCGACAAGTGCTGATCCGCCAATTGCTACATTATTAGCACCAATTGTATTATTTTGTAAAGCCATTATTCCCAATGCAGTATTATTAGAACCGGTGGTATTATTTTGTGCAGCGAATGCTCCTACAATACTATTATTAGCACCTGTTGTATTATTTTGCAAAGCGGATGTTCCAATAATAGTATTGTTTAGGGATTGCCCATTTATAATTGTATTAGTTATGCTTCCGTCTGTTATAGTTGGATTATTTAGAGTTGCATTATTAATATCGGCCATAAATTCTACATCACCTGTAAATGATACTGTTGGTGATACGGCGGGAAATATTGGTGGATTCAAAATAACTACATCTACTAATGTAATTCCACTGGAATCGGTTGTTTGTAATCTGACCTTACCACCGCGTGTCGTATTCAAAGTTCCCCCTAAACCACCAGCTATAATAAAATCGCCTCCATCCGTATTATTAGTTCCACCGGTACCATGTATTATTCCGGTCATAGGAGTATCACTAACAACACCATTCGCAATATACATATCAGTCAATGGAGTACTATCAGATCCCATTATGATTTGATTATCCGCGGTAGATGTAGCCAATTCGCCAATAGCTACTGATGTGTGTAATGCTTTTGCTTGATAACCATGAGCAATAGATCTGGGAGCAGTTGCTGAAGCTTCACAGCCATGCGCAATGGAAAAATTCCCAATAGCCTTACTTTTACAACCAATAGCAATCGTAGGATCACCACTAGCAGAGCTATCTGCACCTATGGCAATATTTCCATCATTACTGGCATTTGCATTGGCCCCATGCGCAATTGATCTGGGAGCAGTAGCAGTTGTACCGCATCCATGAGCAATGGCAAAATCTCCAATGGATTTGGTGCCACAACCAATAGCTAATGATTGCGTTCCCGAAGCAACACTATCTTTACCGATGGCAATACCCAAATCACCGGATGCGGCACTATCCGCACCAATGGCTATATTTTCATCTTTACTAGCGGTTGCATTATAACCAATTGAAACAATACTAGCTGGTGCGACAGAATTATTCGTTATTTGGAGAATTGGTGTACCAGTTACACCATCTAATCCCATGATAGAATTTTGATCAAGAATTAAAACGGGTATTGGTAAAATTGGAATAATTGAGATTGTTCCTGGTAAATCAATTCCAACAATTCTTTTATTTGGACCAGATAAAAGTAATTGTGTTGTCTGTAAATCTTTTTCGGCAATTAAAGCTCCAGTAATATATGCATTCCCATCAACCGTGAATATATTTGGTCCATTAATATCGGGAGGTGCAGGTATAGTTCCGCCAATAATAACAGAATCCGTTGTGACTGTTGGAAAAATTGTACCATTAGGTGTTCTTGTAAAAGGTCCAGGTGCACCAGGACGTCCACGTGGACCTTCTGGACCAGCAGGACATTGATTAAATAATTCTTGCATTTCACAAATAATTCTTGCATGTAATTTTTGTATAGCACGATTAATATATTCGATATTCGCTTTGTTTGCTTGAATAATATCTTTTGGATTATTAGTTTGAATAGCATCTTTCGAATTATTCGAAATATAACCGGACATTTTATATAAGTTCATAATATAATATTTATTATGGGTGCAAATATACACTCCTAATAAATATTTTGTTTTAATTAAAAAAATATAAATTTAAACATTAACGCTCAACCTGAATGTTCCAGGATTATTCAAAAATTTACCTGCTCTAATAGCAACATTAGCTTGGTTAGTACCTGTAGTAGTAGCGAATTGTGTTTCATAACCAACACCACACGCAAATAATTGTGTCGCTAAAACAGCAACACGTGTATTTAAATTTTCATGAATGGTACCATTTTTCCAATTTTCATAAGTATTGGTATTTTTTTCCAAAGGATTGATACCTTTAGCAGTATCATATATCACAACACCATTAGATTGCGAAACGGTAATTCTAGGGCTTGGAGTTCCCAAAGGTGTACCAAAAATATTAACAATTTGTATCAATAAACTATTATATGCAGCAGCGTTATTTGCATTTATCATATTTCGCAATGCAACTTCCAAACTATTGTCAAGAATTCCATTGTATAATTGTGCATAAAGTCTTTCGTAAACAGGATTTTCAAAAAGACATACAGGTGGTTGGACATTAAGTTTTATTTTACCATGATTACAAATACGATACGGTTCATCACACTGGGATAGATTTCTGGTATCATTACAATTCTTTTCGCATTTATATATTGGTTTAATGATTGGTTTAATACAATTACATTTTGATTTACCACAATCACATGCAGGTTTGGCACAACTACATTTTAGTTTACCACAATCACATGCGGGTTTAACATAACTACATTTTAGTTTGTTACAACCACATTTTGATTTTTTGTCGTAATTTTTTTCTAGATCATAGAATTCACTTTTGTATAATTTGCATTTTTTGGCTTCGTGTAGACTCATTTTTACTATAATAATAATAGATTAAATTATAGTTACTGGAGGTATTTTACCACCATTAAAAAATTAATTAATACACATTAATTAATTTTTTTATCATAGAATACTATTATTTAAAAATGATTGGGTTTGGGTTGTTTGTGTTGGTCGTATCGATTCAGTTTTTTTTATGCCAGGTTTTGTATTATCATTATTTACATTGTCCTTCGAGAGCAGCGAATGCTCTCTCGGAGGCAAGGCTATCTGTTTCACAGAAGATTCCACCACTAATGATCCTTCATTTAAACCTTTATCGTAAATATGTCTAATTTGGCTACTAATATCCTCGACGTTATCATTAGTGATATTTTCAGTATCGGAACATAAATAAAATTGAACTGTAAGACGAATTGGTTTGCCAGTATCACGAACCAATTTATAGGTTTCGCCAGAATTTTTTTCAATTCCTTTGAATTGGCCTTTTTTATCACCCAATGTTAAAATAGCTCTTTCCATACCACGATCGGTGCGGCTATTCATCATTGATTCATTTCTTCCACCAAATCTATCTCTTCCACTAGATTCATCATATCGACAATCAACAAACCTAGGATATCGTCTCTCAAATATTTTCAGTGGAATTTGAAAAATATAAATACCATTTAGAGATTTTTCCTCAGATGTCATATCTCCATCGGTAGCAATTCCTTGACTGACACGATAATCACATAAGCGTTCGGCCTTAAATAAACGATTTGTTCCATTGAAATTAAAATAAAGCACGGAATTTCCACGACATACAACTTGGGCAGAAGTACCGTAAGCAGTAGCCATAATCACTAAAACAGCGGGTTCAGATCCTGATTGATAATTATAAAGATCAACCGCAAACTCAATTTTATTATTATCCACTGGCAAAATACAGGCTTGGGCTGATGTTAAAATATGTTGGTCTCTATCATCATACAAATTAATATTATTGACTTTATCACCACAATAACAATGCAAATTTTCCAAATATTCTTTGATAGTGATTTTTTTTAATTCAGAATCATTTTCGTTACCAACAACCAACATTGGTAATTTATCAGTTGGAAGATCAATTGTTGTATCTGTAAAATTATGCGTGCGAATAATTGGCATACGTGTCGAACCAACTTTTAAAGTCATATCTGTAATATTATCACCCATACAACTATTAGTATATCGGCTGGTATCATCCCAAGCAACTTTGCAAATATTCAAATTTTTGGCCGCCAGTTTAGATTTAGCATCACGATTGGATGCCAGTGAAGCAACACGATCAGTTAGATTATATTTATGATCTTTTTTGGATGAACCGAAATACATTTTTATTATGATAAAATATGTTATGAATATTTTTATCATATAATTCGGAAAAAAATTCAATTTTTTAATAATTTAACCATTAAATTATTTTTTATTGAAGCAGAAAATTTATAATTTTGTAAACCGCACCTTTAAAAAATATGTAAATACATGCATACGCATATATTTTTAGAGAGCCGCGATACCAGATGGTCTAATAAAATATAGAGAACAATCATTGCCATATTTTTTTTTGTGTCCAAAAAAGCCCAATCCCAAACCACATACGAATCCTAAACTCAATACCAAACCATTATATACCAAATCCATTGTTGATTTTAATAATAAATATTATTAAAATTGAGTATGTTTCTTAATTAATATTTCAATTTTTTAAATAATATTAGATCATAATACAATTTCATTCTTTAAATATAATAATAAATTATTACTAGTTTGATTTCAATTTTCTATCATAATATATATATATATAAATGTCTTGTTGTAAATGTTCTTTTGGACCATCTGCTCAAAATGCCAGATTTTCATGTCGTAGCCCAGGTAATGGTGGATATAGGTATATTAGACACAAAAATAAAATGCCAACTGCTACTTGGCATGTTCGTGCTCAAAGACCAACATTATTTTCATACAAAACAGATGGTTCGTATGCTGGAAGGAATCGCGGTATGTGTTATTAATATCTAGTATACATTTGGGAATTGCACCAAATGCTCGTAAGTTTACGACAACCAATGCCATATTAATAATATTATTTGTTTAATATGATGAACTCAGACGACGGAAACAATATGTATAGAAATCGCGGGTATTTTCCATATAGTATGGTTGGTGGACCTTATGGAATGGTTGCTTCTAGGAATGCTAGATTCGAAAATCTTTCTAGGTGGCAAACATTACCAAGATATCGATCAGTTTATCGTACATCTGTGCCTCGTGATTATTATGGTGTCGGTAGAAGATATGGAGCGTATCGAAATTGAATACAAAAATTTGAAATTGATTTTTATTGAGTATATGTGTATGCCAAATATACTCAACAAAAATTTGAAATTGATTTTTATTGAGTATATGTGTATGCCAAATATACTCAACAAAAATTTGAAATTGATTTTTATTGGGTATATGCGCATGCCGAATATATAATTACAGCAACATGAATCAAAAAATAGTAAGACAATTATATCGTTTTTGTACAACCGCTAAAACTATTTGTTTACCTGTGACTATTAAATCCGATATTGATTATCTACACAGCTTAGTTAATGAATTATTAGTTATTGATAATATAAATCAAACATGTGAACAAAACCATAAAAGAATTGTTATCAATGAACAAATCGAAAAAAATATGATGCAACTCATTATTAAAATTTCTGACCAACAATTACCAAACTATTTAGTGATGATATTTGGTGATTTAATGGTATCATGTATTGATAATGGTATGTTCGCGGATATCAACATAGATGAATTTTCCGCTATATTTGATAAAATGAACATAATGCCAAATCCATTACCTGTAAATCCAGAAAATTTGCATGAAACATTTGACAAAATGAATCTATAAAATGGAACACGCAATATTTTTTAATTTTTTATTAATAATAAATAATTAAATATTTTTTTCCATTTGAACCTTTTTTTCTATTGGAGATGTTTCATACACAGAAAATCCCATCCCATACCAAAAATTAATTCTTCTGGTAGCATACGATCCTTCAATACTAACAGTTATGATTATTCTGGTATAATCATTCATTTTAAAATATTTTTCAAGAAAAGTATACAATGGTGTACCAAATCCTTTATTAGCGCAAAACCAAACAATTTTTGTTTCTAAATTTTCTAATGGTTCGTATTGAGTATAACCCTCTAAGACGTTGTCCACTTTAATGCCAATTAATAAACCACGATTATCGGTTATTTTTTGTCGAGTTGAATTTTTATCTGAATCCGAATCCAAATATTTTTTATCCAATACCAATATTCCATCAACGTCTTTCTCCCCCAAAGTATAAAAGACGACTTTTTTTCCGTCAACCGTATGCTCTTCATAAACAATATTCCTAACACCGCATACTCCTTCACTATCGCAAACTTTTTGTCTGTCAATAATGTTAACCTCAACCACACGCCGTTCTGGTAGCTCAATATTATCAATAACAATATCCGATGTTTCAGATGTATCCGTTTCACTTGATGTTAAAGGATCCTGGAATAATGTATCACCACCTCTTTGATTCTCGGATTTGGATCGATTGTTGGATGATTGACGAATTGGTGATTTACGAAATGGCTCATACATTTTTTTCATAAATTCGACATCCCGTGAAAAAATTTCTTTATTTTCCGGTATGTATTGGAAATTCCGTAAAAGATTTAACCTTTGCGAAACAGGCAATATACCGTATTTTTGACTAGCTTTTCGAAGAGCACGTCTTCTCTCGTTTGTTGGTTTGTGAATACCATAACCAAAATTAGTTAAATGAATTTTATCTCCTGGTTTTGGCAATGTTTTTGGTCCCTTTCCCGGTTTACCAACATCACGAATACAAGTTGGCGGAACATTCGTTGCGGGAACAACTACTCCGTCTTTTCTTTGATATTCTTTCCTTTTAAATCCTTTTTTTTTTATTTCACCCGGCCCACAATTATTTGATTTTTTGGACATAGTTTTATAACATTAACTTAGATTTATATTTGTTGAATAGTGTATTTTAATATAAAAAAAATATCCACTATTAGGCTTATAGGTTTACTATGAATAGAACATCAACAGACATACTTAATGATTTAAAAATTATTTTCCCAGAAATAATACCAGTAATCAATCAAATTATTAGAAAAATCACCAACAGATTAAAAAATTAGAAATCCAAAATAATAAATTGCAAAGAAAACTCAATGATGAGGAGGAAAAACATAATTTATTAAAAGGTGAGGTACTATCCATTCGAAAAGAAACAGAATCAATCAAAACAGATTTGGAACTACTAATAAAAAATAAATAATAATTATTTTTTATTAACATTGAATATCGGTCAAATTTTTAAATTTATTAGAATCAAAAATTTCCATTAAATATTCATAACTTATAAGCTCGTCATCAAGTTCATAAAATGAATAATCTGTAAAAATTATTTTCATCATATTATAATCTAATTTATCTGGACTTATTTTATTTTTAGATAAATAATGATAAATACAACTATCAATATATTCCTCAAAATCGACTAAATCATTTTTTGGTTGTGGTTCTCTTGCTTTACAATATAATTTTTTATTAAAATTACTTTTGAAATGGTTCACAAAATATTGATCCAATTGTTTTATACTGGTGACTTTATAGTCAAAATATTGTGGATCATTATAATTAAAACATTTATTAGCAGGCATCCCATATGTACGAAACGTTATGCGGATATACTTCGTCATTTTTATTTATCAATAATAGGTCTTTTTTTAGGTATAGTAGGTCATTTTTGTTTCAATATTTTAATTATTTATGAAAAATTGAAAAAAAAACTGGCCCGAGTTCTCTATTATGGTTTAGAGACTAAGTGAAACTAATTATTTAGTAGACCAATTTAATAAAATCAAATGCAATTATCAGATTCAAACAGGCTCTCGAATAACAAACTTAACGAAATTATTCAAAATTCCATGATAACTATCGTTTATTGCGATACCGGATTTGATAAAATTATTAGTATTCCGCACTATTTATCAAAAAATAAATATATCAAAGGAAATATTTTTTGTTCATTACCAGCAACCACAACTACAATTTCAGCTTACAACTACCAATCACAATTATGCGACAATTATGGTAAAAATATTGTTGGTTATGCTCATGATCACAGCATAAATTATAATTATCATACCAAAATAGTTTATTGTACAACAACGCATTTAGTGGATAAATTATTGAGAACGGTTTCAAATATTTCAAAGGAAACACGCCAATTTTATAAACCATGGTTTTGTTCTGTTTTAATTTTGGATGAATTTCATTCCAGAACAAAAGAATCAGATATTTGCCTTTGTTTGTGGATATCTGCGTATAATGCATGGAAAGAAAATCCAAATTTACCAAAACCTCCCAAATTAGTTATAATGTCGGCAATATTAAATGATAATATGACAGAATTGCTCCCAACAAAACCATCTATTTTTTCCTATGGTAGTATGGATCCGTACCCAATAACAACAGTATATGATTATGAATCAAAACTTTTTCAGACTGATTCTGAAAATAGATACATACGTGCTGCCGATTTAGCATGCGACTATCATCTCGATAATTATAATGGCACCTCTTTTGATGATGCAGCGGCATCATCGAAAAGGAGTAGTCCCACAAGGGGTACATATTTGATATTTGTTCCCGGAAAGCAAGAAATAGATTTTGTTGCTAGAATCCTAAAAAGGAAATTAGGAAATGATGTAGTAATATCATCTGTTTATGATGGTCTTTTATTTAATAATTTAATTAAACTATATGAGCCTGTTCTCGATAAACGAAATATTATTATTGCTACAAATATAATGGAGTATTCGATTGTTATTGAAAATATATCTCTCGTGATTGATACGCTAACATACCAAAAAACAACATTTGGATTGGACAAAAATATCCGTACAAATCTGCAATGGATATCTAAATCTAGATCCAATCAAAGAAAAAATCGAACAGGTAAAACATGTGCTGGTATTTATATTATAATGCAAAGTGAAGAAGTATTTTCGCGTTTAGCAGAAGATATTTTACCAGAAATTGAACATTTTTCTGTTGGTTATGATATTCTAAGAATGATGAAATTTGGTTTGGATCCGATAACCATTTTTTCGCCCATAATGCCTATTCACAAAATAGAAACATATGTTGGTCATTTTAAAAATTTAGGATTTATTGATACACCAACTAATCGTATTAATGATATTAGTAATTTTTGCCCTGAATTTCCACTCAGTATCAGAAAATCAGCAATGCTTTACCATTTATCCCAGTCCCATGATCCGTGTATATTTTTGCATTTGGCTGTTATTTGTACATTAGATTGCTATGGTAATGGTCTTTTTATTTGGCCCAAAAAAAATACAAATGAGGATAGTTTTTCATATATCATAAGAAGTGATGATGTTATGCAAAAATTTGAAGATAATTTCGCGGGATACTCGGATGTGGATACTATTTTTAATATATGGATTATGATTTGCGAACAAATTAATCCTTTTTATATTACGGACCTTAAAAATTTTTGTCGGAAAAATCAACTTAATTTCGGCCGTTTAAAAGATGCCGTTTATTTATTAAAACAATGCATTCATGTTTGTAATAAAATAGGTTTTCATATTTATCCTACAAAAATCAATCCTGCTACCGGTCATACCACGCACGATTTTGGAAAAATTATTCCACCCAATAAAAAAATTCTTGGTATGACATTTTATAATTTGCTCACATTAACACATCAGGATTATGCCGTTACAATTAGCTATAATCTACGTAAAGAACCAATTGCTAATTATGATGGTGTTATACATAAAATAGATAATAAGTCAATTCATTTAATGAATACTGGAGATAACATCGGAAAAATATATTATGCCCTTATTAGGAGTCAGCGAACAACGGAAAAAGGAATTATAAAAATAATAAATGTACTTCATGGCATTTCCTCCAATGATGAAATAGAAGACGATGATGATAATCGAAGTATATTTTTTTCATCCGATGCTGAATCGGATACAGAATCCATAACATAAAATAAAAATCCAAAAATATAATTAGATAAAATTTTATCTAATTATATTTTTTTTTATGAAACTCCAAGGTTTAAACAGGATACGTTGCATCGATATTATTATATGATTTGTCGCAAGATTTTCTTATCAATAATCTTACGATATCATAGATAAACACTATGATAAAAAAAGTAGCCAACAATACACCAATTATTGTTATCGTGCTTATGCTGCCGGTTGCTAAACATCCACCACACAAATGTTCTATTGTTTTGTATGAACAAAGAGCATCAGATGTTCCATTTATTTTATCATTTTTACAAAACCAATAATCGCATTCACCAGTTACAAAATTATAATTTCGATCGAATACATATCCGGATGCAATACCAATACCAGTTATTGTGCAATAAAGTGTTGCAAATATACACAATATTAAAATTACTTGTTTGAATTTTAATTGGGGCGCTTCCATAACGATGTATTTTATCTAATTGTATTATTATGCAACACACAAAATAATCAAAATTCAATTTTTATAAATTATTCTCAATATCTTTATTTTGTTTCTTTTTTTCGTCATAATCTGATTTGATATCCATACAATTTTGGCAACACCAATACATTACAAAACAAAAAAAATATAATAAAATGATTAACGCTACAATTACAATTATAATTACAAGACTAATAAGCATTCCCATAAACCCAACGAGTGCACAACCACCATATAATTTAGAATTGTCATCAAAAGAGCATGCCGCCTCATTTTTTATATTATCCCTGGAACAAAACCAACCACTACCACATTCTCCTGTATTAAAATTGTAATCCGCATCAAATATATAACATGACAAAATACCCATACCGATTAGTAACCAATACATGATAACCAAAAAAATAATTATCAATATGATTGATAATATAATCAAACATGTCATCAATGGTTTACTATTAATGTTAATTTTTGATAATTTTAATTTATCCAGCATTATGTTAAATTGTTTTTGTTAATACCGGCAAATAATGTAATAATAATGAAATGATATAATTATTTACAATCAATTTTTTTGTACCATCAGCTTTAAAAAAATTGAAAAATCAATCATTTCGGATCCGCTATCAAGTATTTAATTATTATTATTGTGAAAATAATTCTTCGCAAAAAATGAAAAATCAACGTCTAATTGATAAATTAGAAAGAAAACGTATATTCCGTGACCACGCTATAATATCAGTCAATCCTCCAGAAGATTTAATTGGCGAACAAAATGAAAATAAATACAAATGCAAACGAATTATTAAAACAATCAAAAATGTGTGCACTAAACGAAATATACATTGTGGCATCTGTGCTATTTTTTGTACTTTTGCTTGTTTTGCCATTTTAGCAGGTACTGGATGCGCATTATTTTGGGGTTACTGCATGGTTTATGATGGTAATTATGATAGCTGTTGGTGCGATAAATATACACATCAATCAAATGATATGCAAACATGCTATATTGATATTAATCAAACAACTAATATTATGATGTGTTTAACCAGTGATGGATATTGGACCTGTACTGAGAGAACTAATACTTGTCCAATTCCACAAAAAATCCGATAATTACAGGTGGTTGGACAAATTGTACATTTATTAAATCCGATACTATTAGAAAAGATGTACCCACTTGTGATAATTCCGCTTTTGGTACAGAAATATGCTTTCCAGCTAGTAATACTTGTTGTTGGTATGCCAATGATAAACAACCGTGGTGGTGGTAAATTTAGAGAGACAAGGTAAAATATAAGATTATTTAATTTTATTTTATTGAATAAAATTGAAAAATTGAAAAATTTAATGATTCAATGATGATAATATATTTAATGTGTTATATAATAAGAAATGTCTACCGAGTGCTTTGGTATTTTTTTGTTTAAGGACAATAATGAAAAATTTATCACTAATTTATCCGTGTTTAATTATTTTATAAGATCCAATATTAAAAAATTTATGTATGCGTCAGCAAAAGAAATTATTGATAGAACCAAAACAGATAGTATTATTGATTTGGAAATTGAATATGATAAACCATTTTTTTTGGTTGGTATAAAAAATAAACAAAATTGTTGTCTAATATTTACTACTGAAGATCAACCACATAACCATTTGATATCATTATCGCAATATATTTTGCTGCACGGACTTTCTGATAATATAAATGAAAATTTTGATCATATCAAAACAGAATTAAAATGCAAAAAAATTTTAAAAGGTTTGGAAGATGCCAAATTTGAACTTATTAATGATATTGAATTAATAATGGAAAGAGGCGAAAAATTAGATGATTTAATTATCAAAACAGAATATTTGGATAAGGAAGGCAAACGATTTTATGACAAAACCAAAAAAATGAACAAATGTTGCTATCTATTTTAAATAATTTATTATCATTTGTTAATGATAATAAATTATTAGTGGTAATTAATTTAATCACAAGACAAATAAGGAAAAATATTAAACAAATTATTATTAATTGCAAATTCCATTAAACACGGATTACTTGTATCCGCACCATTTTCATACAATAATTTTATTAATTCAATATTGGCATTTTTTACAGCTTCAATCACAGCCCGGCCACCTTGTGCATCAACGTCGCATCCCGATTCTAATAAATATTTAACCATATCATAATTATTTGTTTTACAAGCAATGATCAATGCATAATCATGGATAAAATTAATATTTACTCCAAATGCTATTAATAATTTAGTAGTAGGCAAATGCCCATTTTTTACGGATGAAATAAATGCATCATTAAAACATAATTGTGTATCTTTATTATGGGGCAAATACATAATAAATATTTTAATTATTTCAATGTGCCCTTTGTTTGCAGCAATATTGAGTAATTTAATATGTTTATTGATATCAATTCCCGCATCCAAATATAAAAAAACCAAAAATTTATGTCCACATATTACCGCTAATTCGAAAACTTTATCATTGTCCGCATAAGGATCGGCTCCCAAAGCAAGCAAACGGAAAATAACTTCGTTGTTTTTTTCGATTGTGTAATACTGTAAAAGTTTATTTTTAAATTCTTGACTGTCATTATATTTTAACAAGTCTTCTGTTTGTTTAATAGTACTAGGAATTTGGTTACCATATCTATAATTGGTGTAATAATTAATACATTCTTTTATTGTGCGATCGTTATTTTCATCAGCAACGAAAATAAATTGAAAAATATAATCATCCATTGATAATATTGTTGTTATTATAATTATTACTAATAGTAACAGCCTAAAAATGTTTGAATTATCAATTTTTTTTAATTAAAATAAAAATTTGAAAAATAATTAGATTATCCTGTCTATTGTATTACAATAAACAATATTGTTTGTACTCAAAAATGAAACCAGTACAAATATTGTTGTGTATACTACTAATAATATTTATACCAATATCACTTGCTAATTTTATTGCCAAATTTGTTTTTTCTGATTGTGATCCACATCTTTATTTTAACAAACCAAATATTTCTTTTTATCAAGATACCTTTACTTTGTCATATGCTTTTTCATGTATAAATATGATTGGATTTCTATTTTTGACAATATATAAATTATTCCGCAATAATAATAGTCTCATGGTGATAATGATATCACTCGCCGTTTTATTATGCGCTAATTTATCTTGGTTGGTTTTTGAAGGGATTATTATTGCCCATGTTCCGCTTGATATATGTTTTTTACGGACAATAAATATTATTGAATCATCATTGGGATTAATTTATGCAAATATAATAGCAATAATATTCTTTAATTCAGCAGAAAAAAATATATCAATTGGAAACAACAAATTATGATTAAACATATTGAAAAATTTGAAAAATAATTAGATTATCCTGTCTATTGTATTACAATAAACAATATTGTTTGTACTCAAAAATGAAACCAGTACAAATATTGTTGTGTATACTACTAATAATATTTATACCAATATCACTCTTTAATTTTATTGCCAAATTTGTTTTTTCTGATTGTGATGCGCATCTTTATTTTAATCAGTACGATGAATTTACTAATAATAAAAATATTTCTTTCTATCATGGTACATTTATTGCATCATATGTTTTTTCATGCGCCAATATGATTGCATTTCTATTTTTATCAATATACAAATTATTCAAAAAGAGCAGCGGATTTAAGATAATAATAATATTAATTGCTGTTGTATTGTGTGTTAATTTGACTTGGTTGGTTTTCGAGGCAATTATTCTTGGTCGTGTTTCAGCGGAGTTATGTTTTTTGCGTGTAACAAATATTATTGAATCATCATTGGGATTAATTTATGCAATAATAATAACAATCATATTCTCTTGTTCAACAGAAAAAATTCATCGATGGGAAAAAGTAGGTCACAGCTATGTTTGATTAATGAAAAATTTGAAAAATAATTAGATTAGTCTGTCGTTTGGATGGTAATAAAAACATTATTATCATCCAAAATGAAACTAGAGCAAATATTATTATGTGTACTACTAATAATATTTATACCAATATCACTTTCTAATTTTATTATTAAATTCATTTTTTCTGATTGTGATCCGCATCTTTATTTTAATCAATATCATGAATATATTAATAGAGCAAATATTTCCTTTTATCAAGACACTTTTATTATGTCATATGTTTTTTCATGCATTAATATGTTTGCGTTTTCATTTTTAACAATGTATAAACTATTCACAAAGAAATATTTGGCCAATACTTTTATTAGGTTAACAATATTGATGTTATTTGTTGTTATAATATGTTCTAATTTTTCTTGGTTGTTTTTCGAGGCTCTTGTTATTGATACTGTCCCGGCTGATAAATGTTTTTTACGAACAGCAAATATTATCGAGTCATCGTTAGGTTTGATTTATACAACTATAATGGCGATAATATTTTGTTATTCAATGGGAAAAAATCACCCACAGGAAAGAGTGGGTTATAACTATGTTTGATTGGTGTATATGTTTTTAATAAAAAATTTGAAAAATAATTAGATTGGATCTATTGTTTGTATCGTAATAAAAATATTATTTCTATCCAAAAAAATGAAACTACTCAATATTTTATTTTGTGTACTATTGATCATATTTCTATCAATATCACTATCTAATTTTATTATCAAATTCATTTTTTCTGATTGTGATCCTCATCTTTATTTTAATAGAGATCATGAATTTGTTAATCAGTCAAATATTTCTTTCTATCAAAATACTTTTATCACGTCATATATTTTTTCATGCACAAACATGATTGTATTTTCATTTTTAACAATGTACAAATTATTCGGCAAGAGTAAATATATTAAAGTAATAATATTCTTAGCAGCTTCTCTATTATGTGTTAATTTAAGTTGGTTGGGTTTTGAAATTGTTATTATTTCTCGTGTTCCAATTGATATATGTTTTTTGCGGGTAACAAATACGATTGAATGCTTATTTGGATTAAGTTATGCAGGTATATTGACAACAATATACTGTTATTTACTAGGAAAACAACAAAGACATGGAAGATTAAATTATCGTTATGTTTAATTAATAAATATTAATATTGCATGTTTTTCTCAATAAAAATTGAAAAAAAACATGCTTGGATTATTCATTGAAAAAATGTCTATTAGCTAAGTTGTTTTGTAAAAAAAACAAAAAAATGCGAAAAATAGATGTATTATTTTATGTAAGTATTGGAACCATGATGCTAATATCTCTTTCTAATTTTATTATTAAATTTATTATTGGTGATTGCAACTCAAAATATATGATTGATACCAATTATGATAAACAAACCAACGATACAAATATTTCTTTTTACAATACAATATTCATAGCGTCATTCGTTTTTTCATTGGTCAATATATTATTTTATATGTTTTGTATCGTCATAAAAATAAAATTAAGATCCTATGCACGCACAAATTTTTTATCGGGCATGATATTTATTTGTCTTGTATGGTTCATGAATATATCATGGATTTTCTTCGAATCTCTTATTGTTGCTAATATTCGAGCTGATAAATGTTACTTACATGTGGCAAATATCATTGAACCATCACTTGCATTTATTTATGGAAGTATATTTGCAATGGCATATACTTTTATAGTTAAAATAAGTGAAGAATATACTCTGGTGACAGGAATTATGTATGGTTAATAATATTACAATTAATTATTGTGATATTATTATTACTTTTCCTTTTTATATTTTTGATAATTTATTGATATGTCATAAAATTGTGCTAATGGTAAAATATATTTTTGTAAAAAACTAGAAGCGATATCTAATCTTAGTATTAATCCTTCTTCGATAGTATCTTCAATGACAAAATATTCGATATATAAATCATTGCTCTGCTGGCCAATTCGTGAAAGTCTTCCCTTGATCTGAGGTAATTTGTCAGGTTGTGGAGGTCGCATGATAATAGTATCATATATAACCAAATCATTCAAACCGTATGTGCCGTCATGATAGGTAACAATACAATGTTCTCCTTTTTCCGGATATATTGGTATATTTAGTTTGTTGGACCATAATTTTGCTTCTTCTTTTGCGGCTGCATAAATAAGGCAGCGTCCTTTTTTCTTTTCGATTTTACCAACCAATTTATCCAATTGTTTAGCAACCAAATTTTTAATATGATTGTCCGATATCAATAGTGATGCAAGTTTGCTGAATTTGGCTTCGGTACTTAAATCAGTTTTATTAATAGCATCATATTTTTCTCTAGATACTTGATCTAGTTTAAAATAGTTGAAATTGGATGTCCATTTTCTTTCAATCTCGGATACCTGTGATACAATTGATTCCAACAAAATAGTATCCAAATATTCGCGTTTTTCTGGTAAACCTGTTCTTAACATTTTAAGCATGTAGTATAATTTATCAAATCGCGTTCTAAAAAATGTAGCCGACATCATAACCAAATATTTTGACATTAAACTTTGTACCCAAGCCTCCTGTGTCCAAAATGCATTTTTATTTTGTACCGTTAAACATTCATCAATAATTACTAATAACCATTTATGATTGATTGGATGGTCCCTCATGCGACCCATGGTAGTAACAAGAATAGTATTACGTTTGATTGGTCCAATATTGGCATTATTTTCTTGGAATTTAATATCAAACCCATCAGTATGTTTAGTTAGTTCATCATCCCATGTTTTTAAAAGTTTGTTTCCTGGAAGCATGACCAAAATTCCCGAATAGGTTTTATTATTTTCTTTAATTACTTCTGTTGCGATTTTGAGCGATGTCAACGTTTTTCCTGAGCCTACATCCGATGCGTCTCCAAATCCATGTCTTCCCGATTTGAAACCTCCCATGATTCGATTGACCGAATCCTGTTGATGATCCCATAATTTTGTTTTAATAATTGGTATTGATCCGGAAATAGTTTTATTATCAAACAAAATTGATTCTAATGTTTGTACCAAGTGGACGTATCCAGGTGTTTCCTTTCTAATATAAAAATTAAGGGCGCCATTTGGTTTTATCGTATCGGGATATAAATAGCTAAACAGGTTAAAAATTCCCCAAAATTTCCCTTCTAATAAATAATTAATAGAATTCTGCATTTTGTTGCCGGAACGAGTAACTGGGCCAACCATAATAATATTATTGAACTGATTAAATATTTTAGCATAGGTAAGTTTTATCAGATCCATATCCATTTTTTTTATATCTGATGATATTGGAGCCCAATTAACAATTTCTTTTAATCTTCTATCCCGAAAATATAATATTGTTGAAAAATCGACATCTGTACCGGAAAATAATTGGATTACCAATTTGTAAATATTTTTGTCGATGTTTTTTGTGATATCTGGTGTTATCGATTCAATAATACTGGATCCATCAAAAAATGGGATTTGTTTATTATTAACAGTTGGTATACCATTTTTTATTTCTGTAAGTATTTTATTTTTCTTCCATTTGTATCCGAATGGAGGATCAATATCGGTAAAACTAATAGATTTGTATGGATACGCATCCAATATTTTTTTATCATAATAGTAGCTCCATTCATTTTCTATTTTAACACGTGCTGGCGTTTCATTTGTTCCAGCAATGACGACTTCCTTTCCCCCATATTTATATTTTTTACCAAACATAATTAAAAAACTGGTTCTTTTTGTATTTTTATCAATTTTAATTGTTTTAAATTTGGGTACCAATTGTTTTGGTACGTACTGTTTATTTGCAACAAATGTTACTGGTTTACTTGTATCTTTGGTATTTTCTGCTTCCACTAAATAATATTTTTGAATAGATAATAAGATTGGATCCGATTTTGCTTTTTTAACTCCAGAACGAACATTGTAACTCGATGAAATATCCCAAATATATCCGGATATGTCTTTAGTACTCATCGAAATTGGAATACATGCCTGATAATATAAAATAATATTTGTTTTGACATGCATATCAAAACTGCTTAATATAATATCTTCATAAATAATCGGATCATGAAGTATATATTTTTTTTTATCTAATGTTTGTTTCCGATCAGCGGTTTTAAGTTCAGTTGGAAACATAAAAGGTTCAAATAAATTTTTTTCGGAATAATATTGTCTCAGCATTTTTCTATCTCCTGGCATCATAATAATATTATTTAAAGCAATAGATAATGCATCATGAAAATCAGAATCGTTAGTAAGTGGTGTTGTTTTAGCAATTGGTTGTCTTCTCCAATCATATAAATCACTCGGATGATCATTATATTGGGCTAATAATGCAACCAATTTAATTGCATCTAATATCGGTTTTTTGAATTTGTATTCTTGTATTTTTTGTGTTATCAGTACCAATAAAATTAAATCCAACAAACTGGGTTCATCTATTGGCACATAAGCACGGCAATCCTCTAATATGGTAATAAATAATCTCCAAACCAATTGTTTTGATGCCGAAACCCTTAAAAATCCATGTTCGGGTAAATTATAATTTGGACTAATATTAAGTGCTTCTATTGTTTCAATCAGTGCTTTTGAACCGTATCGCCCTCTTCGTATCGATTTTTGCAATCTAGAAACCAATAATCCGACTTCTCGGAGAGCTGGACGCGAATGTTCACCCTCAATTTTCCCTTTTGGTTCTAGTATGGAATCCAATTTGAATCCAACCAAAATATTATTGTATTTAACATACTCGTATCCTTTTCGAAGTTTGGTTGTTGTTTGTGAATCAAATTTATGCCCAATCCAATCTAAATAAAAAATAGTATCATAATCGATATTTTTTATTTCAGTAATTATTGAATCATTTTTTTGAATGATCATAGAATAAATAATTGCATATGTAACTGGTGGTTTACCGATACGGGTTTCTAATTTATCCATTTCTTTATGCAATTCTTTTCCATTCGCAAATTCTCTTCCGATCCAATCTACAGGAACAACTGAATTACCTGTATTTTGATTAAATCCTATTTCCACTAATTTAATTTTTCCTAATAGTGGATCATGTGTAACTGATTTAATCCATGGATCAAATATTGGATATTTTTTTTTTATATTTTTTAGTGAATTATCATACTCTGTTGTGGCAAATTGAAACCAGGTATGTAATACATATTGTAGTTGATCAACACTAGTTAAATTTAGTATAGTTATTGGTGTAATATAATCTTCTTTTTTGAGCATTGTTAGAATACGGATAACAAAACGATCCGTCAATAATGGATTAAGATTTTCTAAAAATTCAACAGCAATTCCATAATATTCACCGTGTCTTTCTAGTTTGGCAATATCACCTACTTTTGCTCCTAAATTTGAAACATTAGGTACCCGTTTATTATCGTGTTCGTATGCAAGGTAACTTTTTTTGACTGATTTTTCGACAATCTTTATCAGTTTAACGTAGTCAATATCCTCCATTCGGTTATTGATGAAATAAATGTTTGTTTATATATACTGGAATAAATGATTCAATTTTTAATTTGGGAAATAAAAAAATTAAATCATTTTTAAGGAGTCATTGGATATAATTCTCTCCAAGATATACCATTTGGATAAGTGTCACCAGGCGTCTCATATTGATATAATACCCGATGGTGTTTAATATTATCGTTGTCATCATTAGAATATCCTCCAATAAAAATATTATATTTATTGAAATCTTTAATGCTTATTTTATAGAGGTCGAAATTATCTTCTCTAACATCAAATTTAGTTGTGACTGCATTTGGAGCAGTTATCCACAATTGTTCTATATTTGATGGAAGATCTGATTTTAGAACTTCATTTTGGGTTACGATAGATAAAATTTTAATGGATTTTGGTAACAAATCGAAATCTGGTCTAAAATATACTTCCAAAAAAGATAAATTATCGGGCCATGTTTTCGGCAAAATATTTTCAAAATAATGTAAATATAATTTAGTTGTATCACTCGGCCAAATAATATTATTTATTTTTTTTTTCTTACAAATTTTTATTGTCGATTCTATTTTTTCCATTATAATCAAATTATGAATGAAGAATATATTTTGATAAGTATTCTAGAATATAATAATTCAATTTTTATTAGTAACCATATAATTAATATAATTATTCGAATTCGCTATAATTTTATTATTAATTTACTATCAAAAAAAATAAGAGAAATCTTATGTTAATATATAATATTAATGTCCGAGTTTGGGAATTATATGACTATCAATAATATAGTTGCGATTATATTGGGTATCGTTGGTTTGATTTGGTTGTTACACGGTTTATGGAGAAACTGGAAAATCAACCGGATTAGTACTTGGCCAAAAGCTAATGCCACAGTATTAAATGCCGTAGCCAAACCAGCAAATTCGAATGCGGGTACAATGTATATGGATCCAAGAAATATTGTTGCTGCTACAAATAGTTCTGCTAAATATGAACCCATCGTGTTTTATCGATACCGAGTTGGCAATAGAGATTATCAATCCGAGAATGTGATTTATTCTGGAGCCAATTCGTATAACGCATTAGAAACCAAAAACATTTTTGGACAAATTCAAACAGGCGGTACAATTCCAGTTTACTACAATCCAAATAATCCAAGCGAATCATATATTTACAATGGAACAAAGAGTTATACTGGTATTGTAATTGGTATTATTTTACTATTACTTGCTGCTTATTTAGGATACTATCATAATCTTTCTAAACACAGAAAAATGACAACCACCATGACAATTGAAACTAATAAAAAACCAAGTAATATGGTTAATTCAAAATTAACAGATATGACTGTTCCAAATCTAACCGATTATGATATATCAGTAACAAATCCTAAAAATGGAACCATAGCTATTACTCCTATCAAAAAACTGTATCGCGGAGGTTGCTATTAACATTCGTATCAATGATTTTACGATAAAATATTATTATTATTAAATTAATATTTTATCGTTTGTTGCACTTTAAAAAAATAACAAATCATGCTACAAAAATATTATTATCAATGGGAGAATTAGTTTCTTCCTCTAAATGATGTAACCACGTAGCAACTTCGCAATAAGCATGGATAACGATAGGGGAATTATATTTTTTTCCTAAATGATATAACCATATGGTGATTTCGAAATTTCCATTACCATATGCTAATTTAAATAAAAATTCATTATCAGCATGTATATCAATTAGAGAATTATTTTTTTTCCCTAAATAATATAACCATTTAGCAATTTCCAAATGTCCATATTTGCAAACCAATTTAAACGCACAATCATTATCGAAATGAATATCAATAGGAGAATTAATTTTTTTCGCTAAATAATACAACCATTTGGTGACCTCTAAATGTCCATTAAAACAAGCCAATCTAAATGCATGTTCATTATCAGCATGAATATCAATTGAGTATTTTTGTTGTATATATTTTGCCACTGATATATGGTTATATTTACACGCTTCTTTAAAATTTTCTTCTTTTGATTTTATTAAGCGGTATTTTTTTGATTTATCTAAATAAAATATTTTTAATGCTACATATATTTTGTCAGTTGAAACAATTTCATGATAATATTTATTCACCAGAGATAATTGCTTAAAATCTGTTATCGGATCCAAATAACTAATAATATGGTGTTCAATTTCGGTTACTGGAAATATATAATCCATTATGCTTATTAGTAATGACAATTATTAAAATTTATTTATTATGCCAATAACAAATCAATTTTAATTTATTGATCAATTTGGTACTCAATTTTATTTGTGGTGGAATTAATATTAATATTATATTTATTATCCAAAGTACAAAACCATTTGGCAACTTCCAAATAACCATTTTCACAAACCCATTTAAATACAAATTCATTCCCTGCATGAATATCAATAGGATAATTTAATTCGATCGCTAGATTATGCAACCATTTAGCAACTTCCAAATGTTGCCCAAGACAAGCAAATTTAAATGCGGATTGATCCTCAGCATTAATATCAATGGGAGAGTTATTATTTGTTCCCAAATCATGTAACCATTTGGCAACTTCAATATGTCCATGCCCACAAGCCAATCCAAATGCACCTTCATTATTAGCGTGAATATCAATAGGAGAATCAATTTGTTTTCCTAAATGATGCAACCATTTGGCCATTTCAAAATCGCCATTTCCACAAACCCATCTGAATGCATATTCGTTATTGGCATGAATATCAATGGGAGAATTAATTTCTTTTCCCAAATGATGTAACCATTCGGCAACTACCAAATGTCCATTTTTACAAACCCATCTAAATACATATTCATCACCGGCATGAATATCAATGGGAGAATTAGATTCAATTGCCAATTGATACAACCATTTAGCGACTTCCAAATGACCACATTCACAAGTGCATCTAAATGCCCATTCACCATTAGCATGAATATCAATCAGAGAATTAATTTTTTTTCCTAAATCATATAACCATTTGGTAACTTCCAAGTGTCCATATAAACAAGCTATTGTAAATGCATTTTGTTTACCAACATGGATGTTGATGGAGTATTTTTGTTGTAAATATTTTGCTACTAATATATGGTTACATCGACACGCATCTTGAAAATTTTCTTCTTTTGATTCGCTCAAACGATAATTTATTGGTGGATTCAAATAAAATGTTTTCAATGCCACATATATTTTATCAGCTAAAACAATTTTATGATAATATTTGTTTACCAAAGATAATTGTTTAAAATCTGTTATTTGATCCAAATAACTAATAATATGATGTTCAATTTCAGCTACTGGAAATATGTAATCCATTATGCTTATTAGTATCAACAATTATTAAAATTAATTTGTTATGCTAATAACAAATCAATTTTTAGAGAACCAAATAACTAATAATATGGTATTCCATTTTGTTTAAATATCACTAATACAAAGTATATCATTTATTTGGTCCTTAACCGCTTTGATACCACATTCATAAATAATTTTCTTTTGTTCTGGAGTTAAATTAAATTGCATTGAACCAATATTTTCATTAATATGTATGACAATACTCCTTTTTAGATATTTTTCAGTAATTTGGGATGTATATGCCGCACGACTCATTGTCAAACCTAATGATATTATATATTCATAAACATTATTAATTGGTATTCTGTGTTTAAGGGTTCCGTCTTTATTTTCATTATGTGCGGCAAAAGTGATTCCGATGGTTTCCTCCAATTCCTTATCCGAAAATATAGTTATAGGATAATTCATAAATTCCCCACCATCACCATATAAATCACCTTCGAACAAAATTGGTGTCATAATTAAAGGATAACCAATACTCATTCTAACTGCTTTAGAAATAGGCATATCTGGAGTATTTTCCCTATTCAAAAATTTAGGACATTGGAAATTTAAATTGGTGGAAATTATTGTTAAATTTTTTTCAATTTGACAAAATGTACACAATTTAATATTTGTTTTTTTAGCAATAAAATTTTCAATTTCTTCCTCTAATCTATTTGCTTCGTACATGCCGTATTTTTCGTATAACCGGTAGTAAGCAAAGTATGTATCTTTTATTAAACTATCGAAATCCATATCGAATAAAATGGTAGAAAGTTCATCGGCAGTGTATCCAACAGCATATAAGGCCGAGACCATACTACCAACACTCACACCTATAATATTTTGGATATCAAAATATTCTTTATAATTATCTAATTCTTTTAAAGCAGCTACTTCGGCATACCCGAAAAATCCACCACCACACAAACAAATATTTTTTATCTTTTTAATGTTCAACATTGTTACTTACTTGGGGGTAAGATTTTATTTTAGTGATAGTACTATTAATTCCTTATTCAATTTTTAAATGAAAATATTATTTTGAATTAAAAATTTATTCATCTTTTTAGAAAATTATTATAAATACTTGTTTGACTTAAACCTCAACCAAACGAATATTTTGTCTTAATTTCTGTTTCCATGTGCTATTATTTATTTCTTTTTCTTCTTCTTCATTATCAGAGTTTAAATCGTCCTTTGTAATGTCAAAATTCAATAAATCATTATCATCAGCACCATAAATATCAAGATCTGAATCCTTATCAGAATCATCCATATCCTCTGCTATTAACGAATGATAACTATTTTTTTTAATTGTATTGACAATGAATTTATCAAGATTTATAATTTGGTCAGGTTTAAAATTAAGAACAAAATCAATATTATCCGAAAGATACGATATTTGTGCAAGTCCATCCAATTTAAATACCATCTGTGTGCATATATCAATAATATTACCAAATAAATACTCATATTTTTTATGGATGTTGTTAGACAAATAATATTTTAAGGATTTAGAGTACGTAATAATTTTATCGCACCTTTCTTTACCAATACTATTTTTATTTTGGATACAATAATCGGCAACCATTAATTTTGTTAACCAAATCTGTACCAAAAATATTTTAAAATCATCGAAATTTATCACTGTTTTGATTTCATTAAGCATACTCATTATTTTTGTTGATTCATCATTTGTAAAATAGGTATCGTACAGTAATTCTAAATTATTTTTCCATAATGTTTCGTCAATGGTATTAGTACTATTTTCGAGTATATGTGAGAATTCATTATCGTAAGGTGATGTTATTTTTTTGAAAGGTTCAATACGAGGCAAGGCAATCATTGTTCTAGCGATTGTACTATATAAATTACAAATATGTGTAGATAATTTAACAATTTCTTCTTTGGGCAAAAATGAATCACATAATTTATCAAATATTGTATGAACCATAGTTGGAAGAAATATGTTTCGAGTAATATTATCGGTGTATAATTCTACTGTTAATGTTTGGTTCAAAATTTTGGTTGTTTCTTGAATTGTATCTATTTCGTTATTCATTTTAATAATTTAATTTGTTCAGCAAATATCAATTTATTACTTTTTTATTATTCAATTTTTTTTTTTTGATAAAAAATTGAAAAAGACAGGGTCATTATAAATATAAATTTGTAATGAAATAGTACACACACAAATATGTTGAGTAAAAATAAATACCAAGAAAAAGCGGATAATGCTACGGCACTAGCGCATAAAAATATTAACAGATCAGATAATATGTTTTATAAAATGATATTTGGTTCAACCCACCGAGAAGATAGATTAAATGATTCAATTGATTTATTAGAAACAGCCGCATCTAATTATAAAACCGCGAAAGATTTTGACAAATATATTGATACACTAATTACAAAATCAAAAATTGAGAAAGAATTATTAGATCATAAATATATATATACACTTATTAGTATTTCGGAACATTACAGCAAAGATGAATACTTGGATGAATCAAAATCATTTTATTACTATGATTTAGCATTAGAATATTGTTTGGAAAATAAAACAGATAGTCTTTATATGGTGTATGATAAAATTATTAATTTGTATGAAAAATTAGGAAAAAATAATAAAGTTATTGAGGAATGCGAATTTATTTTAGAAAAATATAAACATTTATTGTCCAATATGGATGCCAAAAAAATATTCGAAAAATTGGGAGAACATTACTTTACTTTGAAAAAATATGATGGAGCACAAATGTGTTTTGACGAGTGTATTAAAAAAATTTCCAACAAAACATACAGTAATTTTTTAATGGAAAAGTTTTTTTATAAAGCAATATTAGCATCATTAGCAAATAATGATTATATTGGCTCCAATAAAAAATTTGACAAATATTGTGAATTATCTATCACTTTTATTAACTCAACAATTGGAAAATTTATAAAACAAATCTTGTTATCGATTCAAACAAATGATTTAACATATTTTCACTCAGCAATTGACAAATGTTATATTACTTTTACAGTATCCGAAACAAGCACATTGGAAGAAATCGAAAAAATATATTTTTATCATGCACTAGATAATAATACACTTGATGAAGAAATAGATATTACTTAATATTTTTTATTTAATAAATCTAAACAAAAAATATTAATCATTACCTTATATTTCGAGAGCAGGTTAAGTTGGGAAATTCGCGCCACAAATATTCAAATTTTATTCAATTAATATCATTGTTGAATGCAATATAGATAACAAGAGTTCCAGCGGTAATAATACTAACAATTGTACACATTTTCCAAAAAAATTTATTAATTTTTGATAATGATTTAAGGTTATTTTCTGTCTTTGTTAATCTTTCCTGAATTGCATTAATAACTAATTTATTTTCTTCGTTAATACTTTCATTAGGATTTACCGTATACCATACAGTCTCTTTTTGGACAGGATCATATTTATTTCGTATTATTTTTTTTTTGTTGCCGTTTTCTATATTTTTTATATACTTTTGTAATTTGTATTCATCTTTCGCTTCTCTCATTCGAATAGCATTTTTCAGATTATATTCAGCATCTAACATTATTTTATCTTGAATGACAGCTGCATTAATATCTGCCGTGTATTCAATATTAAATTTATCGATATTAATCTCATCTGTTAGTACATAATGAGTAATAAATTTAGTAATACCATCTGTTGCAATATATTCAATAATATTACCAGTTTTAAAAAGAAAGGATCCTTTCAATAAATAATTTTTATCAAATAACCAAAAAATAAGTGTTGTTAATTGATTAAAAATATCGTTTTCTGTTATATTTGTTGTTTCATTAATTATAATAGAATTATTTGTTTTATTGAAATCCCAAAAAAAACAATCCGCAATTTTTTTCCCATTGCATATGGATGTTGATTGATATTTATTTTTTAAAGTTTTAACAAAATTATCAAATTCAATTGTATTTTGTTTTGTCATGGTTGGAACAATAATAAATTCTTTATTTTTTTGATATAAAATTTGTTTTGGTTGTGTAGTTATTCCCAATATGGACATATTTCTATAAATTCCGAGAACTCTGTAATATTAACAAATATATTTAGCTATATAATACATGATTTTATCAATTTTTCAAATAAAAAATTAATAAAATTATTTTAATGCGTGTTGGATATTAAAACTCGATTTTTAGGAACCTCATTATTTTAATAAGAGCATCTACATCAGCCATTGCGCGATGTGCATCAAAAGATTTTTTAAATAGATTTTTATAGATGTTCCCGAGACTTTTGCTTTCGAGTTTGTGTGGCATATGAATTGGTATAATACTAAGTGTGTCTAAAAATGATATTTTTAATGGATCAGTTAATTTGTCACAAAGCATTAAGCGATTATCGAAGCAGTTTCCGTTATGAGCCATCATTTTGCAATTGATAAAATTTTTCATTTTTTTATCGAGCACCAATTTTATAGATTCAATTGATGGCTTATCTATTAGCATTGAAGGTTTGATTCCAGTCAGTTTTTGTATCCATGGTGGAATCGAATTTTTTGGTTTGACCAATGTATTAAGTAATACCATACCAGTGTCATAATCTTTGATTGCTATTTCGATTATTTCAGGATATTTTTTACCATAGAATTTATTTTTTACTTTGTATATTTGTGTTCGTGAAATAATTGGTTTATAATCAAAAGGTCCAATCGTTTCTATTGCACCATTTGATTCTAAATCATAAACCAAATTCAAATTATTAAAATTAAGATTTCCAATATCGGCTAAAATAATAAGAAGATTAAACATGTTTGTTGGTGAAATTTTTATTATTAATTGGTGTTCCAAACCTGTCAATAAATTAACTATTTTGAATTTATTCAAAAATAATTTTTCTTGCTGATTTTTTTTGTAATAATAGCAAAAATTGTATAATATTAATTGTATGTAATATCGTATACTTATTTCTTTTACACATTTAATATCGACGATATTTTCGGTAAAGGTACCAGTATATTTGTATTTCTCAATAAAATCGATTTCACCACATAACATTAAATTAGGATAGTACACGTTAACCTTGATATCTAATTGACATGCTAAATAGTTATGCGTAACATATTTATTTATTTCTTCAAATAAATCACATCCATTTTGGAGTAAAAATTGTTTGTCATTGCCATGATTAGATATATAATAATAATGATTATTATCGTACGCATATTGAACAACAATTAAATAAAAAAAATCAACCAATATTTTTTTATAATCATGATTGTATTGTACCGGATCCAAATATCGCTTGTATGTTTTTTTAATATCATCAATGTTTATTTCGATTATTTTAACAAATTCATTAGTACATATCACATAATCATTTAATTCCCCATAGCGATTAAAATATTTTTCCACTAATTTTACGACACGCTCTGGTAAACTATTTCGCATGGTATCATATTTTTCCCAGGTTAATTTATTAGTTGTGATGTATGTTTTTAAAAATTTATAATCGGAATCATTATCAATAATAATAAATTTTGATTCTATGATCATTTGAACAAGGGAAAAATTTCGTGGAGGAATATTTCTAACCAAATGATGTTGCAAATAAAATAATTCTTCACAAAAAATACCAAATAAAGTTTCATCTTTTCCTCTATCAATACTAGTAAAATCCCGATAAATCCGTCTGGTAAATAATGCATCATCTTCCGCAATTTTGAGCATATCGTGAACCAAATCGAGTTTATCATCTGGCATTTCACTGATTAATTCCGTTATACCATTGATACATGGACCATTATCCTGATTGCGAAATGATAACTGTGGGATTCGTGCGGGTAGTTCCGAAAAATAATATTGCGGTGCCACTTTTGTTATCCAATGGTTCATATAACCACCATGCATATTAGTATATGTACAAATAAACATCATTGATACGGCTCTGGATGTTGCTACGTACAATAAATATTGGTTTATTTTATGTTCATCTTCTGTTGGCTTAATATTAAATAAAAAATAGTAAAAATCCATTACGAATACCACGTCGAATTCCAATCCTTTGGTACCATGATAAGTTATTAAATTGATATGACCTGGTACTTTGCCAATATTTTTCTTTCTTTCGTCATTCATACCAGATTCATCATATAATTGATTAAATGGGATATTATTTATTTTAAAAAAATTAAATAAAACAGATAATCCAATACCATCATACGCACCAATACCTCTAGTAGGACAAATAATTGCGACATTTGATATGTCTTTTTTTTTGCCGTACAATTTGATAAATTGTAAAATTAATTTGTGTATATCAGAAGCGGATTTTGTCATAAGAGTAACTTTTGGACCCGTTCTATTTGTAGCCGAAATCGATTTGGAAGTTTGTATTGGTTTAATACTTTCGGAAAAATTTATTATTTCTTGTGTCGAACGAAAATTTAGTGTTAACTCAAAAAACTTCGCTGGAAAATTTGTTAAATATTTACTAGATGATCTTCTAAATTGGAAAATATTCTGACAGGGATCACCAATAAGTGAGATTTTAGTACCAAATATTTTTTTGAGTAGTATTGCCGCATCATATTGTACTTCATTTAAATCTTGTGCCTCATCAATAAATAAATATTTAATATTTTTGATATGCTTGATAGTTTCGATATCGGTACTGGGTATGTCTCTTAAATAATTACGAAAAGCAATTGATAAAATTTCAACATTATCCGATTTATGAGATTTAATTTTACACAAAATAGATTTAGCCAAAGAATCAATTGTGGAAAAATTTTTAAGTTGACAAAATTCTACAAAATCTGGAAAAAGTTCTTTAATTTTTTGGTGAAAATCCATAGCGGCATGTTTTGAAAATGTAATTGCAAATATTTCTTCCTTGTTCGCTAAACCATGTTCTACCATGAATTTAATACGACCGATGATAGATCGAGTTTTCCCAGAACCAGCACAAGCAATTAATTTGGAATCATTTGTATCAAGAGATGTAATATATTTAATTTGTTCTTGTGAAAATTTTTTTAAAAAATCTATTTTAGATACGCCAGTAACAGTATACCGATATAATTGCATACTAACAGTTGGATACTTTATGAATAATTTAACCATTTTTTTTGATTCGACATTAAAACAATCCAATACCGGATTTTTTAATTTCTCACAATTTATACCAAAAATTTTAAGATATTGACAAACGGTCTGATTGGATAAATATTTTTTGATATTGGTCCAAAAATGAATAATAAATGTTAATGGAACCTTTTGTTCAGTCGGTTTATTAAAGGTTTTTTTTCTTAAATTTTTTTTGCTGGGTATATTTTTTTTACTATTTTTTGATCCAGTGTTTAATTTAATTATTTTTTTACGTTTAGATGGTAAAATAACAATTTTTGTTTTATTGGATCTTGCTTTTTTTTTTAAATTTTTCCTAACAGGATCATTTACCAAATTTTTTTCATTCATCAAATAATAATTGGATATTATTATAAGAAGTATTATTTTTTTATGATTGTTTCATAAAATCAATTTTTATTGATGGCAGAAACAAATTAATTTCTTAGTATGTATATATATTTCAATTAAAATGAGTAACTACGAAAAATATTTGAAATATAAAAAGAAATATTTGGATACAAAAAATAAACAATATTCGAACCAACGCGGTGGCAATAATTTGGTAGAATTTACTCTTTTCGATGAAATTCATTTTCGGGGAAGACAAATGATGGAACATCTGTTATTTTTAAATTGGGGTTTGGACATAAACAAAGCAGAAAAACTGAAAAAAAAATCCATGGAACTGCACATGAAATGGAAAAGCTTTTTGGAAAAAACTTTTTATAGCAAAGGAATCCGAGTTACTTTAAAAACAGTTTTTTTAACGGTGGACGATATGGCAAAACTTGGTTCTGATGTTCCAATAGATGAAGTTAATAAACTTATTGATGAAACAAAAAAATTCAAAGAAAAACTGATCGATGATTATCTTTCTAAAGGTAATGAATGGATTGGATTGGTTTATCTTTCATTAGCCAAACACATGCTGGAAGAAACAATATATTTCAAAAGGAAAATTAATGGTCCACTATTTGCTCCAGAAGAAGAAATATCGTACATTAATGAACATCATAGTGGTGAAATGGCAGTAACTGCACAACTGATTGATCCAGATCCGTCTCAGCAAAAAATTATTGATTTGGTTAGATCATATGCCGCTACTTAAAACTTGATATTTCTTGATACATAACCAATTATATCAAAATGTTAAGTTTTCAAAGTTGGTACAGATTCTTTTATGAATCTTTAATTAGATTCGAATCTAAGAGAATATTTCCTACTAATCGGTAGATTAGTATTCTATATCACGCAACTTTATTTTAGACTC
>Ga0335394_10000660_pt1 | contig 37189 bp, 27 predicted proteins | sample MAT03_FD_205741 | JGI IMG/M metagenome (GOLD analysis project Ga0335394, IMG submission 205741) | Freshwater microbial communities from Lake Fryxell liftoff mats and glacier meltwater in Antarctica - MAT-03 (spades assembly) (version 2) ...
TTGCGGAGTTCGCGGCAGCCGGGGCACTCGGGCTGATCGGAGTTCGTCGCTTCGCCATCCATGATGGCGTTACACTACCCACTACAAACCGATAGCGCCAGCCCAAATGGGCGGTAAACAACTACGTCCCATGAAGCTCAGCTTTCATTGCTCGAACTCAGCCTGTCGCGAGACGCTTGTCGCCTCGTCGACGCGCTCAGGCAAAGCCGTGAAATGCCCGCACTGCGGGACACGCGTGGTGATTCCCCCACGGCCAGCGCCCTCTGCCCCGGTCCGCGAGTCCACGCCCGATGCGGCGCCTTCGGCTGAGCTCACCCCGGCCCGTGTTGATGCGGCGCATGTCGAAGAGAGCGATCCCACGCCCCGACTGGCGTTTGTCTACGGCGCCTTGTCCGTGGGGGGTGTGGCGGCTGTTGCCATTTTGTTTTTGCTGATGGCTCTCTTGTTCCAACGTGTCCTGCCGACGATGCCCGCCGTGCGGCCGGTCGCCGAAGCGCGCGTGCCCGATTCGTCGCCGCCGGTTCCGGACTCCCCGCGCGAAACATTGCCTGTTTCCGCCCCGGTCGTGCCCGAGGAACCCGAAGCACCCGACTCGCCCGATTTGCCGGCAGCGCCATCCGTTGCCGTGGAGCCGCCGACTCCGGTGCTGAATACCGAAGAGGTCGTGGCAAAAAACGAACACGCGGTCGCCTTTGTGAAAGGAAGAATCAGCTCAGGCACAGGGTTTCTGGTGGCGGACGGAATTCTGGCGACCAACGCCCATGTGGTCGAATCTGAACTGGTGGACGACTTGGAAGTTCACTTCCCTTCGGCATCGCGGGAGGAGCAAGGTCCGTACCAGGCGCAGCTCGTCTATGAAGACAGCCGGCGCGATCTGGCTTTCCTGTTGGTCCCCTCCAAGCTGGCTCCGCTCGCCCTGGCGCCGGCGAACGCGCGTTTCCGACGAGGTCAGGATCTGGTCGCCATCGGTTGTCCAGGGATCGATGGCGCCGGCGCGCTGCAGAACGCGGTCAGCCGCGGGATTCTGAGTACCGAACTGGTCTTGGGCGGCCAGAAATGGGTGCAGATCGATATGGCCATCAACTCGGGCAACTCGGGCGGGCCGGTGATCAGTTCCACGGGGCATGCGGTGGGGGTGGCCACGCTCAAAGCCCGCGGCAAGGACGGCCTCGCCTTTTGCATTCCCGCGGCCGATGTGCGCCTGGCGTTGGCTTCTCTCGGGAGCCAACCGGCGCTTCGTTCCGCCGAAGTGGCCTCGTTGCATCGCGCACGGGTCTGCTGCTTGTACGTCGCGCGGGTCAGTTCCGTCTATCTGCTTGGCATGGACCTGTACGCCGAATCGGCCCAGCGCGCCCTCGCCGACGGCCGTCCGGTCGGAGAACAGGTGAAACGGGTGGCCGACAAGATCGAGCCCGACTTGGAGACGATTCGGACCCGCTTCGTGGGGGACATCGTGCCGGTACTGCGGCTGGTCACGGCCGACACGAACATCCCCTGGGGAGTCCGCAACCAGATCCGCGAGCTTTGGACCAACTACAACACGGTGAAGCAGCATGTGGAGCGTCCCCGCGGCTCGGTCGAGGCCTACCGCCAGTCGGCCGAAGGGCTGCGCCGCCAGCACGAGCAACTGATGGCCGCGCTCCATCTGAGCCTGGGGGTCGAAGTCGGGCGGTAGCCAATAACGCATGAAACTTGAAGCCTTGAGTCCGATCCCGGAGCACCTGCTGTGTCCGTTTCTAATCTGCCGATAGCTGTCCCTCTGTCGTGGGCGCAAGACGATGTGGAGTCTCGCTGCGGTTTTCGCGGCGGCCAGTTCACGCAGGTCAACAACTTGCTGTCGTTCCTGATTGGCGCGGCGCTTACCGTCGCTTTCTATTCGGCCTTGATTCCGTTGCACGACAGCCAGTTCGCCCGCATCTTCCGCGAGCGCGGGCCCACGCAGCATTGCACCACGCTCCTTACGTTCTGGTCGCTGGCCATCCTGTGGCTCAAGTGGCGCAAGCTCGCCCTGCAGCGCCGCTCGCTGGCCTTTGTGGTCGTGCCCGAGAGCCCGGACTTCGTCCTGTCGTCGGGCACGGTCGAGCAGGTGTTTGAACGAGTCTATGCCACGGTCGACGATCCCCGGCGCTTCCTGCTCTTCAACCGCATCGTGATCGCGCTGGGCAATCTTCGAAATCTGGGGCGGGTCTCGGATGTTGACGAGATCTTCCGCTCGCAGGGGGATCAGGAGGCTTCGTCTTTGGAGACCAGTTACTCGGTCGTGCAGGGTTTTGTGTGGGCGATTCCCGTGCTGGGCTTCATCGGCACGGTGCTGGGCCTCTCGGATGCGATCGGCGGCTTTGGCAGCGTGCTGGAGTCGGCCGGCGAGATCTCCGAGATCACCCAGGCCTTGAAGGGGGTCACGGCCGGCCTGTACACGGCGTTCGATACCACGCTGGTCGCCCTGGTCGCGGCCCTGGTGATTCAACTGCTGCTCACGTTCCTCAAGAAGTCCGAAGAGGAGTTCCTTGATTCCTGCGCCGATTACTGTTCGCGTCACGTCGTCGGCCGTCTGCGCGTGATGCCCTTTGAACGGGCGCAGGTGTAGCCCGTGCGCAAACGCCAGACCGCTCCGTTCTCGCTCTTCTCGTTTCAGGACATCATTACCTCGGTCACGGGTATTGTGATTCTGATCGCCCTTTTGCTGGCGATCGAGGTGGTCTATCAGCGGGCCGCTTCCCCCACGGGCCGTCGCCAATTGCTGGTGCGCGAGAGCGAGTCCGCACTTCAGGATGCGCAGCAACAGATCGCGGCGATCGAGGCGCGGCTGGCCGGTGAATCGAGCCTGCTGGATGAGCTGGCCAGCGCCATCCCCGAGCGGATGGCCGAGGAAGACGCCGAGCTTCAGAAGCGGTCCGAGGAGCTTCGCCGCGAGATCCAGGCATTGGAGAAGGCCGACTCGCGGCAGCAGGGCGAGGTGCAGGCGGCCCAGACTCGCGACTTCGACCGCCGGGCCGAGCGCACCCGCGCGGCGGCGCTGCAAGCCGAAGTTGATCGTCTGAATCAGGAGCGGAAGTCGGTGCGCGAAGGGGGCCGCCTGTTTTTTCGAGAGACGCAAGGGTCCAAGCGCGCCTGGCTGACCGAGATCTCGCCCCAGGCGATCCACTGCGCGGCGATCGACGACCCGGCGAATCCCCTTCTGTTCAAGGATGCGACCGCCGCGCAGCGCGTCAAAGCGCTGCTGGCCTTTGCCCGGCGCCGCCAGGCGAACCGCGAGTACTTTGTGCTGTTTTTGAAGCCCGGCACCGAAGAGCAGTTTGAAGCCGTGTCCGAGGGACTGGAGAAGCAAGGGTTCGAGTTCGGCTTCGACCTGCTCGGCGAGAATCAAACCGTCGTCCCCCCCAAGGACTCGCCATGAAGCGCCGCCAAGGACCTTCCGCGGGCAGCCTTGATCTGTTGCTCGATACCATTTGCAACACGTTTGGCGGGGTGCTGTTTCTGGCCATCTTGTTCGCCGTATTGCTGCGCAATCCGCAGGCCGAACCGACGCCTGAAACGCCGACGCAAGAGGAATACGAAGAGGCCAGCCTGAAGATGCTGGCCCTTGAGAACCAACTGCAGGAAGCTCAGGCCCGCCTGGAAACCTTGCAGCGCGCCGCCGAGACGCAGACCGATCTGATGCAGCAGATTGCCACGCCGGAAGGCAAAGTCGCGATCACGCATTGGAAAGCCACGCAGGCCCAATACGATGCCCTGGCCGCCGCGCGATTGAAACTGCTCATGCGCCTGGATGGCCGCCAGGCAGCGCTTGACCAGTCAAACGCGGACAACCTGGATCTGGATGAGCAATTGAAACATTTGGCCGAGGCCCTGCGAATGGCCGAAATCGAGCTGAAGAAAGAGGTGGAGGCCCGAACTCAGAACGCGCGGCTCCCGAAGCAACGGACCAGCGCCAAGATCGAAATCGCCACGGTCATACGCTATGGGCGGTTCTATATCTGGCACAAGCAGGTCGGCCCCTTTGGCAAAGATCTGAACACCGACGAGTTCGTGATCGTTGCGGACGAAATGTACCAAGTCGAAGTGACCCCCAAGCCCTATGCGGGCACCCCGATCGATAGCACTCCCGAGTCGCGTGAAGCGCTCAAGAAGCGTCTGTCGGCTTTTCGACCGGACCGCGTCTTGATTGCGGTGGTTGCCTTCGACGACTCGTACGATCGCTTTCAGGATCTGAAGCGCGTCTTGATCGAGATGGGTTTTGACTATCGCATTCTCCCCAAGGGAGATGAGCCGATCTACGATCGCGGAGGCTCCGGGGGCAAAGTTCAGTAGGCCGGAGATCGCTCGTGTCCTGAGTCACAAATTCGCCCCTGTAGGGAACGCCCTCCGTGGCCTTCCGTGAGTAAGTGACAGTTTTCCAACTTCACGGAACGCCACGGAGGGCGTTCCCTACAGGGGCTTAGACTGCTGGCATATCGCGTAAGGTATTGCATGTGAAGTGGTTGCAGTGCAAGGGCCGTCACCCTCCGAATGCGGCCTTGCCGGATTTTCCGGTTTTCGCATCAAAGATCCTTGATTCTTGTGTCGACACATGTGAAAGTGTGGATGCGTTTTATGATACATGCACAGAATCTTGGGTGATCTCATGAGACCTTCACGACGCGACCTTCTGCATGTGGGCTTCTGTGGCGGGATTGGTCTGACCTTGGGGAACTTCCTCAAGATGAAGTCGGCCCAGGCGGAGATCAAGAAGTACGACAGTAAAGAAGGGACCGCCAAGAGCGTCATCTTCATCTACCTGCCCGGCGGCTCCGCCCATCAGGAGACGTTCGATCCCAAGCCGTTCGCGCCGATCGAATACCGCGGCCCGATGAGCTCGATCCAGACCAAAGTCTCGGGCGTGCAGATCAACGAGATGCTGGTCAAGACGGCTCAGGTCGCCGACAAGATCGCCATCTGCCGCTCGATGACGCACGGCGAAGCCGCCCACGAGCGCGGCACGCACAACATGTTCACGGGCTATCGTCCCAGCCCCGCGCTGCAGTATCCCAGCATGGGGAGCGTGATCTCGCACGAGTTCGGCCCGCGCAAGAGCCTGCCCCCTTATGTCTGCATTCCGGGGCAGCCGAACGAGTTCGCAGGCACGGGCTACCTTAGCTCGTCGTTCGCGCCGTTCAGCCTGGGGGCCGATCCCGCATCCAATGGCTTCACCGTCCGCGATTTGAAACTGCCGGGCGGAGTGGACGACGGGCGATTCACCCGGCGCCGGCGGATTCTGGACGCGGTGAACGATCACTTCAAGGCCAAGGAAAAATCCGACGCCCTGGATGCCGTCGACACCTTCTATCAGCGGTCGTACGACCTGGTCGCTTCGGTGCAGGCCCGCGAAGCCTTCAATATCGAAGCCGAACCGGCCGCTCTGCGCGATTCTTACGGGCGGAACACGGCCGGGGCCCGCATGCTGATGGCTCGCCGGCTGGTGGAGTCGGGTGTCCGCTTTGTGACGCTGACCTATGGCGGCTGGGACATGCACGACAACATCAACAACGGCATCCGCAACACGGTGCCGCAGTTGGATCAGGCCTTTGCGGCCCTGATCACCGATCTGGATCAGCGCGGCATGTTGAAGGAAACGCTGGTCTGCATCGCCTCGGAGTTCGGCCGCACGCCCAAGATCAACGGCACCGCGGGCCGCGATCACTGGCCCAAGGTGTTCAGCGTGGTGCTGGCGGGTGGCGGTATCAAGCCGGGCATTGTTTATGGCTCGTCGAATTCCACCGGCAGCGAGCCCGAAGAGGACGCGCTGACGGTTGAAGACTGGGCGACGACCATTTACTCGTGCCTGGGAATCGTGGCCGACAAGGAGCTGATGGCTCCTGGCGATCGCCCCATCGAGATCGTCGACGGCGGTAAGGTCCGTAGGGAACTGCTCGTCTAGTCAACATGCCGTGATGTTTCTCCCTCTCCTCAAAAGGGGAGAGGGAGAAGCTCATGCGGCAGCGTTTCTGCGAAGTTACTCATCTCCCCTGGACCTGCGCCATGTCTCGAAAGCTCGCACTCGGTTTTGCTGCGCTCGCGCTGCTGGTTTGCTGCGCGGAGGCCGCCTTGGCCGCTTCGCCCCGCTTGACCTCGATCGTCCCGCGCGGCTGTCAGCGCGGAACTGAAGCCGAGTTCAACTTCGGCGGCCGAAACCTGCAGGACCCGGCCGAGATCTTCTTCTATTCGCCTGGCATCGAGGCGACCAAGATCGAAGCGGTCGAAGGCGGCCGTTTTAAAGCCACCCTTAAAGTCGCGCCTGATTGCCGGCTGGGCGAGCATGTCGTGCAGGTGCGCACGAAGTCGGGCGTTTCGGACTACCGCACGATCTACATCGGCGCGCTCCCTCAGGTCCCTGAGAAAGAGCCCAACACGCTGTTTGAGCAGCCGCAGCCGATCACGCTGAATGTGACCGTCACGGGTATGATCCAGCCGGAAGACGTCGACTACTTCGTGCTCGAGGCCAAGCAGGGCCAGCGGATCAGTGTCGAGGTCGAAGGAATGCGGCTGGGGGACACGATGTTCGACCCGTACGTGTCGATCCTGGACGAACGCCGATTTGAACTGGCTGCGAGCGACGACTCTCCGCTGTTGCAGCAAGATCCCCTCACAGCGATCGTGGCCCCTGCCGATGGCAAGTACATCATCCAGATCCGCGAGTCTTCGTACGGCGGCAACGGTGCCTCGCACTATCGCATGCACGTGGGGACCTTCCCTCGCCCCACGTCGGTCTATCCCGCAGGGGGCAAGTTGGGAGAAGAGATGGAAGTCCGCTTTGTCGGCGACCCTACAGGCGAGTTCGCCCAGAAGGTGAAGCTGCCGGCCGAACGTTCGCCCGAGTTCACCGGCGTCTTCGCCACCAGCGGTGCCGAAGTGGCCCCTTCGCCCAATCCGTTCCGGCTCTTCGAGTATGGCAACGTGCTGGAGATCGAGCCCAACAACGAGGTGGCCAAGGCCACGCCGGCTACGCTCCCGCTGGCCTTTAACGGCGTGCTGCAGACGCCCGGCGATGTCGACTTCTTCCGCTTCACGGCCAAGAAGGGGGAAGTGTTCGAGGTGGAATGCTATGGACGCCGGATTCGCTCGCCGGTCGATCCGGTGATGTCGCTCTACAACGACAAAGGGAACCGCATCGCCAACAACGACGACGCTCGCGGCCCCGACAGCTACCTGCGGGCCACCTTTCCGGCCGATGGCGAGTACCTGCTCAGCATCGGCGATCACCTGAACCGTGGGGGCGCGGACTTTGTCTATCGCGTCGAGTTCTCGCCTGTGCAGCCCTCGCTGCAGATCACGATGCCGCAAGTGGAGCGTTACGGACAGTACCGTCGGCAGATCTACGTGGCCAAGGGAAATCGCTTTGGCGCAGTGATTAACGCCAGTCGGGCGAACTTTGGCGGCGCGCTGCTGCTGGAGCCGCAAGGCCTGCCCGCCGGCATGACGATGGTGGCCGATTCGGTCCTCGACGGACAGACTTCGATTCCCGTGGTCTTTGAGGCAACGGCCGACGCGCCCCTCGGCGGCAAGCTGGTCGACTTCCTCGCCCGGCATGCGGAAAAGGCAGAGATCAAGGGCGGCTTCTTCAATCGCGCGGAGTTCGCGATGGGGGCCCCCGGGCAGTCGCTCTACTCGTGGCGCGACGTGAACCGCCTGGCGGTCGCGGTGGTGGACGAGCTGCCCTTCAAGATCGACGTTATCGAGCCTAAGGCGCCGCTGGCCCGCGGCGGCAGTATGCAGCTCAAGGTCGTCGCCACGCGCAAGGCCGATTTCAAAGCGCCGATCAACTTGATCTTTCCCTTCTCGACGACCGGCGTCAGCGCTGCCGCCAGCGTCATGATCCCCGAAGGGCAGACCGAAGCGCTGTACACGATCAACGCCGCGGCCAACGCCCCGCTGGGCAAGTCGAAGTTCTTCGTTCTTGGTTCGGCCGAGATCGGCGGCGCGGCGTTCTCCTCGTCGCAGTTGGCCACGCTCGAGGTTTGCGAGCCCTTCGTTACGTTCGCCATGCAGCGAACCGCAGTCGAACAAGGCCAAGAAACCGACGTCGTCTGCAAGGTCGAAGTGAAGACGCCGTTTGAAGGCCAGGCCACCGTGCAGTTGCAGGCGCTGCCCAACAAGACGGTCTCGGCATCCGTGCAAATCACCAAGGACTCCACCGAGGTGATCTTCAAGGTGAAGACCGAAAAAGACAGCCCGGCCGGCAAGCACAAGATCTTTGGCGTGGTGACACTCATGGCGAACGGAGAGCCGGTCGTGCACAACGTCGGCGGTGCCGAGCTGCGCATCGACGTGCCGCTCCCACCCAAGGTCGCCCCCGTCGCAGCCGCGCCGGCAGCCAGCCCGGCTGCTCCGGCCGCAGCCCCCGCGGCACCGGCCGCGCCCAAGCGACTGAGCCGTTTAGAACAGCTTCGTGAAGAAGCGAAGAAGGCCGAGCAACCCAAAGCCAAGTAACGCCGACTACCGCGCGGCGGGATCTGGAATCATCAGGATTCAACTCGTGAGCCATCCCTTTATGCATACGTCATCTTGCAAACTCGCCCTGGCCGCTTGGTCCCTGGCCGTCTTCGGCTTTGGCTCTCCCGCACAGGCCCAAGCACCGGCTCCGGTTTCGATTACCGTCTCGCCGGCGCAGGTCCATCTGAGCACGCGCCGCGATCAGCAGTCGATCATCGTGCAGGCGACCTATGCCGATGGCATCACGCGCGATGTCACCGCCGAAGCCCAGTATGCCTTGGCCCAGCCGTCGTTGGTGAAGTTCGAGAAGCACAAGCTGTTTCCGGTGGCCGATGGCAAGACGGAGCTCAAGGTCGACTTCGCCGGCAAGTCGGTGTCGATCCCCGTTGAAGTCGCACAGGCGGCCGCCGAGCGTCTCATCTCCTTCAAGCTCGACGTGATGCCAGTCTTTATGAAGGCCGGCTGCAACACGGGCTCGTGCCACGGGGCCGCCCGCGGCAAAGATGGCTTCCGGCTGTCGCTGTTCGGTTTCGATCCCGATGGCGATCACTTTCGCCTCACCCGAGAGATCAGCGGCCGGCGGATCAACCTGGCGATTCCCGAAGAGAGCTTGTGCATCACCAAAAGCGCTGGCCTGGCCCAACACACCGGTGGCAAGCGATTTGAAGTCGGCAGCGAGCTGCACCAGACGCTGATCCGCTGGCTCGAAGCGGGCGCTCCCGCCGACCAGGGCGTCGTCCCCACCGTGACCGCCGTCGAGATCTATCCGCCGTCGGCGGTGCTCGATGGCGAAGGGGCCACGCAGCAGCTCTCGGTGCGGGCGAAATACTCCGACGGGACCGACCGCGATGTGACCTCGCTGGCCTACTTCATGACCAACAACGAGACCTCCGCGGCCGTCTCGCAGGAAGGTCTGGTAACTGGCGGCAAGCGGGGCGAGGCCTTCCTGATGGCCCGCTTCGAGACCCACACGGTCGGCACGCACTTTATCACGCTCCCCAAGGGGCTGGCGTATCAGGCGCCGCAGTTGCCCGAGAACAACTACGTCGACCGGCTGGTCCACGACAAGCTCAAGAAGCTGCGGATCGTCCCCTCCGAGCTGTGCACCGACGAAGAGTTCCTCCGGCGAGCCCACCTGGACATCGTGGGCGAGCTTCCCACGGTCGAAGAGCATGCCAGGTTCACCGCCAGCATGGATCCCAAGAAGCGCGAGGCCCTGGTCGACGAGTTGCTGGGCCGCAAAGAGTTCGTGGAGATGTGGGTCATGAAGTGGGCGGAGCTCCTGCAGATCCGCACCAACCAGCAGATCACCAAGAAGTCGATGCTGCGGTACTACGAATGGCTGCAGGAGCGGATCGCCAAGAACGTGCCGATGGACAAGCTCGTGCAGGAGCTGCTCTCGGCCAATGGTGGCACCTTCGCCAACGCGGCCACGAACTACTATCAGAACGAACGCGACACGCTGAAGACGTCGGAGAATGTCGCGCAGGTTTTCATGGGCATGCGGACCCAGTGTGCCCAGTGCCACAACCATCCGTTCGATCGCTGGACGATGGACGACTACTACAGCTTTGCGGCCTTCTTCGCCCAGATCGGACGCAAGCAGGGGGAAGACCCCCGCGAGATCATCGTTTTCAACACCGGCGGCGGCGATGTGAAGCATCCCTTGGGCGGGCGCAACATGACTCCCAAGTTCCTGGGAGGAGCCGTGCCCGATGTGGCCGGCAAGGATCGCCGCACGGTAATGGCTCAGTGGCTGGCTTCGTCCGAGAATCCCTACTTCGCCAAGAACCTGGCCAACATTGTGTGGGCCCACTTCTTCGGCCAGGGGATCATTGACCAGGTCGACGATGTGCGGATCAGCAACCCCCCCTCGAACGCCGAACTGCTCGACGAACTCGGCCGCAAGTTCACCGAATACAACTACGACTTCAAGCGGCTGGTCCGCGATATCTGCACGTCGCGGGCCTATCAGCTCTCGACCAAGACCAACGAGACCAACTCGCTCGACGACCGCAACTTCTCGCACGCGCAGCTTCGCCGTGTGCGGGCCGAGATCCTGCTCGATTGCATCACCGGCGCGACCTCCACGCAGAATAAGTTCGCCGGTCTGCCCGCCGGCTCTCGAGCGGTGCAGATCGCCGACGGCAACACCACCACCTACTTCCTGTCGACCTTTGGCCGTGCCAGCCGCGACTCGGTCTGCTCGTGCGAGGTGAAGATGGAGCCGAACCTGTCGCAGGCGCTGCATCTGCTCAACGGCGACTCGGTCAACGCCAAGATCCAGCAAGGGGGTGTCATCGACGCCCGTCTGAAAGCCGGCAAGAAGCCGGTCGAGATTATCGACGAGCTCTATGTGCGCTGCCTGACGCGCCGGCCGACGGAGAAAGAGATCGCGACGCTTCAGGAACTGCTGGCCACTGAGAAGGATCCCAAGGCGGCGCTCGAAGATGTCTTTTGGTCGCTGCTCAACTCGCGCGAGTTTGTCTTTAATCACTAGCCCGACGCGCAAGCGAGCGGAACGAGTTCTACCGCTGCGTTCTTCGCAATCTCAAAAAAGCCGACAGTTTTCCGAATGCCCCTCGCCTGCGCGTCGGGCTGATATGATCTGATTTGTTTCTGTTGTGAGTGACCTATGAATATCGTTCGCCAAGGCTTTCTTTTGGCCGCAGTGCTGGTCGTCGGTTGTGCAGGCAGCGCCCTGGCTGCTGAACCGGCCAAGGTGACCTACACCGAACACGTCCAGGCGATCTTTCGGCAGAAGTGCTTCTCGTGCCACAACGCCGACAAGAAGGAGGGGGGACTCGACCTCTCCAGCTTCACCGCGCTCATGGCAGGCGGTAGCTCCGGCGAGGCTATCGACCCCGGCAACATCAGCGGCAGTTATCTGTGGAGCCTGGTGACGCACGAGTCCGAACCCAAGATGCCGCCCAAGGCCGAGAAGCTCGCGGGCGAGCAACTCGCGGTGATCTCGAAGTGGATTGAAGGGGGCGCGCTCGACAATCCTAATAGCAAGGCGCTGGCCAGCAAGAAGCCCAAGGTCGATCTCAAAGTCGCCGGGGCTTCGACCGAGCGTCCCGCCGGCCCTCCGCCCATGCCGCTTCGGCTTAGCCTGGCCCCGGTCGTCAAAACGCGCCTGACCACGGCCATCTCATCGCTGGCCGTCAGCCCTTGGGCTCCGTTGGCGGCCGTGCCAGGCCAGAAACAGGTGCTGCTCTACGATACCAAGTCACTGGAACTGGTCGGCGTCTTGCCCTTCCCTGAAGGCACTCCGCAGGTCTTGCGGTTCAGTCGCAACGGACAACTCCTGATGGCCGGCGGCGGCAAGGCCGGAGTCTCGGGCAAGGTCATCGTCTGGAACGTCAAGTCCGGCGAGCGCGTGTTCGAGATCGGCGACGAGCTCGATATGATTCTGGCCGCCGACCTGTCGGCTGATCAGTCGCTGATCGCGCTGGGCGGGCCGGCCAAGGTCGTCCGCGTCTATACCACCTCCGAGGGCAAGCTGGTCTGGGAATCGAAGAAGCATACCGACTGGATCACCTCGCTGCAGTTCAGCCCCGACAGCGTGTTGCTGGCCACCGGCGACCGCAACGGCGGGATCTTCGTGTGGGAGTCCGAAACCGGCCGCGAGTTCCACTCGCTTCGCGCCCATACGGCCGCCATCACGGGCTGCTCCTGGCGGCTCGATTCCAACGTGCTCGCTTCGGCCAGCGAAGACGGCCAGATCCGTCTGTGGGAAATGGAGAACGGCGCCAGTGTGAAGAACTGGGCCGCGCACCCGGGCGGCGCCGCGTCGGTGGACTTCGCCCGCGACGGGCGCCTGGTCTCAGCCGGCCGCGACAAGATCGTAAAGCTCTGGGATCAGAACGGCGCGCAGCAGCGGGCGTTCGAGGCCCTGGGCGATATCTCGCTGGCCGCCGCGATCTGCAACGAAAGCAGTCGTGTGCTGGGAGGAGACTGGACCGGAGCGGTCCGCTTGTGGAACGCCGCCGATGGGGCCAAGGTGGGCGAGCTGACGCCGAACCCAGCCACGCTGGAAGAGCGGCTGGCCGCAGCCCAGGCTGCGCTCCCTGCCGTGCAGGCCGAGCATAAGACGGCGGCCGACGCTCACACCGCCGCGCAGGCCGCGGCCGATAAATCCCGCGCCGATGCCGCCGCGGCCAATCAGAAGCTGGCCGACCTGACCAAGAGCGTCGCCGACTCCACCGCCGGCGTCGCCAAGACCAAGGAAACTTTGGCCAGCACTCAAGCGGCCCACGATGCGGCAGCCAAAGCCGCCGCAGCGTTGGAACCGCTGGTAGCGCCGTTGACCGATGCCGTGACGAAGACCGCCGACCCGGCCGCCAAGGCCGACGACAAAGAGGTCGCCGCGGCCTTGGCCGCCTTGAAGGCCCTGACCGAGGCCCGCGTCCAAACCCTGGCCAGCCACAAGAAGACCATCGCTGAGAAGGCCACCGAGCTGGCCAAGGCCAAGGAGCAACTCGCCTCGCTGGAAGCCGGCGTCGCTTCGAACACGGCCGCGCTCGAAGCGCTCAAGCCGACCCTGCCGGCGCTGGCTGCTGCTGAGAAAGCTGCCGTAGAAAAAGCCGCCGCCACCAAAGCAGCCGCCGACGCCGCCGGGGCCAAACTGGCGCAATCGCAACAAAGCGTCGCGCGCTGGACCAGCGAGATCCAATTCGCAGGCAGGCTGAAGGCTCTCGACGAACTGAAAGCCACCGCGGCCCCCATGTTGACCGCCGCCGGAGAAGCTCAGGCCGTGCTCGAGCAGAAAAAGGCCGAGTTGGCCGCCGCTCAAAGCGCCGCTGCGACCAGCCAGCAGGCGATCGACGCTGCCAACGCGTTGGTTGCAGCCGCTCGGCAGACTGCCACGGCCGCGGTCGCTGCGCAGCAACAGGCTGCCGCCACCGTGACGGGGCTCGACTCGGCCCTGCCCGCTCTGGCCGACGCCCAAGCCAAGAGTGCTGCCGCTGCCGCGCAAACTCCGGCCGACGCAACGTTGGCCAGCGCTGCCGCTGCTCTCAAGGCGGCGCTCGAGAAGCATCAGGCAAGCGTCGCCGCTTCCAAAACGGCGCTCGCGGAGAAGACCGCCGCGGCAAACAAAGCTCAAGCGGCCGTCGTGGAGGGAGAGCAAAAGGCGACCGCGGCCGTCGCGGCCCGCGATGCCGCCAATGCTAAGGTGGCGGAGTTGACCAAAGGCATGAAGCCGGCCGAGGACCAACTGGCATCTGCCAAGCAGGCTGCCGATAAGGCCCTGGAGCCCGTCACCGCGCTGCAGCTCGAGATCCAGAAGCTCCGCGAAGCGAAGTAGAGTTTGCAGACTCGAAGGCACGAGCAGGCCGTACTCCTTGCGTTGGAATCGCCCGGCAAGGTCGATACCATAGTCAACGGCCGCTCTGTCCGCCCCTAGCCTTCCCGCGAGTGCTCCATGCCGCGTGCCCCATTGATTCGCATTGCCGAACTCCCCCCCGGCCTAGGCCGCGTCGTCACGGTCGGCATCCACGAACTGGCCGTGTTCAATGTCGACGGCGCGTTCCACGTCCTCTCCAATCTGTGCCCGCATGCCGAAGGCCGGCTCGGCGACGGCCCGCTTGAGGGCTGCATCGTGGCCTGCCCCGACCACGGCTGGAAGTTCGACGTCACCAACGGAGAGAATCTGCTCGGCCGCGGCTTCAAAAAGCCCAAGAGCTATCCGACCGCGATCGACGGGGAATGGGTGATGGTCGAACTGCCGTGAGGAAGGGGGTAGGATTGAGGATCGAGGATCGAGAATAGAGTGCGCGTGCCCCTCGCCCCTCGCCCCTCAATCCCAACCCCTCGACCCCCATGCCCTCTCTCCAATCCCTGGCCTCTACCCTCGCTGGCGAACTCCTCACCGAGTCCTTCGATCGCGCCTTCTGGAGCACCGACGCCAGCCTCTATCAGATCCAGCCCCGCGCGGTCCTGCTCCCCAAGTCGGCCGCCGATGTGGCAGCCGCCCACTGCTGGGCCGCGAAGGAACACTGCCCCATCATTCCGCGCGGCGGCGGCACCAGCCTCTCCGGGCAGTCGATCGGCCCCGGCCTGGTCATCGATTTCTCGAAGCACATGAACCGCATCCTTGAACTCGATCCTTCACGCGCCGTCGCGCGCGTCCAGCCGGGCGTGACCCTGGACCAGATCAATGCGGCCGCCAAGCCGTTCTCGCTGCAGTTTGGCCCCGATGTCTCCACCAGCAGCCGCGCCAACCTCGGCGGCATGCTCGGCAACAACTCGGCCGGCAGCCGCTCCGTCTTTCAAGGCAAGACTGTCGACCACATCCTCGAGATGAACTGCCAACTGGCCGATGGCTCCGCTGTCACCTTTGGTCCCATGACGCCCGCCCAAGTCGCTGCCAAAGCGGCCGAACCCACGCTCGAGGGGGCACTCTATCGCCAGTTCCCGCAGATCCTCGCCCGGCATCGCGATGAAGTGCTGGCCCGCTTTCCGCGGCTGCTGCGGCGCGTCAGCGGCTACAACCTGGACGAGTTCCTGCCCGAGACCCGCGCGTGGTTCCCCACACCCAGCGCCGTTGCGCGACTCCGCCAGATCGAAGCCGAGCGCTACCCCGACGCGGCGTTCAACTTCGCCAAACTCATCGCCGGCGCTGAGGGGACCCTGGCCACTGTCACCGAGATGCTGGTCCACCTGGTACCGCTGCCACCTTGTCGCGGGCTGTTGGTGCTGCACTTCGATTCCATCCGCGGGGCGGTCTCCACGGTGCCGGCCACACTGGCCGCGGGCGCGTCGGCCGTCGAACTCTTCGACCGCCAGATCGTCGACCTCGCCCGCGAAAGCCTCGAATACAAGCACTACCTCGACTTCGTGATCGGCTCGCCAGAGACGCTGCTGTTGGTCGAACTGGCCGGGAACTCCGCCGACGAGGTCGCCCGGCAGATGGAGCAGGTCTGCCGCGACATCGAGGGAACGCCCGACATGACGCACGTGCTGCGGATCCTGGATCCGGCCGAGTGCGACCGGATCTGGGCTTGTCGCAAAGCGGCACAACCGCTGCTGATGGGCGTCCCCGGCGTTCGCAAGCCGGTGGCCTTTGTCGAGGACACGGCTGTCTCGCCCGATCGCCTGCCGGAGTTCGTGGCCCGCTTCCGCCAGATCATGCGCAGCCACGGGACCGACGGCGCCTTCTATGGGCATGCCTCGGTCGGCTGTCTGCACATCCGCCCGTGCCTCGATACGGCCAACCGCGACGACCTGGTCCATCTGCGTCAGATCAGCGAAGAGATCTGCGCTCTGGTTATGGAGTTCGGCGGCGCGATGTCGGGCGAGCATGGCGACGGCCTGGCCCGCAGCTATCTGAACGAGCGGCTCTTCGGCTCGCAGCTCTACCAGGCCTTCCGCGAAGTGAAAGCCACCTTCGATCCGACCGGCCTCATGAATCCCGGCAAGATCGTGGAAGGCCCCAGCCCGACGGAGAGCCTGCGCACGCGCAGCGATCAGGGGCCGATACGGTTTGTGGAGGGAGGAGGGGGAGGGACGAGGATCGAGGATCGAGGATCGAGGGAAAGAGGTGCTAGGCCCCAGGGACCAATATTGCCCCTACAGCCTGACACCCAACACCTGGCACCTAGAACCTCTTCCCCGTCTTCCCCTCAATCCTCGATCCTCGATCCTCGTCCCTCTCCCCTTCCCCTCCTCTTCGACTGGTCCCGGCAGGGCGGCTTCGCCCAGGCGGTCGATAATTGCAACGGTTCCGGCGTCTGCCGCAAGACGCAGACCGGCACGATGTGCCCCAGCTTTATGGCCACCGGCGACGAGCAGCACAGCACGCGGGGCCGGGCCAACGCCCTGCGTCAGGTCCTCTCGGGCGCGCTGCCGGCGGCCGAACTCACTGGGCAGCACATGCACGATACGTTTGCCTTGTGTCTGCAGTGCAAAGGTTGCAAAGCCGAGTGCCCCTCGAACGTCGACGTCGGCAAGATGAAGGCCGAGTTCCTGCAGCTCTATCATGCGGCCAATGGGGTTTCGCTCGGCACTCGGCTAATGGCTAACGTCCATCGCCTGAATCGGCTTGGCTCGGCACTGGCGCCGCTCTCCAACTGGCTGGCACGACTCCCCGGCGCTGCCTTTCTGCAGGAGAAGCTGTTCGGGGTGGATCGCCGTCGCCCGCTGCCGATCTTCCATCACGAGCATTTCGCCCGGTGGTTTGGGAGAAGAGAGACGAGAGACGAGGGACGAGAGACGAGTAAGAAGAGCCATACTTTTCCTGCTCGCCCCTCGTCCCTCGCCTCTCGCCCCTCCGTCATTCTCCTCGACGACTGCCTGACCAGCTTCTGCGAGCCCCACGTCAACCGCGCGGCCGTGCAGGTCCTCGAGGCCTGCGGCTTCACCGTCCATCTGGCCGGGCTCCCTTGCTGCGGCCGAGCGATGATCTCCAAGGGGATGCTGCGCGAAGCCCGCGACCTGGCCCAGGCGAATGTGCGGCACTTGCTTGCGCAGTTCCCGGCCGATGTGCCGATTCTCGGCACTGAACCGAGTTGCATCCTGACGCTGGCCGACGACTACCGCGACCTGGTCCCGGGCCCCGAGGCCGACGCCATCGCCGCGCGATCGTTCCTGGTAGACGATTTCCTGGTCCGCACCGGCGCGTTGGATGGGTTCGGGAGGATCGAGGAGCGAGGATCGAGGATTGAGGGAAATGCTGCTTCTCCTCCCTCCTCGGTCCTCGATCCTTCCTCCCTCCCCACCGTTCTCCTTCACGGCCACTGTCACCAAAAGGCGCTCGTCGGCGTGGGCGCCACGCGCACGCTACTGGAGCGAGCCGGCTATCAGGTCCGCGTCGTCGACAGCGGCTGCTGCGGCATGGCCGGTTCGTTCGGCTACGAGCATTACGACCTGAGCATGAAGATCGGCGAGCGAGTCCTCTTCCCCGCAGTCCGCAAGCATTGTGAAGTCGCCTGCGGTCCCAGCTCCGCCCCCGGTGTGATCGCCGCCCCCGGCTTCAGTTGCCGGCATCAAATCGATCACGGCGTCGGCGTGCGGGCGAAGCACCCGCTCGAGCTCTTGGCCGAGCGCCTTCCGCGCTCCTAGATTGGCCTGCTGGTCCTCAGCCATGGCAGCCCGTCCTGCGGGAACCAAACGACCCTGCGCAATACGAGCGGCGGCACGCGCCCTGGAGCAGGGATCGCCAAGACCGAGATCGCAACACGCTGTGGGCGAACCGCCGCGGCCAGCTCGGGCTCGGCCAGGATTTCATCCCAAGGGAGCGTCTCGGCATGCGAGGGAGCCCGCCGCACGGACGCGTACGACGGCGATTTAGTCACACCGCTCGCCCAACCGACGACCAGCAGAATGACCTGTACCCCGCCTGCCAACAGCAAGACTGGGCCGCCGACATAGACCATGAACATCCCGAACAAGAGCAGGATGACATCCCAGGTCCCATTCACACTGGCCACCAAGAAAATCGGTTCCATCGCGGGCTGCCTCCACTGCGAACAGGGATCCACTCTCCCTGAAGCGTGCTTCTGGCGCGGATATCACGCAGGAATCGACAGAATAAAGTGTCTTAAGTCGTTACTCTCGTGCGACGTTCCTGTTGCTGCAATCTGAACGAAGAGCATTTACGGGAACTTGATAGGAGCGGGTTGAGCGAAGCAAGCCTGTTGTTGGGGCAGCGCTCAGGCGATCTAGATTAGCTCACTTGATGTCCGTCAAGATCTCTCGCGCAGCGTTCTTGCCGCAGGCGCCCATGACTCCTCCACCGGGATGGCTGGCAGCGCCGCAGAGATACAACCCGGCGATCGGCGTGCGGTGGTCGGCCCAGCCGGGTACGGGGCGCAGGGCGAAGAGCTGCCCCATGGTCATGGCCCCTTGAAAGATGTTGCCGCCGGTCAGCCCATAGGTCCGCTCCAGATCGAGCGGGGTGAGCACCTGACGATGCAGGATCGCCCCTGGCACGTTGGGGGCGTACTCGGCCAGCAACTGGATACAGCGATCGCCGAACCTCTCGCGCTCGCTGTCCCAGTCTCCTTCGGCCAGCTTGTACGGTGCATACTGCACGAACATTGACATCACATGCTTCCCCTCGGGGGCGATCGTGCGGTCGACCGAGGTCGGCAGCGTCATCTCCAGCACGGGCCGCGTACTCGGCTTGCCGTACTTGGCGTCGTCATACGCCCGCTCCAGAAACTCCATCGTGGGCGCGATATGGATCGTGCCGTTCAGGTGCTGCGGCACGCTTCCCGGGCTGCCATGGTCGCGGTCGGTGCAGGTGAAGCGGGGAGGCTCGGACAGGGCCAGGTTGATCTTGGCCGACGCGCTGGCGTAGTCGATCCGCCCCACCGCAGCGCGGAAGTCGGCCGGCAGATCGGCCTCGGCCAGCATCCGCTCGAAGGTCAGGTGTGGGTCGACGCTCGAGGCCACCACCTTAGCGGTCAGCTCCTCGCCCGAGGCCAGCAGCACGCCGGTCGCGCGGCGGCCATTCGTGGTGATCTTGGCGACCGGTGCTTCGCGGCGGATGTCGACTTTCAGGTCGCGGGCCGATTTCTCCAGCGCGTCGGCCAGACCGCCCATGCCTCCTTGCACATAGCCCCATACGCCGCGGGCGCCGCCGGCCTCGCCCATCACGTGGTGCAGCAGTACGTACGCGCTGCCGGGGGTTGAGATCGAGACAAACGCACCGATGATGGCATCCGTGGCCAGCGTGGCCTTGAGCACGTCGCTCTCGAACCATCGATCCAGAATTGGCCGCGCCGCGCCGGTCATGATCTCGATCGCTTCCGGCAGATCGCGCCCCAGTTTCCCCAGGCCGAAGTAGATTCGGAGCAGCTTCTTCAGATCGCCGATCTTCTTTCCCAGGCCGATCTGCCGCCAAGACGGAGGGAGCGGCAGCGGATCGGGTGCGGTTTGGACGAGCAGCGGTTCGACCACGCGGGCGACGCGCTCCAGCAGTTGCTCGTACTTGGGATAGGCCTCGGCATCGCGCGGGCTGAAGCGGGCGATTTCGCGCTGGTTCAGCCCCGGCTCGGGCCCCATCAGCAGACTCCGGCCATCGGGGAGCGGCGTGAACGACGACGGAGTGCGTGGCAGAATTGTCAGCCCGTACTCCTTCAGCTTGAGATCGCGGATGATCTCGGGCAGGAACAGGCTGATGACGTAGGCGGCCGTGGAGACTTTGAAGCCGGGCCACAGCTCTTCGGTCACACTGCATCCGCCTAGCACATGCCGGCGTTCGAGCACGCAGACTTTTTTGCCCGCTCGGGCCAGGTAGGCGGCCGTGACCAGACCGTTGTGTCCACCGCCGATGATGATCGCGTCGTAGGCTGGCATGGTGACCTTCCGTGGGGCCATCGGACTGAGGCAAGACCACTGCGTTTCTGATGCGAAACCGAAGGACGTGCCCCGCTGTGGTAAGTCCAGGCTTGTCAGGACCGAACAGGGAGTGTCGAATCGTACCGCACCCGGACCTGCGTCCGCCAGTCCTCTCCCCTTTCCGCGATCGAGCGTATGGATCTTGATGACATTCATCGCCAAGCGATGAATTCAGCCCGCGGCGCGGACCCCGCGACCGATCTCGCCCGCGTTGATGCGCCGCCGGCGGCAGGTTTTTCCGTGATGCAAGGGCGGCTGATCATTGTGGCCGCCACGATCCTCTGGAGCTCCAACGGGCTGTTCGCCAAGAGTACGCTCTTTGACGTCTGGCCAAAAGAACAGCGCGGGCTGATCCTAGCGTTCTGGCGGGCGTTATTCGCGGGGCTCTTTCTGGTCCCCTTCATCCGCAAGCCGCGGTTCCGCGTGGCCCAGTTGCCGCTGTGGCTGGTCTTCACGCTGATGAACATCACGTTCCTGTCGTCGATGGCCCTGACCACCACGGCGAACACGATCTGGCTGCAGAACACGGCCCCGCTCTGGATCTTTCTGGTGGGGACCTTCGCGCTCGGGCATTCGGTGGTCCGGCGCGATCTGGTGACGCTGGTCTTTGCGGTACTGGGAGCCGGAACGATCGTGTTCTTTGAGATGCAGAACTCACCGGCAGGCGAACTGCGCGGCGTGTGGTTGGGGCTGGCCTCGGGCTTTTGCTTCGGAATGGTGGTGCTGTGCCTGGGGAACCTGAAACACGAGGACTCGGCCTGGGTCGTGGCCTCAAATCATCTGGTGGCGGCCACGGTCATCGGCATCATGGTCTTGCCCTTGGGGATCTGGCCCAGCGGCTGGCAATGGCCCGTGCTGATGGGCTTTGGCGCGATCCAGATGGGATTGCCGTATCTGTTGTTCGGAGTCGCGCTGCGGAAAGTTCCCAGCCAGGAGGCCTCGGGGCTATGCCTGCTGGAGCCGATCCTTTCTCCGGTCTGGGTCTGGCTGGCCTGGAATGAGGAGCCGCGCTGGTGGACAGTGGTCGGGGCCGCGCTGATTCTGGCAGGATTGACGGTCCGCTATGCCTGGCCCACCCCGCGCGAAGCCTCGGTATGATGTTGCGTATAGTAGCAGGCACACTCCGTGTGCCGTCCGCCTGATTGTGGTTCAGGCGTCCCGCCTGCCTTGAAGCGTTTCCGATATTCCAGCAGGCGGGACGCCCGCACCACAAAGAATCACAGCCTCTCCGTGTGCCGTCCGCTGGCACTCGCTTAAGTTCAAGGCAGTAGTTAGGAGAGCGCTAGCGGACGGCACACGGAGTGTGCCTGCTACTATACTCGCCTGCCTGCACCCCAAGGACACACGATGACTGATCTACCTCTGGCGGGACTTCGCGTCCTGGACCTGTCGCGGATTTTGGCCGGCCCCTACTGCTGCCAGGTGCTGGCCGATCTGGGGGCCGACGTGATCAAGGTCGAACGCCCCGGCGAGGGAGACGACACACGGACATGGGGCCCTCCGTTTGTCCCAGGCGGCGGGCCGAGCGCGTACTATCTGTCGTGCAATCGAGGCAAGCGGTCGCTGGCTCTCGATATGGCCGCGCCGGCCGGGCGCGAGGTGCTGGCCCAGTTGATTGCCAAGTGCGACGTGCTGGTCGAGAACTTTCTGCCCGACTCGCTGGAGAAGATGGGCTTGAAGCCCGAGCAGTTGGCGCGGCTCAATCCGGATCTGGTCAGTGTCTCGATCTCGGGCTACGGACGAACGGGTCCGATGGCGGCCACGCCCGGCTACGACCTGGTGGTGCAGGCGATGTCGGGACTGATGGCGATCACCGGGGAGCCCGACGGCCGGCCGATGAAAGTCGGCGTGGCGATTGCCGACGTGCTGACGGGCGTGTTCGCCGCTACGAGTGCATTGGCGGGGCTCTATGCGCGCGGGAAGGGGCGCGGCTCGCTGGCCTTCGATCTGTCGCTGGTCGACTGCACGCTGGCTAGCCTGGTGAACGTGGCCCAAGGGACGCTCGTCACCGGCAAGCGGCCGGCCCGGCTGGGGAACGCCCATCCACAGATCGTCCCCTACGAATCGTTCGCCACGCACGATGGCCACCTGGTGCTGGCTATCGGCAACGACCGGCAGTTCGACCGTTTTTGCCGCGCGGTGGGCATGCCCGACCTGGCGATCGATCCTCGCTTCACAACCAATCCGCTGCGGGTGCAGCACCGCAAGGAACTGGTGCCGCAGATCGCCATGCTATTCCGTTCGCGAACGACCGCTGAATGGCTGGAGCTGTTGACCGAGCACGACATTCCCCACGGCCCGGTGCTGGGAGTCGAGCAGGCGATTGTGCACCCGCAGGTTGTGGCCCGCGGCATGGTGGTCGAAGCGGCGCCCAATCCGGGTGGAACCGCGCCGGAAGGAGACGCGTATCGGCTGATTGGCTCGCCGATTCACTGGCGCGACGAGCCCCCGCGTGCGGCGATTGCCCCGCCAGGACTGGGCCAGCACACGATCGAGATCTTGCGCGATGTGCTTGGCTTCGACGTGGAGAAGATTGATGCCCTTAGACAGGCAAAAGTCATCGCGGGCGGCTAGGTTTTCTCCCATTTCAAATTTCAAATTTGAGATATTTGAGATTTGAGACGGCGATGGGACGCTTGACATCACGGCTTCAAGATCGGCGTCAGCGCCTTCTCAAACGCGGCGGCGTGCTGCGCAAAACCTAAGTCCGTGGGATGCGAACCATCGACCGTCCCCTCGCCATCGTCGGCCAGCAGCGTCTCGGCCAACAGATAGTGCAGGCCCTTCACGCCGGCCGCCTGCAGCTTCTTGTAGGCTTCGCGAAGCGCCGCTTGATTCCCCTGGTTCCGATCGCTGCGCCCCTTCACCAGAAAGCTGTCGGTGTAGTTGCGATCTTCGACCAGCAGGATCGGCGTCTCGGGCCGGGCTTTGCGCAGCGCTTCAACAAACGGCACGACGCGCTCGGCCGTGTCGTTGGGGGACATATTGGGCAAGCAATCGAGAATGAAGACCGCCGGGTCGAGCTCGCTCAGCAAGCTGGCAAGTTCCGGCTCCATCCGTCCGTTGCCGGAGAAGCCCAGATTCAGCACTTCGCGCTGGAACTTGCGCCCCAAGATGGCCGTGTGGACCATGCCCGGCCGCGACGCGCAGCCTCCCTGCGTGATTGAGGTGCCATAGAACAGCAGCGGTTTGCGAACTGCTTCCGGGCGAGGCTCGGCCTTGGCCAGCGTGGCGTCGGGAGCCAGGCCGAGTTCGACGCTCGAGACCCCGTTGTAGAGCGGCAAGTAGAGCAGATAGGTTCGCTTGCCGGCGGGCAGACCGGTGACGAGCGCGGCCTTGTTGGTCTGCGCAGTCGGTTTGCCGACGGCCAGCCAGCGCCAACGTCCGTCGTGCTCCACATACAAGTCGAGTCCGCTGACCCCGGTGGCGGCCATGTGAGGCATCGCCAGACTCCCCGAGGTCAACGTCCAGCGGGCGTTGAGGGTGGTTGCGTCGGTCACAAAGCGGACGCACATGCCCGTCGAGTTGCGGCTCAGATTCCAGACCGGCGGGCGGACCATCTCCTTGGCCTTCTTCGGCAGGCGATCGAAGGGGGCGTCGGTTTCGGCGTCGGGCCAGGCCTTGCCTTCCAGCCCGAGCAGGCGGATGTCGAACCAACGGTTCGGATCGCCCGCTTCGATCTTGCCCTGCGCCGGATCGATGGTCTCGGCCGCGAAGAGCGCGCTAGGTAGAAGCAAAAGAACTGACAGCAAAGACGCGCGAAGCATGGCGGGCGAGCTCCTGCGGAGTGTGGGGCGATGCGAAGGCCCCAATATCTGTCGAAACCGCGCGCGGGTCAATTTCCCCCGAGCGCGTGCCGAGCTCTAAGTCTCGTGCATCGCCTTCTTCACGCCCACGAAGGACTGGTGGGCCTTCATGCAGGTCTGCCGGAAGGCCTCGGGGCGCGAGACCCCTTGCAGGCGGAACGTCTCGATCGGGCCGCGTTTAAAGACCAGATCGCCGGCGTGATAGAACTCCTGGCCGGGCAAGACCTGCGTCTCGATGGTGTCGAACGCGTCCAGCGCCACGCTGGACGATTCGGTCCCCGTGTAGCCGCTTTCCAGGATCAGCCGACGATTGGTCAGGCGATAGCGGACGTTGGCGAAAGGGAGAATCGAGATCACCCACATCAGCAGGGTCAGCGGGATCGTGACCAGGATGAGCAGATTTTTGAAGGTCAACAGATTGCCCCACGCGCTATGCACATCGCGGGCGTACATCGACCCGAGCAAACGGCCCAAGCCAAACGAGGCCAAGGTGGGCCACACGGTCATGACCGTCACTTCACTCAGATGCCGGGGAGCAACCCCGGCAATCGCCTGTTTCGCAGCAATCGTCATGGAAGGTGGATTCTCAAAGACGAGACCAAGCCAGTTTCTGCGGCATCTCCGCATGGAAAGAACGATACCAGCGCTGTGGGCTGGCTGCCAGTCCCCCGACCGGCCGCCGATCCTATCCGCTTGCCGCAACGTCGTTTGCCGCCCAGCGGCTTTTCATCGTCGCCCTTTGCTGTCGCAGGGCTCGGCCTATAAAATGCCGACGACCAGCTCGTCCCGTGCACGACCCCAGGTAGGAGACCGCGTGTCCACTGCAAAACCCAAGAGCCTTGGCGACGTCCTGCAGGAATTCAGCCAACATCGCATGCTGATGCAGCAGGAGCTGCAGAAGGTGATCGTTGGCCAGAATGACGTTATCGAGCAGCTCTTTGCAGCCATCTTCACCCGCGGCCACGTGCTGCTGGAAGGGGTGCCCGGGCTGGCCAAGACCTTGATGGTCAGCACGCTCTCCAAAATCCTCGACGTGCAGTTCAAGCGGATCCAGTTCACGCCTGACCTGATGCCCTCGGACATCACCGGCACCAACGTGCTGGAGGAAGACGAGAAGGGCAAACGGAACTTCCGCTTTGTCGAAGGTCCCGTCTTTACCAACATCCTGCTGGCCGACGAGGTGAACCGCACCCCGCCCAAGACGCAGGCCTCGCTGCTGCAGGCCATGCAGGAGCGCGAAGTCTCGGTCGGCCAGACGACGTACAACCTGCCCGAGCCGTTCTTCACCATCGCCACGCAGAACCCGATCGAGCAGGAGGGAACGTATCCCCTCCCCGAAGCACAGCTCGACCGCTTTATGTTCAACATCAAGATCGACTATCCCACGCTGGCCGAGGAAGAGCAGATCCTGGCCACCACCACGCGCGGCGAAGCCCCCGAGGTCCGCAAGATTCTCTCGGGCAAGGCGATCTTGAATCTGCAGAAGCTGGTTCGCTCCGTGGCTGTGAGCGAGTACATCGTGAAGTACGTGGCGCGTCTGGTGCGGGCGACCCGTCCCAAGGACGATTCGGCGCCCAAGTTCATTAAGGAGCTGGTCGACTGGGGCGCGGGCCCTCGTGCCGGCCAGTTCTTGATCTACGGCGGCAAAGCGATGGCCGCCATGGAAGGCCGCTTCTCGGTGGCCATCGACGACGTGAAGAAGGTGGCCGTGCCCGTACTGCGGCATCGCCTGGCGACGAATTTTCAGGCGCAGGCCGAAGGGATGACGACCGACGACGTGGTCCGCCGATTGGTGGCAGAGATTCCGGTGCCGGAGATTCCGAAGTTCGAGGGGTAGCGGTGGAAAAGGGGGGGGGCGGAGGGACGATCTCAAATTTGAAATTTGAAATTTGAGATGCGGGGGGAAGTATTTTCGAGCGACGCAATGGCCCTCTTCATCCTTCATCCCTCATCCCTCATTTCAAATCCCTCATCTCAAATCTCAAATCTCAAATCTCAAATCTCAAATCTGCATCCCTTATGCTTTCCTTGCCGCTGGCCGAAGACGTCTCATTAAGCGATCTCGAACAACTCATCGCCTTTCTGCGCAGCCAGGGAACGTTCCACTTCCCGGTGCTCCCCAATGGATTGTTTCCTGCCGCGGGAGCGGATGCGGCGCAAACGACCAACTACCACTACGTGTGGGTCCGCGACAACGTGCACATCGCGCATGCCCACGATGTGCTGGGCGAGCGGACCATTGCGGCCGCTAACGCCCGGGCGCTTGCCAAATACTTTGGCACGCAGCGCAGCAAAATGCGGGCGATCATCGACGGGAAGGTCTCGCCCGAGAACGTGATGAAGCGGCCCCACATCCGCTTCCGTCAGGACATGACCGAAATCACCGAGAAATGGTCCCACGCACAGAACGACGCCTTGGGTTACTTTCTGTGGCACTTCAGCCGCATGGCCAGCGGCGGCCACTTCACGCCCGACGCCGACGAAATGGAAACGCTGATCGACCTGGTCCGCTATCTGGGTGCCATCCGCTATTGGCAAGACGCCGATAGCGGGCATTGGGAGGAAGTCCGCAAGGTGTCTGCATCGAGCATCGGCTGCGCTGTGGCCGGACTGGAGGCCCTGACTCGTTGGCTTGAGAGCCCGGCCGCCGTGGGTTTGAAGATCCCCGCCAGTTTGCCGGGCGAAATCGCCGAGCTCATCCGCCAGGGTCGTGGCGCCCTGGCCCGCATCTTGCCGCATGAGTGCATCGAGGCCGACCCGCAACGCCAGCGGCGCTGCGACGGCGCGCTGCTCTTCCTGATCTACCCGATGAAGGTCGTCGACGACGCGATGGCCGACGCGATCCTGGCCGACGTGGCCGCGATGCTCGCCGGCGAACACGGAATCCGCCGGTACCTGGGCGATTCCTATTGGTGTGCCGACTACAAAGCCGCCTTAGGGGCCGAAGAGCGGACCGCCGACTTCAGCGATGATTTAGAACGCCGGGACCGGCTGGCTCAGCCCGGGCTGGAAGCCCAGTGGTGCATCTTCGATCCCGTCGTGTCGGTCGTGTACGGAGAACGCTATCAGCGACTCGGACGGGCCGAGGACTTCCGCCGACAGTTGCATCACCTGAACCGCTCGCTCGGGCATCTCACCACGCCGGAGACTCGGCCCACCTTGCCCGGCTTTCGCGGCCCGGAGTCGTACTACTCAGAGCGAGGGACGTACGTTCCTAACGACATTCTGCCATTGCTGTGGACCGAGCGAATCTGGCGGTCGCGTTGGAGACGATGCGGCAGAGCCTGCAAAGCCGCCCCCAGTAGCCCCCCACAGACGGAGTGCGCCGATGTCTGAGGATGACAAGCTCAAGTACCAGCACGGCGACCCTCGTCCGGCGACTGAGTTGCCGGCGGGAATCATTATCAGTCCCGATACGCTGCGGATCGAACGAGTTCCGCCGGGTCAGTCGCGGACTCGCAAGTGGCCCGTGTTGCAGTTCGGGTTCATTCCCCAGATCGCCAAGGAGAACTGGAGTCTCGACGTGATTGGGTTGGTTGAGGAACCACTGCACTTCGATTGGCCAGGATTTCAATTGCTCCCACGCGTGAAAGTCTACGCCGACTTCCACTGCGTGACTGCCTGGTCCCGGCTCGACAATGTGTGGGAAGGAGTGCTGGCCCGCGACCTGATCGCCCGGGCGAGGCCCACCTCCGAGGCGCGGTTCGTCGTGCTGAAAGGCTACGACAGCGGCTGGACCACGAACCTTCCCCTGGCAGACTTCATGACCGAGGACGTGCTGCTGGCCGACACGCATGATGGGCTTCCGTTGACCTTCGACCATGGCGGCCCACTTCGAGCCATGGTCCCCCGCTTGTACGCCTGGAAGAGTGCGAAGTGGCTAAGGTCGATTGAGCTGACAGCCGAGAATCGCCCCGGCAGTTGGGAACGAGAGGGCTACCACGATCGCGGCGATCCGTGGAAAGAAGAGCGGTTTGGCCCGTAGTGGGCAAAGTCGTTGCAGGCACATTCCGTGTGTCGTTCGCGATCTCCCTGAGCGGCCGGGCGCTAGCCGCCGGTAGTACACGGTGGGCCTTGCGAATTCGTTCTTGCGGGAGCGAAGCGGATGGGAGAATCTATCACCCACGCGGGATAGGAAGCACTCCCTTGGGCCACCGGCGGCTAGCGCCCTGCCGCTCAGGTTCGGAGCCGCTGGCGCTTGCTGCCGCATGAAGCAGAATCAATGTTCCAGCACCCCTGCAACTTTACCTCCGCACACCACGAATCCGGCGCACCCACCTTTTCCCTTCAGCGGGTGGATTCTTCTCCCCCTGGCCTTGCCAGCCCGCTAAGATAGAGAGACGGTCGCGAATAGCCACCCGTCACATCTTTCGTTCTCGTCGAGTGCATCATGTCGCTTACGGCACCGCAATTCCTTCAGGCCCTCTCTGAGTCCGGCATCGTCACGCCCGAAGCTTACCAGGCGATCGAGCAATCCCTGGGGGCCATTGAAAAGGTCAATCCGCCCGAGGCGCTGGCCCAGCGTCTGGTGCGCGAGCAGAAGATCACGGCCTATCAGGCTGAAGTTTTGTTGGTCGGAATGGGATCGGCCCTGCGGCATGGCGAATATTTAATTGTGGACCGGCTCGGCGGCGGCCAGATGGCCGACGTCTTCAAGGCGATCCACCGCGAGACCAAGGCGCCGGTGGCCCTCAAGGTAATCCTGCCCGGCGGACGGCGCTCGCCTGACTCGCGGGCCCGCTTGGCGCGCGAGGCCGAAGCCATCGCGCTGCTCAAGCATCCGAACATCGCCTCGATGAAGCATTTGGTCGACACCGACGACGATGTCTACCTGGTGATGGAGTACGTGCAGGGCCAGAATCTGGAGGACATGGTCACCCGCAAGGGACCGCTTCCCGTGGCTCAGGCTGTGGACTGCGTTCTGCAGGCGGCCACCGGCATGGACTACGCCCACCAGCGCGGAATTGTGCATCGCGACCTGAAACCCAAGAATCTGATTCGCAAACCAGACGGCGTGGTGAAGATCCTGGACTTGAGCCTGGTGCGGCTCGACAGCACGCTGAACTGGGACGAAAGCCCGGGCCATCCGACCGAGCGGCTCACGAAGCTCGAGATGGTGATCGGGACTCCATTCTTCATGGCCCCCGAGCAGTTCGCCGACGCTCGACAGGCCGACTGGCGCAGTGATGTGTACAGCCTGGGCTGCACGCTCTACTTCCTGCTGACCGGACAGCCGCCGTACGTGCGGGCGACTCCGCTCGAGACGGTCAAAGCCCACCTGGTCGCGCCGATCCCGTCACTTTCGGCGATCCGTGCCGACGTGCCTGCGGGACTTCAAAGCGCCTTCTCGATCATGGTGGCCAAGAACGTCGACGACCGCTACCAGACCATGGCCGAGGTCATCACCGACCTGCGTGCGATGGTGCCCGCCAAGGTGAAGTAGCCCGGCGCTGAGAAGAAAGAAGGATCTGAAATCTGAGATCTCAAATTTGAAATCTCAAATCGCAGATCCTCTTCGTCGATCTGAGGCAATCGCGCACTAGAACTTGTAGCTCTTGTTGCGTGTATCAAAGTCCGCGTCCGTAAAGCCGCGATTGAACTGCAACTTCGTGTAGGTGTACTCCTCGATCAGCACGGGCGGCTCGCCCGGCTTCTTGGGCCACTCGTAGCCTTCAAAGCGGACCGGGATCTTCCACTCGTCGTCCACATACACGCGGGCCAGCGCGTAAGTGAACTCCTTGCGCTTGCGGGGGTGCGACAACTCGACCAGCGTGCAGCTTCGCCCCTCGACCTTGGCTCCCTGGAAGAACTTCACCTCGCACTCGCCAAACTGGCTCTCTCGCTCGCCGATCTGCAGGATCTTCCTCAGCAAATTGCGGAATCCGGCCTCAGTAATCGGATAGCGCTGACCAGCCATGGCCATCGAGCCGTTGGGGTCGAGCGAAACCGTGCCGATGATCGACTGCATGCCGACGCCGTGGGCTTGCAACTTCCCCTCATTGCGGCCGGCCACGTAAATCGCTTCCTGTCCCTTTTTCGCTTCGGGCTTCAGGTAATGCGAATAGACGCTGAATGGATGATGGCGGATCTTGAGGTAGATGTACTCGTAGTCCCCCAGCTTGCCATCGACCATCTCACGCTTGACCATCACGCACGAGTAGTCGTGAATGTCGCGGTCCACCAGCTCAGCTGATTCGCGACTAAGCTTGAGTGCCGCTGCCAGCGGATGCTCGGCCGGCGCGCCGGGATCGGCGCTGGGTGTATTGCGGGCGGCTGTCTTGGGAACATCCCCCGCAGGGGGTGCGGCGACAGCCAGCGCCGAGAGCGAAGCCAAGGCCAGCAGAGCCGGCAGTGTGCAGAACAGCTTCAAAAAACGAAACGACATGGCGGGACCTCCTGATTGGGTACAAACGGATGCTCCATGGCGAAGCCGTCCGATTGCGCGCACCTCCGTGCGTGCCGGCCGTGTCTGCCTTCGGGATCATTATCCCGGGCAGTCAAGGGCCGTGTTTCTTTCCCCTATGCTTGCGAGTTAAGTGCTGGCAGGTCGCCGCGCCCGAAGGCCGGCGATATACTTGGGCGGGACTGCTATCACTTTTCGCGCACCTACACCGGGCGCGATGCGACCTTGTAGGACGACCCTGCGGATGAGTCAAGCCGAGTTGAAACTGGCCTCAATCGTCTCTCGCCCCTTTGGAGAGAACAGCTACGTCGCCTGGCTGGAAGGAAGCCGGCAGTGCGTGGTCTTCGATCCGGGATACGAGCCGGGCAAGATTCTGCGATGTCTCGAAGAGCAGCAGCTCGAGCCGGTCGCCATCCTCAACACGCACGGGCATCTCGATCACATCGCCGGCAACGGCGCGCTGAAGGAGCGCTGGCCCAGCGCCCCGATCGTGATCGGGCGGATCGACGCCCCGATGCTCACCGACCCGGAGTTGAACCTCTCGGCGGCTTTTCCCGATCCGGTTATCAGCCCGCCGGCCGATGTGCTGCTGGATGCCGGCGATCCCTGCGAGGCGGCCGGCATGACCTTTGAGACGCGCCTGATCCCAGGGCACTCACCGGGCCACCTGGTCTTCATCTGGCGCGGGCCCACGCGGACGGTGATCTTTGGCGGCGACGTGTTGATGCAGGGGAGCATCGGCCGGACGGATTTTCCCGGCGGCAACACGCAGCAGTTGCTGACCGGCATCCGCGAGCAGCTCTTTACGCTGCCCGACGAGGCGATCGTCCTGCCAGGGCACGGCGGGCCGACCACCATTGGCGAAGAACGGGCGACGAATCCGTTCGTCGGCGAAGGGGCAAGCTACGGCGACTGATTCGCCGCGGGCTGCGGCCGCCGATTAATAATCTCGGTTGCTCAGCGGGTTGCCGTCCCAAGGGAGCATCAGCTTATCCCACACGCTGGCCTTGGCGATGCTCTTGCTGACCTCGATCGATTCCGACAGCCAGTGGACGCTGCCGTCGCCGAACAGGGACATCACTCCGTCGGCGTGCATGCTGCGTGCGGACTGTTGGAAGTTGGGATAGCCGCCCGACGAGCAAGGCATGCGCTTAAAGACCAGTGCCGTCGCCCCTCCCATGGCCGCCTGGATCTCGCTGCAGCGTTCGACGTCATCGGCCTCAATCTCCAGCGAATTAGGCCCCGAAGCGTCTCCCACGTAACCGTGAGCCCACAGCGAACTGCCACCGCCGCTCATGGCCCAAGTGCCCCGAGCGTCGATCGGCACCACGCCCGCCCGCACTTCGGCAACGAAGACGGTGTTCGACAGCCCATCGCTGATCTCCGAAACGGTCGACGAGGTGTTGGCCCCCATCACGCCCCGCAGGCGTTTGTCGTTCCAGCCCTGCGAAAGGTGCGAGGCGGCCGAGTTGACGCCGTGTGTGGTGACGGTCATGTATCCCAATGCCGAGTTGGCCGCGTAGCAACCGCGAGCCCAGTTGCTTCCTTGATTGCTCCCGGTGCCGTTGAAGGGGACCGTGGCAAAGGTGTCGCTCGGGCAGCGCATGATGGCCAAAGGTGTAGCGCGTGCCGTGGCGTTGGCTGCATCGGGCATGAACTTCTGAAAGTTGATGCTGTTGTACAACGCCTGCTTTTCCAGATGGGGCAGAATCAGGATCACCCAGTTCTCGCCCAGTTTGGCGTTCTTGGCCGTTTGGATATCGCCAGTGGTGCGCCACATGGATCCGGGCGGATAGGCCTTGGCAATCCCTTCGTACGAGGACAATGCCAGACCGATCTGTTTCAGGTTGTTCATGCACTGCGCCCTGGCGGCCGCTTCGCGGGCCGATTGCACGGCGGGCATCAACAGCGACACCAGAATGGCGATGATGGCCACTACCACCAGCAACTCAATCAGCGTGAACGCACGACGTGGATGTCGAATCCTGGACATGATAGGTTCCATTCGCAAAGAGTTGAACGCGCCCGGAACCCAGAATTGGGCCGCGAGAAAAGCCGGGAGGTGCGAGAAGCAATCAGTGCCATGGGCGAGGTTGCTTCGCGTATGGCGACTACTTAGCACGCGCCATGCCAAGCCGATTGCGTGCGAGCGATTCGGCCCCCATGTACGGCAAAAGCCAGGACTATCTGCCGTCAATCGTCTGCGGCGCGGCGCAGTTCCTCGCGCATTTGGGAATCCCGTCACATCGATGTGACCCCGTGAGACGGGGGGTTGGCTCGGCGAACGACGTCCCCTGGGGAATATGGACAAGGTGTGTGGGCGAATCGCCCAGATTGTCCAGTGCGTGTTGTTTACTATTCCGTGGGCCTGCTGGCAATTATCCATTCATCCGCGGGACACTCAGGCCGATAAGACTTGAGAGGGCTTGCGCTGCCAGCGGGGACGGATCTGTATTGACCGCGAGGGACGACCTCCGGATAATCCCGCCCCTTGTCCAGGGACGCTTGCGCCCAATGTCTGCCGATGGGTTGGATCCCATCCTTTCGCCTGCGAACAGGAAGTCGCCCATGTCGCTCAACCGCCGCTTCGTTCTGACCGGTTTGCTGCTGGCCGCCGGGTTCAGCGCCGGATGTCAGTCTCCGTATTACGCCGACCGTGGCGCAGGTTTCGGAGCCGTGACCGGCGGCGCCCTGGGTGCGATCGTGGGCCAGGCCGCTGGTAAGAATCCGCTGGCCGGAGCTGCCGTGGGCGCCATGGCCGGCGCCGTAACCGGCACCGTGGTCGGCAGCGCGATGGATGACCAGGAGGCCCGCAATCGGGCGGCGATCGAGGCCCAGATGGGCCGCCAGGTCCGCGTCGGCACGGTGAGCAAAGAAGACGTCATCGCCATGTCGCATGCCGGCGTGGCCGACGAGTTGATCGTGACGCACATCCGCTCGAACGGTTTCATGGGGCCCCTGTCGGCGGGCGATCTGATCTTGCTCAAGGATCAAAACGTCAGCCCGCGGGTGGTTCAGGCCATGCAGGCCCCGCCGCCGCAGCAGATTCAGCAGGTACGTCAAGTGGTCGTTCAGGAACCACCGGTGATCGTCGAGCCCTACTATGGGCCGCACTATTACCGTCCCTATTACCCCCATCGCCACTGCTATCCGCGGCGCGGGGGGGTGAGCTACGGAGTTTCGATCAGCAATTAGCGTTAAGTCGGGTGGCTCGAGTCGGGCAGAAATGCCGTAAATCGACTGGCAGGAAGCCCCTGGCGAAGCGATGGGGCTGGCTGCAATAGCCCCTTGCAAGGCAGACGGTCCGGCATATAATCGGGACGTTCATTCCCCTAAGCTCTGCGAATCTATTGGCTTTTCGCGGCGAGATTGGGGTCGAAGAGCGGGTGTAGCTCAGTTGGTAGAGCACGACGTTGCCAACGTCGTTGTCGTGGGTTCGAATCCCATCACCCGCTCCATTTTTTTTGACTTCCCGGCCCTGTTTCTGCGTTTGCCTCCCGTGGCCGCAGCTCAACGGGCTTAATTGCCTTTTGCCACGCTGACGGAGATTCTCCCGCCATGGTCCCTTCCAACACCCCCGAGGCGGACGTTGCCGAGGCCGAACTGGATGAAAAGCCGGTCAAGCTGAATCTCGACGTCAAAATCGACACTCGCGGCGCGTGCGAGCGACATGTCACGGTCAGCGTCCCTCGCTCGGACATCGAGCGGTACTATGATAAGACCTTCAGCGACATGATGGGAACCGCGCAGGTTCCGGGCTTTCGCTCCGGCCATGTGCCCCGCAAGCTGATTGAGCGCAAGTTCCGCAAAGAAGTTGCGGACCAGATCAAGAGCTCCATCATCGTCGACAGCCTGACGCAGGTCTCCGAAGACAACCAGTTGGCCGCCATCAGCGAGCCCGATCTGGACGTGACCTCGGTCGTGCTGCCTGATGACGGCCCCATGACGTTCGAGTTCAATATCGAAGTCCGGCCGGAATTCGACCTGCCTGAGTGGAAGGGGCTGGAGATCGAGCGTCCCGTCCGCGAGTTCAACGACGCCGACGTGGCCGCCCGGCTGAAGAGCTTCCTGGAAGAGCGGGCGGAACTGGCCACCGTCGATGGCCCGGCCGCGGCCGGCGACTCGATCGACGCCAAGTTCACCGCCACGCTGCCCGACGGCAGCGAGCACGAATGGTCCGGCGAGCAGGTCTCGCTGAAGCCGACCCTTCGCTTCAACGATGGCGACCTGGAAGGCTTTGACAAGCTGATGACCGGGGCCAAGGCCGGCGACGTGAAGACCGGCAAGGTCAAGATCGCCGCTGGTTCGAGCAACGAGGAACTCCGCGGCAAAGAGATCCCCGTCAAGATCGAGGTCACCGCAGTCAAGCGTTACAACGTCGCCCCGCTGACCCCTGAAGCGATCTCGGAACTGGGCTTCCCGGGCGAAGAAGAGCTCAAGGGGGCCGTGAAGGACAGCATGCAGCGGCAGCTGGATTACCAGCAGCAGCAGCGGATGCGGCAGCAGGTCCTGGGCACGCTGACCAAAAGTGCCGACTGGGAACTCCCGCCCGACATGCTCCGCCGGCAGGCCGAGCGCGAGTTGGAGCGTTCGGTGCTGGAGCTGCAGCGATCCGGCTTCAGCGAGCGTGAAATCCGGGCCCACGAGTCGCAGCTCCGCCAGAATTCGCTGGTCGAGACGAAGCGTGCCTTGAAGGAGCACTTTGTCTTGGAGCGGATTGCCGAGGATCAGAAGATCACCGACACCAACGCCGACTACGATCTGGAGATCGCGCTGATCGCCGCCCAGAGTGGGCAGAGCACCCGCAAGATCCGGGCTCAGCTCGAAAAGCGGAACCTGATGGACTCGCTCCGCAATCAGATCATCGAGCGGAAAGTGCTGGCCATGGTCCGCGAGCACGCCAAGTTCAAGGACATTCCCTACGAAATGCCCACCGACAATAAGTACGAAGCGGTCGACTGGGCTGTCGGGAGTAAAGCAGCGGATGCCGGCGGTATTCCTGTTGCCACAAACGCGGTCGGCGAATCGAAGGTTTAGCCAGGGGAGGGTGAGTAATTCGCTCCCCTCTGCGGTTGAAGTCCCAAGATCGCCGGCAGAATCGCGCTGAGCGAACCGTAGCCAACTCTGGGACGTAGACGGAAGAGGAGAGGGTGGGGTGTCCTTCGCCAGAGGGACGCAGGTGTCCTCTCCGGTGGGAGGTCGCTCTTGCTATCGGATGACGGTGGCGCCTCTCTCGCGGGACTGTTTTTCACGGACGAACTTCTCATTCACACCGAACGACTTCCTCTGCTCGCAAAGACTCCTGATTTCAGGCGGCCCGAGCGGAAAAGTTGCCAGGGCCCTGACAAGGATTCTCCATGACGAGTCCGTTTGACTTCGGGCCGCTCTCCAGCGGCGCTTTCGATGGCCGGCCTGTGCCGACCCGAGCCGCTTATCGCGACTATCAGCGGCAGCGCCAGATGACCATCGGCGATCTGCTGCTCGAGAACCGCATTATCTTCCTGCAAGGGGAGATCTACGACGGCAACGCCAACGAACTGGTGATGAAGCTGCTGTTCCTGCAAAGCGAGAACAAGCGGCAAGACATCCACTTCTACATCAACTCGCCAGGCGGCAGCGTCACCTCGACGATGGCCATCTACGACGTGATGCAGATCGTGACCTGCCCGGTCGCTACCTACTGCGTGGGCCTGGCTGCTTCCGGCGGCGCGGTCCTGTTGGCCGGCGGCACCAAGGGCAAGCGCTACATGCTGCCCCATGCCAAGGTCATGATCCACCAGCCGCACGGTCAGGTGGGCGGGCAGATCTCGGACATCGAGATCCAGGCCCAGGAGATCTTCAAGACACGCGAAGAGCTGAATGTCGTGCTGGCCGGCCACACCGGACAGCCGCTCGAGCGGATCTCGAAGGACACCGACCGCGACTACTACATGTCGGCCGAAGAAGCCAAGGCCTACGGCCTGGTCGACGACATCCTGACCAAGCCGCCCAATCTGGCGGAAGAAGACTAAACCAAGTCGTGCGGACCGACAGCCTGATGATTGCAGGCTGCGTCGGACGACGCGCAGACACGCGGGCGGCGATCTTGCATCCGTCCCTCGCCAGTGCGAGGGAACTTAACGGCCCTTTGGACCTGAGCGAATCACAGTCATGCCACTCATCCCCTATGTGATCGAGACCAGCGGCCGCGAAGAGCGGGCGATGGACATTTACAGCCGGCTCCTCAAGGACCGCATCATCTTCCTGGGATCGCAAGTCAACGACGAGGTGGCCAACGCCATCGTGGCCCAGATGCTGTTCCTGCAGTCGGATGACCCCAAGCGCGACATCCACCTGTACATCAACTCGCCTGGCGGCAGTGTCAGCGCGGGCTTGGCGATCTATGACACCATGCAGTTTGTGACCTGCGATGTGGCCACCTACTGCATCGGCCAGGCAGCCTCGATGGGCGCCGTGCTGCTCACGGCAGGCACCAAGGGCAAGCGGAACGCGTTGCCCAACGCCCGCATTATGATCCACCAGCCTTTGGCCGGCATGGAAGGCACCGCGGCCGAGATCATGATCCACGCCAAAGAGTTCCGGAAGATCAAAGAGAAGCTCAACCGGATCCTGCTCAAGCACACCGGACACTCGCTCGAGAAGATCGAGCAGGACACCGATCGCGACAACTTCATGACCTCGGCCGAGGCCATGGAGTACGGGCTGATCGACCGGGTCATTGAACACATGGCTCAGCCCCCGGCCAACTAGGGTAGAGTTTTACGCAGATGGGTTTTGTCGTTCGGAAATGGTTCGTGAGCGGCAACGTCGAATCGCAATAGGCACCGGGCGACCAGGCTCGCTGGCAGATTTTCACGCGACGCTTTCTCGGATTCAGATCCGCGGAAGCGTCGCTTCATTTCGAAGTGACCTTTTACAGCAGATCGCCTGCAAAGAAAAGCGAAACCGCCGGCGATTCTTGCGAATCGCCGGCGGTTGTTATTTCGCAACTTCTGTCAGACTTCAGACTAGAAGGTCAGCACACCGTCGATCGCGAAGATCGTGGTGTCGACCGGCGTGCCAGCGACGCCAGCGGAAGTCAGGCCACCCGGCGACCACTCGTGGCGAATTTCAGGACGCAGCACGAAGTTGGCATGCGGGCGGTAGTTGACGCCGAAGGTCACTT
>Ga0335394_10000663_pt1 | contig 37128 bp, 35 predicted proteins | sample MAT03_FD_205741 | JGI IMG/M metagenome (GOLD analysis project Ga0335394, IMG submission 205741) | Freshwater microbial communities from Lake Fryxell liftoff mats and glacier meltwater in Antarctica - MAT-03 (spades assembly) (version 2) ...
GTCGAGGACGATGCACGTCTTGGGGTTGGCCCGGAACAGGGCGCCGGGGTTGGCGACGAGCGTCCGGCCGGTCCGGTGCTGCTCGCGGACGTGGGTGTGGCCGTAGAACACGTAGTCGAAGAAGTCCGAGTGCTCGAGCTGCCGGAGCTGGTGCCGCTCGTGGCTGTGGACCCACGCCAGCCGCTTGCCGGCCAGCTCGATCGCGCCGAACGAGTCGTAGTGGGTGCCGCCGGCTTCCTTGATCGCGGTCGCCAGCTTCACCCGGTCCTTGTCCCAGTTGCCGAACACGAAGTGCGTCGGGATCGGCTTGAACTGGCGGACGGTGTCGGGCGACTCGATGTCGCCGCAGTGGAGGACGAGTTCGACGTGCTGCTCCACGAGGAGGCGCACGGCCTCGCCCACCGCCTCCGCCCGGTCGTGGGTGTCGCTGACGACCCCGATCCGCATCGTGTGCCCGCCCCGGACGCGCCTGATGAACCCGTTCCCCTCTACCTTAACAACCCGGCCGCGCCGCGGGTATGCCACCGGTCAGCGCCCGAACCGGATGCCCGTCGCCAGCGCCGCGTCGCGGCCGTTCAGCAGCCGCGCCCGCCCGGCCGGGGCCACCACGGTCACGACCACCTGGTCGCCGCGCGGCCCGGCCACGAGGACCACCGCCCGCAGCACCGCCACGTCCTGCGCCTTCCCCTCCGCGGCGAATCGATACACCCAGTAGCCCTCGGCGGCCGGCAGCTCGCCGTCGGCGACCACCCGGTCCGGCACCCACCCAGGCGACGCGGACGCGGCCTTCTTGAAGTCGTCGGCCGCGGTGTGCCGCCCGGCCTCGGCCTTCGCCCACGGCGTGACCGTCGCCTGCGCCACGAACTCGCCGCCGTCGAGGAGCCGCAGCACGAGGTGTGTGTCGGTGGCGCCGGTGACGTGCCAGTCGCGCGGGTGGAGCACCTCGTACCGCCCGCCGGGGCCGGGCTGGCGTAACCCGCCGGCGTCGGCCGGCACTTCCGCCGGCACCTCGGCCGATAGCTCCGCCGGCACCCCGCCGCCGAACTCGCGCCGCAGCGCGACCGTGGCCTCCACCTTCGCCGCCGGCGTCACCGGCCCGGCGGCGCGGTCGTCGGTCTGCTTCCACGTCAGTGCGGTCACGCGCCCGGCCGACACGTCGAACGAGCCGGTCGCGTCCACGGCCAGGCTCACCGTCGCCCCACTCTCGACACCTTCGATCGTACCGCTGACGGCGAAGGCGGCGGTGCCGTTCTCGACCGAGAGGAGCTTCCCCTGGAGGGTGTTGCGGGTGAGTGTGTCGAGCAGGCCCGCGGCCTGCGCCGCCGCGTCGGACACGCCCCAGGCGTCGCCGACGTTCACCGCCTTCCCCGGCAGCAGGCCCGGCAGGGAGTGTGGGTCGAAGTGCTCGGCGACGAGGTCGAGCTCGTCGCGGCTGACGGGGCCGGCGGGGCAGTAGGCGAACACCCCGGCCGGCGTGCGGCGGGCGACGACCAGTCGGCGGTCGGCGGGGAGGGCGCGGTCCGACTTGTCGCCGCCGACGGTGGTGCTCACGACCGCCTCGTCGTAGAGGCGGACCGAGCGCGCCGGCAGGCCGTCGGCGACGGCGAGCGTCTTGTCGGCGAAGCGGTGGCGGGCGGTGGCGGACAGCGGCACGGCCTGCTTCGCGCCGTTCTCGGTGAGGACGAGCTGGCCGGTGAGCTTGAGGTCGAGGGTGAAGCGGCTGGCGTCGCCGGGTCGGGGCGCTTCCGAGAGGTTGACGGGCTGGGCGGCGGCCGGCGGCGCGAGGAAGAGTACGGCGAGGACGGCGGCGCGGCGGGCGGGCATGGCGAAACCCCGGGGCGAATCGGGGCGGCCATACCGCCGGTCGGCCGGCGCGGCAAGACGGGTGTAGGGTGGTAGGGTGGGTGGGTGGGGTGGGTGTGCCTTCGGATTGGGTCGAGCCGGCTCGGGTCTTGAGCCCGGAGGGCGTCGGCGTGTAGCCCGGGGTGGAACCCTCCCTATTACGCATAAGTCTGCAACATATTTACTGGCAACATGTTGCAGCAGGTGACTGGCGGGTTTTCTGGGGTCAATCGGGCCTGGAAACCCCTTGATTTGCAAAGGGTTTCCACACCGGTGCCCGAGCATTCCCCGAGGTTCCCCGACTTATGCGTAATAGGGAGGGTTCCACCCCGGGCTACACGCCGTCGTGCTCCCGCACTCCAAGACCCGAGCCAACAGCCGGCTGACGCCGGCCGCTCGCCTCGGCGAGCGGGGTTACCCCATCGCCCCCGTCGGGGTCCAGTCGGACGAGGCTGACACCGGCAGCGCCGGCACCTCGGCCGAGTCCGCCACCGAACCCCGTTCGATCCCCTTCTTCTTGATCTTCGTGTGGAGCGTGTCGCGGCTCATGCCCAGCACCTTCGCCGCGTGGCTCACGTTGCCGCCCGTCTGCTTCAGCGCCCGGCGGATCGCCCACGTCTCGATCTCGTCCATGTCCAGGCTCGGCGGCAGGTCCGCCGCCGCCACCGCCGCGGCCGACGCCAGCTCCGACACCCCGCCCAGCGGCAGCGCGTCCGCGTCCAGCAGGTCGGCCTCGCTCATCACCGCGGCGCTCTCCAGCACCGCCCGCAACTGCCGCACGTTGCCCGGCCACGTGTACGCCTGCAACTTCCGCATCGCCGCCGGCGTCAGCCGGAAGCTGCGGCGGCACTCGGCCGACACCCGCGCCAGGAAGAAGCTCGCCAGCTCGGGGATGTCCTCCGTGTGCTCCCGCAGCGCCGGCACGCGAATCTGAATCACCTTCAGCCGGTAGCTCAGGTCCTGGCGGAACCGGCCGGACTTCACGTCCTGCTCCAGGTTCCGGTGCGTCGCCGCCACGATCCGAACGTCCACCTTGATGTCCGACGTCGCCCCCACCGGGCGGAACGCCTTCCCCTCGATGACCCGCAGCAGCCGCGCCTGGCAGTCCATCGACAGCTCGCCGATCTCGTCCAGGAACAGCGTGCCTTCGTCGGCCTGCTGGAACAGGCCGGGGTGGTCGCGGTCGGCGCCGCTGAACGCCCCCTTCTTGTAGCCGAACAGCTCGGCCTCCAGCAGTGTCGGGGCGATGGCGGCGCAGTTCACCACCACCAGCGGCCCGCCGGAGCGGCGGCTGTTGCGGTGAATCGCCAGCGCCACGAGTTCCTTGCCGCTGCCGCTCTCGCCGTGCACCAGCACCGTGTACGGCTGCGGGGCGGCGCGGAAGATCTGCTGCCGCAGCGCGATCACCGCCGAGCTCTCGCCAATGATGTCGTCGGCCGTCGGGGTGTGCGTCCGCAGCCGGCTGTTCTCGGCCTCGAGGCTGCGGCGCTGGCGGTGGATTTCGAGCCCGTGCGCCACGTATCCGGCCACGGCTTCGATGAAGCGCACGTCGCGCTCGTGGAACGCCCGGCCGGAGCGGTACACGTGCAGCGCCGCGAACGAGTCGCCGCTGCTGCTCTTGAGCGGGATGCAGATGGCGTCGGCGAACGACGAGAGACTGTCCGTGGGCGGGTGGGCGGCGGTGAGTTCGGGGAACAGCCAGACGGTGCGGCCGGTCTGGTACGCCTGCTGCGTCAGCCGGCGGCTCAGTGGCATGTCCACCGACGCCGTCTCGGGGAGAACGATCTTCGGGGCCGGGTCGGCGGCGTCGAGGCTGAGGTAGCCGGTGAGCTTCGCGGTGGTCTGGTTGAGGATCGACCGGAGGGCCAGCACGATGAGGTCGTGCGGGGTGCGGGCTTCGACCGCGGCCGTCATGAACTTGCACAGCGCGGTCAGCTCGTCCATGCGGAGCCGGTTGGCCGACTCCTCCGGCGGCGGGTCGCCGGGGAGGGTGCGCTCGCCGGGGAGCTCGTGGACTTTCGTGGAGCCGTGGTAGCTGCCGCCGGACGCCCGGCCGATCGGCAGCGTGATCGGGGCCGCGGGTTTCATCGCCACCGTCTTCGGCCCGACGGTGAACCGCAGCACGACCTCACCGATCTTGATGGCCTCGCCGTCGGCAATGACCACGGCGCCGGTGAGCTTCTGCCCCTCGACGCGGGTGCCGTTGAGGCCGAAGTCGCGGACGTGCCACTTGCCGTCCTCGAAGTACACCTTGGCGTGGAGGCGCGACGCCAGCTCGTCGCGCAGCACCAGGGTGTTGTCGCGGCTGCGGCCGAGGGTGACAGTCTGACCCGGGGAGAGTTCGACCGAGGCGGGGAGGCAGTCGCCGGCCTCGGCGGAGAGTCGGGCACGCATATCGCCGGTCACTCCAAACCGGGTCGCCCGCCGGGCTTACGGGCGACCCCAGGCGGCCGCCGTCCGGCGGCCGTGCGGGCCGAAACCTGAGCCAACTTTAGCACGCGGAAATCCCGGCGGGCGGCCCGTTTCGCGGGTTACCGGGGGGCGAAGGCGGGGGTATCCTAACCCCCGCGACTGATCGCGGCGTCACACCACTGACGACGGCCGCGTTCGTTCGGATGGGCGAAAAACTATGGAAAATCGCATCGAAGGTCGGGCTTACGTTTTGGGCGATAACGTGGACACCGACCAGATCATCCCGGCGCAGTACCTGACGTACAACCCGTCGATCCCGGAGGAGTACCGGATGTTCGGCAAGTACGCCCTCAGCGGCGTGCCGGACGACGGGGCCGGGCTGCCGAAGGGGCACGTTCCGTTCCACCCGCCGGGGACGGACGAGTTCGTGTCGCCGTACACCATCATCATCGGCGGCAAGAACTTCGGCTGCGGGTCGAGCCGGGAGCACGCGCCGATCGCGCTCGCCGCCGCCGGCATCAAGGCCGTCGTGGCCGAGTTCTACGCGCGGATTTTCTATCGGAACTCCGTCAACGGCGGCTACCTCATCCCGGTCGAAACCACGGCCCGGCTGGTCGATCAGGTCTGCACCGGCGACGAGCTGGTGATCGACCTCGTCGCCGGCACGCTGACGAACAAGACGACCGGCGACACGTGGCCGCTGCTGCCGCTGGGCGAGGTGGCGCCGATCATCGAGGCCGGCGGGCTGTTCAACTACGCCGCGAAGGTGGGGATGGTCAACCGCTGACCGCGCCACCGCTGGCGGCTACTCTACCCGCAAAAGCCCACCCGTTGCAACGGGTGGGCTTCGCCTAGAACTGGCTCCGATCGACCTGTTGCCGTCCCGGGGCGTTGCCCCGGGCTATGTTATCCCAGCCCTTCGGGCTGATGAGGGTAGCTTGGTTTTCAGGCCAACGGCCTGAGATAGGATAGCCCGGGGCAACGCCCCGGGATCGGTACGGGTCGATCCGAACTGGCTTCACTCCCCGGACCCAACTCATGCCGCTCTCCATCCGCCCCGACGCCGCCCTCGACCTCGTCTCCCTCGGCGCCCTCGTTCACCGGCTCGACCCCGGCGTCATCCCCTTCCGCAAAGCGCGGAGCTTCGACATCCACGTCTCGGGCGGTGAGTACAACGTCGCGGCGAATCTGTCCGACTGCTTCGGCCTCCGCACCGGCGTCGCCACGGCGATGGTGAATTATCCGATCGGCGAGCTGATCCAGGCGCAGGTGCGGGCGATGGGCGTGACGCCGTTCTTCAAGCACTTCGAGCACGACGGCGTGCGCGGCCCGAACCTCGCCACCGTGTACAGCGACCGCGGCCACGGCGTCCGCGCCCCGGTGGTGTTCTACAACCGCTCGAACGAGGCCGCGGCGCGCCTCCAGGTCGGCGACTTCGACTGGGCGAAGGTGTTCGCCGGCGGCGTGAAGTGGTTCCACTCCGGCGGCATCTTCGCGGCACTGTCCGAGACGACGCCGGAGCTCATCATCGAGGGGATGAAGGCGGCGAAGGCGCAGGGTGCCGTCATCTCCTTCGACCTGAACTACCGGGCGAAGCTGTGGAAGGCGGCCGGCGGCGACGGCCGGGCGGTCGAGACGCTGCGCCGCATCGTGAGTCACGTCGATTGTCTGATCGGCAACGAGGAGGACATGCAGAAGGGCCTCGGCGTGAAGGGGCCGGAGGTGACGACCAAGAGTGGGTCGGGGCTGGACCCGGAGGTGTTCTTCGGGATGATCGAGAACACGGTGAAGGAGTTCCCGAACATCAAGCTGGTGGCGACGACGCTGCGCGAGGTTCACCACACGAACCGGCACGACTGGGCGGCGGTGCTGTGGCTGGAGGGGAAGAAGCACGTCAGCCCGACGCGCGAGCTGGACGTGATCGACCGCATCGGCGGCGGCGACGGCTTCGCGGCGGGGTGCATCTACGGACTGTTGACGGGGCGGTCGCCGGACGAGGCGCTGCGGCTCGGCTGGGCGCACGGGGCGCTGCTGACGACCTTCCACGGCGACGTGACGATGGCGCGGGTGGAGGAGGTGGAGGAGCTCGCCAAGGGCGGCAGCGCGCGGGTGCAGCGCTGAGGCGAGCCGACCGCCGTCAGGCGGCGGGTGGCTCGGGTCTTGAGCCCGGAGGGCGCCTTCGCTAGCCCGGGGCGGAAGCCCCGGGCGGGCGACGGGGTGAACCTGGGAGTAACGCCGAGCTGGCACCGCGAACGCCGCCCGGGGTTTCCACCCCGGGCTAGCGAAGGCGCCCTCCGGGCTCAAGACCCGAGCCGAGAACGATACGGCCGAAAGCCCGGGGACGGCCACCCCCGGGCTTCTTGTTTTTACTGTCCACTGTCCACTCCCCACTGACCAACTGGCTCGACCGGGAAACTCGGGTAGACCCGGCAACCCGCCCCCGCTATGCGTCCCGCCATTCGCGCGGGTAGTAGCGGGGAGGACCGGCCGTGGCGGACGACGCGGAGCTGGTCGTCGAAACCCAGCACCTGACGAAGATCTACCAGAACCGGCAGATCGCGCTCAACGACGCCACGCTCACCGTGGCGCCGGGCTGTGTCCTCGGCCTGCTCGGCCCCAACGGCGCCGGCAAGACCACGTTCTTGCGCCTCATCCTCGGCCTGCACCGCCCGACCGCCGGGTGGGCGAAGGTGTTCGGCCGCGTCATGACGCCGAACGCCGCCGACCTCCGCCGCCGCATCGGCTACATCCCCACGAACCCGCAGTTCCCGAAGGGCATGACGCCCATCACGTACCTGGACTACATCGCCCGCCTGTTCGGCCTCCCCGCCGACGTGCGCAAGCCGAAGCTCGCGACCCTCATCCGCGCCGTCGACCTGCTGCCGCACTCGGGCGACTCGATCGCCCACTTCAGCGCCGGCATGACCGCCCGCCTCGCCGTCGCGGCGAGCCTCCTGAACGACCCCGACCTCCTCATCTGGGACGAGCCGACGCACGGCCTCGACATTGAGGCCCGGCGCTCGATGCTGGAGCTCATCAAGACGCTGGCGGCCGAGAAGACGCTGATCCTCAGCAGCCACAACCTGACGGACGTGGACGAGGTGTGCAACCACGCCGCGGTGCTGAACAAGGGTCAGCTGATCTTCACCGGCACGCTTCAGGACTTGAAAGGTCGCATCCGCCGCAATCACTACGAGCTCGACATCGACGGCGAGCAGAAGGCGATTACGAAGTGCGTGGCGGCGCTGCGGAACCTGGCGGACTTCAAGCAGGTGCTGCTGCGGCAGCGGCGGCTCGAGATCAAGCTGACGGACGAGGTGCCGAACGCGGCGCTGCTGGCGCAGCTGTTCGGGGTGCTCGGCGAGAACAAGGTGACGGTCATCTCGGTGCGCACGCTCGGGATGCAGACGGAGCAGGCGTACCTGGACCTGGTGGAGCGCGAGGAGAGCCGCGGGTTCGCCCGGCTGTACAAGGACGAAGCCGCGTAGGCGAACGGCCGGCGTCAGCCGGCTGGTGGCGCGCCCAGGCACCGGCCACCCCCACCAGCCGGCTGACGCCGGCCGTTCGCCATTGAGGCACTCAAATGGAACAAACCCCGCCCGTGGTCACCGTCCGGTTCAACCGGTTCCTGCCGTACTGGGCGGTGTTCCAGACCGACATGCGGCAGACGATGCGCGGCTGGACGTACCGGCTGTGGCTGCTCGTCACCGTCCTCGCGGCGGCCGGCTTCCTGCTGTACCGCGTCGGCGTCCACAACGAGGCCGGCATGGTGCGCTCGGCCGCCGCCCAGTCCGGCGACCTGTTCCGCCTCGTCGTCGTCGGCAGCCTGGCGCTGGTGGTGGTGCTGGCGGTGTCCGCCGTCGGCGCCGAGCGCGGCACCGTCGCCGACTCGGTGCTCAGTCGCGGCATCAGCCGGCATCAGTACTTCCTGGCGAAGTGGCACTCGCGCCTCGTGGTGGTGGTGTCCACGTTCGCGGCGCTGGGCGTGGCCGTGCTGGTGGCGAGCTACTTCCTGTTCAAGTCCGACGCCGAGAGCGACCTGACGGCGGCCGGCGGGCTGACGGCGGTGGCGGTGGTGGCCGCGGCGCTGGCGGTGATCGTGTCGTGGGGCGTGACGATCGGGGCGCTGACGAACGGCACGGTGCTGGGCATCACGGTGTTCTGGGTGGTGCTGTACGGGGCGGGGTTCGCCCTGTCGTGGCTGCCGGAGCCGTGGCCGAGCCCGGACCGCTACCTGGACCGCCTGCGGTTCGTGCTGAAGGGCGAGTACCAGTCGGCGGGGCTGTCGAACCTGATGCTCGGCGCCGCGGCGCTGAGCGCGCTGGCGGCGGCGGTGGGCGTGGTCGGCTTCTCCCGGCGGGACGTGTGAGGAGGCGCGGCATGAACGAACTCGACGACCTGGCGGCCCGGATCGAGAAGCTGCCGGACGACGCACAGTGGGCGCTGGCGTGGCAGGTGCTGAAGCGCTTCGGCTACAAGACGCCGGAGGAGGAGGAGGAGGCGAGTGCCGCTCTCCAAGCCGAGGCGCTGGCGGAGCGGCTTGCCATCTTCGCCTGGGAGAAGGCCAACGGCGTGGGGCCGGGGGACTACCGTGCTGCGGGGTGACATCTACGAGGTCGATTTCGGCCCCGGTCTGGGGCGGGAACCGAGCGGCCGGCTGCCGGCGGTCGTCATCTCGAACGACACGTTCAACGTCGCCCCCTTCGCGCTCGTCGTGATCGCAGGGCTGCCGCCGTCGCAGCTGTCCGCGGCACGCGCCCTCGGTGTACTGGTGCCGGCCGCCGAGAGCGGCCTACCGGCCGATACAGCCTTCATCTGCTACCACATCCGGGCGGTCGAGCCGTCCCGCGTTGACTCGACGTTACTCGGTCGCCTCACGGCCGCCCGCATGGCCGACATCGACCACATCCTGTTGAGCATTCTCGGCCTCAACACGCCGCCCCCTCCAGGCTGGCGAGCCTCCCCACGTCCCTGATCCGCCGCTCCATTCCTCGCCCCGCCCCGCCGCGGCGGGTATCCTTGGCGCCACCCGTCCGCGAGGCGCCCGCCATGACCCGCCGCGAAGTCCTTCAGCTCTCCGCGGCCCTCGCCGTGCCCGCCGGCGCCGCCGCGCAGGAGCCGACGCCCGACGAGCGCATCCACGCCTACCTCGCCGCCCGCGTCGCCGAGATCAGCCGCCACGAACTCGACGGCGCCGCCACCCGTGAAGCCTGGCTGGCGAAGCGCCCCGAGCTGCGCCGCCGCTTCCTCGACATGCTCGGCCTCGACCCCGCACTGCCGCGCACCGACCTGAAGGCCACCGTGACCGGCACCGTGGACCGCGGCGCCGTCGCCGTCGAGCTCGTTCACTTCCAGAGCAAGCCGGGCCTGTACGTCACCGGCAACCTGTACCGCCCCGCGAACGCCGCCGGCCGCAAGCCGGCGATCCTGTACGTGTGCGGCCACTCCGGCCGCGGCCGCGACGGCAACAAGACGGCGTTCCAGGACCACGGCATGTGGTTCGCCACGAACGGCTACGTCTGCCTCGTCGTGGACACGCTCCAGCTCGGCGAGGTCGCGGGGAAGCACCACGGCACCTACAACCTCGACCGCTTCTGGTGGCACTCCCGCGGCTACACCCCCGCCGGCGTCGAGTGCTGGAACGGAATCCGCGCCATCGACTACCTCGTGAGCCGGCCCGACGTGGACGCCGACAAGATCGGCGTGACCGGCATCAGCGGCGGCGGTGCGACGACGGTGTGGGTCGCCGCCGCGGACGAGCGCGTGAAGGTGGCCGTGCCCGTGTCCGGGATGAGCGACCTGCAGAGCTACGTGACGAACCGCGTCATCAACGGCCACTGCGACTGCATGTTCGCGTACAACCTGTACCGCTGGGAGTGGACGACGATCCTGGCGCTGTTCGCCCCGAAGCCGCTGCTGTTCGCCAACTCGGACAACGACCCCATCTTCCCGATGGACGGCAACCGCCGCATCGTCGCCCGGCTGCGGAAGTGCTACGAGATGCTCGACGCCGGGCGGAACGTGGAGGAGTACGTGTCGAGGGGCGGCCACGACTACCGGCCGGACCTGCGGCGGGCGATCTTCCAGTTCTTCGAGACGCACCTAAAGCGGACGGACCGGCGCGTCACCGACGAGCTGTTCGCCGAGCTCCCCGGCGCCCGGCTGCGCGTGTTCCCGACCGACGCTGACTTGCCGCGCGACGCGATCAACGCGACCGTGGACGAGGTGTTCGTGAGGGAGGCGCCGCAGACCACGCCCGAAGACCTGGGCTCGTTCCGCGTCTGGAAGCGGGTCGTGCTGGGCCACCTCCGCGACCGCTGGGTGCCGCAACTGGCGACGCCGGTGCCGCCGGCCCGGCTGGCGTTCGGCGCCGACGACGCCCCCGGCACCCGCCGCGAGGCCGCGACCGAACCGGGGCTGGTCGTGTCCGGGCTGTTGCTGGCGGTGAGCGGCCGCGGGACCGGGACGACGCTAACCGTGGTGAACCCCGGCGAGGACGCGGTCGAGCTGATGAAGCGGTTGCCGCCGGCGGCGACCGACCCGCGGCACCTGATCGGCGTGTTCCCGCGCGGCGTCGGCCCCACGGCGTGGACGCGGCGGAACCCGCCGAACACGGTAGAGCGGGCGCTGGCGCTGCTCGGCGACACGGCCGACGCCGGCCGCATCCGCGACGTGGCGATGGTGCTGGCGGGGCAGCCGGAGTGGGTGCGCCTGGTCGGGCGCGGCCCGGCGGGGGTGATCGCCGCGTACGCGGCGCTGCTGGTGCCCGGAAAGGTGAGCGAGGTGCTGATCCTCGACCCGCCGACGAGCCACCGCGACGGGCCGCACCTGCTCGGCGTGATGCGGGCGTGGGACATCCCCGCGGCGCTCGGCTTGCTAGCCCCCGAGGTGGAACTCCGGCTGACCGGCGAGCGCGCCCGCGACCGGGCGTTCGACCACACCGCGGCGCTGTACCGCGCCGCCGGCGCGGCGGCGAAGCTGCGGCGCGACTGACCCCGGCGAGCGGGTGTGACCGAGTTGAGGAGGACCGGGGGTGCGTCCGCCTTCTGGTTACGGTTGCTGCGTAAGGAAGTGTCAGGACAGAATACTCATCATCTCAGCGGGGGGTGTATCCTATCAAAGGTGTATCCTATCAAAGGTGTATCCTATCAAAGCGGCCCACCCGGCCGCCGACGACCCGCGCAGCTTGCCCACGGCACCACGTCCGCCAGAGTCGCCCGGTTCACCCACGCATTCGTGGCGGGCAAGAACGCGACCGGAAAACGAACGCGACTCGACCCCACGGAGCGCAAGGGGCTTGCCCGTGCGGCATAGAATTGGGGTGGACGGGGCGCAAGCCGCAAGGGCAGAATGCCCGCCGCGCGAAGCTGACGCAGCCTGCACAACCGGAAAAGTCGTTGTGCGCGACACGGGCCGCGGCGACGGAATTGCCGGTATCTCCTTGCGGGCGACCGGCGACACCCCTACCTTTAACGCAATCGGATCAGCCACCCCAGACCAGCAGGACGCCCCGGGTGGGGTGGCGGATGGTCGTTCTCGGACGACATGACGAATATGGCTCACTGGCTGTTTCTGCCGAACGACGCTGTCCAAGACCTTGTGATCTTGGCAGGCCTGACGCCGGCCCAGTTGGACGCCCTGCGGAGTCACCTCGACTCCCATGAGTTCCGACTTCAGTACCGCTTTTACATCAAGGTAGCCGACCTGCTCAGGATCTCCGACGAAGCAGCGGCGAAGCTCTGCACCTTCTTGAGCCACGTCCACACCCTGCGGATGAGGTCGAAGAAGGACGCATCCACGATCCCGGCGGAACTTGACCACTTCCTCTCAATGGCACCTAAAGGGGACAAGCCCGAGGAAGACCCGAAGACCCTGTCGGAAAAGATCAAGGCGCGTAAAGACCAAATAGTCCGTCTCTTCTCCGACCTTCCGCAACGTGATCGCTCCGACAAGGTGCGAGACTTGGAGACCGGGCCGTTGCCCCAGCTCCACGGGTTCCGCACCCTCTGCGACGTTCGGCCCGTCTACGACGACGAGGCTTCCAAGATCACGGCGAACCTGCTCGTCATCACCATGTGTCTGAGCACGCACAAGGCGTCATCGGGTGACTACGAGGAGTTGGTCATCCAGATGACAGAGGACGACGTGGCCGACATGCAGAAGGCGCTGGGCCGCTTGGAAAAGAAACTCCAGCTTCTAAAGCAACTTCACAAAATCGGCACCGACACACCGCGACAGGGAGTTTGACCGTGGCAAGCGGCCTGTGCCCCAGCGCGACCAGCAAGAGCAACCGATACAGTGAGGATTGGTACGGCTCGAAGGGCGACCGGTACAGCGAAGATCGGTGGAACCGCCCCTACAAGCAACTTGCGGAGACCCCCGTGGAAGTCGCCTTAGAAATTCCGCCGCCTGATCCCACCCGAACCCACAAGCCCGTTGCGGCTACGTCGGGCAAGGGGCTCAGCGTCGCCGAGTGTTCCGCCCTCCTTACGGCCTTGTGCGCCTTGGCCTGCTTCGGGGCTTTCTACTGGGGTAGCTGGCTCATCGGCCTTGCGTGTGGGTTCTCTGCCCACCTGTTCGCCGTTGCGTGGTTGACGACTCGGACTCCGCCGAGACTCCGAACGCCCGGCGCAGCATGACCTGGAATCAAAAGCTCGCCCTCGGGGCGTTATCTCTTTTTACGGTCGGCTGCCTTGCTGGAGCCGCCGCCATAGACGCGGTCCCGGACGATTCGGTCAAGCCATATGACTCCAAGTGGCTGCGAATCGTCTTGGTTGCTTTGTGCGCGTTGCTGATTGGTCTGCTAAGCTTTCAGTTTTACCTTCACTTCCACGACATCCATCCCGTGCGGTATACCCGGCACATTGGCGTTTACGTCATGGGGGCAGGTGCTACTGCGACGGCAGGACCGATTGCGTACCTGGGGCTCCAGCAAGTCGAAGCCCTAGGACTCAAGGCTACCTTTCAGGAGGTTGGCGTCGCGTCTGCGGTGGTTCTGGCAGCAACTTTCACTTCGCTCATATTTCTGCTTAAGCATTATACGGAACATTATCACACCCTGAAGTAGAAATAGTCTTCGGCCCACTCACACCACCCGGCACGGCAACACCGTCCGCGGCGATTCCGCAGGCTTGTCCTGCCAGAACACCGGCTCAATTCCCAGCTCGATGATCGACTGGTGAACGACGACGATGTTGTGGCAGAGGAACTTGCAGACCACTTCGCTCTACATCGCCGTTTCGATATTCCCCGGCACCCACTCGTTCCCCCATGCTCTGCGGCTGAACCAAAGGTAGTGGGTATCGATCAGCGGCCTCGTCACACCCCGATTGGCCCCAACTCGGGGAGGTCGGGCAGTTGGGACGGCCGCGGCAGCGCGAATCGGTACGGGTCCAACTTCGTTCCCTTCCCTGACCGCACCGCCAGCCCGGCCGCCGCCGCTCGTCGGAGCCAGTCGTACAGCAGCGTGGCGAGCGGCGCCACCTCGTCCGCCGGCCAGTCGGCGAGCAGTTCCCGGTGGGTCGCAGGCGCCTTCCGGCCGGCGAGCAGTTCCCGCACCGCCTCCCAGTTCTCCCGGAACCGGCTCTCCGCGGTGTCCGACACGACGCGGAACTCGGCCGTGCCCGGCGCCCACTCGTAGACCACGTCGTCCGGCGCCGCCCGCCGCGACCGGGCCGTCAGCCGCCGACGGTTCCCCTCACGGCCGCGGCCGACGTGGTGCAGTTCCAGGATCACGTCCACGTACCCGAGCAGCGCCCCGCCGCCCCGGGCCGTGCTCCCCTCCTCCGACTTCTCCCGCCGCGGGTGGTGCAGCACCAGCACCGCCGTCCCACCCTCCGCCACTTGCCGCAGGGGGCCGAGGAAGTCGAGCAGGGTGCCGGCGTCGGCGTCGCTGCGGCCCGGTAGGAACGCGGACAGCGGGTCCACCGCCAACAGGTCCAGCGCCCCCTCGGCGCGCATCCCTTCCACCCAGGTCAGCAGTTCACCCCACCCGCCCGGCGTCGGCCGCCCGAGGAACGGCCGCGACACCAGCCGGGCGTGCGGGCCGACCGGTATCGCAACGCGGCGCTCGTCCCAGTGGTCGTCCGACTCCTCCGACACCACCACCGCCGCACCCGCGACACACGCCCGGCCGAGGAACGCACCGCCGCCCCCGAGGGCGCTCAGGAGGCCGGTGAGGAGGGTGGACTTGCCGGTCTTCCAGACGCCGGTGAGCAGCGCCACGTCGCCGCGGGCGAGGTACCCGTCCCACACCCAGCCGCACCCGGTCGGGCGAACCGGACGGGCGGAATCGTTCAGCAATCGGTAGGCGAACGGCGTGGTGGTCATGGCGGATTCGCTCTGATAGTGATTCTTGAATGAGACTCAATGCTTTTCGGACGGGGTGCCCCCATTCCACGGAACCAAGTGTAGATACTATACTGACGTACATTGTAGGTCAGTTGGCGGGTCGCCGCCGATTCCCGCCGCCGCCCGTAAGCTGAGGGGGACCGCCCCGGAGACCCGCGGATGCTCAGCTTCGTGCGCCCGACGCCGCTCACGGACCGCGTCTACGAGTACGCCCTCGGCGTCGGCCTGCGCGAGCCGGACGCCTTCCGCCGGCTCCGCGAGGAGACCGGCCGGCTCGCCGAGGGCGAGTGGCAAATCGCCCCCGAACAGGGGCCGCTGCTGGCGCTGCTGGTGAAGCTGCTCGGCGCGAAGAAGTGCCTCGAAGTCGGCACGTTCACCGGCTACTCGGCGCTGTGGGTGGCGTCGGCGCTGCCGCCCGGCGGCACCGTCGTGTGCTGCGACGTGAACCCGACCTACGCCGAAATCGCCCGCCGCCACTGGGCCGCCGCCGGCCTCGCCGATCGCATCGAACTCCACCTCGCCCCTGCCCTCGACACCCTCGCCGCGCTGCGAGCGTCCGGCGCCGACGGCACCTTCGACTACGCCTTCATCGACGCCGACAAGTCGAACTACGACGCCTACTACGAGGCGGCGCTGGCGCTGGTGCGGCCCGGTGGGCTGGTGGCGATCGACAACACGCTGTGGGACGGCAAGCCGGCCGACCCCGCGTTCGGCGACGCCGACACCGTCGCCATCCGGGCGCTGAACGCGAAGCTGCACGCCGACGCGCGCGTCGACCTGTGCTTCCTCCCGTTCGCCGACGGACTGACGCTCGGGTTGAAGCGATGACCCCGCACGAGGCGTTCGCCGACGGCCGGCTCGCGGACGCCGTCGCGCTCCAGGAGGCCGCCATCGCCGCGCGCCCGGACGACGCCGCGGCCCGGCTGTTCCTCGTCGAGCTGCTCGCCTTCGCCGGCCGGCTCGACGACGCCGACGCGCACCTCGCCGCGGTCCGCTCCGACGACCCCGCCTGGCCGGCGTCCGCCCGCGCGTTTCGCCGCCTCTTCCGCGCCGAGCGACAACGGAGTGTCACCGTCCGCCGGCCGGCGGTGCTGCCGGCGCCGCCCGCACACGCGAAGCGCCGCTGGCTCGCGGTGAAGCGGCTCCGCGACGGCGACCCGGCCGACGCGGTCCGCTGGACCGACCGGGCCGACGCCGCGTCGCCCGACGTGGAAGGCTTCCTCGACGGCCAGGAGTTCGACGCCCTCCGCGACGCCGACGACCGCTTCGCGTCGGTGCTGGAGGCGGTCGTGAACGGGCGGTGGGTGTGGTTCCCGTGGGAGGCGCTGCGGCGGGTGAAGCTGGAGTTGCCGCGGTTCGCCCTCGACCGGCTGTACCGCCCGGCGGAGGTGAAGCTGCGCGACGGGAGCGAGCACCGCGTCCACCTGCCGCTGGTGTACCCGGGTTCGCACGCGGCCGACGGCGCGTTCGCGGCCGGCCTCGAAACGGATCGGGTGTGCCCGGACGACGGGCCGATCCGCTGCGTGGGCGGGAAGCTGCTGCTGGCGGGCGCCGCCGAGGTGCCGCTGGCGGAGTGCCGGATGATCGAGATCAGGTGACCGGAAAGCCGAAAGCCCGGGGACGGCCGGCCCCGGGCTTCGCGTCTGTCCCTGTCTACTCGACCCGCTCACCGTTCTTGTACCGGGACACGATCGGCGTCTTCGGCGCCGGCGGCGTGTTCTTCAGGTCGTAGTCGAGTTCGTTGCCGAGCTTCGTCAGCGCCGCGGCCGGGTTCTCGACCGCCACCTCGCCGGGCGTAATCAAGATCGCCGGCGGGACCGGCCGACCCGGAGCCGCGGCCACGTCCTTCGCCTCGGGCACGGCGTGGGTCTTCGCGCCCCCCATCCACTTCGACAGCGGGCCGGCGGTCTGGATGCCGGTGCAGCCGACGGCCGCGACGGCGAACAGGGCTAGTAGAAGGTAGCGCGTCATGGCCGCACCTCCCGCACGTCGCGGTCGCCGGCCGGGGCGGTGGCGCGGGCGGCGGCGGTCGCCGGGCCGGCCGGGGTCGGCGGCGCCGGGGCCGTCAGCGGGGTGACCGCGACGCCAGTACCGAGCTGGCGGTCGAGCACGTCCGCCGGCCGGTTCTTCGGGAGGCCGAGGGCGGCGGCGCGGGCGTGGTACAGGGCGCCGGCCTGGCGCTCGAGTTCGTCCACCTGGCGGTGGAGGTTGTCGTCGCCGCGCTGCTCGGCCACCTCGCGGAGCTTCAGACATACGGCCATCCGCCGCTCGTAGGCGTCCTGCTCGTCGCGAAGGGCGGCGGCCTTCACGTCCGGCGGCAGGCCGGGCGGCACGTCGGCCTTCGCGGCGGGCGCCGGCTCGGCCTTCGCCCGGCTCTTGCCGAACAACTTGTCGACGACGGTGGTCTGTGGGGGGCGCGCGGCCCGCGGCGGCGGGTCCGCCGCGGCGGCCGCCGTGGCCCCTGCCGCAGCAACAGCGGCGAGCCCCCAGGCCCGTAATCGGTGCATGGCTTCCCCCCTCGGGCCGCGGCCGGGCGGTCGGCTCCCCATCCCCCGGGGCACCGGCGCGGTCGCTCGGACGCTGTGACTCGCGGCTGAGTGGGCGGCTTATGCCGGCCGAATCCCGACGTGTAAAGCCCACCTTCGCCGCCGGCCATCCGGGCCGTCTATAACTGGGGCGATGACCACCTACAACGACGCCCGCGTCCGCCCGGCCAACGACCGCCCACCCGACCCCGCGGGGCGGTACGTCCTCCTGTGGCTCCACGCCGTCCGCCGGCTGCACGCCGGCCACGCCCTCGACTACGCCCTCACCCTGTGCGGGCACTTCGGGAAGCCGCTCGTCGTGTACGAGGGGTTGAAGCTCGGCTACCCCTGGGCCAACGCCCGCCACCACACGTTCATGCTGGAAGGGATGCGCGACACCGCCGCCGCCGCGGCCCGGCTCGGCGTCGCCCACTGGCCGTTCGTCGAAACACCCGACCACGGAGGCCGCGGCCTCGTCGCCCGCCTCGCCGCCGACAGCTGCGCCGTCGTCACCGACGACCACCCCGGGTTCGTCGTGCCGGCGCAGAACCGGGCGCTCGCCGCGAAGTCGCCGGTGGCGGTGTACCTCGTGGACGGCAACAGCGTGGCGCCGCTGGCCCTACTCGGTGACAGACCGGTGTCAGCGGCGGCGCACCTCCGGCCGCGCATCCACGCGCAGTTCGCCGATGCGTGGGCGAACCGCGCCGCCGCCGAGCCCGACGTGCCGAAGGTGGCGCGGTCGTCGCTCGCGCCGCCGTTCGAGCCGTGGCGGGTGCCGAAGGACATCGCCGCGTTCGTGGCGCGGCTGCCGATCGACCAGAGTGTGCCGCCGGTGCCGGGTGTCGTCGGCGGCACCGAGGCGGGCCGGGCCCTGCTGGCGGAGTTCGTGGCGGGGAAGCTGCCGCGCTACGCCGACGGCCGCAACCAGCCCGACGACCCCGCCCGCGGCGCCGCCAGCCGGCTGAGCCCTTACCTGCGCTTCGGCCACCTCGCCATCGAGGACGTGATCGACGCCGTGCTCGGCTCGCTCGGCGGCTGGTCGCCGGCCGAAATCAACCCGCGGGCGAAGGGGAAGCGCGACGACTTCTACAGCCGCGACGCGAACGTGAACGGCTTCCTGGACGAGGCGATCACCTGGCGCGACGTGGGCCGGCAGTTCTTCTTCGCGGGTGCGGGTTCGGTCGTCCCGCACTCCGCACACGGCTCCCCGCCCTTCCCCGACGTACTCCCGGCGTGGGCACGCGAGACGCTGAACAAGCACGCCGGCGACCGGCGCGAGCACCTTTACACGCCCGAGCAGTTCGAGGCGGCCGACACCCACGACCCGCTGTGGAACGCGGCCCAGACCGAGCTGGTGAAGACCGGCCGGATTCACAACTACCTGCGGATGCTCTGGGGGAAGAAGGTGCTGGAGTGGTCGGAAACGCCGGCCGAGGCGTACCGGGTGCTGGAGCACCTGAACAACAAGTACGCGCTCGACGGCCGCGACCCCAACTCGTACACGGGCATCCTGTGGTGCTTCGGACTGTTCGACCGGCCGTGGCCGCCGGAGCGGCCGGTGTTCGGCAACGTCCGCTACATGTCGAGCGAGAACACGGCCCGCAAGTTCAAGCTCGCTGGTTACCACGACTACGTCCGCAGGCTGACGGGCGTGCCGCCGGCCGGCCTGTTCTGACCGTCACCCCGCCCGCGGGAGCGTGACGCGGAACGTCGTCCCCTTCCCGGGTTGGCTCGCCACCCGCACCGTGCCGCGCATCGACTGCACCAGGTGCTTCACGATCGCCAGCCCCAGCCCGGTGCCGCCGGCGTCGCGCACCCGGGCCTTGTCCGCCCGGTAGAACCGCTCGAAGATGCGCGGCAAATCGGCCGACGTGATGCCGATCCCGGTGTCCTCCACCTCGACCCACGCCTGCCCGCCGGCCGACCCCCACCGGACCGTCACCCGGCCGCCGTTCGGCGTGTACTTGATGGCGTTGTCCACCAGGTTGTCCAGCACCTGCCGCAGCGGCCCGGCGTCGGCCAGCGCCTCCACCGCGGCCGGTCCGTCCGCCGGCGGCTTCTCCACCAGCGTCAGCGACTTCGCCTCCGCACGCGCCGACTGACGCTCCAGGCACTCCGCGACGGCCCGGTCGAGCCGAACCGGCACCAGGTCCGGCACCTGCCCCGCCGACTCGATCCGCGCCAGGCTCAGCAGGTCGGAGATGAGCGCCATCAGCCGGGCCGCCTCGTCGGCGACGCGGGCCAGGAACACGTCCCGCGTCTCGGGGTCGTCGGCGGCGCCGTCCTGGAGCGCCTCGACGGTCGAACCGATGACCGCCAGCGGGGTCTTGAGTTCGTGCGACACGTTGGCCACGAACTCCTGCCGGAGTCGTTCGAGGCGGCGCAGGTCGGTGGTGTCGTGGACGACGACGACGGCCCCGGCCGCGGCGGGCGCGGGGAGGCGCGACACGTACACGGTGAGGCTGCGGCCGACCGGCCCCTTCCAGTCGAGTTCGGCGCGGTGCTCGTCGGCCCCGGCCAGCCCCTGTCCCACGATCTCCTGGAAGCCGCGCTGCCGCACCACCTCCCACAGCCGGCGGTTGACGGCGGCGGCGGGGTCGAACTCGAGGAGCACGCCGGCCCGCTCGTTGGCGAACATCACCCGCTGCTCGGGGTCGATGGCGACGACGCCTTCGACCATGCCGGACAGGATGGCGCGGAGCTGTTCGCGGTCGTGGCCGAGTTGGTCGAAGGTGTCGGCGAGGCGGCCGCTCATGGCGTTGAGGGCGGCGGCGACGCCGGCGTGTTCGCGGCCGCCGTTCACGCGGATGACGTGGGTGAGGTCGCCGTCGGCGAGGCGTCGGGCGCCGGCGGTGAGTTCGGCGAGCGGCCGGGCGAACCGCCGGGCCATGACGAACGCCGGCACCGCCGCGAGCAGCACGACGAGAGCCCCGGCGACGGCGACGTCGTCGGCCATTTCGAGGAGGACGGTGTTGTTGCGGCGGACGACGAGGAGTCCGACCAGCCCGACGGCGGTGAGGACGAGCAACAGGTAGGTGGCGAACAGGCGCCAGAACATGACGACCCGGCGGCGAGGGGCGGTGGCGCCATCTTACGACCCGCCGCCCCGGCGTCGGTGTGTGCCGACCATGTTCGGTCGAGCTCCCGGCTCGGGGCTTCGTAGGTCGGGTCGAGTCTTCGAGACCTGACCGCGGGGCGAATGACCCACCGCAGCGAGCCGAGAGCCGTTAGGCTCCGGGTGCGTCTGCATCTCGAACCACGTCAGATGGGATTCGACGCGCGTGACTCACCCGGCCCCTGACGGGGCTCGGCTCGCCGGGTGTGCCGCTCGCGCCTTGTCGGGAACAGCCTTCAACTCAGGAGGGGGGCTCGGCGACGCTGGCGGTTCTTCCGGCGGATGGACGGTGAACAGCGTTACCGGCACGGCCGGAACTTCGATTTTCAGCTTGTAGCCATCCGTTCCGAGTTGACCGACCGAACCTGTTCCGAGCTTGCCGTCCCACCCCAGCAGTCCATTGCGGCGTTGTTTTTTGCTGTCGTAGGTGTAAAGCACGTCCACCTTCCGCTCCAGTGCGGTTGCCAGATGGATGCCGTCGAGACCCATCAGGTTCAGCCTCCGGCAAAGCCGGTGCGCGTCTTTGGCAAGCTCCCGGTCGAGTTGGCGAACGGCGATGTACGGGTTCTCAAAGTACTCCAGAATCTTGTCGCTCAACTCGTCCGAAATGATCCCCGCGTTCTTGATCCGAGTGACTTCGGTGAGCGTCACGACCGACGTGACGATGATGATCTGCTCCTTCTCCGCCTGACGGTGGACGGCATCGCAAGCGTCGTACCTGCTCGGCGTCTGCTGCAACAGGTCGATGAAAACGCAGGAATCCCAATAGACTGGTCGCGGCTCACTTGGCATCTCGCCCCTCCCGAACGAAATCCTCAGACGCGACCCCGCCCGTGAGGTTGATCTTCCCGATCGTGGACGGCTGCGGAAGTTCGTCTTTCGCCCGCAGCCGGCGGATTGATTCCACTTTCAGGGAGACAGGCTTTCGGCCCTTGTACGTGATCCGCCCCAACACAGCGACACGGTGGCGGAGCAGTTGCTTGGCTTGCTCCAACTGCGACGGCGTGGCTTGACATTCGACCTTGTAGCCGGTCAGATGCTCCCACACCGAAAAACTGTCCCCCTGGTGCGTCGATACGACTTCCAGGTTGCCTTCGATGGTGCCGACTTCGTGGCGCGACTGCGGACTACGGCCTTTCGTCTCCGCAATCATCCGGCTGACGTTCTGGGCAAGCGTATTGTCCGCGTCCGTGAGAACGAGTTGGTTGGCGGCGGTCGTCTGGATCGTGAGTTTGGTCTGCTCTCTCTGCACCTGTGTGGCAAGCTTCCGAACGGCCTCTAGCGAGTCGTCGTCAAACTGAGGCGGGCGAACGGCGCCTGCGAACACGTCCCGCAAGCCCCCGACGTAGGTATCCAGTACTTGCCCGCTGGCCTTCCGGGACTTCATGGCACGAACATTCGCAGCGATGGTCAGGGTGAGCGGGCTCTGCATACTGGCGCGGACGACTTCCCAGCGGATCGTTTCCTCTAGACCGTATTGGGCCTCAAGGCTCCGGAGCACTTGAATGGTGTTCTCCAGGGCTTCTGTGAGCGCTGTCACGCTCACAGCCCCGTCGTTACCGCTCAGTGTGATAGTGAGTTCGTTTGCCATGACGACACCCCCGCGCGCCGTCTGTGGGACAGCTAATCCGGCAGTGTACTCCTGAACACGATTTTGGCGTTAGGTAAGATGCTAACCGTGCGAGAAGGGGGAAGCAAGAAGATAAGGATCAAATCCCGGCCAGGTGACAACCGCCGTCCCTGCGACCCGAAAAAGTTTCAGATTAGGACAATACCGGGCGACTACCAAAACGCTCAAACCGACCTATTCGACGACCTCGACCCCTGGCTCGCCGGCGACGACCTCGCCGATCACCCACGCCGGCACGCCGAGCTTCTCGAACTGCTCCATGATGCTCGCCGCGAAGAACGGCGCCGCCACCACCGCGAACCCCACCCCCAAGTTGAACACCCGCCGCATCTCCGCGTCGGCCACGTTGCCGAGCCGTTGCAGCCAGCCGAACACCGGCGGCACCGGCCACGACCCCGCGCTCGCCTTCACCCGGCAGCCCGGCGGTAGGATGCGGCCCAAGTTGTCCGGCAACCCGCCACCCGTGATGTTTGCGAGCCCGTGGATCACGCCCTTCTTCTTCACCGGGTAGTGCGCCAGCACCCGTCGCACCGGCTTCACGTACAGCCGCGTCGGCGTCAGCAGCTCCTCGCCCACCGTCTTGCCCAACTCGGGGACGTGGTCCGTGATGTTGAGTCCGGCGGCGTCGAAGACGATCTTGCGGACCAAGCTGTAGCCATTCGAGTGGAGGCCGCTCGACGCCAGGCCGATCACCGAGTCGCCGACCTCGATGCGGCTGCCGTCGATGATGTCGGGCTTGTCCACGACGCCGGTGCAGAAGCCCGCCATGTCGAAGTCGCCGGGCTGGTAGAAGTCCGGGAGGATGGCCGTCTCGCCGCCGACGAGCGAACACTCGGCCTCGACGCACCCGTCGGCGATCCCCTTCACCAGCTGCTCGGTCATCGGCGGGTCGTCGGCCGGCATGGCGATGTAGTCGAGGAACACGAGCGGCTCGCCGCCGGTGCAGATGAGGTCGTTCACCGACATCGCCACCAGGTCGATGCCGACGGTGTCGAACTTCCCGGCCTGGGCGGCGATCTTCAGCTTGCTGCCGACGCCGTCGGTGCAGGTGACGAGGACGGGGTGCTTGTACTTGCGACTGAACAGCCAGGCATTGGGGTCGAGGTCGAAGAGGCTGGCGAACCCGCCGACGCCCTTGCCGCCCTTGCGCGGCGGGAACGGCGGCGGGATGACGCGCGTCCGGTCCTGGGTGCGGGCGAGGTGGGACTGGATGCCGGCGATGGTCTGCTCGTACTTGCCGAGGTCGAGCCCGGCCTTCTTGTAGTCCCACTGCTCGGCCATGCACTGCTCCCAAAGCCCGGGGACGGCCGTCCCCGGGCTTTGATACGCCCCCCACCCGGGGTTGACCGCGTTTTCCCCCGGTCGCTATAGTCCGCCGCCGACCGCGGGGCCGCGCGCCCCGCCAGACCCTCCCACGGACGGGACGGCCGAATGCCGCTCAGCCTGTTCGCCACCGCCGACGCGCCGCCGCAGACGGACTGGCCGTACTTCCAGAAGCTCGCCGAGCTGCTGCCGAAGCCGTTCTTCCACACGTCGAACTTCCTGCTGTTCTTCGCCGTGGTGCTCGCCGTCTACTGGAGCATCCCGCGCCGCTGGCAGATGACGCGCATCTGGGTGCTGGTCGCCGCCAGCTTCCACTTCTACGCCGCGTGGAGCGCCGAGCTGGCGTTCCTCGTCACCGCCACCACCCTCGCCGACTACGTGTTCGGCCGGCTCATGGACGCCACCGAGCGCGTCCGGCTGCGCCGCGCCATCATGATCACCAGCATCGGCATGAACCTGTCGATCCTGTGCTACTTCAAGTACCGCGGGTTCTTCCTGAACGAGCTGAACGACCTGCTCGTGTCCGCCGGCCGCGACCCGGGCTACGCGAAGCTCGACATGCGGGCGCTGGCGCTGTTCGTGCCGTTCGGCATCAGCTTCTACACGTTCGAGGCGGTGAGCTACGCGGTGGACGTGTACCGCCGCAAGATCAAGGCCGAGACGAGCCTGCCGCGGTTCCTCCTGTTCATCCTGTTCCTGCCGCACCTGGTGTCCGGGCCGATCGTGCGGGCGGGCGACTTCCTCCGGCAGACGCGGCGGCCGAAGCGGTGGAACTGGGTCCGCGTGCAGGTCGGCGTGCAACTGCTGCTGATGGGGGCGTTCAAGAAGATGGCGATCGCCGACCGCATGGCGGTGTTCTGCGACCCGATCTTCCACGAGCCGGACAAGTACAACACCGGCGCGGTGTGGATGGCGGTGCTGGCGTACAGCATCCGCATCTACGCCGACTTCAGCGGCTACTCGGACATGGCCGTGGGCCTGGCCCACCTCCTCGGGTACAAGCTGACGAACAACTTCAACATGCCGTACATCGCGGCGAACGTGTCGGAGTTCTGGCGGCGCTGGCACATCAGTCTCTCGACGTGGCTGCGCGACTACCTGTTTATCCCGCTGGGCGGCAGCCGCGGCAGCAACTTCGCCACGTGTCGGAACCTGATGATCACGATGACGCTCGGCGGCCTGTGGCACGGGGCGGCGTGGAGCTTCATCCTGTGGGGCGTCGCCCACGGGCTGCTGCTGATCATCCACCGCCACTTCGCCGCGTTCGCGCAGACCCGCCCGGCGCTCGACGCGGCGCTGAAGACGACGCTCGGCACCGGCTTCCGCATCGTGCTCACGTTCTTCTGCGTGAGCCTGTGCTGGGTGCTGTTCCAGCCGAACTTGTACCCGGACCCGAAGCAGCCACCGCGGCCGGACCTGATCCTCGACGGGTTCGACCGGGCGATGGCGATGTACAGCCGGCTGTTCAGCCTGCAGATGGGGCTGCCGCTGCCGCTGCACAACCGGAGCCTGTGGTACACGGCGGCGTTCGTGCTGCTGTGCCACCTGCTGGTGACGCGCGGGGTGTGGCAGCGGGTGTACGACCGGCTGCCGGCGCCGGTGCTGGGCGCCGGCTACGCGGTGTGCCTGTGCGCCGCGATGGTGCTGGCCCCCGACAGCGGCAGCAGCTTCATCTACTTCGACTTCTGACGGCGGCCCGTGAAGCTGACCCCACGATTCGCCGCCCTCCTCCGCGCGACCCGGGTGTCACCACCCGCCCGCCGGCGACCCACGCGCCGCCGCAAGGCCGCGGTCGCCGTCGGGGTGGGCGTCGCGGCCGCGGTGCTGCTCCAGGTCGGGCTCGGTCTCGCGGCGGAGCTGTCGCTGTACCTCCGCGACCCCGGCTACGCCGACAAGGAAGTCCGCCTGCGGAAGCAGTTCGCCGCGTACCCCGGGGCGCCGAGCGTGGTCATGCTCGGCACCTCGCGCACCGGCTACGCCTTCTACTCGGCCCGCGTCCGCGAGCAGCTGGCCGCGGAGCTCGGCGGGCGGGCGATGGCGTTCAACTACGGCATCCCCGCGTCCGGCCCGGTCACGCACCTGACGTACCTGCGCCGGCTGCTGGAAGCGGGTCACCGTCCCGACCTGCTGCTCGTCGAGGTGCTGCCGCCGACGCTCGCGGAACTCGAGGACGGCCCGCTCGAAGCGCGATTCTTCTTCGGCGATCGGCTGCGGCGCGGCGAAGTCGAGCCCGTGATCGGGTACGGCTTCCCGGCCGAGAAGACGCGCCGCGACTGGCGGCGGTCGGTGACGGTGCCGTGGTATCAGCTGCGATTCCCGATGGTGGGCCGCGTTCACCCCAGCGCGCTGCCGTGGCACCTGCGCTACGACTGGAGCCGCACCGAAGACCCGGCCGGCTGGTCCACGCCGATGGTCACCGACCTGACGCCCGAGAAGCAGGACGAGGGGCTGAAGCGCGCCGCCGGCGAGTACGGCGCCATCCTCGCCGACATGCACCCGACCGGCGGCGGCGCCCGGGCGCTGGCCGACCTACTGGCCCTGTGCCGCGAGCAGAAGTTGCCGGTGCGGATGGTGCTGATGCCGGAGTCCGAAGGCTTCCGCGCGCTGTACCTGCCGGCGACGACGGGACGGCTGTACGCCTTCCTCGCGGCGCTGGAGGCGGAGTACGGGGCGCCGCTGATCGACGCCCGCGGCTGGCTGCCGGCGGCGGTGTTCACCGACGGCCACCACATGCTGCGGCCGGGCGCGGAGGCGTTCTCCGACCGACTGGTGCGCGAGGCGGTGCTGCCGTACTTCCGCGCTCGCTAACGGCGTGTTGCCGCTTGCGGCTTAGCGCTGCCCAGTGCTAAGCCGCAAGCGGCAAAGCCCCGAGCCGAGACCTTGAGACCCCCACGATGACCCGCACCCTCCTCCGCCGTCTCGCGCCGCCCGCGCCGCGGCCGCGCGCCGTCGGACGGGTGACGATCGTCGTCGTGCCGTCGCCCCCGCGCCGGCGCGACCGCACCCGCCGGGCCGCGGTCGCCGTCACCACGGGAATCGCCGTCGTCCTGGCGGCGCAGGTCGCGCTCGGCGTGGCCGTGCGCACCGAGGTGTCGCCGCTCCGCGACCCGCTCTACTTCGACAAGTTCGCCCTCCTTCGCACCCACCCGGCGTTCTTCGCCGCGGCCGACCGACCCACCACCGTCCTCCTCGTCGGCAGCTCGCGGACGCTCAACGCGGTCAACGCCCGCCGCGCCGCCGACAACCTCACCCGGCACGTCGGCCGGCCCGTCGAGGTGTTCAACTTCGGCCAGGCCGGCGCCGGCCCGGTCACGAACGCCGTGTACTTCCGCCGCCTCGCCGACGCCGGCGTGAAGGCCGACTTCGCGCTGATCGAAGTTCACCCGGTGTTCCTCGCTGGGCAGCGCCCGCTCACGCCCGAGGCCCGCTGGCTGCTAACAACACGGCTGCGCCCGGAGGAACTGCCGGTCGTGCGGGGCATGGGCTTCCCCGCGGCGACGCCCGCCACGCACGGCCCGCGCGGGCTGCTGGCGTCGGTGTACGAGCACCGCTTCCTGCTGCTCGACCGCTACGCCCCGTGGATGCTCATGGACAACCGCCGCCTCAACGGCGGCCACGAGCCCGACGCCTTCGGCTTCTGCCGCCCGCCCGACGTGTGTTCGCCGAAGGAGCGCGCCGGCCTCACGCACCTGACGTTCGCCCAGTACGCCGAGTACTTCCCCGGCTACCGTCCGACCGGCTGCGGGGTGAACGCCGTCCGCGACACGCTGGACCAGTGCCGCGCCCGCGGCATCCGCCCCGCACTGGTGCTGATGCCCGAGTGCGGCGGCTGGGAAACGTGGTACGACGCCGAGGGGCTGAGGCAGCTCGACGCGCTGCTGGCGAGCCTGTCGTCCGAGTTCGGCGCGCCGCTGATCGACGCCCGGCGGTGGGTGACGGTTGACGAGACGATGGACGGCCACCACCTGACCGGCCGCGGGGCCGACCGGTTCACCGACGTGCTGACCCGCGACGCCCTCGCCCCGTGGCTCGGGGGTAGCCGATGACGCGCACCACGCTGCTGCGGCTGTTCCGCCTCCCGGCCCTGCCGTCCGTCCGGCCGCGCCCGGCGAAGTCCGTCTTCCGCCGCCGGCGCGGCGCCGCGTCGGCGCTGCTCGTCGGCGTCGTCGGCGTGCTGGTAATCCACGCGGCCGCGCTCGTCCTGATGGAGTCGGCGTTCCCGCAGCTGCGCGACCCGGAGTACGGCCGCCGCGCCGCGTCACTCCGCGCCCGCCTCGCCGAGAACCCGGGCCGGCCGCTGGTGCTCGTCGTCGGCAGCTCGCGCACCTGCATGGGGCTGAGCCCGGCCGCGTGGGAACAGTCCCGCCCCGGCGGCGCCGACCCACTGCTGTTCAACATGGGCCTCGTCGGCGGCGGCCCGGTCATCGAGCTGATGGCGCTCCGCCGCGCCTACGCCGACGGGTTCCGGCCCGACGTGGTCGTGCTGGAGTTCTGGCCGCCGTTCCTCCGCGAGGACGGCCCGTTCCACGAGCCCGACCGCATCGACCACGCCCGCCTGTTCCCCGGAGACGCTCCGCTCGTCCGCGACTACTTCCCGGAGCCGAACGAGACGGAAGCGAAGATGCGCCGCGACCGCTTCTTCCCGCTGTACGAGACGCGCCACCGGCTGCTCGCCCAGGTCGCGCCGCGGTGGCAGCCGTGGGACCGGCGGCTCGAACTGGCGTGGGGCAACCTCGACGGCTGGGGCTGGCTGCCGGGTCTGGACGAACACCCGCCGCGGACCGACGAGCGGGCGAAGCGCCTGGCCCACTGCGAGCCGATCTACCGCGGCCAGTTCACGGGCTATTCGGTTCACCCGCTTGCGGACCGCGCCATGCGCGAGGCGGTGGCGCTGGCTCGGGCGAAGGGGTCGCGGGTGGCGCTGGCGTACCTGCCGGAGGCGACCGAGTTCCGCGGCTGGATGCCGCCCGACGCCGAGCGGCAGGCGCGGGAGTACCTGGCGACGCTGCGCCGCGAGCTGGACCTACCGCTGATCGACGCCCGCGGCTGGATGCCGGACGAGCTACTGGTGGACGGCTTCCACCTGTCGAAGCACGGGGCGGCGGAGTTCTCGCGGCGGTTCGGCGCGGCCGCGGCCGCGCTGCTGGCGGGGGAGCGCAGATGACCCCGCGCTGGGTGGGGCGATGGGGTTTGCCCCGTGGGTGGTTCGCCCCCTCACCCCGCGTGCTTCGCCGCGACCCTCTCCCCCGAGGGGAGAGGGTGGGAGCCGACCGACCGTCATCGCGGGCGGGAAACCACACGCCGACGCCTGGCGAATCACCCCCCTTCGTCCGCGGGTCGATGCCCGCCCGTGATGTGGCCGAACCAGGCCCACCCTCTCCCCTCGGGGGAGAGGGTCGCGGCGAAGCACGCGGGGTGAGGGGGCGAACCACCCACGCGGCGTCACGGTCCCGCGCCGCGCTACTGTGTGGGACGCTAACAACTCTCGCGGCCGTCCTCGGCCTGGCCGGCGCCGTCGAGACGGTGAAGCCCGAGTGGCGCGACCCCGAGTACGGCCACCGGCTGAAGCAGCTGCACGCCCTCCGCGCCGCCAACCCCGGGCGTCCGCTCGTGCTCGCCGTCGGCAGCTCGCGGACGCAGATGGGCGTCAGCCCCGCCGCGATGAACCGCCCCGACGCGCTCGTCTACAACTTCGGCCAGTCCGGCGCCGGCCCGCTTCGGGTCCACCTCACGGTCGAACGCCTCGCAGCCGAAGGCATCGTCCCCGATGTGTTGCTCGTCGAGTTCTTCCCCGCCGCGTTCGCCCACGACGGCCCGGCCGAGGAGCAGCTGAAGGAACTCACCGCCCGCCTGTCGTGGGCCGACGTGCGCCGCCTCGAACCGTTCACCGCCGACGCCGCGGTGCTGCGCCGCCGCTGGGCCGCCGACCGGGTGAACTCGTGGCACTCGCTGCGGCTGGTGCTGATGAACCACGCCCGGCCCGGCTGGCTCCCGTGGCGCGACCGTCTTACGCACCAGTGGGACATGATGGACCCGTTCGGCTTCACCGCTTACCCGCACGACGAGGTGTCCGACGCGGAGCGCGACCGCGGGGTCAAGCGCGTCCGCGACCAGTATGCCGGGCTGATGTCTGACTACAAGGTCGGGGCGATGTCCGACCGCATCTTCCGCGACCTGCTGGAGGGATGCCGCGAGCGCGGCGTACGCGTGGTGATGTACCGTACCCCGGAGGGGCCGTCGTTCCGAACCCTGGCCGCGCCCGCGGAACCGGCGGTGCGCGCCTACCTGGCGGGGCTCGGCGTGCCAGTCGTCGAGCCGGCCGGCGACTACGCGGAGACCGACTTCGCCGACGGGCATCACCCCCTGCGCCCGGCCGCGGAGCGATTCAGCCGACAACTCGGCGCGGCACTCAACCCCTGAAGCCCGGGGACGGCCGTCCCCGGGCTTTCGCGTCGGTTCACCTCCCGGGGCCATTCATAAAACAGCCCCCGTCTTATGCCGGGGAGCCGTTCATGCACGCCGAGGCCGTCGCCTTCTTCCGCGGGCTGCAGGACCGCGTCTGTACCGAACTCGAGCGCGTCGACGGCGGCGGCCGGTTCCGCGAGGACACCTGGGACCGCCCCGGCGGCGGCGGCGGCCGCACCCGCGTCCTGGCCGACGCCGGCGTCTTCGAGAAGGGCGGCGTCAACTTCTCCGAGGTGTTCGGCGAACTCACCCCCGAGTTCGCCAAGCAGATGCCCGGCGACGGCCTCACCTTCACGGCGACGGGTGTGTCGCTGGTGCTCCACCCGCGGAGCCCGCACGTGCCGACGGTGCACATGAACTTCCGCTACCTGACGCACGGGTCGCAGGCGTGGTTCGGCGGCGGCGCCGACCTGACGCCGTACTACCCGGTGCGGGAGGACGTGGTCCACTTCCACCGCGCGTGGAAGGCCGCGTGCGACCGCCACCCCGGCGTGGCCGACTACGCGGTGATGAAGCACACGTGCGACGAGTACTTCTTCCTGAAGCACCGGAACGAGCCGCGCGGCGTCGGCGGCATCTTCTTCGACCACCTCCCGGCGACCGGGGCGAGTTGGGACTTCGTGCGCGACGCGGCCGACAGCTTCCTGGCGTCCTACGTCCCGATCGCGGAGCGGCGGAAGGGCGCGGTGTGGACGGCGGAGGAGCGGGCGTTCCAGGAGTACCGACGCGGGCGGTACGTGGAGTTCAACCTGGTGTACGACCGCGGCACGACGTTCGGGCTGAAGACGGACGGGCGGACGGAGAGCATCCTGATGAGCCTGCCGCCGGTGGTACGGTACGTGTACGACTACCGCCCCGCGCCGGGCTCGCGCGAGGCGGCGCTGACCGACCACTGGCTGAAGCCGCAGGACTGGGCCGGCATGTAGGTTACGGGCCGGCACGTCGTCGCGGTTGTCTCGTCGCGCCGGGGATTGCGCCACGGCCTCACACGAGGACGAACTGTGGTCCCGTACGGAATCGCGTTACTCGCCGACAAGCCCGACAAGCCCGACAACTCGCTCCCGCAGTTGCTCGCGGTCGTCCTGGGACTCGGTGGCAGCTTCTGGGGAATCTTCCTGCTGCTGGTGTACGGCCCGGCTGCGCTGATCCCGCTGCCGTTCGGCGTCGGGTACGCGGTCACAGCCGCTTACGTTTACCGGGTGTTTCGGGTGCCGCCGCTCCGTACCCGCCGCCGCATCTGGCTGGCATCACTGGTGGTGCAGGGCGCCTGACTGGTGTTGGCCGGCCTCCCGTTACTCGCCGAAGCCGGGCTGAACCTGTTCTCACTGTGGTGGCTGGTCGCCACGTCGTGCTCCGTCGTCGGGTTCGTGTCCGAGCAACCAGAGCCCCGGACGGCAGGTATCGCACAAGAACCGTCTGGATAATGACTTACGCCACGATCCGCCGCACGCAGTCGCTCCAACCGTGATTTGTGTGCTTGACTCAATGCTTGCGGGAAGGGGTCCCCCCTTCCGCCGCAACCAATAATCGCGGTTCAACCGACGCCGTCGGCGGGCTTCGGGTCGGGGCCGGGTTTGCCGCGCGGGTGGAACTGCTTGTGGATCGCCTTGAGGCGGTCGCGGTCGACGTGGGTGTAGTGCTGCGTCGTGCTGATCGAGGCGTGGCCGAGCATCTCCTGGACGCTGCGGAGGTCGGCGCCGCCGGCCAGGACGTGCGTGGCGAAGCTGTGCCGCAGCGTGTGCGGGCTGGTCGCGGCGGGCAGGCCGGCCCGCTTGCAGTACTTCTTGACGAGCGCCCACAGGAAGATGCGGTCGAGCGGCCGGCCGGACTTGCTGACGAAGACGTTCTCGGGTCCGTCGGCCGGCTTGGCGCTGCGGCCGTCGGCGAGGTACGCCCGCAGCGCCGCGATCGCCGGCCGGCCGAGCGGCACCACGCGCTGCTTGCTCCCCTTGCCGAAACACTTCAGGAAGCTCGCGTCCAGGTACACGTCCTGCACCTTCAGGCCGACGACCTCGGAGGCGCGGCAGCCGGTGGCGTAGAGCGTTTCGAGCAGAGCCCGGTCGCGGAGGAAGAAGCGGTCGCCGGCCTGCGGCGCCTTCAGGAGTTCGTCGACGGCGTTGGGCGGCAGGACCGACGGGATGCGCTCCCACAGTTTCGGCGACGCCAACAGGTCGACCGCGGCGGCGTCGGCTTTCTCCTCCAGCTTGAGGAAGCGGTAGAACATCTTGAGCGAGACGAGGTGCCGGGCGATGCTCGGCACGGCGAGTTGTTCGTCGTGCAGGAACGCGAGGTAGCGCGCCAGGTCGCGCAGCGTCGGCGTGGTGTAGTCGCCGTAGCGGACGAGGGCGCACCACTTGGCGAAGCGGTCGAGGTCGCGGCCGTAGGCCTGGACGGTGTTGTCGGCCATGCCGCGCTCGGCGCGGAGGTAGTGGCGGAAGGCGCCGAGGTCGGACTGCAACTCGTTGAGCATCGGCGTTATCCGTTGATCCGTTCGAGGGCGGGGCGCAGCTGCGCGAACGCCTTGGCCCGGTGGCTCATCCGCTGCTTGACCTCCGGCGGCAGTTCGCCGAACGTCTTGTCGTACTCCGGCACCAGGAACAGCGGGTCGTAGCCGAACCCGCCGGCGCCGCGGAGGGCGTCGCCGATGACGCCGTGACACCGCCCCTCGGCCGTCGCCACCACCTTCCCCGTCGGGTCGGCCAGGACCGCGGTGCTGACGTAGTACGCGCCGCGGTCGGTGCCCGGCGGCAGCTTCGCCAGCTCGGCCAGGAGCTTGGCGTTGTTGCCGGCGTCGTCGCCGTGGGTGCCGGCGTACAGCGCCGAATCGACGCCCGGCTCGCCGCCGAGGGCGGGGACGACGAGGCCGCTGTCCTCGCCGACGACCCAGGCGCTCAGGGCCGGGGCGAGGGTAACGGCCTTGAGCGTGGCGTTGCCGAGGAACGTGCCGGCCGTCTCGGCCACCTCCGGGGCGTGCGGGTACGGCGACAGGTCGGACAGGTCGAGGCCGAGGTCGCCGAGGAGGTCGAGCATCTCACGCAGCTTCTTCTTGTTGCGGCTGCCGAGGATCAGTTTCGTCATGAACCACACCCCGAAGCCCGAAGCCCACCCGCGGCGGCGGGTGGGCGGCCCTACCCTACCACGTCCCCGGACCGCGGACCACGCCGCGGCGGCGCGAACCGTGGGCGACTGCGCAAGCGGTGCCGGTTGTGCGGGTGGCGCACGTTTCGGTGCGGCCGGCGTTCCTCGCGTGACGGCCGCGGCGCGGCCCGCCGCGCCGAATAATCGCGGTGTCGCCCCGGAGGCCGCCCGTGACCCGCGCCGTCGTGCTGCTGTCCGTGCTGGTCGTCGGTTGCGCCGCCTACCGCCCGCCGGCGGAGACCGTCGCCCGCGCCGCGTCCCCCGCCGACCCGCCCGGGCGCCGGCCCGAGCCGGCCGACGTGAAGGCGCTCGAAGACACCCTCCGCACGCTCCTTCTGGCAAACCTCCCCGACCCGCTGGTCGCCTCGTCGGACGGGTGGGGCCGGCAGGAGGAGGGCGTCGTCGGGCGCAAGGTCCAGAGGGACGGGCTGCGGGTGCGAACCGAGTTGGTCCGCGGGATGCGGAACGACGGCACCTGGCGCAGGGTCGAGTTGCGGGCGGTGAACCCGGAGCACACGCTCGGCCTCGGCATCGTCGAGGCGGCGTACCCGGAGCCGGGCCGGGCCACGTTCACGGCGCACGTCGGCACCGACTGTGCGATCCGGTTCGAGCAGCAGTACTGGAAGAACGGCGCGCGCCTCTACAGTGGCGAGACGCGCGCCCGCTGCCGGGCCGCGGTGGCACTGAAGTGCGAGGTCGTCACCCGCGTCGAGAAGAAGGACGGCAGCTTCATCCCCGACGTGGTCTGCCGGCTACGGGTGAGCGACGCGCAGCTCTTCTACGAGAAGTTGGTGGTGGAGCACACCGCCGGGATCGGCGGCGACGGCGCCCGCATCCTCGGCGACGTGGTGCTCGACACCGTGCGGCGGGTGAAGCCGGAGCTCGAGCGCGACCTGCTGGCGAAGGCCAACGCCGCGATCGTGAAGGCGGCCGACACGAAGGAAGTGCGGTTGTCGGTCGAATCGCTGCTGAAGGGCCGCTGACCGAGTGTAGAACAACTTAAGCCCGTGAGCGATGTGACGACGACCGCCCCGGCCGATTGTGGCTTGTGGGGTGTGTATGTAAAGTGGAAGTGAAGGAGCCTTCATGCGAATCCGTGTCCAAAAGTGCCCCGGCGGCGTGGCTGTACACGTGCCGGACTCGCTCGCCTCGGAAGCGGGGTTGGTCGACGGCTGGCCGGCCGAGCTCGAACTCACGGGCGGACAGCTCGTCGTCCGGGCCGCCGGTCCCGGCACGCTCGCTGACCTGCTGGCCGGGGTAACCCCGGAGAACCTTCACGGCGAATGGGCGGCCGGGTCGCCCGCCGGGGCGGAACTCCTGTGAGTACCCCAGCGCCCGACGTGCCCGACCGCGGCCACTTGGTCTGGATCAGCCTCGACCCCCAAGCGGGTCACGAACAGGCCGGGCGGCGGCCGGCGCTGGTCGTGTCCCCGGCGTCGTACAACGGCCCGGTCGGTCTGGCCCTGCTCTGCCCCGTGACGAGTCACGCCAAAGGATACCCGTTCGAAGTGCCACTGCCGCCCGGCGTCGCGGTGTCCGGGGTGGTGCTCGCCGACCACGTCAAATCACTGGACTGGCGTGCCCGCCGCGCGGAGTATGCCGGCGACGCGCCCGAGACGGTTGTCACCGAGGTGACGCGCCGGCTCGGCTTGCTGCTCGGCTTCGGGTCTCACCCGCCCGCGTCCGGGAGTCCCCCATGACCCCCACCCGCCGCGGGTTCTTCCTCGCCGGCCTCGGTCAACTCGCCCTCGCCCAACTCGCCCGCGCCGACGCGCCCCCGGGCCTTCACCACCCGGCGAAGGCGCGGCGCGTCATCCAGGTGGTGCTCAACGGCGGGATGAGCCAGCTCGACACGTTCGACTACAAGCCGGAGGTCGAACGGCGGCACGGGCAGACCGTGGACATCGGCCTGAAGGCCACCGCGACCGGCACCCCCGGGCCGCTCATGAAGTCGCCGTTCCGGTGGCAGCAGCACGGGCAGTGCGGCCGGTGGGTGACCGACGTGTTCCCCCACCTGGCCGGGTGCGTCGACGACCTGGGGTTCCTCATGGCGCTGGCCTCGCGGTCGAGCGTCCACGGGCCGGCCAGCTACCTCCAGACCACCGGCTTCATCCTTCCCGGGTTCCCCGCCGCGGGCTCGTGGGTCAGCTACGCCCTCGGCCGGCTCACCGACGACCTCCCCACGTTCGTCGTCCTCCCAGACGCCCGCGGCCTGCCGTACAACGGCAGCGGCAATTTCTCCGCCGGCTTCCTCCCCGCGGTCCACCAGGGCACCGTCGTCCGCCCCGGCGGGCCGACCCCCATTCCCGACCTGGCCGCGGCGCCGGGCGCCCGGTTCGTCACGCCCGAGGCCAGCGCCGACGGGTTGAACCTCCTCCGCGGGATGAACGATCGATACGCCGCCGACCGGCCCGGTGACAGTCGATTGTCAGCGAGGGTGGAAGGGTACGAGCTGGCGGCGCGGATGCAGCTGGCGGCGCCGGAGGCCTTCGACCTGGCGCGCGAACCCGCCCGGCTCCACGCCCGCTACGGCACCGATCGGCCGGCGGCGGAGGGCGCGTTCGCGCGGAACTGCCTGCTCGCGCGCCGGCTCGTCGAGCGCGGGGTGCGGTTCGTGCAGGTCTGGAGCGGGGCCGGGGGGCCGGCGAACAACTGGGACAACCACACCAGCATCCCCGCCGAGCTGCCGCCGGTCGCCCGCCAGGTCGATCAGCCGGTCGCGGCGCTCCTCGCCGACCTGAAGGCGCGCGGGCTGTGGGCGGACACGGTGGTGGTGTTCACGACCGAGTTCGGGCGGATGCCGGTGACGCAGAGCGGCGTCGGCCGCGACCACAACGGCGGCACGTCGGTGACGTGGCTGGCCGGCGCCGGGGTGAAGGGCGGCACGTCGTTCGGCGCCAGCGACGAGTTCTCGCACCTCGCCGCGACCGACAAGACGACGGCGCACGACCTGTACGCGACGCTTCTCCACCTGCTGGGGATCGACCACGAGCGGCTGACGGTGCGGCACAACGGCATCGACCGCCGCCTCACCGACGTACACGGGCACGTGGTACGAGAAGTGTTGGAATAGCACCTGGTTCCGCCGCTTGCGGCGATGCAGGGCGTGCCCTGCAACGCCGCAAGCGGCAAAATCCATCACGGCACCCATACCATGCTCGACGGGCTCGTCTGCCGCACCGGCTCGCCGTGAGGCGTCAGCCGGCCGGTCTGCGCGTCGATGCTGAACACCACCACGTTCCCGCCCGGCATGTTGGCGCACAGCAGCCACCGGTTGTCCGGCGTCGCCAGTAGGTTCTGCGGCCCCTTCCCCAGGCTCGGCTCGATCGCCACCAGCGACAGCTTCCCGTCGTCGCCCACCTTGTACGCGGCGATGCTGTCGTGGCCGCGGTTGGTGGCGTACACGAACCGGCCGTCGGGCGTCACCTTCACGTCGGCGCAGTGGCTCGTCCCCTTGAACTCCCCGGGCAGCGTGGAGATCGTCTGCTTCTCGGCGAGCGCCCCGGTGCCGGCGGCGTAGTCGAACACGGTGACCGAGTTGAGCAGCTCGTTCACGACGTAGACGTGCTTCGCGTTCGGGTGAAACGTCAGGTGCCGCGGGCCGGCGCCGGGCGGCGACTTGGCGAACGGCGGGTCGTTCGGCGTCAGCTTCGCGCCGTCGAGCTTGTAGCACCGCACCTGGTCGATGCCGAGATCGGCTGCGAAGGCGTATTTGTTGTCCGGGCTCACGACGATGCAGTGGGCGTTCGGCCCCTTCTGCCGCTGCGGGTTGACGCTCGACCCCTTGTGCTGGTGGAACGACGCCTGCTCCCCGAGCGACCCGTCGGCCGCGAGCGGGTACGACGCCACGCTGCCCGTCAGGTAGTTGGCGACGAGCGCCGTCTTGCCGGTCTTGTCGATGTCGAGGTAGCACGACGCGGTGCCGCCGGTCGTCTGCCGGTTCAGCGGCTTCAGCTCGCCGGTACGGCCGACGAGCGCGAACGCCGCGACCTCCTCGTTCTCCTTCCCGCCGAACGTCTTGCCGTGGATCGACAGGAGCGTCTTCTTGTCCGGCGACAGGGCGAGGTAGAACGGGTGCTCGACGCCGCCGGTGCGGCGCAGCGGGGCGAGCTTGCCGGCGGCGGGGTCGAACGTGTAGGCGTGGATGCCGCCCTTGTCGCCGGCGGCGAACGCCGACACGAACACGACCGGGCCGGCGGCGCGGGCGGCGCCGCCGCCGACCAGCGCGAGGGCGAGGAGAGCACGGAACATCGGCAGTTCTCCGGTGAGTTTGGAAGCCGCTTGCGGCTTTGCGCCGCGAGCGCATCAGTCGTCTGGCAGACCGACCA
>Ga0335394_10000664_pt1 | contig 37087 bp, 25 predicted proteins | sample MAT03_FD_205741 | JGI IMG/M metagenome (GOLD analysis project Ga0335394, IMG submission 205741) | Freshwater microbial communities from Lake Fryxell liftoff mats and glacier meltwater in Antarctica - MAT-03 (spades assembly) (version 2) ...
CACTGGTAACAACGGGAGTAAATAAGATTTTTAATAAACTACCGGTAGGCTACTTGTGGCCCTGCCCAAATTTCTGTAATCTTTTTACCAAAAGTAATCGGCTGATCGTCGTCTGTTGTCGTTACAGTTTTGCCATCATTCGCAACTTGCATTAGCGGCCAGTTTTCTTCACCCAATTCACCCGCACGAAATAGCGCATGATCCGGTTGGATTTTACTCCAACCTAACAATACGGCAATTTTTTCATGTTCTTCTTCATTAGCCGGAGCAACTGTGTTAACATGATTTTTTTGCCGATCCCAAATCACTGCACTATCCGTAGAATCGCCTGTATTAAATATACCTTCAAACTTGCGTGCTAAGAAGCGATCGCCTTTTTCTGACCAGCTAACTGGAACTAATACCCCTATCTGACCGTTCGTATCAGTTTCTTCTGGAAATGCCGCCTTTACAGCCTTTACCTTTAATAGAGGATCGCTAACAGGACTAGTCGAAGCCATCACCCACAACTTCTTGGTTTGCATATCTTGGACAAACAGAACGCTGGTGACACGGCTGTTGTACATTTCCGGTTTTACCTCTAGTTGTACCCGGCTATAAACAGCATATTTACCATCTGGAGAAACCACAGGTACGCTGCGATAGTGACGCACTCCAGAACCACCATTTGAACCAATTGCCTCTTGAGTAGCTGTAATCCATTTCCAAGGAATAGGATGAGGACTGCCTATGGGATCTATTTGTTCTATTTGGGGTTCATCATGTGGTTCAGTAACACGTATTTCCGTCGTTGTGGTTGGTTGTGATTCTCTAAGAGTTGGTGCTACTTGAGTTGCTGTCAATGATTCAGTAAAAGACTTTTCTGTAGAGAGATAATTTTCTTGTTCTCTCAAAGACTTGATGTTAGCAGCTTTGAGTTTTCGGATTAAATTAAGTTGACTAACAGGAATATCTGTTAATGGTGCGAGTTCAACTGCTGCCAAAGGATCAGGAACAGTTAAATCACTGTTTGACACAGAACTATCTGCTTGATCCCAAGACTCAATTTTATCCGCTGGTAATACTTGCGGTTCCTGGACAGCAGCACTTTGTATTGGCACAGAGTCAAATTTTTCTATGAACGAGTTGATTTGATCTGCTTTTAATATTTCAGTTATCTCAGGTTCCCCAACTACGGCTATTTCCTTTGATAGAGAGTCAGACTCTCCAGTAATGGAAGTTAGTTTAGCTACTTCGGATTTTACTGGATTCGAGTGACCCGATGCCCCTAACAAGGGTGCGATCAGTATCACAACGACCACGTAATTGAGAAATGGTTGTGTGCGGAACCATCCTGACAGCAAAAGGGGTTTAAGCATTTGTAGACTCTCTAGAGGGGGCGATCGCTATGTGAGAAGCAATACCTATGCAGGAAGGGGGCAGGCAGTATTATATGTATAACAAGAAACTAAAAGCTTTGACGAAACAAGTTGTTCAAAGTTCGCAGAGTTTTACAAAAATTTAGTATCCTTGTCTACACCTTTTCTTACTCAGGTACTGAATATTTTTTTGCAAAAATATGCGAGTATAGTAAATATGCTGAGAACTCAGTAATTACTACACAATATAATCTTGCTGTTGCTATATCCAATCACACCAAAAACAGGTATTGGTCAATGGATCTTCAGGGTATAGTTTAGGCAATAACGCTAGAAACCAAGAGTAAGATTGCTTGGCTATTGGGGATCGTACTAGCGATCGCTAGTACACAACAAACAAGCCAGGTTACATATTATGTATAACAGCGCAAACCCTGATAATTGTAAACGTGAGGCGTTACGTGAATCAGCTGGGAAAGCCGGCGCATAACACATCATACTCAGAAAATCCTGCTGTCAGCAACCCCAAGTGAGAAATTGCAATCTAAACTACAAAAATAGCTAGAAGACGCAATTCTTTTTTAGAAACCCAATTGCATTTAACGCAAATTTGGTGACACTGATCAGTAAAAAAAAATTTTACTAGGTAGATGCTCTAGCGGCTGGTGACGAGACACCACTAAACGATTAGCCTCGCTAGAGGAAGATGCAGTTGATACTAGCTATTAAGATTGATCAACTTAACTATTAAGTTAATCAAGCAGCCTTTGGTTTCACCAACACGAAAATATTGTACCACCAAACAGCCGATATAATTAACCGCAAATCAATCTATTTTGCAACTGCCGTCCAGAATCCAGGAGCTTGGTAAATTCTATTTCAATATGCAAGTTAACGCGATGTGCAACTTATTCTTGGAACCCCACTTCCATTCCTCTCCCCCAAAGGGAGAGAGGCTTTGATTCTTGCTCCCCTTCCCTCGCTCTTAAGGGGCTGGGGGTTAGGTTTGAAATCAAGTCGCACACGGCGCAAGTTAATATATTGTCAGTTGTGAAAGGCGCACTTACCATTAATTAATGACTAACAACTAAATTATTAATGAAAATTGTATTCTTTGGTACACCAGAGTTTGCCGTCCCCACGTTGGAAAAGTTATTGAATCATTCAGAATTTGAGGTTTTGGCAGTTGTCACCCAACCAGATAAACGCCGGGAACGCGGAAATAAACTCACCCCTTCACCTGTAAAAGCGATCGCAACTGCTCACAATTTACCAGTATGGCAACCCGAACGGGTGAAAAAAGACACGCAAACTTTAAACCAACTCAAACAATCAGACGCAGATGTGTTTGTTGTTGTCGCTTATGGACAGATTTTATCGTCAAAAATCCTAAATATGCCAAAGTTGGGCTGCATTAATGTACATGGCTCGATTTTACCCAAATATCGGGGTGCAGCGCCGATTCAGTGGTGTTTGTATAACGGTGAAAGAGAAACGGGGATCACGACTATGTTAATGGATGTGGGGATGGATACCGGCGCAATGCTACAAACAGCTACTACACCGATTGAATTACTGGATAATGCCCAAGATTTAGCTGAAAGACTAGCTGCCATCGGTGGGGATTTGTTGGTGGAAACTCTGTTAAAGTTGGAACGCCAGGAAATTCAACCAATTCCCCAAGATAATTTAGCGGCTACTTATGCTCCTCTGATTCAAAAACAAGATTATGGTTTGGATTGGTCAAAAAGTGCTGTTCAATTACACAATCAAATCAGAGGCTTTTATCCTAACTGCACGGCTACCTTTCGTCACAACCTGCTGAAAATCACCGCTTCTGCTCCCCTTGGTGCTGTGAGCGATCGCAATCTACCACCAGAATTACAAGAATTAGATCATAAATTGCCTAATTTGTCAAATGTATCAGACAGACCAGGAGTTGTAGTGAGCATTGTCAAAGGAATTGGAGCGATCGTCCAAACTGGGGAAGGTTTGTTGCTGTTGCGAGAGGTTCAGCTAGCTGGTAAACGTCCCCAGTCGGGATGGGATTTTGTTAATGGTACCCGCTTAACTGTAGGAGAAGTTTTTAGTGCGGGGATCTGAGGGAGAATAACTCCTGTACAGGAGAGACGCGATTAATCCCGTCTCTTTTCATAAAAGCGGCAAGATTTGCAAGGGCCATCTGGGTTGACTGCACAACGAATAATTTCTGAATGAGCATTGTAGCAGCAGGTGGCATCACCGATTACCCAACGTCCGGCTACCAAAGTTTTCTCAGATGGTCGTTTAGCAGACTGTACGTAAATAGCAATATTATGTAAGTGGTAGCGCCCTGCTTTAAGTTGGTATCTATGGCGGCGCTCTAAAACCGCGTAGGTTTTACCTTGAAAATCGAGATAGTTTCCGGGTTGGGGTGTCCAATCAAGTTGTACTTTGCCGAGAGACTCACGCGGATGCGTCAGAATCACCTCGGTTTGTAAAGAGTCTGGCTCCATAAGCTTATGTGATTTGATTTACGTTATAAGGATGGTATCTTAATAGCTTTCTTTAGCTTACCGAATTTAGATTACAATTATTGACAATCCCCTGTGCCCTTACGGATTACGGCAGCCAAAAGTTAGGTAAGATAGATTTGCCTAAGTCGCGCAAAGTTCGGTTGAGCGATCGCGCCACTTGTATATGCACTTCATCTTCTTCTACAGCTAAAATCTCAGATGGCTGTCCTTCTCCCAAATAAGCCACCACCAAATTCGCCGCCTCTAAACCAGTAACATAAGCCTTTTCCTGTGACCAGGAACCATGACGGTTCACAATCCAATCCCCACTCATAAACACATTCTCAAAACTTGTCTTAGCGGGCAACATATAACGATAGCTACCAGGTGCAAAGTGAGTCACCGCCTGAGGTAGCCGAATTACACTACTATCAATTATTTTTGCCTCTCGAAACGCTGGCACACAAGTTGTTAAATAACCCTGAACTATTGGTAAAATCTCCTCATCGCTCAAACTGAGAAACTGATTCGCGTGATAGAAATCAGCTTCAATCACTGTTCCCGGCTCATCCCGATATTCATCATGGAGAGCATTCAAATCAAAAAACGTCCAACCTGTAGTTGCGTCGAATCCAAAGCAAGCATTAGAAGGACGAGGAATATCAATTTTGCGATCGAACCATAGTCGTGTTGCTAAAACATCAATTGCTCCTAAATTGCTCAAATTACGGAATTCTTCACGGCTTTGTAAACTAGGGCTAGTTGAAACAATTTTCTTCATCCCCGTGATTCCAACCGCAAAAATCACGGCATCTGCTTCAATTATTTCATCACCACAAACCACACCCTTTGCTCGATGATTACTATCAACAATTAAGTCTGTAACTCGGCGCTTAGGCAACACTTGCGCCCCAGCTTTTTCGATACGTTCCACCCAAGGACGAAATATCTTTTCGCCCACAGTTCCCCGACACCAAACTACATCAAAATCAGATTGATGAGCCAGAATAAAAAAGTAAAGCATCCCTAAAGTTGCTGCGGCTGAACATTGTTCACCAGGGGCAAATAAGCCCACCAATAACATTGGTTCAAAAGCCTCGCGGTAAAGTCGTGCAGAAACGTTAAAGTCTTTGAACAATTCACGGGCAGTTGCAAAGTCATAGCGCCGCCAAGCTGCATCGGAATTGTCAAAATCAACCACAGCATAAAGTAAAGGTAATGCACTGAGACGGTCAATTAGTGGCAGCCGCTTAAATTGAGTGTAGAGAAAAGTTCCCAGTGGCGAGGGAAGTCGCGGTAATTCTTGAAAAATCGGTGATTCAACTTCCAAACCTGCTGGCGAATATTGCGAAGAACGAGTCCAAGTAGTAAAAGGATTAATTTCTAATTCATTAATTAAGGAAAAAATATTTTTATAAGGATACCAGAAGCCATGAATGCCCGCTTCAACAGATTTTCCGGCTGCTGTTTGCCAACCTGCCACCAGTCCACCGGGATAGGAACCTGCTTCTAAAAGTGTCACATCATAGCCTTGTTTTGCCAAATGGTAGGTTGCTCCTAAACCAGCCCAACCTCCACCTACAACTACCACCCGTTTTTGTTGCGACCCTGCTACCATCACAGCCTCCAATTGTTGTAGTCCATCAACTAATGTATACGAACTTGTGTTGCGATCGCATGACAGGTCGTTATTGTAGCGGTTTTCCCTTGGATACAATAAGCACAGATGTGTTACCCTACCAACTATATTTCATCGAATTGAAACAGCTATAGACTTTGAAAAAAGATTAAGGGAAGCAGCTCCGTAAAAATCCCTTGCGGTTAATGCTGAGTTAAGAGTATAACAGAAAACAGGCTCAACTATTCATGGGGAATAATCCTAATGACTCAATTAGCAAATGCAAAATTCAGTCTTAATGACTTTGAATTACGAGATGGTATTTATTTTCCTAGCGACTATGAACAATTGAATAATACTCAACATAAAAAAACATGGGACGCAATTGGTAAGACATACTACGGTTCTCAAAAAATTGAAACAATTGCAGATACATCGCCCATCAAACAAGATTACACTCTGCTAACTGGTACACCTGGAGGTACTTGGAATAAATTTCCGTTGAATAAATCTGTTGATTCTATTCTGGAGATTGGTTCTGGTTATGGTCGCGCACCTTTACATCTTTCTAAAGCGAAAAATCTGAGATGCGAGAAATATTATGGGATTGATATTTCTGAACCTTTATTGCGGCGGTTAATCAAGGTTAAACAAGAATACAATTTTTTTCCAGAAGCTGAATTTAACTTGATTTGCACTTCTGCTGAAATATTGCCTTTAGAAGATAATTCTATAGATTTGGTAATTTCTAACTGTGTTTTTATGCATATACCAGATGCACAATTAAGAAACTTGTTAGCTGACATATCTCGCGTACTCAAACCCGGCGGAATTTTCGTTTTTAATCATTCCTTTCACAACAAGTCTTGTCCTTCTCATATTATCCATAATTTTATCAGAAGGCTGAACCCATTTGTGAGGAATCCAGTTTATCTCAAGCAATATTCTTCTGCTGAAATCAATGAAATGTTAGCAACTGCTGGAATGAAAACGAAGTGTCCACAATACATTGTCGAACCAACAGAAGAATATGCAATTTTACCGGAAACTATTAAAGGAATTCCAGTGCCCTTTGCTAATGCTATTAATAGAAGTCTCAAGCCATCAGGTAGTTTAAAAGAAACTTTGGCTTATGGTTTTAGTGCCTACAGCAGTCAACTAGACTAATTAAGAAATTATCTTGTTGTCACTAGTTAAAATATATAGCAATCTTATTTTATTGGTGAGAATTGCCATCTGAATATCCCCGACTTCTTTGAGAAGTCAGGGATCTTGTTTCTCAAGAATGATTCAGATTGCTATAGCGTTTTTCAAATGAACAGAATACAAAGAATCTCCAGAAGCACAACATTGTTGTGCTTTTGTTTTAGCAATAAATGCTTATGAACTGTGTTCACAACGCCAGATGAACAATACATTAATTAGACGATAAAGGCTGAAATAGCAAACACGTTCGTAGTATCTTGCACAACAGCAATTAGATCATTATTTCTGTAGATGAGGGTATCCAATGCTGCGGTACCGCCGAAGTTAGAGTTTTTTTGGAGAGTGTAGTTATTGATACTACCACCAACTCTAATTTTGTCGCCTTCCGACGACTTGAAGTCTGTAATGATGGCATATCCACTGCCCAAATAGTCAATGTTGGTAAAAGACCCGTTGTAACCAAGGCTAAATGTGTCTGCTCCCGTACCGCCAGTATATCTGTCGATTTCGCCACTACTACCGCCGTAGCCGCTAAGGAAATCATTGCCTGTACCACCAATCATTGTGTCATTTCCACGTCCCCCATAGAGGAGATCGTTACCACTTTCACCATTCAGGTAGTCATTACCACTACCATCGGTGATTTCGTCGCCGAAGAGTACATCACCACCCGCTCCACCGTAGAGTGAGTCATTACCAGTGCCACCGATTAGGTTGTCAACGCCATCACCACCGTAGATATAATCGTTACCGCCTTTACCTTCAAGGTAATCGTTTCCTCCCAAGCCACTCAGATAGTTTGAGTAATCATTTCCTGTAATCTCATTGTTGAGGTTGTTGCCAAAGCCATAGTAAGCAGCAGTGGAGTAAAACAATGTCAAATTTTCTAGGTTTGCCCCTAGAGTGTAGCTAGCGTAGGATAAAACTGTATCAGTACCCTGATTACTATATTCAGTAATGGTGTCAGCCGTATCCCCTGAAGATGCGATGAGGTAGGTATCATTGCCTGTTCCACCAAGTAAAATATCGGTGCCTGCTCCACCCCATATAAAGTCATCGCCTGCTTCACCAAAAATAACATCATTACCGTTCTCACCGTAGAGTGTATCTTTGCCAGCGCGACCCAGAATGGTATCGTTACCGTTACCGCCAAGAACCAAGTCATTTCCCTCACCAGCATCGATAATGTCGTTTCCGCCTCTACCAGAAATGGTATCGTTGCCTGCAAAGCCAAAAATGGAGATATCAGCGGCTTCAGTGCCGTTTATATTGTCATTGCCAGAAGTGCCGTAGATAGCCATAAATAATGTCCTCTTGTGATTTTTCTTAGGATTTAGGCAAGTATCATATTTTGTTCGTAGAGGTTATCCAGAGCGGAGTCTTTACCTCCGATCTAGAACCCATAACGAACATACATTTACTAGGTGCGTAAGTCCTAATATATTCTCCAATATTAATATTGTATTTTTCGGATTTCCTTCATTGTTTGTTAGGTAATTTTTTGTTGGGTAATTTACCAACTTTTGCCAAATTTTTAAGATTAAAGTTGGTAAATTAGGGATTAGTTAAGCTAATTCTTCCCTACGCAACTATGCCGTTGGATTTGTCACCCCTTTGGATATCACTCAAAACTTCATTACTTGCTACATTTATCACATTCTTCTTGGGTATCGCTGCTGCCTACTGGATGTTGGGATATCGTGGCAAAGGCAAATCGTTGATTGAGGGTATCTTTATTGCGTCTCTGATTTTACCGCCTACTGTTGTCGGTTTTTTGTTGCTGCTATTTTTTGGGAAAAATGGGCCTGTAGGGAAACTCATGGAGGCTTTTGACTTCACCATCGTTTTTACTTGGTATGGCGCTGCGATCGCAGCCACAGTAGTTTCTTTCCCTTTGATGTATAAAACTGCACTGGGAGCCTTTGAACAAATAGATGGTAATCTGTTGCGAGTAGCTAGAACCCTTGGCGCAACTGAAGCCACAATATTTTGGCGCATCAGTTTCCCTTTAGCGCTACCTGGTATTGTAGCGGCGACAATGCTCGCTTTTGCCCGTGCGTTGGGAGAATTTGGGGCGACGTTGATGTTAGCTGGTAACATTCCTGGACAAACGCAGACAATCCCAATGGCGATTTATTTTGCTGTGGAAGCGGGAGCAATGGACGAAGCATGGTTTTGGGCGATCGCAATTATGGTGATTTCTTTGTCTGGAATTATTGCAGTCAACTTTTGGCAAGAATTGAGAGAAAAGAAGGGGGGAGTAGTGAGTGGGGAGTGGGGAGTGGGGGGAGCAGGGGGAGAAATTCTTTACACTCCGCAGTCTAGCTTTGAATCTGGTGGATTGTTAGTTAACATTGAAAAAATACTTCCTAGCTTTCATTTAAAAGTTGCTTTCACTACTGATGAGCAACCTTTGGGATTGTTAGGGGGTTCTGGTGCAGGTAAAAGTATGATTTTGCGTTGTCTTGCGGGGATACAAAGACCAAGTAGAGGACGCATAGTTTTAAATAGCAGAGTCCTGTTCGACTCAGAACAAGGAATTAATGTACCGAGCCGCGATCGCCGCATCGGTTTTTTAGTGCAGAATTACGCTCTCTTTCCGCATATGAGTGTGGCGCAGAACATCGCTTTCGGCTTGCCGAAAAAACTATCTGCTGGGAGTATTAGAATGCAGGTAGAAGAGCAACTATTAGCGATGCAGTTGCAGGGATTAGGCGATCGCTATCCGCACCAACTTTCTGGGGGTCAACAACAACGGGTAGCCTTGGCAAGAGCATTGGCAAGTCAACCGGAAGCATTGCTTTTGGATGAGCCATTTTCCGCACTTGACACCCATCTGCGTAGTCAATTAGAGCAGCAAATGACAGAAATTCTAGCTGTCTACCAAGGTGTGACTCTATTTGTTACCCACAATATGGAGGAAGTTTACCGGATTTGCCCGAATCTGTTGGTATTAGAGCATGGTAAAGCCGTTCATTATGGCAGCAAACATGATATTTTCCAGAATCCGACTACCGTTAGTGTCGCCCAACTTACCGGATGTAAAAACTTCTCTCGTGCTGTTCTCCAGTCATCACAACAGGTAGAAGCGACTGATTGGGGTTGTACTCTCCAAGTAATTGAACCAATCAACAGCGAATTATCCCACATCGGCATTCGTGCCCATCAGTTCATTTTTACCAACGATTCATCACAGGAAAATACTTTTCCCTGTTGGCTAGTACGAACAAGTGAAACGCCTCACCGAATGACGTTGTTTCTCAAATTACATTCGGCTGCTAAGAATTCTCAAGATTACCATCTGCAAGCTGAAGTTTTCAAAGAAAAATGGGCGACTATGAAAGACCAACCTTTTCCTTGGTATGTGCGTTTAGATCCTCTGCGCTTGATTTTGATGGAGTGAACGCAGAGATGCACATCGCAATCTCAATTCTACAAACATAACCAATATGGACGTTGCTGATTAAGAGTATGAATTTAATCTCACGCAAAGGCGCAAAGACGCAAAGGTAAGAGCAGTATGAATCATTGCGGAATTGGAACATCCCAAAATTTGAGATAGTGAAGTAACAGTCAAATGTGCTATCACCCACCAGAACACAAGGCGCGATCGCTCTTTATTACTTTCTGGTTAGTTTGCAAATAATCGTGTAGTAAATCGCAACCCCGTGCCAGTAATTTATCTAGTTGGATATCTGCCAAATTCTGGAAAATTACTGTGCCGTTAGCACTACCCGCAGCCAGAGTCTTGCCGTCAGGGCTGAAACTGACGCTGGTTAACTCATCCTTATAACCTTTTAAAGCAATCAGCAAGGTTCCGTCCCGGCTCCAAAGCTTCACTTTGTCATCACTACTAGCTACTAGAGTTTTACCATTCGGGCTAAAGCTGACGCTGATGAAACTATCGCCATCTCCGGCGAGATCGTATAGCAGATCACCGTCTCGGCTCCAGAGTTTGACTGTGCTATCAATACTTACTGAAGCGATAAGCCCTTTGGGCATGGCTCCGCTTACCGCTTGACTATCAGGCGACCAAGCTACCCCATTCACCCGGCGACTATGACCAGTTAAGGTATGTATTAAGATACCATCTCGGCTCCAGATTTTCACTGTTTGGTCATCACTGGCTGAGGCTAGCAACTTGCCATCAGGGCTAAAACTTACCCAATTCACTGCATCTTCATGTCCCTGCAAGGTGTTGAGCAGTTTACCGTTGCGGCTCCAAAGCTTCACCGTTTTATCTTTACTAGCTGAAGCAATTACTTGAGCATCAGGCGACCAAGCTACACTCAAAACGGCATCATTATGACCCTGTAAGGTGTTGAGCAGTTTACCTTTCCGACTCCAAAGCTTCACCGTTTTATCTTTACTAGCCGAAGCGATCGCCCCTCCATCGGGGCTGAAACTAACGCCCCAAACTTCACCCTGATGCCCCTGGAAGGTGCGGAGTAGTCTCCCGTCTTGATTGAAAAGTTTTACAGTTTTGTCACGACTCCCTGCTGCTAAGGTGCGGCCTCCTGGGCTAAAACTGATGCTAGTGACCCAATCATCATTATCGACTTTAGGTTTTCGCAATAATACATCGTCCCAACGCCAGAGTTTAATCGTTTTATCCCGACTAGCAGAAGCAAGGGTGCGACCGTCTGGGCTGAAACTAACGCTATTCACCCAATTATTATGTCCCCTCAAGGTTCCGAGTAGCACACCTTCAAAACTCCAAAGTTTCAGCGTCTCGTCGGTACTTGCGGAAGCGATGGTTTTACCATCACGGCTAAAACTGACGCTGGTAACTCCAGCACTATGCCCTGATAGGGTTCTCAGTAGCTTACCTTCCAGATTCCACAGTTTGATTGTCTGGTCTAAACTCGCAGAAGCAATAGTTTTACCATTGGGCGACCAAGCTATGCTTTTGATAGCATCATTATGTCCCTGCAAAGTTTTGAGCAGTTGGCCATCCCGACTCCACAATTTTACCGTCTTGTCAGCACTCCCGGAAGCAATAGTTTGACCATCGGGCGACCAAGTGACGCTCAAGACTGCACCGTTATGTCCCTGCAACGTTTTGAGCAGTTGGTTATCCCGACTCCACAGTTTCACTGTTTTGTCGCTACTCGCTGAAGCAACAAGACCATCTGGGCTAAAACTGACACTATTCACCACACTCTGATGTCCTAATAGAGTAGTAAGCAGTTGACCTTCTCGACTCCACAATTTTACTGTCTTGTCTTGGCTAGCAGAAGCAACGATTTGACCATCTGGGCTGAAACTGACGCTATTAACTACATCTTTATGCCCCAACAAGGTTTTGACCAAGCTACCATCTAAACGCCAAAGTTTGATTGTAGTGTCTGCACTGGCTGAGGCAATTAAAGAGCGATCTGGGCTAAATGTAGCACTATTTACCCCAGACATATGCCCTTCTAAGCGGTTATATTCTCTAACCCCAGAAACTGCTTGATAAAGCGCCGTCTGTACTTGTTCTCTTGTATAGGAATCTACCCAGATTGTTTGTTGTAATTTTCTTCCCGCTTTTAAACCTTCTTTTAAAGCATCAATACCTTTTTGCGAGGCAAAGAGGGCTTCACTGGATGCACTGAGGGTTTTTATTTCGCTATCTAATGCTGTCACAATGGAAACACTTAATCCCAATATGGCGAGAACGGAAGCAGTAAGCGCAATTTTCAACGAACGATTTAATTGAGTTTCACTAAGCCTTTGTTTCTTTTCACTTTCTGCGAGTTTAGCTGTTAATTCTTTTTCTTTGAGTTCAGATCGCAATTGTTCAATTTCTAATTGACTTAATTCTTCCCGCTTGTGTAACTCCCGTAATTCTGCTAATAAGTCCAATCCCGGTTGGGGATGAGGATCTACCAATTTGGTTCGCTGCTTTTTTTGGCTAAGTTCGCTCTTAAGTCGCTCAATTTCAGTTTGACTCTGTTCTACTTTGTAGCGCAGTTGGTTAAGTTGTAACTGTAAGCTCGATTCTTGTTGTTGTAGGTAGCGGATCAAGTTTACTAAATAATCGTGAATTAGTTGATAACGTTCTGGTACATCAGGAAAGAGAACCACTAATCCAGAGCTAACTAAGATGTCTAAGACTAACTCTAGTTTGGCAGCATCTTCTAACTCTGCTAGTTGTGCCGCCAATTCAGCACGAGTTTTAAAAGGTCGGTTATTGCTTTCATCTGTTAATAAGTATAAGACAAGTAAAGCGGCTCGTTCATTTTCTGGGCCGCAGTCTTTAATTAGTTCCTTCAGATATCGCTCGATCAGTTTGTTGGGTCTATATGGCTGATATTCTTCTAGTGTCGTAATGCGTTCATCTTGGATTTGCGCTCCCACAACTTGCAATTCAATGGGGCGGACTTCGCCAAATTCTGTTGATAAATCTTCGATTAAGGCATCAATTAAAGCAGGTTCTAAATTAAACTGCGATCGCTCGGTTAATTTTCGGATAATTGCTTTAGCATATTCTGGGGAAAAGTTATTTAACTGATAACGAATATGCTTATCCAGAATATTGTTATTAATCGCTTCTAATGCCGAAAGATGTTTAAAGTCTAATAACCGATGTAAATAATCTTCTCGCAAGGAAAGGATAACTTTCACAAAGGGTATATTTAGGCAGTCGCTAATAAATTTATCAAATTCTTGCTTTTGATTGCGATCGCTATAACCAAAGAAAAATTCTTCAAACTGGTCAAAAATTAAAACTGTGATCAGATGATGATTAGCATTTTCTTTTAGTTGTTGTAAGATTCTGAAGATGGTGATTGGTGTAGCATCAGGTAAAGCTGACTGTTCAATGGCTACTTCTGATATGATGTCAGTGTAGATGGCAAGGGATGCGTCACTAGACATCGCCTCACTTAAAGATTTCCTTAATTCCCGCGCCCAATCGGTGTAAACTTGCAGCACTACAGGCACGGCTATTTGATCGCCAATGGCTCGATTTTGCAGTGCTGGAACTAAGCCCGCCGTGACAATAGAACTCTTACCCACCCCTGATTGACCGTGAATCACCGTCAATTTTTGATCGGCGCGGCTAATTCTCCCAATTAAGTTATTAATATCACGCTCCCGACCAGAAGCGATAATTTCTAAAGCAACGCTGCTACTGCCAGAAGGTGACATTAATGCTGGGTTTGTCGCCTGTCTTTGCGGTTGCAAGCGCCCTGCACCAATAAAAGCCCGAAAACCATACTGCTGCTCAACAGAACGCCGTTTTTGTCGAATGTAATAAGCTTCCAAATAACGCCCTTCTTCAAAGTACAGCGATCGCAGTGTCCGCAATAAGCGAATATAACGATGGGCATCATATTGATGGGCACTATTTTCTAAGGCTGCTGGCAGTTCTTTTGTCGCCTTGTCTAAGTATTCACGAGCTACTTCTTGCTCACTTAAATTTCGCTGGGCTTTTGCTAAAACTAAATAGTAAATTTGCCCCAATAATAATGGAAACAAGCAGTTATGAGGGTCGTTGTGCTTTTGCGCTTCACCTAATTTCAGCAGTGATACGTGTGCCAATATACTCGCCTGTACCCACCGCGACTGCTGCCCAGCCACTTGCGCCAGAAAACCGTAGTCACAAGCTAATTGAATTTGACTACCATAAGTTTGATGTAACTCCAGAGATTTTTGAGCAACCGTCTGCAACTCTTCCCACTCTTGCAGATATTGCAAAACCTCTGCAAGTTGACCAATAAATCCAGCAACTATATCTAAACGCCCAGCCACCTGTAAAACATTCAAGCATTGCTGAAAATAAGATTTAGCAGTATACCAATGGCGGCGGTTTTCTGTTTGATTTTGCTCTGCTAAACGGCAATAACACAGCCCAATATAAAACAGTAAAACTCCCTGCCGCAAAAGTAGAGAAGATGGCCGACTCGGAGGTATAGGCAAAGAAAATACTCCCTCATCCTCCCCTGCTCCCTGCCCCCTAGCCTCCACCAACTTTTGCCAAACTTCCAAGCTTTGCTGAAAATGCCTTAAAGCTGTATTGATGCGATCGCTAATATAATTATCTAGACCAAAAACAAATTCTAAACTAGCGTGTAATTCTGGCTCTAAGGTAATACCACGATTATCCAACTCTTTAATGGCAAAGTGGAGTTCATAGCTTTGTTGCCAAACTTGCTCCACAGTGAAATAATGCTTTGCATATTGAGGATGTTGGTGTTGTACAGCATCGGTTGGTAACACCGTGGCAAACAAAGAGTCAGTTTCTTGTTGCAAAAATTGCAGCAATGCCTGAGTTGTCATTTCAAACCGAATCGGTGTAGCTGCCCAACTAGCAAAGTCTGGTGCTAAACGCACTACTTTTTGCAATACTTCTTCATTCACCCATAAAATCATCGGAAACGGGTGACGTTTGCGAAATTCATCACGAATATGATTGATAGACCTGAGTAAATCATCAAGTTCATCTACTGACTCTAAACCCAAAATCATCAACGCCGATGGCGGATTAGCTTTGGTTAGCAGTTGTAAATGAATCCTTGTGTAAAGGCTTCTGGCATCATGCGGTAGAACTACCTTTTGAATTTGGTGTACTTCTGAAGAGAGTTCTTCGAGTCGTTGCAGCATTTGCTCTTGCAAAACTCGATAGTTGCAGCACACCAAAACCAGGGAAAATTGACCACTCGAAAGGGCAATTGCTCTGCCTAAACTCCGCAAAGCTCGCTCGTTAGCTGCTCTTACATCTACTTGTGGGTGTCGTTCAACCATGATTTAAATTTTTCTGTCTCTGCTAAAACTGGGTTGACGGCAAACCAAGCTCCATGATGATCGCGGTATTCAAATACAAATAAACTTCGCAATAGGGTATGGTATTCTATATCACCTCTAACTCTTTGCTGTTGCACCACCTGAAAGATTAGTTCCCATTCATGAGGGTCGATAGCGTTAGTTCGGTAATCGCGCTGCCTTTGAATCACCAGTTCAACACACTCTCGATCAAAGGGTGGATCTTGTTCTCGCAGACAGTCATATAGCAACCCTAGCAAGTCGCGGACATGACCACCACTAATCAGGCACAATCGATCTAAGGTTTCCAGATTATCAAACACTTCTGTAATTAAGCCTAACCGATCGCTAGCTAAAATGTCTGGAAAAGCTCTAGCTAGCACCATTTGCCGCAGCATTGTTAATCCTTGAGGGAAAATCTCCCCAGAGCGCAGACGCACAGGTATCATCGGCAACACCTTTGGCGCGACTCCTCCCCCCAAACGATGCTGAAGTTCGGCGCTATCGTTGGAGAAAGTCAGGGCTAAGGGAATAGTGTAAACTACGTGGCAATGCAGTTTGCGTAACTGTTCGCCCCGTTGAATAAATAAGTACTCTGGTAAAGATCGCCCCGATGGTAAAGCCCGAATTGCAACTCGATCTAGGTTATCAACAATCACCACCAGTCCTTTTTTACCCCTGGTTTTCAGTTCCTTGATAGCACGTTCTAGTAATTCTTGATTAATTGCGTGTAAAATATTTGCTGTTCGCGGTTCTAGATAATCTCTTAATCGCCGCCGCAATTGGGGGCTTTCTTTAGCTTTAGCTGTAATTTTGGCAATCCCTACAGACAACTCTGCTTCTACTCCAATGTCAATTGGCGTTTGCAGAAAATCGACGAGTTCACCAAACAACCTGGTAAAGTAGCTAGATTTGAGATTAATTTTCATTGCTTCTAGGCTTTCGCTCACCTGTCCGGCGATCGCCAGTAGAATATCAGTGACATCCACATCTGCCATTTCTAAGACATGGGTAGACTCAAAGTACACTACATGAAATTGCTCTACTTCTAACTCAGCTTTCAGCCGCAACAATTCTGTTGATTTGCCACAGCCGAGATGTCCTGTAAATAGCTGACAAGTTGGTGCATTGGGTGATATGCGAGCGATAGTGCGCTGCAAAGCTTCGATGATTTTACCACCCCGCACCGCCGCAAAATCGATGTAGTACCTGCGATCGCTGGCATTTCCTATGATTAGAGGTCTGCTCGGATTGCAAGCTTGATAAAATCTTTCTAAATCTAGGAGCATAACTAATCGAGTTAACTTAGGAATGGGATAACAAAATCTACTGACTAAATATATTAATTTTAGGGAATTTATTCTTCAATTTAAGTACATATGACTCAAACTACTAACTAAATTAGCAGTATTCCGGACAATTTTTCCATCTAGGTTTCATCTAGCACCAGATTTTAACGCAGGGCTATTTCATTCTCATCTAGTCCGCCTCAGAATGAATTCTGAGTCTAATAGCGAAAGTCGTCTAAAGGCGACTGAGAAAAGGTTATAGTCCGTTTTAACGGACTTTAGCTATTAGCCTGGAACTTTAGTTCTGGGCGGTTTATGTCTAGAATGAAATAGCCCCAGATTTTAACGAGCTTTTACCAGAAGATATCCTAAATGATTTTGACAGGTTTAATTTAAGCGATTGTTAATCAATATCATTCCTGTTCTAAAATCCTTAAAATACTTTTCAAACATCCTCTAGAGCGATCGCTTACAATCATTATTGATTGCTTAAGCATTGGTAAAATTACTTTGTCTGATATTGGCGTAAAAAACATTGATTTGACAAACTCTCGTCAAGTAGCATTTATGACTTTACGAGATGTTCACAAGGGAGCTTATGTTGATGTTGCCTTAGACAGAATGCTGCAAAAAGTTAATTTGCTGGATAGCGATCGCCGTTTAGTAACAGAATTGGTTTATGGCAGCGTCAGAAGGCAGCGTACCCTTGATGTTCTCATTGATCAATTTGCCAAAAAGAAATCTCACCAACAACCACAAGACCTCCGCACCATCTTACATCTCGGCTTTTACCAACTGCGCTATCAACAGCGGATTCCCGCCTCGGCTGCTGTTAATACTACCGTCCAACTCGCTAAAGAAAACGGTTTTTCTGGACTCACGGGTTTTGTTAACGGTCTATTGCGCCAGTATCTGAGAACAGCAGGGGGGCAGAGGGGCAGAGGGGCAGGGGGCACGGGGCAGGGAGCAGAGGAGAAAAATTCATTGTTACTTCCCCAATGCCCAATGCCCAATGCCCAATGCCCAATCCCCAATCCCCAATTTGATCCGTTACAACTCCCAGAAAACCCAGTAGAACGCTTGGGCATTTTACACAGCTTTCCTGACTGGATTATTCAAGTGTGGTTAGAACAACTCGGTCTAGCTGAAACAGAACAACTGTGTGAATGGATGAACCAATCGCCAACTATCGACTTGCGGATCAACCCACTTCGCACTTCCATCGAGGAAGTTGAGATGGCGTTGCAATCTGCTGGTATTTCGGTGAGGCGTGTTCCTTATTTACCCCAAGCCTTACGATTGATTGGTAGTGCTGGGTCAATTCAAAAACTACCTGGTTTCCGCGAAGGTTGGTGGACTGTACAAGATAGTAGCGCCCAATTGGTAAGTCATTTGCTCGACCCGCAACCAGGTGAAGTGGTAATTGATGCTTGTGCTGCACCAGGAGGTAAAACAACGCACATTGCCGAGTTAATGGCAGATAAGGGGAAAATTTGGGCTTGCGATCGCACTGCTTCTCGTCTTCGCAAACTTCAAGAAAATTATCAACGCCTAAGTTTACAATCTATTCAAATTTACACTGGCGACAGCCGCAACTTAGCTCAATTTAAAAACACCGCCGACCGCGTATTATTAGATGCCCCATGTTCTGGCTTGGGAACTATGCACCGTCATGCTGATGCACGGTGGCGACAGACACCAGAATCCGTCCGGGAACTTTCGACGCTGCAAAAAGAATTGTTAACACATACATCAACTTTTGTAAAATCTGGTGGTGTAATAGTTTATGCCACTTGTACATTGCATCCAGCAGAAAATGAACAAGTGATTGCGGCATTTTTAGCTGAGTCACCTGATTGGCAAATTGAGTCTCCCAGCAGCGTTGAGTTACCTAATTGCGACTATATTACGCCTCAAGGTTGGTTTAAAGTTTGGCCACATCGTCAGGACATGGATGGCTTTTTCATGGTGCGCTTAAGAAAAACCAATAATTCCGAGTGAATACTGTTTAGGATTGTACGATTTGGTGGAGGTCTGAATCTACCAGAGGAGGCAGCAATGGTGACTGATTCAAATGTAAAAAACTTAGTTAAAATTCTGATTGGAGCAGCCTGGATTGATGGCAGAATCCAACCAGAAGAACGGCAATATTTGCGTGAAATTGCTCAAGCAAAGGGTTTGGCTAACGATCCAGAAATTAAACCTTGGTTGTACGAATTAGTTCCTGTACAGCCAAAAGAATGCTATGAGTGGGTGGAGGAGTATTTAGGCGATCGCCCCAGCCTTGAAGATTGCGAAAATCTGATTGAAGCCATCAGTGGCTTAATTTATAGCGATGGTGATGTTGCGATCGAAGAAGCTAGACTTTTGACAGAGTTGCAGGATATAGCAAAGCCCAATGGCTCAACTCAATCAGCTCACACTTTACTGCTTAAACAAATTCAAAAGCTTTACCGTCGTTGGGTTGAAGTGCAAAGCTAATCATAGTCAAAAGTCTATAGTTTAATGACTAAGGACTAATGACTAATGACTAATGACTAAATTATGACTTCGGTTCACCCAGACCCGGAGTTTCTTCTTTATCAATCTTAGGCACAATATCAGGACGCTCTTTGCTTTCCCAACCTGCGGGACGTTTCGAGTTGTACCAAGCTATTGAACCAATGGTTACAGCAGCAATAAAACCAACGACATACACCAAGGTAAAAGCTAAGGGAAAATGATTACCACCTGTTGCGACTGAATCTGCTGCTTGCATTAATATGTGCATATTATCTTCTCCAATGTTAAGTAACACTACTTGACACACTATAAAATGAGCGTATCACTTAACATCCCCCCAGAGTTGAGTTTAACAAGAGAGGCAGGAGGCAGGGCAATACAGTTTGGTAAAAATATTGTAGGTTGGGTTGAAGCTTTGCGAAACCCAACAAACGCCGCAAAATGTTGGGTTTCGTTCCTCAACCCAACCTACACATTTTTATTTTTTGAGCTTAACCGAACTGTATTCGGGGACAAGGGAGAATAACTAATGCCTCACTACTGAGGCGGTCTAAGTCTATCCCGCCACGATGGTTGTGATGGTGAAGAACCAGAATTATTTGCAGGAGAAGACGAGCCCCGACTTTTGCGAGGCGGGGGAGAGTCAGATTCTACTCTTCGAGAGCGCCGCCGTGGACGAGATGATTCTGAGGAACTTGATTGTTCGGTGCGATCGCGTAGCCCGCCGTAGGCATCGCGCCTTCTCCGTCTTCGGGTATAGTTTTCTGGTTGCTGTTCTTCTTGAGAATATCTTCTTCTCCGTCTCCTAGATGAACCGCTATCCTCAGAATTTCTAGCACTTTCTGAGTCATCATCAGAAGAAATAGAACGATTCAGCACTTGTTTAGGCTTAATAGACTGGGCTTTAATGCTGCCTTTGCGACCTTCTAACTTGGGTCGTTGGGGAAACTTTTCTACAGGCATCCCCATTACCGCTTTTTCCATAAACTCGTGCCAGGTGTAAGCGGCACTGCTACTGCTGCCGTATGTAGGGCGGTTATCATCGTTACCTAGCCAAACCCCTGTCACCATCTGGGGAATATAGCCAATAAACCACAAATCGCGGGCTTCGTCGGAGGTGCCAGTCTTGCCAGCAACTTGTCTATTACCTAATTGAGCAGCAGCACCAGTCCCCCCTTCGACAACGTTGCGTAGCATCCAAGTCATGATGGCGGCACTGTCAGCGTCAAGGACACGTTTAGACTTAAATTCAGCTGACCAGATCACCTGACCTTGGCGGTTGATGATGCGGCGAACACCATAAGGCTCTCTGTGCAATCCAAGAGTAGCAAAGCTGCCGTAAGCGCTGGTCAATTCTAGAAGATTCACTTCATTTGAGCCGAGAGCTAAGGAATAGGTAGGCTTGAGTTGAGATTTTATCCCCATGTCATGGGCAAGTTTAATCGTTGGCTTAAATCCCACATCAATCAACACCTTCACCGCAATAACATTAACAGAGCGGGTGAGGGCATCTCGGATGTTCATTGAACCCCGGAAGTTTTCACTATAATTTTTCGGTTCGTAACCATCTACGACAAAAGGTGCATCCTGGTAACTATCGTAGGGGCTTTTACCGCTAGCGATCGCAGTCGCATATACAAACCCTTTAAATGTCGATCCTGGCTGCCGTTGTGCCTGGGTAACGCGATTAAACTGGTTTTTACCAAAGTCTTTTCCCCCAACCATTGCTTTAACTTCACCACTGCGGGGGTCAACAGCGACTAAAGCTGCTTGCTTAAAGTTTTCCCAGCGTCCTTGATTTCGCAGTGTTTTAGCGACTGCCTCTTCTGCCACTTTCTGCCAAGTTGGATTCAGCGTGGTTTCCACCACTAAACCCCCACTTGCTAGCACATCAGAGGAAACGTACTTGGGTAATTCCTTCTGGATGTAGCTGGTAAAGTAGGGCGATTGTACTTGCATTCGCTTGGGTAAACTGCTTTTGAGGGTTAGCGGTTCTTGGATTGCTTCTCGCTTTTGCTCTGGTGTAATTACTTTATCTTCTTGCATCCGTTGCAATACCAAGTCCCGCCGCCGTTTGGCAGCTGCTGGATTTTTGTCTGGGGCGTACAAGCTGGGGGCGGGAGCTAATCCGGCAATCGTGGCCATTTCTGCTAGGGAAAGTTTATCTGGCGATTTACTAAAATATACCCAGGCTGCATCTGCCACACCGTAAGCTCCGGCTCCCAAATAAACCAGATTCAGGTAACGCTCTAGAATCTGATCTTTGGTTAATTCTGACTCGATTTTTTGGGCGAGGCGAACTTCCTTGAGTTTGCGCCAGACTGTCTGCTCTTGTTTTAAAAAGAGAATCCGCGCTAGCTGTTGGGTGATGGTACTACCACCTTCTACCACATTTTGCGATCGCAAATTATTCAAACTCGCTCTGGCAATCCCTTGAAGATCAACTCCGTTATGTTGCTGAAATCTTCTATCTTCTGAGGCTATGAAAGCTTTTTTTAAATTATCTGGTATTTGCTCCAGCTTTAACTGTTCTCTGGTCGCTTCACCTTGTTGTTGTAATATGGTGCCATCGGCAGCTTTGATGGTCAGTGTTTGCTCTCTAACCACGGCTTTGAGATCAGCTTTATCTGGCAAAGTGCGATCGATTAAACCGATGCCGTAAATCAAGGCAACTATCCCACCACCTACACCTACACCCAAGCTTGCCCAAAACCATATACGACGATAAAGCGGTTTATTGTTATTTACCAGATTGGCTGTCATCCTAGATGGTAAGATTTTCATTTTACTTAATAACTGCCTCGCCTATGCCATAAGTGCTGGTGATCGGCTCTCATTTATAGATTCCTTATGTTGATGATGATTACCCAGGCGGCAATCCTAGTTCATTATGGTCAGAGTCATTCAAATTACCTGCCTTCCCTTATAACCACGATGAGTCAGCTTTAGGTTTATAGCACTACCTTGGTGTTAGTATAATATCCTATAAATAATTGACTGAATTCACCATAAAATAAAGTTTTTTACATTCAGTGAATTTAGTTTTGTAAAAGTACTGCAATTTTGATAACCATTCGGAATATAAAGACTATTGACATTTTTTGGAACAGATGCGGCAAAGTATCCGCAACAACAGTCTGAAAACAGCTTGCTTAAGCGAAGTGAGATGCCTGTCTTCAAAAGTTCACATCAGCCCAATATGCCGCTTCGACTTTTCGCGCCGACAGAATACGTCTATCCTAAAACTGTAAAAAGCGCCCTTGCCCTTGGTAGTAATATAGGTGATTCAAGGACAATTTTAGAAGCAGCTATAGAGACTTTAGCCCAAACGCCAGGTATTTTCTTAGAAACCAGATCCAGTTGGTATCGAACAAAAGCCTTGGGACCACCGCAACCAGATTACTTAAATGGCTGCGTCATATTGCAAGTAGAAATGCTACCCCAGCACTTATTAGCAGCTTTATTAGAAATTGAGGAGCAATTTGGGCGTGTTCGTCAGGAACGTTGGGGGCCGCGAACCTTAGATTTAGATTTGTTATTATATCATGACTTAATCGTGGATACACCAAACCTCCAGATTCCCCATCCCAGAATGCGGGAGCGGGCTTTTGTGCTAGTACCACTGGCAGAAATTGCCCCAGATTGGATAGAACCAGTTTCTAAGTGTGTTATTAAAGAACTGCTCAAAGAGGTAGACTGTTCTGACGTACATTTAACGTAGAAAAACACTGATTTCACCTCTGTAGTTACAGATAATCAAATATTACTATGCCATTAGGTAGAGAATTACCACAACTGCTAAAACAACGCTTGTTTTATAAAGGGCGCAAGTTTGATTTTGAAGTTAATCGCTTGCGTTTGCCTAATAAAGCAGAAGGCGAATGGGAGTGTATTCGTCATCCTGGTGGCGCTCTAGCTGTACCAGTGACACCAGAAGGAAAACTTGTACTCGTGCGCCAGTATCGTTTTGCAGTTCAGGGACGGCTATTAGAATTTCCGGCGGGAACTGTAGAACCAAATGAAGACCCTTTAGAGACAATACAGCGTGAAATTCAAGAAGAAACTGGCTATAGCGCCCAAAAATGGCACAAATTAGGTGAGTTTTTCCTAGCTCCGGGTTATTCTGATGAGATTATTTATGCTTTTCTCGCTCAAGATTTGTCAAAGCTGGAGACACCACCCGCCCAAGATGCAGATGAGGATATCGAAACTGTATTTATGACTCCCGAAGAACTGGAGAAAGCGATTCTTCAGGGAGAGCCAGTAGATGCTAAATCAATATCTAGCTTTTTTCTAGCGCGTCCGTTTTTAGTTTAATCGCAATATGCTGCTAGAGTTAGCGATGCCTAAGCGCACATACTTACGCGTAGGCTTTGAATATGCTAACGAGATGTACTTTTTTTAGTAAATAATTACTTGGAATATTCAGTTTTTCCGGGGCATTTGCCAAAGCAGAAATACACAAAAAAGCCCATAGTTTGTTTTTAGTACAAGCTGCGATGCCTACGGCGGTTACTAAGCCTGTCGAAGTGCGGTAAAGAACGCAAATTTAATAACGTGCAATTCTTATTTAACTTGGAATGGTGCGTTACGCTCCGCTAACACACCCTACTTTTGCACTTTATTTAATCCACATTCCTAAACTACGCACCAAAGCTAATACTACTACGCAAGTGTACACAGTAAATTACTGAGGAAGACACGATGTCACATAGTCCAGGGTTGTATATTTTACTGGTCAGTGTTCATGGCTTAATCAGGGGACATAATCTGGAGTTAGGAAAAGATGCTGACACAGGTGGACAAACCAAATATGTAGTCGAACTTGCTTGTACATTAGCCAAAAACCCCCAAGTAGAACGAGTTGATTTAGTAACTCGTTTGGTGAGCGACCCAAAAATCAGCCAAGACTACGCTCAACCGATAGAAATTCTCACAGACAAAGCCCAAATTATTCGCCTTCCCTGTGGACCACGTCGCTATCTTCGCAAAGAAGTTCTCTGGTCGTATTTAGATACCTTTGCAGATGAATTGCTCAGATACATTCGCAAAGTTGGAAAAATCCCCAATGTTATTCACACACATTATGCCGACGCTGGATATGTAGGCTGTCGGGTCGCTGGCTGGTTAGGAACGCCGCTTGTGCATACTGGTCACTCCCTGGGACGCATTAAGCAGCAACGATTACTAGAACAGGGAACTAAACTGGAAGTTATTGAAGATCACTTTCACATTAGTACCCGCATTGATGCTGAAGAAACCACACTTGCCAGTGCAGCACTAGTCATCGCCAGTACTAATCAAGAAGTTGAGCAACAGTACAGCGTTTACGACCAATATCAACCGGAACGGATGGTAGTAATTCCTCCTGGTGTGACTCTAGAGCATTTTTACCCAGCCCCAGAGGATTGGCAGAATCCACCCATTTACCAGCAATTGCAGCGATTTCTTAAAGATCCTCAAAAGCCCATAATTATGGCGATTTCTCGCCCGGCTCTTCGTAAAAATGTGAGTAGTCTGATCAAAGCTTATGGCGAAGATCCTGAACTACGTAACCTGGCAAACCTGGTACTTGTGCTAGGAAAACGAGAAGACATTATGGCGATGGAATCTGGCCCACGCCAGGTCTTTATAGAAATCTTGCAATTAATTGATCGCTATGACCTTTATGGTTACATTGCCTATCCCAAACATCATAACTCTGATGATGTGCCTGATTTATATCGGCTGACAGCTAAAACCCGAGGAGTTTTCATCAATCCAGCCCTAACAGAGCCATTTGGACTGACCTTGATTGAGGCTGCGGCATCTGGTGTACCAATCATTGCTACATCTGACGGTGGTCCACAAGATATCATATCAGCTTGTAAGAATGGTCTGCTGATTGATCCTCTAAACATTAAACAAATCCAGGATGCACTGCGAACGGCTTTGACAGATAAAGAACAATGGCAAAGCTGGTCTAGCAATGGCATGGTTAACGTCTGCCAACATTTCTCTTGGGATAGTCATGTCGAGCAGTATCTAAAGAAAGTGCATCTATTTCCAAAACGACGAGTTCAATCTTTCCTCAGTCCTCTGCGCGAATCTCCAGCAGTCGAACATCCAGACTGGAATGTGCCTGATACTAACCGCCTACCAACAGCCGATCGCTTCCTGGTAGCTGAAATTGACAACACATTATTGGGGAACCAGGAAGCACTACACAAGTTGATTCAGCGCATCCATGACGAAGGACACACAACCGGAGTTGGCATTGCCACAGGTCGAAGCCTAGAAAGTACCTTGAGTATGTTGGAAGAGTGGCGTTTCCCAATGCCAGACTTGCTAATTACATCAACAGGGAGTGAAATTTATTATGGGCCTCAGGTGGTAACAGACACGAGTTGGCAAAGACACATTAGAGCTAATTGGCAACCTGAGGCAATTCGGGAAGCGATGAAGGATATACCGGGAGTGGAATTGCAGCCACCAGAGACTCAAGGCAAGTTTAAGATCAGCTACTTTGTTGATACAGACAAATCGCCTACTTACCGGGAAATCATCCGCCATCTGCGTCAGCAGCAGTTATCTGTCAAAGGAATTTACAGCCATAGTAGATATCTTGATTTAGTGCCTATCCGGGCTTCTAAGGGAGATGCTATTCGTTATGTGGCTTTGAAATGGGGATTACCCGTGAAACGGTTTTTAGTGGCAGGGGCATCTGGTAATGATGAATCAATGTTGGCTGGTAATACACTGGCAGTTGTGGTGGGAAATTACAGCAAAGAAATCGAAAAGTTGCGGGACTGTCCACAAATTTATTTTGCTCAAGGACAAAATGCCTGGGGAATTTTGGAAGCGTTAGATTACTATGATTTTTTTGGCAATCTGTCTCAATCTCAGTCTGAGATATTGAATGAACCACAGAGGCAGAGAGAAGCCAGTGCATTGCGGGGGTTTCCCTAGTTGTAGCTTTTACTTGGATTACTCTAACGGGAGCGGTATCTGTTGTAACGGGAGCGGTCTACCTTGTAACAGGAGCGGTCTACCTTGTAACGGGAGCGGTCTACCTTGTAACGGGAGCGGTCTACCTTGTAACGGGAGCGGTCTACCTTGTAACGGGAGCGGTATCTGTTGTAACGGGAGCGGTCTACTTTGTAACGGGAGCGGTATCTGTTGTACCGGGAGCGGTCTACCTTGTAACGGGAGCGGTATCTGTTGTACCGGGAGCGGTATCTGTTGTAACGGGAGCGGTCTAAGTTAAAAAGAAGAGTTGCAGGTCTAGGGCAATACAGTTCAGTTAAGCATTTCTTCCTTACTGTATTGCTTTAAAACCTCGTTTACAGCTTTGGTCTGGAAATTCTGCTGATCAATCAGGGAAGCAGAGCCTCAATTAAGGCGTTACCAGTCGAACTCAGGTAATACGGTTCGGTTAAGCTCAAAAAATAAAAATGTGTAGGTTGGGTTGAGGAACGAAACCCAACATTTTGCGGCGTTTGTTGGGTTTCGCAAAGCTTCAACCCAACCTACAATATTTTTAACCGAACCGTATTGGGAGACTAGGAACGAGATAAAAGCTTGTGCTAGAGTGGCTTTTACTTTATAGCAGTTCTCGTTTACGTGAGGTACACCCGTAGGGGCACGGCGTGCCGTGCCCATTGGTGTCAACTTAACGTGAAAGCTTACTCTGACAAGAAGAGTGAAAATTTTTCCATGTACCGCCTAGCTTTTCGATCCCCCCTAACCCACGCCAGATGCTTCAAGTCGGCGGAGCCGCCCAACGCACTGGCTCCCCTTAAAAAAGGGGGAACTAGAATCTTGTGCCCCCTTTTTAAGGGGGTTGGGGGATCTAAAACGACGATAAATTCTAGTGTTTGAGCTTAAGTTGACACCTATGGGCACGCCGTGCCCCTACACCTTGGGATATAACGTTGTACCGCATCTGAATGGGAACCGCTATAAAGTTGACACCAATATCATTTTTTTTACTCAACAAAATTACGTCGTGCTTGGTGCGTTAATTTCAACTTCTCCTCTAAAACTGCCCAATTTTCCTGATCAATTAAGTTAGTTAACTCGTCGAGATGATGACGATACTGTTGGAGCGATCGCAGCAATGCTTGACGATTATACCGCGCCATCATCACGCCCAACTCGGAATTGCCACCACCTACACGACTAGTATCCCGAAAACCGGAACTAGCTAACTTTTGGGCTAATTGCAAAACATCGGGGTCAGTTTCACTCAAACAAGCAGCAATCAACGAAGAACTGACCATCACTGGTAAATGGGAAATCCAACTAACAGCGTAGTCATGTTGCTCAGGTTGACAATGATAGATATTCGCCCCAAGCGATCGCACAATATCTTCAACAATTGTAATTGCAGTGGTTGGTGTTGTGGTTATCGGTGTTAATACATAAGGTTTACCAACAAATAAATGCCGTTGTGCCGCTTCTATGCCGCTGTCTGTTCTTCCCGCCATTGGATGACCGCCGATAAAATTATTCCAAAGGGGAGAAATCGCCTTGACTATCTCTGCTTTTGCCGAACCCACATCAGTCACCACCGTAGTTACAGACAAATGAGCGATCAACTGCTCCAATTGGGGCACAATAAGGGCTAGGGGTGTACAAATAAATACAACCTCTGCGGCTGCCAATAAGCTTAGATCAACTGATGCTTGATCAACACTGCCGAGAGCAACTGCCTTTTCACAGGTAGATTCACGGCGACTGACTCCTAAGATATGATGTCCTTGCGATCGCAAATCAAAACCCAAAGATCCGCCTATCAGTCCCAATCCTAAAATTCCAATATTCATTTTTGATTTTGACATTCCGTTTTTTATGACTTTACCAACTATTAAAGTTGGCATCCAAGGGGTAGCATCGATGACTGTAGAGGAATTACTGGAACAATATGCGGCAGGAGTCTTAGACTTTAGTGGTATTGAGCTCACGGAAGCTAACCTAAGTGGGGTTAAACTAAGTGGCGTAAATCTTAGCAATGCCAATTTGAGTATAGTTAACTTGAGTGGCGCAAATCTGAGTGAAGCTAACTTAAGCAATGCCAAACTGAATGTAGCTAGACTGAGTGGGGCGAATCTATCTAACGCCATCTTGAACAACGCCAGTCTCAACGTCGCTAATTTGATTCGAGCGGATCTTAGTCGCGCTCAACTTAGAGGAGCCACTTTGATCCGCACTGAGTTAATTCGCGCTGACCTCAGTAGCGCCGACCTATTGGAGGCTGACCTCACCGGTGCTGATCTGCGAGAGGCGACACTCCGCCAAGCGAATCTTCGTCATGCTAACTTGAGTGAGGCTGTCTTGAGAGGCAGTTTTCTGACGGGAGCAAACTTAGAGATGGCTAACTTAAACGCCACTGACCTCAGTCGTGCTGACATTAGCGGTGCAAATTTGCGAAATGCCGAACTCAGACAAGCAAATCTCAGCCATGCTAACTTGAGCGGAGCAGATTTGAGCGGGGCAAACCTCCGTTGGGCAGATTTGAGCGGCGCAAATCTTCAGTGGACAGATTTGAGTAACGCAAAATTAAGCGGGGCTAATTTAACTGGCGCAAATTTAAGCAATGCCAATTTAACCAATACAGTTTTAATCCACGCCGATTTAACTCAGGCAAAATTAATTAAAGCAGAATGGATTGGTGCTGACCTAACAGGAGCAACTTTAACTGGGGCAAAGCTTTATGCCACCTCCAGGTTTGGTTTAAAAACCGAAGGCATGATTTGTGAATGGGTTGATCTTAGCCCGACAGGCGATCGCACCATCATCCAAAAGTTCCATTCTGAAGACTCACGAGATTTTTTTAACGAAACACCACCAACAATCCGCATTATTGTTGATTCAGCCATAGAACATGATGCCAACTTTGCCCTTGCTGGCGCTTACTACCAAATTGCTCAAGAATGGCGGGGACTAAAACAACCCCCAAGCATAGAAAGTGGTCGTCGTCGAACTGTTTTCACCTTTTATGTAGATAGCGATGAAGCATTATTTCCCACTGCTTATATTACGATTCTGCCTTTTTTAGATGCGGCATCTACCCAAAAGAATATTTCCAATATGCTGGAAATGATTAATAGTGAAGTTGTGGCAAATCAAGATTTAAAATCGCCCCAGATGGTGAAACAATTAAATATTCTTGTAGAGCAAGCCATCAGTCAGGTTGCAATAATTAAACAGATGAAAAAAAACATCGAAGTAGCTGCAAAGTTAAATTTTTGTAAAGCCCCAACTCAAATAGTTTTAACAAATTCCAGCACCTGCACTTTGATTCTGCATGACAATCCCAACTTTGGTAAAAGATTTATTAATCGCTCTGTTATGAAAGCTTCAGCTTATGATGATATATCCAGTGAATCAACAAAATATAGATTGCCTTCGTTAAATATGGTTATGGATTTTGTTAACGGTTTTCATTATATTAGTCATTAAGTATTGGGCATTGGCATTGCTTATTGTCCAAATGAGAAAAATAAAATTTTGGAGGAAAAATGCGCGATACCTTTAATAAAATGATCGGTCGAACTCGCTATGTGGTCTTTCGCCTATTTCTGCATTTAGGGGGAGGTGAGGTGGCACCAATTTTGGGAGTATTAAATAGTGCTGGACGAGATGCGATCGATGCCGATGGCAACTTAGAAGTTTTGGGAGAAAAATTAGTAGAAATTAGCCAAACCCTGCTTCAATACGATGAATACTGGCTTTCATCTGCCAACGAAGGCGATGTATTTTGGGAAGAAGGCGAGGCGGGAGATTATGTAAATGAATTATTTACCGACTCTGCCCAAAGATATCTTAGTGAACCAGATTACAGTTCTGCCTCTGGATTGAATGAACCTTTATCTATTCCTGTAACCCGTAACGTCATTGTGATGCTTACAGTAGCTTATGAAGGAGAAGTACCAGAGTTGGAAACTGACCTTTCTAATATTCAGGCACTCAAGGAAGGATTGAAAGCATTGATAAATTTGCATTATAAACATAGATTGAAGGCAATCCAAGTGCATTTCTCGCCAGCACAGTTAGGCGATGAACTCACTAGCGATCAACTCTTGCAATATTACCCAGAATTGATTCCTTTGTAATATGTTGGGTAGTCCCTACTTACTACTTACCTCGATAAATTGTTAAGCTCAAAGATAGGACAATAATCCAATGATCATGACCATAGTGCGTAAATTTACAGCCGTTTTTTTAGCTATGAGTTTGTGCCTAACAACTGTAGCCTGTGGGGGAGGAGAACAAAATACCACTACCCCTCCAGCTAAGAACGTTAGCCAAACTTCTACCAACACCAAATTAAGTGACGGTCAGTATCAAATACAACAAGCTACTTATGACGATGCAAGTGGTGAGTACAGCCTGTTTTTACTCAACAATAATCCCCCAACCTTTGCAACAGAAAAGTTGCAAATGGCAAGGCTAACTGATGATGAAATCAAAGAAGGTAAGAAGACCTATCTGAAAGTAGAAAATGGACAGCCGATTTTATATCTGACGGAAGACTTTAAAATTGAGTACGTCCACAACGTTACTGAGAATAAAACTAATCCCCAAACAGGACAACAAGAAACAGTTGTAGTCCGCCAACAAAATAGCTTCTGGGCACCCTTTGCTGGGTCTGTGGCTGGTAGCATAGCGGGTCAAGCAATTGGTAGTATGTTATTTAGACCGCAATACTACGTGCCCCCTGCTTATCAACAAGGAGGACTAATGACTGGTTATGGTGGATATGGCGGAAGCTATGGCCAAGCAGTTCAAAACTATCAAACTCGCTATAATGCGCCACCCGCAGCCGTGACAAATCGCACTGCGTTCCGCAATACAGGGACAATTAGAAGGTCATATCCTGGTAATTCAACTGTACGCACTACACCCCGTAACACTACAGGTAATAACCGTCCTTCTGGTTCTGGTTTTGGTAGTAGTGAACTTAGACCCTCTGGAAACTCCAGCACTACCAGACGCAATTCTGGTAGTAGTTTTGGTAGTGGGCGTAGTTCAGCACCCCGCCGCTCAAGTGGTTTCGGCAGTAGACGTCGTTAATAAATTTCAAATTCTAAAATAGACTGCCTAAGAATTAAAGGTAGTGTATCACATAAAGAAATCGGAGGGTAATAAGCAAACCCTCCGATTTCTGTTTATTATCCTCGTGTCTTTATGACTCAGTGACCATCGTAGACATCGCATCAGCTAAAATCTTTGTTACTTATAATTACTGGCATAGTGTTTTTAAGTTTAACAAAAAATTATTTTAAAAATACTAGTCAACAGTTTGATAGTCACCAAACCGATGTATTATATAAATGAATTTACAAAAATCAACAATGGTAGAACGCCCAATCAAGAAATCGGAACGTCAGTCCCAAGCAACTACTGACAATAATTCCGAAAATTTGGATTCTATACCTCCTATTGAATCCAAACCTTCTATTGAATCCAAACCTTCTATTAAATTGAAAGCTTCTATTGAATCCAAACCTTCTATTGAATCCAAACCTTCTATTGAATCTAAACCTTCTATTGAATCCAAGCCTTCTATTGAATCCAAACCCAATACCTCAAAACCGAGCCATAATCGCTCGTCTGATACAGGAAGGAAAGCATCTTTTGGCGATGAAAATAGGCAGCAGGGTAATCCTGCACTAGCGCGTGGTCCAAAACCCGCTAAACCTCCAGCCCCTGTCCAAACCGAACCAGAAACCGAATCGGAACCTGTTTCTGAGGAGTCGTAAGATTAGCAGTTTGCAGAAGTCCCCACCATCCGAAGTACACCAAAAAAACGCTGACAGTATTCCGAGTAGGACTTACGCATTGACAAAAAATACCAAATATGGATATGGTTGAAAGCCACATCTTTCGTAAGGGTTTAGCATTGCTAAACCCCTACAGCGTGGTCTATTTACGATCATAAGGATAATTAATAAAAGCCTGAAACGACCTATTTTCGTTAATTCACATCACGGTTAATTTGTACAGTGCGTAAGTCCTACCGAGTTAAGGAGACGCGATAAATCGCCGTCTCTACAGGGAATCTATCCGTCAATTATTTCTTGACAGACTACTACATCTGTAGCGGTCATTTTTTTTGTTTGTGTAATTTATTCATGCTGACTACACAGACATAACCTGCAAATGCTTCTACTCAATTTTCAAGTTAAAAGGCAAACGGGCATAAATCCCCTGTGGATCATTCATCTTTTGCAGAATCTCTACTTCTTGTTGCAACTTCTGGAATTCAGCGGCGAGAGGATTGGATTGTTTGAGTTGCACCCCCTCAATCCCTAAAGCAGTCCGCGCCTCTTCAGTTACACGCCCAAAAAAGCGTTCTCCGAAGCTGCTAGTGCGGGGATACTCTTGCAATTCCCAGTCTTCTCCTAGTTTCGCTTGTTTGGCAGCATAAGCGATCGCACTATTCAAACCGCCAATTTCATCCACCAAACCAATTTCTTTCGCCGCCACACCCGACCAAACCCGTCCTTGGGCAATTTCTGCAACTTTTTGTTCTGGGAGTTTGCGACCTTGAGAAACTTTATTTAGAAACATATTATAAATTCGGTTAACACTGCGCTGGTAAAGGGCTAACTCTTGGGGCGATTTCGGACGCGAAACTGTTTGACTATCAGCATAGCGGGCGGTTTTTACTGAATCCCAGGTAATGCCATTATCATTCGCTAACTTTTGCCCATTAAATAGCACCCCAAATACTCCTATAGAGCCTGTAATGGTGTTTGGTTCCGCAAAAATGCGGTTAGAGTCGCTAGCAATCCAGTAACCACCAGAGGCGGCGACATCACCCATCGACACTACAACTGGTTTCGCCTCACGAGTTAATTTGACTTCTCGCTGCATGACTTCAGATGCGGTAGCGCTACCACCAGGACTATTAATCCGCAATACGACTGCCTTGACATCTTTATCTTGTCGTAGTTTGTTGAAGATTTTCGCAAAGCGATCGCCTCCTACTTGCCCATCATCACCTTTACCATCGACAATTTCGCCCTCAGCATAAACAACAGCAATTTGATTTTTTGAGTTGCGTTCTACACCGAAAGCTTTGCCGGGAACTTGTGCGTAGTTATTCAGATTAATTTGCCGGAATGTTTTGTCTTCTTTATCGCTACCTGTCAACTTTTTGAGGTCAGTCACGACTTGATCGGGGTATGCTATTTGATCAACTAAACCGTTGGTTTTGGCTTGTGTTGCTTCCAGTAGCGCTTGATTATCAGCGATCGCTTGCAACTGTTGAGGTTGAAGTTTCCGACTTGTACTCACAGATGTGCGCCACTCTCCCCAAACATCATCCAATAATTTCTGAGTTTGTTCGCGGTTTTCTGGACTCAACTTTGTGAGGATAAACGGTTCAACGGCTCCCTTAAATTTCCCCACTCGCACGACTTGAACACCAATGCCATATTTCTGTAATGCTCCGGTTAAGAACATCGGTTGTGAACTAAAACCGTTGACTTCCATCATTCCCAGAGGATTAAGTACAATGGAATCTGCCACTGAACTAACATAATATTCCTTTTCACTCCAATCGCTACCATAAGCGACAATCTTTTTCCCAGCAGCGCGAAACTCCTCAAGCGCTTTCCGAATTTCTTTAAGGGACGCATAGCCGACGTTACTAGATTCGCTTGTACGTGTTGCATCTAAATAGATTCCGACAATTCGCGGATCGCGCCGCGCCTTTTCCAAAGTTTCCACAACTTTGCGGAGTGCCATTCTCTCATCATCCACGCCTGATATTGTGTTTTGAAACAGTTCGCCTGAACTAGGTTCGCTATCAGTAATTTTCATCGACAAGTCAAAAACCAGCACTGACTTATCCTTCACGTTTGGCCCAGGATCTTTAGAGGAAGTAGCAGCCAATATCAGCAAGAACAGTCCAGTGGTTCCTAAACCACCAAAAATAATTAGTCCTAGTAAGGTGCCAACTAAACTAGCAAAAGTTTGTTTGATAAAATTAGTCATTGGTCATTAGTCATTGGTCATTGGGTATGGGGCATTGGGCATTTGCCCTTTGTCATTCACAAATGACAAAGGACAAGTGACTGATAACCTATTTATTTATTCTATGCGTTGCAAACTGCCAGAGTGCTGTAACTGATACAATGTGGCGTTACCAGTGCAGAATAATACTGTGGTGATTTCGGCGATTAATACTTCAGCCAGTTCGTAAACAGCTGCCTCTGATATTGCTGCTGCTTGCAGGAAAGGCATTGCTAAACCAGCTATATCTGCTCCCAAGGCGATCGCTGTTGCCACATCCAATCCATGACGCAACCCCCCCGAAGCAATCAATGGTATATCTGGTGCGTAGGCGTAGCCCGTCGTAGACATCGCTTTAATCTTTGTAATACACTCTGCCGTCGGTAAACCCCAATCGGTAAATGTCCTTCCTAAGCGACGTTGCAAGGCATTTTCGGCTCGTTCGCTTTCCACTTTCGCCCAAGAAGTACCACCTGCACCAGCCACATCAATTGCTGCTACCCCAGCAGCCATGAGTTTTTGGGCGATCGCTGCTGAAATCCCATTACCAACTTCCTTAGCAATAACTGGTACTGGTAATTGACTGCATAATTTACCAATCTTGTCAAGCAATCCTTTAAAATTAGTATCACCTTTGGATTGAATGCACTCTTGTAGGGGGTTAATGTGTAAAATCAGAGCATCAGCCTCTAGGATATCAACTACCCGCAAACATTCATCTAAGCCGTACTTATAGTTAAGTTGCACAGCGCCCAAATTGGCAAACAGAAGAACATCGGGGGCATACTTGCGGATAGCAAAAGTATCAGCCACCTGAGGTTTTTCTACAGCTACTCGCTGGGAACCAACACCCATTGCAATTTTGTAATGTTGTGCGACTTGGGCTAAACGTTGGTTAATCATTCCTGCTTGTTCTGTTCCCCCAGTCATGGAAGAAATTAACAGGGGTGCGCCAAGGCGTTTTCCCAGGAAAGTTGTAGTGATATCAATGTCGTTAAAGTCTAGTTCGGGTAAGCAACAATGGGTGAAGCGATAATGTTCTAATCCATTGGTGATTTTGTGACATTGAACATCTTCCTCTAGGCAGATGCGAATGTGATCTGCTTTGCGGTTCTGAGTTTGTGCGGAGATATTGGTAGGGGCATTCACTGGTGGGTATGACTCAAAGTATTGGCGATCGCTATTGTTACATTGTATATTTTCCTTGCTATCGAGTTATAGACCCATCTAGACTGGCAATTTCAAACTCACACGCTCTAGAAACCTGTTCTGCTGGTAATTTTCCAAAGCTGATTAATGGTAAATAACTAGGATTTGCCATCAGTTCTTTTGCTAATAAGAACCCAGTAATTGTCCAAGTTTGATATTTCCTAGCTTGTTTCCCAATCAGTCGCCCCTTCTTACCGTCGTAATACTCCGGCCATTCATCTTTAGTGAGGCGTGGTTGGGCAATTTCAATCGCCTTTTGTGCAAGACTTGTTTTATTAGTTTTCACAGCCGCCGCCGCCAACATCCACATTAAGACTGGCCAACTACCAGCATTATGATACGACCAGGGGATATTTTTGGGGTCACATCCAGTTACAATTCTGTACTCTTCATTTTGCAAAGCTGGGAAACAAATTTTCATTGGCATATCTCCCACCAAGTCTTCCCATCGTTCCTCAATGAGAGTCATAATCGCTTGTGACTGTTCTTCGGTGGCTAAATCTGAAATGATTGCCATTAAGTTTCCAAGTGAAAAGAAGCGAGTATCTAACTGTGAAGGTCCAACATTACCAGCTAGATAACCACCTTTTCTTGGCAGCCATTTGTCCAATTCATAATAGGGAACAGAATCTACATATATATTGAACAGATTAACAGCAGCCTTGCCATATTCTTCACTTTTGAAGCGATAAATTGCATTCAGGCGATTAATATCTATCCAATAATGCTGACGAATATGAGCGCATAAAAGAGGCAAACGATTATCAATGGCTGCAACAATATCATTATTCCCTTGACAAATTAGCAGTTCACGAGATGCACGCAATGCCGTGTAAAAGAGAACTTGTAGTTCTAGAGGATGCCCATAAATGCCCATCCGACGATCAATCATACAAGCACCATCTGGAACCAGCAGCGTTGGGTACATATCAAAACGATTCGCCAAGCAGATTTCCATGATTAACCTGATGCCATTTTGGAATTCAGGTTGATAGGCTAAAGAAAAGTCGTCTGTGGCGACTACATAAGCACGCAATAAAATAATCCACCATAGACAGGAATCTACGGGTGTAACTCTAGCGATCGCGTGTTCACCAAAATCTGCTTCTAAATATTCTTGCCCATTGTCTGATACAACTTTAAAGCTAGCTGGTATTAATCCTCGTCCAGGCTTGTAAGCATCTAATGCTCTTTCTTTCGGTTGTAACTTTAAGGTTTCTTCTAAGAAATTGCGAACAATATCTTTTCTGCCTTTGATCAGAAAAATTAGGGCTGAAGAGACAAAATCCCTAACAAAGCACTGGTCATAATTGAGAGCCTCTACAGATGCATCATAAGCGGCTACAGTGCCAACCGGACGTCCTTGATAGTAGAGTATTGTTTTTTCTAGTGCTTCCCAGGCTTCTTGTACTTCTTTAGATACATTTTCAGTAGTTTCCAATTCGTTTAGGTGCATCGCCAAAATAACTCCATTTTGATTGTGAATTTGTGGTAGATGCGTATTTATTTGTGCTTTTTGCTATTTTGATCATAACAAAAACGATTCTTTGAATAGCAAATATAATTTGGATAAAAATTAATCAACTAACAATGAATAAATCTGCTGACATTTATTATGCAGCTTTATTTATAGTTAATTTGCTTATAATCGATTAC
>Ga0335394_10000667_pt1 | contig 36957 bp, 26 predicted proteins | sample MAT03_FD_205741 | JGI IMG/M metagenome (GOLD analysis project Ga0335394, IMG submission 205741) | Freshwater microbial communities from Lake Fryxell liftoff mats and glacier meltwater in Antarctica - MAT-03 (spades assembly) (version 2) ...
GACGGCCCGCATCCGAATTCGAGTGGTTTAGTTCACTCCTATTCGGCAGGCATGAGATCCTGGACTTGGTTCGTGATATTCAGAGTCATTTTAAAATCGCGATGATTAGCATACCCGGTCGCCGTACGTTCCCTCCAACATCATGAAGATCCCGCCGCTATCGAAAATCACGTCCGCACGCTGCATAGGCAACGTCGGCTACTTCCTCCTTTCGGCTCTCGTCGCTTCCGCCGGTGCAACTCGTCCGACTGACAGATTTTATCGACTGCCAATGGCGGGGTCACCCGCATCGCAGGAAGCATTGCTGCTGGCTGTCGATGCCAAGGCATTTCCGATGATGTTGGACCTTACCTTGCACCTAACGAAGCCGAACGTCCGACGTGATCCGGTCTTGGTGCCTTCGACCAATCCGGACGCGCCTGACAGCAAGGCTGTACACTTTAACGGCACGGTCATACGTGAAAACGGACGGTTTCGGATGTGGTACTATGCGTTTCATTCGATTCCGACCGACAACGGTCAGATCGACGGTGAATTCGGTATCAGTCCTATTTGTTACGCTGAGAGTAGCGATGGATTGAGCTGGACCCGACCGGACCTGGGTCAAGTGGAATGGCGGGGCAATCGTCGAAATAACATTATCGCGATTGGACCTGATCCAGCCAGAGGAAGTAACTGCGTTACAGTTATCCGGGACGATGAAGAACCTCGGCCGGAACAACGGTACAAAATGGCTTTTGGCTTTCAGGACACGGAACTCAAGATCTCTCGAATTGGCGCCGCCGTAAGTCCAGACGGCCTTCGCTGGACTCGCTTAGCGAATGACGTCACCGGAAAGAGTTTCGGCGAGATCGGTGGACTCTACAAGCATGGTGGCAATTATGTGGTTAATGCGCAGAGTTGGGGACGGGGCGAAGGCGAGCGGCCTCAGGGACGAACAGGATATGCTTGGATTTCCCCCGACTTCGACACCTGGCTGCCCGAACCTGCGCCTTCATTCAAAGTGGCGGAGCCGCTGGTGGGCTCCGGAATGGGAACCAATCCGCGCGACGGAGGCAACTACACGCAAGTGCACTTGGGGGTGGGTGGAGCATCATATGGGAATGTTGTGGTGGGACTCTGGGGCATGTGGCATAACCGTCAGCCCAATTGGGGTGAAGGAGGTATCGATTGCGATCTCGGACTAGTGCTAAGCCATAACGGCATCCAGTTTGAAGAAGTGGTAAAAGGGGTGCCCTATATCCGGAGCGTGGACTCTCCGGCCGACCCGGTTCCCGGTCGTAGTTTTCCAACGGTACTGAACCAGTCGAATAGCATCCTCAATGTGGGCGATGAGACTTGGATCTACCACGGTCGTTGGAGAAATACCGACTTTCAGCCCTCGCGCACTCGCAAGCAGTTTCACCACCGTTCGGTGCACTATTGGGGTGCGGTGGCTCTTGCGACAATTCCGCGGGACCGTTGGGGCGGACTCGCCATCTCGGTTGGCAAGGACTCGGGTTCTCTTTGGTCGACCGCGGTCACCTTACCGGCGGGAATCCCCACGAAACTGGGCGTCAATGGCAGCGGCCTGAAGGGCTTCAGGATAGAGGTCGCCGATGAACACTTTAGGCCGATTGCTGGGTTTGCCGACGGCCGCGCCATTAGCCCGACTGATGATCACTTGGAGTCTGAAGTGCGCTGGAGTGGAAGGACTCTTGGGGAACTTTCGGGCAGAACTGTTCGCATAAGAACTATCTTTACCGGCTCCTCGGAGAGTTCTCCGCGACTGTACGCAATGAAATTGTCACCCGCGCGCTGATCCGGAGTCCGGTTCGCCGATTGCGCCTCATCCATGTCCTCCCCCAAGACCTATGAAAATAACTGACGTCAGAACGACGCTGCTGACCGGGCCCTGCACTAACGATCCCTTTCTCCGGGAAGCGCGCAAGCTACGGAGCGCCGCGTTTATAGAAATCCTAACGGACGGTCCTACCGGAGTTGGCGAAACATACGCCGGCTACTCTTTTCCTGAAAGCGTGCCTGTGATTGTCGATTTTTACAAGCCGATCCTGATTGGACAGTCGGTGGATGATATCCCGGAATTGTGGCGCAGGATGTATCATTGCGGAAATTACTGGGGTCGTGTCGGTTTGGGCGTAGCGGTCCTCAATGGCATTGAGGCGGCGCTTTGGGATCTTAAGGGAAAGCTGCTCGGGCAACCAGTGCATGCGTTGCTGGGTGGCGCCCGGCACGCTCGACTTCCGTGTTACGCAACCGGAGGACCGAGCAACTATCCCCAAGCGCGCCTTGCGCAGAAGTTTGATCACTACACCTCGTTGGGCTTTCGAGGCATTAAGGTCGGGGCGGGTAGTTTTGAGCCAGCCAAGGGTTGGTACATGCCATCCGCTGCGCCCGAGGCTGCTGACTTCGAGGGCGATAAATTCTCGTTTCTTAGGGAGCATGCGGGTAGAGAAGCATGGTTGATGCTGGATGGGCACATGGGCAACAGTCCGGGAGCGACTTGGTCTTTGGAAATTGCCGCGGCAGTGGCGAAGGTACTCGAGCCATTCGACCTGACGTTCTTTGAGGAACCACTACACTACACCAACCCTTGGGGCTACTCTGAACTATGCCGGGCGACAACTGTTCCTATTGCCGGTGGCGAGTGTTTGACGGCGTGCTATGAGTGGCAGGTGTTCGTCGAACGTGACTGCTTTGACATTGGGCAGCCGGACGCTTCGTTTACAGGTGGGCTTGGGGAGTTTATTTCTGTAGCGAAGATGTTTGCCGATCGAGGGCGGAAAATTGCCACACATGCGTGGGGTGCCGGAGGTTCATTGATGCAAAACGTGCACGCCGGTTTTGCCGCTCCAAACACGCACATCCTCGAGGTGCCGCCAGATTACGGAGACCTTCATTCGAAGGTGATCGATGGGGGCCTTATCATTCAAGAAGGCTATGTTTTGCCTCCGGACCGTCCCGGACTCGGAATTGTATTAACTGATGAAACACGAAGAATGTATCCATTCGTTCCAGGAAGCGGCGAGTTCAACAGCGTGCCCGGAAAAATCTTAACCAACTGAAAGCATGATCGACATCCACCTTCCAAAAATCGCCTGGATTGGGCTCGTTTTCCTCGGGGTGTTTGAAGGCTCGCTCACGGCGAGTTCGTCCCCGGGTTTGTTCCCTACGCCGTTCGATACGGAAAAATCGCCCGGAGGTCCTATTCCCACTTCTCGGGCAGGTGCGTCCATCGAGGTCCCCCCGGGGTTTCGGAGTACCCTTTTTGCAGGCGAACCAGATGTGACTCAACCCATCGCTTTAGCAACCGATGGGAAGGGCCGCCTCTGGGTGGCGGAGAACAACACCTATTCGGAACGCGAGGTTGGATTTCACGATGGCCTGCGAGACCGGATTTTGATCTTGGAGGACCTCGATCATGACGGTCGAATTGATCGCCGAACGGTTTTCTATGATCGTGCTCAACGGCTCACGAGCATTGAAATCGGTTCGGGTGGGGTTTGGGCCCTTTGTCCGCCAAACCTAATTTTTATACCGGATCGCAACCGCGATGATGTTCCGGACGGCGAGCCGGAAATTGTGCTGGATGGCTTCGACTACTTGAAGTCCCAGCACAACATTGCCAACGGGCTTCGTTGGGGGCCGGACGGCTGGCTCTATGGACGGCAGGGAATTCTGGGTCACTCGCTAGTCGGGGCGCCTGGAACACCGACCGTCCAACGCGTCCCGACCAATGTCGGTATCTGGCGATTTCACCCGCAGTCTAGAACCTTTGAGGTCGTCGCGGCGGGAACGACTAATCCGTGGGGGATGGATTGGGATGAGCGAGGGGAAGGCTTTTTCATCAACACGGTTATTGGGCACCTGTGGCACTTGATACCAGGCGCTCACTACAGGCGGATGTTTGGTGATGATCCGACGCCCTTTGTTTACGATGTTATTGAACAGCATGCAGACCACTTTCATTGGGCGACTGCGGAGGACTGGACTGAAGTTCGAAAGGGAGTGACTTCAGCAACGCTGTCTCGCGGCGGCGGACATGCGCACACAGGGTTACTCATTTATCAAGGCGGACAGTGGCCGGCGGAGTGGCACGGAAAACTACTGACCATAAATTTTCACGGTCGACGGCTGAATGTAGATCGACTGGAGCGTCAGGGTAGCGGTTTTGTCGGCCGGCATGAGTCCGATGCGTTTTTGTTCAGCGACTCATGGTTTCGTGGGATCGATCTGATCGCAGCGCCCGACGGGGGCGTCTTCGTGGCTGATTGGAGTGATGCTGGTGAGTGTCATGATTTCGACGGCTTACATCGGAGCAGTGGTCGGATTTTCAAGCTGTCCTATGGCGAGGTGCGCGGCGTCGAATCCGTTGATCTGTCGCGAAGTGAAAACTCCGAGCTTGTTCGGCACCAGCGAAGTCGGAATGATTGGCTGGCCCGGCAATCGCGCCGGGAGTTGGCTAATCGGGCGGCGGAGGGTCGGTTATTGACCGATGCCCATCAGGAACTCATCAGAATGCTCTCGGAAACGGAGAGTACGATCACGCGTTTGCGCGCTCTCTGGGCGCTGCACGTGTCCGGTGGAAGTTTGGCCGAGCGCATTCCGGCACTGCTGCGCGATCGTGACGAGGCCGTACGAGCTTGGGCAGTTCGTTTGCTGGCTGATGTGAGGCCACTGCGATTGAGTTCTACATCAATGGATGGGTTGACGCGCCTAGCTGGCTCCGAGCCGTCCGCGCTTGTGCGCCTAGCGTTGGCTTCGACTCTTCATCGCTTGGAAGTCTCCCAAAAGGGACCGCTTGCGGCTGCTCTGCTCGCACGGGCGGAAGACGCAGGCGACGCAAATATTCCGAAACTACTTTGGTATGCGGTTAGTCCGATGGCGGACGTGAAAGACTCAGGATTCGAGACCTTGCTTGGTAATGCAAAAATGCCTCTGGTTCAGCGATTTGGAGCAAGGCGCCTAGCTGAAGATTTGGACGTGGCACCAGAGCGCCTTGATGAGTTGCTTCAAGCGATTGCCGCGAATGGGTCCCCCATAGCGATCCAAGCAGTTTTGGACGGGATATCCGAGGCACTGGCCGGCCGACGGCAGGCTCCCGCTCCCGCGTCCTGGTCTTTGCTTCGGCCGCAATTTGCAATTGTTGCGGACGAACGAATGGCTCGGCGTCTCCGAGATCTGGATGCACTGTTCGGGGATGGGAGGGCACTGGCGGAACTGCGGACGCTGGTGCTCGACTCCACCATTGACCGTCGCTTGCGTCGCGAAGCACTGCAGGCCCTGATCGATGCTCGGGCGCCGGGGATTTTCGAACTGTGTGAGCAGGTTTTGCCACTGAGCGGACTTTCCGGAACGGCTGCGGCCGGCCTGGCTCTAAAGAACGACCTTGCAGTTCCCATCAAGCTGCTGGCGTCGTGGTCGCGCTTTGACGGCGGGGAGCGGCCTCGTATCATAAACGTGTTTGTTTCCCGCCCGGCATGGGCGTCGATGTTACTGGATGCGATTGCGGAGAATCGCGTGCCTCGCACCCAACTGAACGCCTTTCAAGCTCGCCAGATTCGTGCCTTCCATGACGCGAACCTAACAGAGAAGTTACGACGTTCTTGGGGAGAGGTGACGGACGAGTCTGAAACCGATCGAGTTGCTGCCCTGCAAAAATGGCAGAACCGTTTCACTCCTGACATTCTGGCAACGGCGAGCAGGGAAAACGGGCGGGCCGTCTTTCGTTCTGTTTGCGCCTCATGTCACACCTTGAATGGCGAGGGGGGCAAACTTGGCCCGGATCTGACAGGAGCAGCCCGCGATAACCTCAATTACTTGCTGGACAATTTACTCTTTCCTAGTGCCCTCGTCGGCGATGAGTACAGGTTGAGCACATTGACCATGAAGGATGGTCGAGTGCTTGCAGGCATGGTCCGTGCTCGCACCGGGCGCACACTGCGGTTGCAGACGATGACAGAACTTCTCGTGCTTTCGGCGGATGATATCCTCAAAGAAGAAACGACCGCAGTTTCGTTGATGCCCCCTGGGTTGATCGAGGCGGTGCCGGATAGAGATGCGCGTGACTTGATCTCCTACCTCATGGCCAAAGAGTGATAGCGCTATGTGCCGTTCAATGAGGGTGAAAAGCGGCTAAGAAAGTACCGAATTGTGGACGGACGGCTCAAGAACTTCGCCTTCGGGGCCGGCATGAATGGCCAGGGCTCGCGCTTGGCCAGCAAGATCGCCCAGGTGCCTAACAGCGATTTCACCCGGTTCCCGCCTACACGGAGTACAACATCTTCGCCACCTACCTCCACGGCCGCTTCCGCTATCAACTCAATGTCGACAACCTCACCGACGAGATCTTCGTGCAGGGCACCGAATTGCCTTTTTGGATCTTCGCCGATCCAGGTCCTCGCTTCAAATTCTCCGCCGGTTATAAGTTCTGGGTTGATCCAGAGGTCGAATTCGGAGATTCAAGGCAGCGGGCCGTGACCTCGCGTCGCGTTGGTATACATTTTCCACCAAGCTTACTCATGGACCTTACTCTTGCTGACTACGGTTTTTCCTCCGTTCGCGACAAAGTTGTGCTCATTTCCGGCGCCAGCTCGGGTATCGGCCGGGCCAGCGCTATGCTTCTAACTCGGGCCGGGGCGTGTTTGGTGGTGATGGCGCGGAGCGAGCAAAGGCTCGTCGCGTTGGCCGCGGAGATCGCTGGCCTTGGTTATGCAGAGCCGACGATAGTGGTCGGGGACGTGCGCGACGAAAACGCGTGCAAGGGCGCGGTCGAAAGATGCCTCGAGCGGTTCGGCCGGGTCGATGTGCTCGTGAACAACGCCGCGGTGGGTTTTCCCGTGGATATCGGATCCTGTTCGACCGAGGAGTACCAGCGAACGATGCAGACCAACATCGACGGCGCGTTTTATCTGACGCGCGCGACGCTCGCGCCCATGCGCGAACAACAGAGCGGACATATTGTCATGATATCAAGCGACGCTGGCAGCCATGGCAGCGGAGTGGCGCCGATTTATTCCGTCAGCAAACACGCGCTCGAAGGATTCACAGCCTCTTTGCGCGAACAACTGGAAGGCTGGCGCAAGCAAGGCGTATATATCAGGCTTACCAATGTGTGGCCGGGCACGGTTGCCAGCGACTATTGGGGCGAGCGCGACGTGCCGCGCCATACGTTCATGACGTGCGACGAAATGGCGAAATTCATCCTGCAAGTAATCGCCTGCCAGACGATGGCGAACGTAACGGATATCCGCGTCCAACAATTCAAGCATGGCGCCGCCGCCGACAAGGCGGCGGCCGACTGGTTCGAGAAACACAAACGTTAGCGTCAACTGCATCGATCTATGTCACGTCTTCACACTCTCGTTCTACTGAGCATTGCCAGCGGCTCCTTCGTCTTTGGCTCTCTGACCTCGCCTCTCGATATCGGCACACGTTTGGAGCCCATGATCGATGGTTACCTGATCGAAACCTTGACCCACACCGATCTCAAGCTGGCGGAACCGCGGCCTACCGGTGCCGCGATCAAATTTGATAATCCATGGGACGCGGTGCCCACCGGTGCGGCGACCATTCTGGAGGATAACGGGCTCTACCGGCTCTACTACGTCGGCCTGCCGCTGGATTACAAAAGCGAGGCGGTCGAGTCGAACGTCTGCTATGCCGAAAGCAAGGATGGCATTACCTGGGTCAAACCCGAGCTCGGGTTGGTCGAATTCCGGGGCTCCAAGAAAAATAACATTCTGCTGTTGGGAGACGTCGAAGACCGATTTACCGGAAACTTCAGTCCCTTTATCGACAATCGCCCGGGAGTGCCGGCGAACGAGCGTTACAAAGCGGTGGGCGGGGTTTGGCCGAAAGGAATCTTCGTGTTGACCTCGAGTGACGGCATCCGCTGGCGCAAATTTCATGACACCGCAGTCTTCACCCGCGGGGCTTTCGATTCGCAGAACGTGGCGTTTTGGTCTGAGCTAGAGAAATGCTACGTGCTCTATTTTCGAGTCTTCACCGGTTCGGATCACAGCACGCTGAAGAAGTGGAAGGCCGACGGCTATCGAACGATTTCACGGACCACGTCGCAGGATCTGATAAATTGGAGCGAGCCTTATCGGATGAGTTTTGGCCCGACGCCAATCGAGCATCTGTACGAGAATCGCACGCATCCCTATAAACGCGCGCCGCACATTTACCTCTCTTATCCCATGCGCTTCGTGCCAGGCCGGAGGTTCTTGTCGGACGAGCGTTTGGCGGAGCTCAAAGTCCTTCCCAGCTATCTCGCGATTTCGGGGGACACGCACAACATCCCCAACGAAGTCTCCGACACGGTTCTGATGACCAGCCGAGGCGGCACCCGCTACGACCGGACGTTCATGGAAGCGTTTATCCGCCCCGGATCGGACGAGGCAAATTGGGTGTCGCGCAATGGCATCGCCGCGATCGGCACGTTGCAAACCGGCCCGACCGAAATGTCGATATTCGTGGGGCAACATTACGTGCAGCCCACCGCCTACCTTGGGCGATTCACGCTGCGGCTCGATGGCTTCGCCTCGGTTAATGCGCCCTATGCCGGAGGCGAGATGCTCACTAAGCCGATTCTCGTCACCGGCAAAGAGCTGATCATGAATTGCTCGACGTCAGCGCCCGGCAGCATCCGCGTTGAAATTCAAACCCCGGAAGGAGATCCGGTGCCCGGATTCACCCTGCTCGAAAGCGAGGAGATGGTGGGCGATAGCATCGAATACGTCGTTAAATGGAAACTTGGGGCTGACCTTTCGCGATTGGCCAGAAAAGTGGTGCGCTTCCGTTTTGTGATGAAGGACGCGGACCTTTACGCGCTCCGGTTCCGCCAATGACCCCGCCTGATACCATGGCTGAGATCAGCCAGTGGATCACCCTATTTTTGACGCTTTGAAACAACGCATCTCTGCATTCTGCTCCGCTCGTTTCGTCCTCGTTGCACTCCTTGGGCAGCTTTCCGCGATCGCGTCGGTCACTGTGCACACAGGTGCCAACGTCCCGGTGCCCGAAGCAATGTTCCTGGCGATCGATCTCGATTCGGTCCCGTTTCGGCGAAATCTTGATTTGACCATGGTGCCGCCGACAAAGCGGGCCGAGCCGGTGCTGCGTCGCGGGCCCAAGGGATCTTTCGATGAGATCCGGGCCGAGTATTACGGCTCCGTGATCAGGGTCGATGGCAATTTTTCGCATGTGGTACTGTGGTTATGGTTATCGTGATCCCGCCAATCGATCCGCCGATACCGTGAGCCCCAATGTAGGATATGCGGAAAGCGCAGACGGAATCAATTGGACCAAACCGAATCTCGGTCTGGTCGAATACCACGGAAACCGGAACAACAACATCGTACGCATCGAGCCCGAAGACTACACTGTCACGTGGCCCGACCGAAATATTCACGTGCTGTACGAAGAGGACGATCCGGACCCCGCGCGCCGGTACAAGATGATGATGTATGTCCCGCACAGCGGCGGGCGCTGTACGATGATCCCCCTCATTAGCGCCGACGGACTGCGGTGGCAGTATGCGCGGCCGATGAAATTGGCGGAGCCGGACAAGAATTTTGCGCACACTCTATATGAGCGCAAGGGGCCCGTGCCGCGGTTCACCATCGAGTCGACGGGCATGCCCAACGAGCATTTGGAAGGTGGGACCCTGATTCGGTTCGGAAGGATTTATTATCTCAACGGACAGAGTCTGAATGGCCACAACGGGAAGATCATGGGCCGGTTTCCCGCGACCTACTGGTCGTCCGACTTTATCAATTGGAACCACGAAAAAGCGGTCTCGCTGCTTCGCTGGGGATACACTTCGAACAGTCCCGTGCACGAGAGCCGCGAGGTCCATGAGGGCGTGGCGCTTTGGAATCGCGGCAACGCTCTAGTCGGAATTTACGGAATGTGGCAGGGCGCGAAAAACTGGTCCGATCGCCGGTTGCACCTGGGCTTGGTGACATCGGTCGACGCGACAAACTTCCGTGAGCCTTCCCATGACTATGTGTTTGTTCAGGCGGGTAATGCGGATAAGTGGGACGCCAACGGTCTCCTTCAGGGCCAGGGTTTCGAGAATGTAGGCGACAAGACGTACATCTGGTACGGCTCATGGGATCTCACGGCGTCCGGAGCCACACCTCAGGTCAACACCAACGACATGGTGCTCTCGCATGGCGACGTTGGCTTGCTGACGCTGCGTCGCGACGGATTTGGACACGTGTCGGTGCTCGATCCCAAGACCGTTGGCAAGAACGATGCCTTTGGCACGGGAGTGGGTAGCCTCATGACTGTTGCCTTCAATGTGGAGGGAGGCAGCGCGCGTCTTTTTGCCAATGTCGAAACGGCGAAGGACGGTAAGGTATGCTTCGAAGTGTTGGATCGACGCGGCGTTCCGTTGAACGGCTTTTCGCTGGGCGACTCCATTCCCCTGGAGCAATCCGGCGTGAAGGTGGGTGTCCGCTGGAAATCAGGCTCGTCGATTCCCCCTGGCACCTATCGCGTGCGCGGGCAGATAGAGCGAAAGGGAACGACCTCACCTCAACTTTACGCGTTTTATGTCACCTCTAATACCAACTGAACCAAACACAGCATCGAAAGTCTTTTCCGAACATGTAGGGGCGGCGCACCTTGCGTGCGCCCCGGGACGTACGCGAGGCACGTCCGTGCAATATCGGCAATTATTTATGGAGTTCTGTTTTGTCGCGAAAAACCCGCTTTTTTCCCGTGCTCGGTCGGCCCGCCTGGTTGGGCTGGCATCGATCTTCGCGGTCGCTTTGCTTTCCAGCGTTCGTCTTGGCGCCGCTGAATCTGACGCCCCGCTGAATATCGGCACGCGACTGGAAATGTTCATCGATCGATTCCTGATCGATCGAATGGAGGGGACGCGCCTCAAGTTGAGCGAGCCGAAGGACGCCGGAGTCGCCATTCCCTTCAGCGATCCGTGGGATGGTGCCTGCTCGGGTTATGCAACGATCCTGCAGGACAAGGGAATTTATCGCATGTACTATGTCGGCTTGCCGATGGACGACACGGACGAGGCCGCCGGTTCCTTCGTGTGCTACGTCGAAAGCTCCGACGGCATCAAATGGACCAAGCCGAATCTCGGCATGGTCGAGTATCGCGGCTCGAAAAAGAACAACATCCTTTTCCTGCCGAACAAGGAGGAGCCGTTCGCTCTGAATTTCAGTCCGTTCATCGACACGCGTCCAGGGGTGCCGGCGTCCGAGCGTTATAAGGCCGTCGGCGGAAGCTGGCCCAAGGGCATGTTCGTGCTGGTGTCGGAGGACGGCATGCGCTGGAAAAAATGGCGGGAAGCGCCGGTGTTCGCGAACGGGGCGTTCGACACGCAGAACGTGGCTTTTTGGTCGGAGTCGGAGAAATGCTACGTGCTCTATTTTCGCGTGTTCACCGGGACGACCGACTACATCGGCCAGAAGAAATGGGGCATTTCCGGCTATCGCACCATCTCGCGGACGACGTCGCCCGACCTGATCAACTGGAGCGAGCCCCATCGCATGAGCTTCGGACCGACGCCGATCGAGCAATTTTATACGAATCACACCCGGCCTTATTTCCGCGCGCCGCACATTTACACGGCGATGCCAATGCGTTTTGTGCCGGGTCGGCGGTTTCTTACGGACGAGCAGCTGGTCGAGCTCAAGGTCGCGCCGAACTATCTTAACATCAATCAAACCCCTCACAACATTCCGTTGGAGGTGTCCGACACGGTGCTCCTTACGAGTCGCGGCGGCGCGCGTTATGATCGCACCTTCATGGAAGCGTTCGTGCGGCCGGGCCTGTCGGCGGGGAACTGGGTTTCGCGCAATGGGATCCCCGCCACCGGCATGATTCAGACTGGGCCGGCGGAGATGTCGGTGTATGTGGCCCAACACTACGCGCAGCCGACCGCCTACATGGCGCGTTTCACTTTGCGGCTGGATGGATTCGCCTCGGTCAACGCGCCCTACGCGGGTGGCGAGATGATCACCAAACCCTTGGTCGTGAGTGGTGGCGAGCTCGTGCTCAATTGCTCCACGTCCGCGCCGGGTGGGGTGAAGGTGGAGATTCAAACTCCCGCGGGCGATCCGCTGCCTGGTTTCACGCTCAACGAATCCGAGGAATTCGTGGGCGACAGCATCGAGGCCACCGTGAAGTGGAAGCTTGGCTCCTCGCTCAGCGCGCTGAGCGGACAGCCGGTGCGCCTGCGTTTTGTGATGAAGGACGCGGACGTCTACTCGCTGCGATTCCGCTAGACGACAAAGGCGCCGCGCGACAGTCGCGCGGCGCCTTGCGTTTACTTGAGATCAGACGCCCACTGCCGTATCAGCCAGCGCGCGCCCGACTCGTAGGAGAAGGGCGGAACGCGGTGACCTTCGGAGGTCTGGACGTGCAGCTCGATGGCAGGAATGCGGCCTTGGGCCAATGCGGATTCGACGACGCGCTCGGTGAAATCCATCGTGCGCTCGGTGCTGACCCGGAAATCCGTGCTACCGATGATGAGCCAGATTTTCCGCTCGGTCAGGCGGTCGGCGATGCGTGACGCGCAAATCAGCCGGGCCGGCTGCTCGTTGACCATTTTGGCGAACTCGCTGAGCGCAAACAAATCGGTCACCGGCGCGTAGCCTGCCACGTGGGTTACTCGCGGGTCCGCCGCTGAAAAATGCAGCGACAGAAAACTGCCGCGAGAGGTTCCAAACGCGGCGACGTGCGTCGGATCGGTGAACCGCTCGGCGATCAAGTGATCCAACACCGTTGACGCGCGCCGCACGAAACCGCCGATGAAGTCTTCATTGCGATCGAGGCGATATCGCCAGGTCGCGATTCCACCCGGCTCGCCTTCACGGCGGTCTCCGCCAAATCCGGGAATGTCCAGAGTCGCGAAGAGGAAACGCGGGCCGAGCGTTCTCATCGCCTCGGTGTACTCGGGACCGACTAAGCTGTCTTCGACTGCGCCGCCGATGAACAGCACCGTGGGCATCGGACGGGTCGGCTTGTCGCCGATCCAGCCGAAGCGAAGGCCGTCTTTGGTGACGCCAGAGTTCACCACGGGATCCGCGGCGACGGCCGCGGCCGCGCCGAGGACGAGTGGGAGAATAAGCAGGAGTTTTCTCATACTAGCCTCCTTGGAGTTGCGCGTTGCTGAGCTGGTTGATCAACGGTTTACCCACGAGGTCACGTTCGACGTTGATGATCAGAATATCCCAGGTGCGCGTGACGTAGTGCGGGCTGAGCGAGGACCCGGAAATGTGAGGCGTCATGATCACGTTCGGCATCCGCCAGAGCGGATGATCCGAGGGCATGGGATAGTGATAATGCGTGTCGAGCGCGGTGCCGGCGATCCAGCCTTCGCTCAGAGCGCGGAGCAATGGCTGTTCCTGGATCAACGGCCCGCGCGCGGGGTTTAGGATGTAGGCGGTCTTCGGCAGGGCCCGCAATTCCCGTTCTCCAATGATGCCCTGGGTTGCCTGCGTGAGGGGCATGCTGAGAACGAGGAAGTCGAGATTGGAGAGAAACTCCAACTCCTGGCCGGCCAGAAAAACGCGGTCGGGCAATGTGCCATCGGGATCCGCGGTGCCTGGAACGTAATAAGTGTCCCCGGCGGGTTGCACGCCGCCTCGGGACATCACGTGAACCGTCATGCCCATGGCTTTCGCCAGGCGAGCGGTCTCACGGCCGATGCCGCCGTAACCCCAGATGCCGACCGTCGCGCCGCGCAGTTCCTTTTGAAATTCCGCGGAACGATCCCAGATGCCGGCGTCCTGATTCTGAATCATCTTCCGGAGGTTGCGTCCCAGGTTGACCATCATCGCCACGCTCCATTCGCCAATCGCGATGTTGGTATTGCCGCGCCCGTTGGCGGCGCGAATGCCTTTTTCCATCATGCCGAGGCCATAGAGCTGGCTGTAGCCGACGGACGTGATTTGCAGCCATTTCAGCCGCTTCATGTCCTCGAAATTTTCCGGCGGAAACGTACACATCAGGATGTCGACGTCACGAATCAAATCGGCAGGCAGCGGCCGCTTCGCCTCTTCGGGTTTGTCCACCAGTCGAACCTCGATATTGTCGAGGGCCTTCAGGCGGGCCAGCGAAGGGGCGTGAACGGGAATGTCGATGAGAACGATAGGCATGGTCAGTCCTTCAAAATGTGGCCGGGCACGCTGTTGAATTCTCCGCTACCAGGAACGGAGGGATAGCGGCGCTTGATTTCATCGGTGAGCACCACGCCGAGTCCGGGACGATCGGGAGGCAGCACGTAGCCGTCCTTGATAGTGAGGGAGCCATTGATGATGTCGCGGTGCAATCCACCGTAGGCTGGGGCGATTTCGAGAATGCGCGTGTTGGGGGCCGCGAATCCGCAATGGACATTCTGCATCAGCGAAGCGCCCGCGCCCCAGGCGTGGGTGGCGATACCCTTGCCGCGGCTGGCGAACATCATGGCAACCTTCATGAATTCGCCCATGCCGCCCAGGAACGAAGCGTCGGGCTGCGCGATATCGAAGGCGTCGCACTCGGCGAAGACTCGCCACTCATAGCTGGCGGTGAGGCACTCTCCGCCCGCGATCGGCAGCGATGTGGCGCGGCACAACTCGGAGTAGCCCCAGGGATCGGTGTAGTGGAGAGGCTCCTCGAAGAAGAAGAGACCGAACGGCTCGAGGGCCTTGGCCACCGCGATGGCGGTGCCGGTGTCCCAGACGAGTGAAGGATTGTTGCCCATGTGGGCGTCCATCATGACATTCACGTCCTTGCCCACATGGCCGCGGACGAATTGCATTTTGTCCGCCTCGAAGTCCGCCGCTTCCGTCGCCTGCGCGGACAATGTACCAGCCGTCCGCGACCGAATAAGACCCGGCGCCGAGCTTGAAGCCGCGGAAACCGAGCGAGAGATAAAAATCCATTTTCTCCGCAAGCCGCGCCTTCGGGTAATTGCTCGGACCGCCGGTGGCGTAGCAGGGGAGGCGGTCGAATTTGCGGCCGCCGAGAAGCTCGTAGACCGGCAAGCCGAGCAACTTGCCCTTCAGGTCCCAGAGCGCGGCTTCGATACCGTTGAGCACGATGACGCCCAAGCCGACGCGGCACCAGAAGTTGTGGCAGATGTACATCCGGTTCCAAAGCTCCGCGATATTGTCGACGTTTTGGCCCAGGAGAACCGGCCGAAACAGGTCGACGATCGAGGGGATATTCTCCGGGCAAAATTACCCGGCGTAAGTTTCGCCGATGCCGATGTGCCCCGAATCCGTGTGGATTTCGATAAACGCGGCGCTGCGGCGTTTGCGCGCTTCGCTGAGGAAGGGGTCATCGGTGCAAGGCCCGGTGAGGAGGGTGGTGCGAACGTCAGTGATTTTCACGTGGAGAGACTAAGCCACATGAGGAGGAAGCAATTCAGGCGTGTTTTTGCGGCACCATGCAATCATGCGTTTCACGTTCTCCTCGGTTCCGCTCCGGTAGGGTGACTGGCACGCGATGCCGACGTCACCACCGCCGGCGACGCGCTGAATGCGATCGATGGCGGAATCGAAAAGGCCATCCGTCTTCACCAAGGGCACGAGCGCTTCGAAGAGCAATCGGTGGATGGCGTGGGCCAGAGGCTTGGCTTCGGCCATTTTGCCCGCCGCGCAGAGTTGATAGAGCTCAACCACCTTGCGCGCGTTGAAACCCGTGACGGAGCAGTAGCCGCCGCGTCCGCCCGCGGGCGCGCGCTCGTAAAAATCCTCGCCGCCAAAAATGGCCAGGTCGGGCGTGGTCTTGAGGATTTTCCGGATCCTCTTCAAATCGCCGTCGGTGTCTTTGGTGCCGATGAAGGTCGGCACTTCGGCGGCGAGCTCGCTGACCATCTCGGGAGAAAGAGTGCGTTTGGAGCGCCCGGTCAGATAGAGGATGATCGGCATCTTGCCGGCCTCCTCGGCCACTTCCCGCACGTAGCGCTTCACCTCGTCGTCCTTGAGCTGAAGCCAGAAGGGTAGCGCGAGTTGGACGGCGTCGGCCTTGGCTTTCAACGCTGTGCGAATGCGCAGGCGTGTGGTGCGCGTGCTCAGGCCCGTGGCTCCGATCTGGACGGGCAGGCCCATGGCATGAGCCTCTTCAATGGCGATCTTTGTCACGCGCTCGAACGTTGCGTCGTCTTGCGCATAAAACTCTCCCGTCGTGCCTCCCGTGTAGACGCCGCTCAGACCCACGTTGGCGAAAGCTCGAATGTCCTTCGCAAAGCGGCGGCTATCCAACTCGTCGCGGGCATTCCACGGAAGAATCAGGGCGTGCCAGACTCCCGAAAGAGTTTTGCGAGTAAGCGGTGCGATACGGATCTTCATAGGGTTTGAATCGGGGGAAAAGCATGTGCGATTCCCGCTGGTCGGAACGCGACCGAGAGGGAAGAAGCGCTCTGGCGCATGCGGGACCTAGTTTTTCTTCGCTTTGGCGCGAAGGGTTTCGTCCAGCCGGAAAAACGTTCGCGCGTTTTCTCGCAGAATAAGCCGCTCTTGCTGCGGCGTGAGACCGGCCACTTCGATGCGGGCGCGTTGCAGGGCAACGTGATAGAGCGGCGTGTCGGAGCCGAAAAGAATGCGCTCGGCGCCAATTTCTTTCACCGCCCATTCGATCAAGCCGGGCAAGATACTGCGAGCGCTCGAGCTGTCGACCCAGAGATTGCGGTGCTTCGCTGCCTGCACGGCCCGGACTTGCAGATGGGCTTTGTTCTTGTCGCCTGCGCCATTGCCGAGGTGGGCGAGAAGAACCTGGGCGCCCGGATGGCGATCCGCGAACGGCACGAATGCTTCCGGCAGGCTGTTGGGACACCCGGTGTGGCTCATCACCGGCGCATTCACCGATTCGAAGAAGCTGAAAAGCTCTTCGCCTCGATCCGCGATCAGGTACCGGTGCTCCTCCGGATGAACTTTGATGCCCACGCACCAAGGAGCCTGTAGCATCTCCCGAGCCTGGTCGTATGTTCTCGGTTGCAGTGGGTTTACAATTACATACTGCAAGAGACCGGGCGTTTTGGGAACCACGCGAAACGCCTCATCGTTTCCCGCCACCGCGTCTGCGTGGCCGCGGGGCATGAGGCCGGAGAGCGGCGAGACGATTGTGGTGTCCACCCCGCATGCGAGAGCACGCTCCACCACTTCCTCGGCGGAGCCGGTCATGAAACGATTCACGAGTTCGTCGGATTGGGGATAGGTGCCATAATGGCCGTGGGCGTCGATGGCACGAGTTTCGCTGAACTTCATCGGAATAGGGGTTGAGTGCGATAGCGGGAAAGAGCGTCCAAGGCTGGTTGTATCGAGTTGCACACAAGAGAATGATAATTTAAGCAGAGTCAAGAAATTCATCGAAATGTCCGGAACTAAAAATCTCTTAAACAACAAATGAATAAATTGTTACGAATCGAGGCAACAGATTTTCTTGCTTAGACTAAGACTAGCATTCAACTACGCACACTTGGATAAAGCTAAGTGGACGCAGGATTCCTTTGCGGCTTTACTTACATGGCATTATTCGTTCCGCATATGAATTTCTAGGCGCTGAATTTGAAGGCGAGCCGCAGATCCGCCCGCGTTTAACACCCCCTTCGCAATGAATTTTATAAAGAATGCGCCGACACTGTTTCTATGGTTTTCACTTGGCGGAGCCGCTATGGCTGCGCCGCTTAAGTTCGCTGAGACGCTAATCACCGGCGATCTCCAATATCCTTATGGTATCAACGTCGCGGATCTCGACGGCGATGGCGATATCGACGTGACGGTGGCGGATGCACGCAAGGTCAATTCAGTTTTCTGGTTCGAGAATACGGGCGGGGAAAAGTTCGTTCGCCACTTGTTACATCATCAGCCGGCGCCCGCGTGGAAGTTGGAGCGTCACGTGATAGCGGACATCAATCGCGACGGACTGCCCGATGTCGCGATTGTGGAGAACTCGACCAATGACGTTCGGTGGCTGCAGAATCCCGGACTCAAATCCATCCGCGAGCCGTGGAAGCCTCATTTTATCACGCAATCCGGACGAGTTCCGGGCGCGTACGATCTCGATGTGGGCGATATCGACAACGATGGATGGCCCGATGTCGCGACCTCGAGCTGGCGCATGGGCAATATGTTCATGTGGCACAAGAACCCAGGCGATCTGGAGGGGAAAAACAAAGACTATTTCTCGACCGCCTCGACCGCCAACAAGTGGGCGGAATGGCCGACATTCACCATTGCTGCCGATCTCGCCGAAACGCGTTTCGTGAAACTTTTCGATATCGATGGCGACGGCGACCTCGATGTCGTAGGGACCGCCGCGCGCGCGGGTCTCGTGTTGTGGTTTGAGAATCCGAACCGTCCGACGACGTTGCCGTGGACACAGCACGTCATCGATAAAATCGGGCGTCCCAGTCACGGTCAGGTGATCGACATGGATGGGGACGGTGATCCCGATCTGGTCATGGCCAATGGCATGGCTTCCGATCAAGTGCCGTCGGAAGTGCTGCCCATCGCGCCCAAAGTCGCGTGGTATGAAAATCTCGGCACAGGTGCCGCCTGGAAAAAGCACATCATTCAGGATCCGTTTCCTGCCGCGTTCGAGGCCGTGGTCAAAGACCTTGATGGTGACCGCGATCTGGATGTCGTGGCGACTGCGTGGCACAAGGCCGATGGGCTGGCCTTGGCGTGGTTCGAGAACCTCGGGGGAAATCGCTGGACGACTCACCCGATCAAGCAGAACTGGCCGCGTGCCGTCCAAGTGATCGTCGAGGATATCGATAAGGATGGGCGTCCCGATATCATTGCGAGCGCCGAGGACGGCTCCATGGAAGTGCGCTGGTGGCGCAACGAGGGTCCGGCCCGATAAAATTTCCGCGGATGCATCGTCGTTCCAGACCGCTTTCACTTTGGCTCGCCGCGCTCGTGAGCGTCGCGTGTGTCGAAACACGTGCCGCGGACCGCCAGTCCCTTGCGTCCCAGCCTCTCGCGGTGGGGCAACGTCAGCTTTTCTTGGACGATTTTATTCTCGGTGATGTCTATCGCGTGAAGCGCGTCATTCATCAACCGGTCAAATACAAAGACAACCCGGTCATCCGCCCCGATCGTCCCACCGATGGGCGCACCATCGAGCTGCGCACGGCCCCCAGCTGGGACGAGCGCGAAGGCGTGTGGAAGCTGTGGTACTTCGGCACCGACGACGGTCAGGAAGGCTCCGGCGGCTCGGGATACGCACGTTCCATGGACGGCGTCCACTGGGAGAAGCCGAACCTCGGCCTGGTGGAAAGTCACGGCAACCGAAATAATAATATCGTGCTGGTGAATGGCGAACCCAAGGCGTTCACCCAGCATGTTTTCCTTGACTCGTCGGCGCCGCCCGAGAGCCGATACAAGGCGATCATCGGACCGCACGATCGGCGTCCCGCCATTTCCTCGGATGGCTTGGTGTTCACGCCGCTGGATGTGCCGATGATTCCGAGCCAGGATGAATCGCATATCTTTTTTGACGATCTACAAAAGCAGTATGTCTTGACCGGAAAGCATAACGGACCCTTTGGCCGCTCGGTTTTTCTGTCGCTCAGCAAAGACTACCGCGAGTGGTCCGATCCGGTGCTGATTTACTACGCCGACTTCTTCGATCAGCAGCTGGGTGAAAAATATATTCGTGAGGTGGAGGCCAATCCGCGGATGTGGCGTCCTCCGGTCGATAAACCGAAAGAGTACAACACGGAAATTTGCAACATGCCCGTGTTTCTATATGAGGGTTTGTATATCGGCCTGCCCACGTATTTCGAATCGAGCGGACGCATCCCGATGCCGCGAGGCAATCAGGACGGCACCAATTCCGTGAAGCTGGCGTGCAGCCGCGACTTGAGGGCGTGGACGCGGGTAGGGGATCGGAGTCACTTCATTCCGCTTTCCGAAATGAGCGAGGGCGTTCTCGACACGGGTCAGATCCTGGCTGGGTCGCGCCCCATTCGCATGGGCGATGAGCTGTGGTTTTACTATGCTGGAGTCGACGTGCGGTACCGCGCCAACATGCCCACGGTCGGCGAAGAGTTTCGAGGCGGCATTCATCTGGCGAAGCTGCGTCTGGATGGATTTGTCTCCATGCACGGCGGCGACGAGGAGGGTTTCGTCGACACGCGCCCGGTGCGATTCGACGCCAGCCGACTCTTTATCAACGCGACCGCCAGGGGCCGCATCCGCGCGGAGGTCGCGGAGCGCACGGGACGGACCACGCTGCCGGGCTGGGGATTGGACGACTGGGTGGAAGTGAAGGGCGATCACCTGGAAGCCGAGCTACGATGGAAGAACCGCGATCTGCGGGAGCTCAAGGGGCAGAACGTGTGATCCGTTCTCGGCTGGAGAACGCCGACATCTATTCCTTTTGGCTAGAGTAACAACAATGCCAGAGCGCTGAAGCACACCAATGAAAACCAAACGAACCGGAAAAACACACCATGCGATCTTGAAAGGATTGGCATGCGCGATTCTAGGAATGACACTGACGGCGGGGGTGAAGGGGCAGGGTACGACAAGTACCAGGTCCGACGCCTCCGAAGAGAAGAAAAAGGAGGAAGCTGTAGTCTTGGAAAAGTACATAGTGGACACGACAATGGACCGAGGATATTCGTCGAAGAACACGTTGTCGTCGGCGGGAAAAATCTCGACGCGGTTGTTGGACACCCCGCAGGTGATCCAAATCGTGAACCGGGAGCTGATCGAGGACTTGAGCGCGGACGCGATGCTCGGTGCGGTGCAGATGGTGGCGGGGGGGATCGTGAGACGCAGCTTTAATCCCGGAGACGACCAGTACATCTGGGGGTTCCGATCGGGTTCATCGCTGAAGGACGGAGTGACGCTGGGCAGTAACGCGGTAGGAGCAATGTATGACGTGGACCGGGTGGAAGTGCTTAAGGGACCGGTCGCGATGACCTTCGGCAATGCCGGGTTTATCGGCGGAGCGATCAACTACGTAACGCGGGTACCGGCGAAGAAACGCACGACGGAGGTGATCGGCACGATCGCCAGTTTCAATTACTACCGGGGGGAACTGCACCACTCGCAGCCGGTGAACCAGGCGTTCAGGTACCGAGTGGACTTGGGGGCGACCGACTCGGATTACAGCGACAGAAAGTTCGCGTACTACAAGGACAGCTTCCTGGGGGCGGGATTTGTCTACGACTTATCGGATCGCACGCAGTTCAATTTGGACATCGCGTATTCGAAGATAAATTACAACCGGTCGGTGACGTTCATCGATCCGGCGACCTTCAAGGTGTTCGCGGGGCCAGATAATTTTACGATCGACCATGCGGACACGAAGTACCCGACGGAAAACTTCCGCGTGACCTCGACTCTGCGCAGCGAACTGGGCTCGGGCTGGGGACTGAGCTTCTTCTTGGCGTACATCAATAACAACAACTCGTGGTTCCGGCCCTACGCGACCGACTACAGCATCGCGACCGGGATCATGAAGCGGGTGACGGAGGACTTCGTCACCAGCAGCCATAGCAACATCACCAATCTGGATTTTTCGAAGGAGTGGGTGACCGGGCCCCTCAAACACACGATTGTGCTGGGAGGAGCCAATACCTTCAACAAGGGCAGCGCCTCGAACTTCTCCTACGAGACCTCGGACCTCGACGTGCGCAACCCGGGTAACGGAGGCACCGCGTCGCGCAAGACGGGAACGGGTCACACGATCTACGGAGCGTACACCAATTCGCGCAGCCGGCAAAGCAGCGCGTACCTTCAGGACACGATCAGCATTCTCAATGATCGTGCCTACCTGGTGGGAGGACTGAGATTCAACGACTCGCTTTCCGACAATCCCAACGCAGCGGCGCGGGCCACCGCTTTGAATAAGACGGTGCGCCGGTACGGAGCGGTGTACAAGGTGACCAAGGACGTCGCGGTACACTATAACAATTCGCAGGCGTATATCTTCAACACAGGGTTGGATTATTTGAATCGACCGCTGTTGCACTCGTTAGGCAACCAGGAAGAGATCGGAGTGAAGGCGGATCTGTTCGAAGGGCAGATGTCGCTGACGGCGACGTACTTCGATATCACCCTGACCAACGTGCGACTGCTGTTCGTGCAGGGGCCGAACGATCCGATCCCCGGAGCGCAGGGCGTATTTCAGGGCGGCAAACAATCGAACAAGGGCTACGAGTTGACCGGCTCGTATAACAAGGTCGTCGGAGCAGGCGAAGTGAGCCTGATCGCGACCTACTTCACCGGAAATGTGAGGGACCAGTTCAACCTCAAGGCAATCGGAGCGACCAACAACACCGGCAGCCTTTTGGCCAAGTACCGGATCGTGGACGGACGGCTCAAGAACTTCGCCTTCGGGGCCGGCATGAATAGCCAAGGCTCGCGCTTGGCCAGCAAGTTCGCCCAGGTGCCCAATAGCGATTTCACCCGGTTGCCCGCCTACACGGAGTACAACATCTTTGCCACCTACCTCCACGGCCGCTTCCGCTATCAACTCAATGTCGACAACCTCACCGACGAGATCTTCGTGCAGGGCGCCGAATTGCCTTTCTGGATCTTCACCGATCCAGGTCGTCGCTTCAAGTTCTCCGTCGGTTATAAGTTCTGAGGAGTCGCAACCGAGACTAATCGTTAGAGCATTCCTTATGTCTTTCGCGCGCATTCGCTCCGGTATTCTTGCCATTGCGGTCATCCTATCTCCGCTCGCTTCGTTGGGGGAGACGATCGACATCGGCTCTCGCCGGGAGCTGTTTGTCGATGGGTTCCTCATTCAGAGGATCACCGGGTTGAGCCGCAAGTTGCACGAGCCGCGGCCAGGCGGAGTGGCCATCGCCTACGATGGGCCGCTCGAGAATCGGTATTCGTTTTATACCACCGTCCTCAAAGACGGCGATATCTACCGGATGTACTACCGCGGTTATCTCTTAGAAGAGAATAAAGATGCCCGGGCCAATAGTCAGAGCTGGGCCAAAGCGGTGGAAAAGGCGCTCACCTGTTACGCGGAAAGCCGCGATGGCATCCACTGGGTCAAGCCGAAGCTTGGCCTGGTGGAAGTCAACGGCTCGCGCGAAAACAACGTGATCCTGGGGAGGGGAAATCAATTCTGCCCATTCATCGACATCCGCCCAGGAGTGCCGGCGTCGGAAAAGTACAAGGCGAACACTGAAGAGCCGAAAGTGGGATTGATGGGTTATGTGTCGGCGGACGGTGTAATTGGAAATTGATCCAGGAAAAGCCCATCATGCCGTTCTACCTGAAGAATCACTTCGATTCGCAGAACGTGATGTTTTGGTCGGAAGCGGAGCAGTGTTACGTGCTTTACGCCCGTCACATGATGGGTGGAAGGCGCGCGACCGCGCGGTCCACGTCGACGGATTTCCGCAACTGGTCGCCGCAGGTTTTGATGACATACAGCGACACTCAATCGACCGTGCCTTCGCAGCACTTCTACACCAACCAAACGTCTCCATACTTCCGGGCGCCGCATCTCTACATCGCCTTGGCGGCGCGGTTTCAGGCGGGACGGCGCGCGTTGACCGACGAGCAGATCGAGCAGGTCGACGTGGGCGAGCTGGGCGGGGCGGCGAAGGATATCTCCGATGGCGTGCTCTTCAGCAGCCGGGCGGGCACCGCGCTTTACGATTTCTCCTTCCGGGAGAGCTTCGTCAGGCCGGGCATCGGCTACACGCATTGGGTTTCGCGCACGAATTACCCGGCTCTCGGGGTCGTTCCCACCGGGCCGGCGGAAATGTCGATGTATGTTCAACGCAATTACGGCGAGCGCTCCGCGTACTTGGAGCGTCTCACGTTGCGGACCGACGGCTTCGTCTCGGTCAACGCTCCCTTCGATGGCGGCGAGATGGTGACCAAGCCCTTCCGGTTCACCGGCAAGGAGCTCGAGATCAACCTCGCGACCAGCGCGGCCGGCGGGCTTCGGGTGGAAATTCAAAACGAGTCGGGCGAGCCTATGGCGGGCTATGCCTTGTCGGATTGCGGAGAGATCATTGGCGACGAGATCGCGCGGGTGGTGAAATGGAAGGGTGGGTCCGATCTCAGCGCGCTCGCGGGCAACCTCGTGCGCCTTCGTTTTGTGATGAACGACGCGGATCTCTATTCCCTTCGGTTTCGTCCTTGATCGAAACCGTGGTGCATGAACTCTCGGCATGGCCGGCACCGGCAGCGGGGATGACAAGAGCTCACCGGCCGAGATGAGTAAGGTGGTGGTATTTCTGAAATGAAACGGATCGTTTACGACAGCTTTTTTCACGCCCCTCCAGGGCATCGACTCGGTCGAAACATCGGCACGGGTGGATAGCGCACCAATTATGGCCGGTATTACCCCTTCGATACCTATCATCCCAATGGGTGCTCGATGCTGTTTTCGGACCTGCTGTCGAATTTCGACTTCAAGTTCTTGCAGTCGCCGATCAGCGAAATGAGCCTGGCGGAGGCGGATATTCTGATGACTCCCAATCCCGACTATCCGCTGTACGAAGGAGCCTCGCCGTATCGGATCGACGCGCAGGGCATCGACGCGGTGGTCAATTTTCTCCAGCGTGGCGGCCGCGTTCTCTCGGCGGCGCTGCCGGTGGGAGCGCAGCCTCTGCTGACCTTCGAGGGCGATGTCTTCGGATTCTCCGTCAAAGTGGGCAAGGGCAAGCTCGCGGTGATCGGCGACGCCGGCGTCGTGAGCAATGGCCTGTATCATTTTCCCGGCTCCGATAACTCGGCTTTTCCGGTGAGCCTGTTCAATGACATGAGCCCCGCGTCGGGCACCGCCCGACCGCCCGTCTTCGAAGTTTTCGAATTCGGACATTTGAGCTGCGCGACGTCGGAGCACGGCACTGCCGAAAAGATATTCAAGACGCTCCGTCCCCAGGCGCGCTTCAGCATCGATCACCACTACCGTCACCTGACGCACGAAAGCGCCGCGGTGCCGGCGCCGGTGGCCGAGGCCTTGCGCAAATTGCCGGTGGGATTGGACGAGCTCGCCAAGGGCAAGGCGCTGAAGGCCAAATTTCATTTCATCAATATCAGCGACGGCCACAGCACGTCACCTTTCGACATGCCGCTGACGGTGTGGGCGAAAACCTCGGAAATGGGCACGGACTATATCGTCGTCGGCGCCAGCGTAAACGAGGGCTTGAGCTGGAAGGACATTGGCGCCGATCCAGCGGTCTTTTCGAGCATCGGCGAGTTGGCGCGCGTTAACACCGTCGTCCAGATTCTCGCCGGCACGCATCCCGACGGCTCCCTTCGCTATTACACGGCGAAGCAAGGCCAGATCTTTTACGATCGAAATGCCAGGAACCCTCACTACGGCTTCGATATTTTGCTGGGCAGCCGAAATCTGACGATTTCGCCGACGGTGCCCTGATCCTTCGAATTGCGGCGAATTTATTCTATTAATTACACACAACGCTCACGATAAACGCGCAGGTCGGGCTTTTGAGCCTTCTTCGGACTGCAGGCTGGCAACCTGCGCTACACCACCACCTCACTTGGATCCCATGACCATCGTATGAAATCGCATTCTCTCATCGCCTCCCTCAGCGCCCTGCTCCTCGCGTTGCCTCTGGCGGCGCAGCAAAAGGCTCGCCCTGTCGTGCTCGATGTCAGCGTCCAAGCGGACGAATTTTATTTCCCCACCACCGGGGTCACCGTGCGCGGACAAGCTTTACTGCTCGGCATCGACAACTACCTGCTGCCGCTGCGCGAAAACGTCAGCCTTTACCTCTCCAAGCCCAAGGCGCGCAAAGAGCCGGTGTTGGCGCCGAGCAAGGACGACCCGTTGGCGCCGGACCAGGTGGCGTCACATTTTTACGGCGCGGTGATCAACGATAACGGCAAATTCCGCATGTGGTATTACGCCTGCGCCCTGAAGGAGCCGGGTGATGCCTATAACGCGGATGTCTCCCAGCTCCTGCAGGGCCCGGTGTGTTACGCCGAAAGCGACGACGGAATCAAATGGGTCAAGCCCAAGCTCAACCAAGTGGAGGTGCGGGGCAGCACGGCGAACAACGCGGTGTTTCTACCGGATGAAAAGATTGAGACCGTGAGCGTGATCAAGGATGAGAGCGACCCTGATCCGAATCGCCGCTACAAGATGCTCTACAACCCGCACAATGGAACGACCTGGGTGTTGCGCACGGCCACCAGCCCGGACGGGATTCGTTGGACCGCCGCGAAGAACTTCGCCATCGATCAATTTCTGGAACCGGCCGGTATGTATAAATTCAACGGTATGTACTTTGTCGGCGGTCAGCGGACCACTCCGAGTGAGGGAGGCGCCCTGGGCGCTCGGCAGGGAAAGACTCTGCTTTCCACGAATTTCGACACCTGGATTCCCGGTGACGCCGAGGGCTTTCACATCGTTGAGCCGGTCAATCCCGCGGATCGCGGCCATCTTAAGTCTTACGACCAAGTGCACCTGGGTGTGGGAGGGGCCAGTTTCGGCAATGTTGTGATCGGTCTGTATGGCATGTGGCACAATCAGGCGGGCAACAATCGCGACCAGGAACGCTGGGGCTGGTTCGGCTACGGGAAGATCTCGTGCGACCTCGGCCTGGTGATCAGCAACGACGGCATGCATTTCCGCGAGCCCGATAAAGGCCGCGTTTATATTTCCCGTCTTGACGCTCCGGCCACCCCCGTGCCCGGTCACGATTATCCGACCATTCTCACCCAGTCGGGGAATGGCATCCTCAACGTCGGCGATGAGACGCGCATCTATTTTGGGCGCTGGATGAATGCCGAATATGGCAAGGGATATTCCGGCGAAGTTGGTTTGGCTACGCTGCCGCGGGATCGTTGGGGCGCGTTGGGACTTTATCCGGAGGATGCCAAGACCTACCAGAAGCGCGGCTCGGTGTGGTCTGCGCCCGTGCGCATCCCGGCGTCCGGCTGCGAGCTGTTCCTGAATGCCGACAACTGTGGAAATATGACGGTGGAGATTTCCGACACGAAGTTCCAGCTGCTTCCCGATTATTCCGGCGCTCGCGCGGGCAAGTCCGGCCAATCCGGTGGCATCGACTGCGCCGTTTCGTGGCGTGGGGGCAAGCTCTCCGAACTGGCGGAGAAAACCGTCCGCTTTAAGATGAATTTCGAAGCGCAACCCAACGCCAATCCCCGGCTCTACGCCGTGACCCTGCGCTCGAAATGAAAAATCGATCCCTCGCCCTCGGCTTGATGCTGAGCGCCGCGCTAGCCGTCGTTTCGGAAACGAGGGGCTTGGATCGCGCCTATTACGCGTCGGTCACGCTCAGGCCGGGACAGCGGGAGCTGTTTCTGGACGATTATATCCTAGGAGACGTCTATCGCGTGGCGCGGGTCATTCATCCGGTCACCAAATACAAGGGCAATCCGGTCATCAAAGCGGACCGCGTCACGGACGGAAAATCGATTCAGGTCCGGACCGGTCCGAGCTGGGATGAGAAGGAGAAGGTCTGGAAGGTGTGGTATTTCCGTCTGGGTGACGATCATGGCGGCGGCGCAGGGTACGCCACTTCGAAGGACGGCATCGCTTGGGAGAAACCGAAAGTCGGCGTGATCGAGATCAATGGCAATCGTGACAACAATGTGGTCACGATTAAAGGCGATCCGAAGACGTTCCTCCAACACGTCTTCATCGATCCCACGGCTTCGCCCGATCGTCGTTACAAAGGCGTGACGGGGCCCGACGATCGTGATCCGGTGGTCTCGGCGGATGGCTTCGTGTTCACGCGCCTAAATGTTCCGACGGTGCCGAGTCAGGACGAGTCCCACCTGATGTGGGACGAGTTGCAGAAGCAGTACCTGATGACCGTGAAACACAACGGCCCCTTCGGGCGCTCGGTTTTTCTGTGCGTCAGCAAGGACTTCGAGAAATGGACTGAGCCGACGCTCATCTACTACGCCGACAGCACGGATCAGATGCTGGGCGAGCAGCACATTAGGGAGATCGAGGACAATCCGCGCATGTGGCGACCGACGATCAATACGCCTTCGGAGTACAACACCGAGATCTACAACATGCCGATCTTCGTTTACGAGGGTCTCTACATCGGCATGCCGACCTACTTCGAATCCAGCGGTCGCGTGCCGCTGCCGATCGGAAATCAGGACGGCATAAATTCCGTCAAGCTGACCTGCAGCCGTGATTTGAAGGAATGGACGCGCATCGGCGACCGTCGGCATTTCATTCCCGTGTCGGAAATGGGAGGGCCTGGCATTGACACCGGTCAGATCCTGGCCGCTTCGCCGCCCATCCGAAAAGGCGATGAATTGTGGTTCTATTATTCCGGTCTCGACGTGCGCTACCGCCCTTTCACGACAGAAAAGAGGGGTGATTATCACGGTGGTATCCACCTGGCCAAGCTGCGTCTGGATGGGTTCGTCTCCCTGCAAGCGGATGACGAGGGCGGTTTCATCGACACGCGACCCGTGCAGATCGAGGGCCGTGGCTTGTTCGTGAACGCCAACATCAAGGGCTCGCTGCGAGCTGAAATCACCGACCGTTCTGGCCGTGACGTACTCCCGGGTTGGGAAGCGGATAAGTGCAACGTCGTCACTGGCGATCAAATGAGGGCCGAGTTGCGTTGGAAGGGACGGGATTTCAAGGAGCTCGCCGGGCAGAGTTATCGTATCCGATTTTATCTTTCAAATGCTGACTTTTATTCGTTCTGGATCGAGCCGTGAGTGGCTTGAACGGGAAATGCTGTCGCGCGTAGTGGCGATTTCCGTGTTGCGGCGGCTCAGACTTGCCGGGATGACCATGGCTTGTCTGCTGGGTTTCCTGATTTTGCGACCGGTCGCGGCGGAGTCGGCAGATCGTCCCGAGGAGCCGTGGACGCTTATGCCCTTTCAAGTCGCGACCTACGTGCACGACGCGGAGTCGGCCCGTTTGCTGAATGACCTCTCGCAATTCTCCACTCAGCTCCTGATCTGGAACGACACGCCGCGAACCCAGGCCGTGACTGTGGGCGGGATCGCGAAGACCGCGCTGATGCTTTTTATCCGGGAGCACAATTCCCCCTTGCGCTCCACTCCGTTGGGCGCGGACGCCATCGTGGAGCGGATCAGCAGCGCCTACCAGTCGATGCAGAGCCCGCGGATCGTCCGCATCGACGTGTCGGCGAAATACGATATCGGTTCCGTGCCGCCGGTGGACGTCGTGGGCGGCAAGGCACAGGTGCCGTTCATCGTCACCAACTCACGTTCCACTCCAATTCGCTTTCGGCTGGCCGCCATCAACGCGTCGAATCCCCGCCAATTGCAGACGGATCTCACCCTCAGACCGGGGCAGACGTTGGGATTTTTTCTCACCAGCGCGATCAAGACATCTTCGGCCCCGATGAGCCTGGAGGCCTCGGTTGAGAATGGTCCGAAGCAGGTGTTCACGCTGCCGCTGCGCGCTTGGGAAACCGAGGTGGTGAAAGTCAAAGTACTCGATGAATCGGGAAAATCGACTCCGGCTCGCATTTATCTCACAGGCGCGGATGGGCGGGCCTATGCGCCTGAGAAAGTGATGCACCGCAACGTGACCGGTGACTATGGGCAACGCTATGCCGGCGAGTTCTACTTCTACACGCCAGGCTCATTCGAGGTTCGGATGCCCGTCGGCGGCGCGGAATTGGACGTGGTCAAGGGGATGGAGTATCGGCCGATCCACCGGACAGTCGACGTGAAAAAATCGTCGACGGCCGCGTTGGAATTGCGCCTGCAGCGTTTGACCAATCTGCGAACGGCGGGCTGGTATTCCGGAGACATTCATCTCCACATGAATCTCTTTTATCAAACGCGCATCAAGCCCGCGGACATTCTCCTCATAGCCAAGGCGGAGGATTTGAACGTGGCCAATATTCTGGCGTGCAACGATCCGCTGACCGACAAGATCAACGACTTTCAATATTTCGAAGGCAAACCCAACGCGATGTCCGACAAAACGTACATCCTTTCGGTGAATCAGGAAATGCGGAACGATTTGTACGGCCACGTGGGTTTCGTGAATCTCAAGTCCTTCGTCGAGCCCGCGTACTCGGGTTTTCCCGGTTCGCGCTATCCCTACGACGATTCCCCGAATTACTATCAGGCGATGAAGGCGAAAGCGCAGGGCGCGGTCGTCACCTACGTGCATCCGGGTTTGACCAGCGAGCTGCCGGTCGACGTGGCGCTGGGGGCGGCAGACACCTTGGATGTGATGTGTCAGGGTGATGAGAATGTGAATACACGGTATTGGTACCGGTTGTTGAATTGCGGATTTCGCATCCCGATCTCCGCGGGCACCGATTCCTTTCTCAACATTCCGAGTCACCTCGTGGCGGGCGCGGGTCGCCTTTACGTGCAAACCGGTCCGGAGTTGACCTATGATCGTTGGATCGACGGCTATCGCAAAGGACGAAGCTTTGCGACCAACGCGCCGCTGCTCACGTTCACCGTGGATGGCCACAGTCCCGGAGATGAAATCAAAGCGGAGCGGTAGGGCACCATAGTGAAAATTTGCGGCCAGGCGCGCTCGATTCTTCCGATGGTGGCGCTGGAATTGGTGCACAACGGGCGAACCATTCGGCGCGTGGAGGCGGGAGCGGACCCGACGACGCTGGAGCTTTCCGAAGAGTTTGAGATTCGAGAAAGCGGCTGGCTCGGACTGCGCGTGCGCGGCGAAGCCAATCGCCTGGCGCCGAACGATCGCGAGATCTACGCGCACACCTCGCCAGTTTATATTTCGCTGGGGAACCAGCCCGTCGCCTACAAAGAGGACGCGCTTTATTTCGTCGGGCAGATCGACGCGCTCCTCGACAAGCTGGAGAAAACGGGTGTGTTCAAGCAGCCGGCCGACAAGGAGAAGGTCATTGCCTTGTTCCGCAAGGGTCAGGACGTCTATCGCGCGATCGCCGCGCGCGCTGAAAAATAAACCATCGCCCGAATCGCCCGCCTATTAGCCCTACACCGGATTCGGCCGTTCCCGAAACGATCACGGAGGAGATGAGTCGCCGCAACGGGCTCTACTTCACGATCACCCAGTTGCTGATGTATTTTTCAGCGCCGGTGATCTATGTGCGGGTTGTGCAGGCCGCGTTTTGCGATCGCCTCGGCGCGAACGCGACCGTCGCCAATCTGCCCAGCTCGACCTATCTGCTGGGCTCGTTTGTGCCCATTGTGTGCGCGTGGATGTTTTCGGCTCGTCTCGAGCGCGCGGTGGTGCAGGGCGCCTTCGCGATCGTGGCGTTCTCCATGTTGTTCGTGTGCCTGGTGGTTTTCCTGCCTTGCCCGGATTGGGTGCGCATTTCGGTGGTTATCGGACCGGGTTTAATCATCGGCATCATCAATGCCATTACCAACGTCTACATGTTCAAGTGCCTGTCGCGCGGCGCGACGGAAAAAGGGCGCGCCCGGGCGTTGAAATTCGCCTTCGGCCTCGGGCCAATCGCGGCGATGCTGGGTTCTCTCGGAGCCCAGGCACTGCTCGAGGGACGCCTCGCGGCGTTGCAGTATCCGTTCAATTTCGGAGTTTTGTATTTGATCGCGCTGCCCTGCATGGTCGTGTGCTCGTTTCTGAGCAGCCGGTACAAGCTCATCTCGGTTCCGGATGAACCTAGGAGTTTGTTTTTTCGCTATCTCGCGGAGAGCTTTCGCGGTTACTATCGCGACCGCACCCTCGTTCTGGCCTGGCTGTCCGCTCCGGCCGTCACGACGCGAAACTTGGCCTTTCTAAGTCTGGCCACGCCCGTCGCGAGCGTCGCGCCGGCGATCTATGGAGGGCTGACAGATCACATCGGCTTCAAGGCGAGCTTCGGTTTTGGCGGCGTCATGACCGTGCTGGCGCTGGTTTTCATCTCGGCCATTCCTCGCGCCAAGGGAAGGTGGCGGAGGCCGCGGCCTAAACAACCTGCGTCCCCGTGATCGTCGACTGCCACGTCTACTGTTTCACGGCTCCGGACACGGCGGCCGGTCACGCGACTGAGCCAGAGCATCTGGGGTATTGGCAGACCGGCTACGCGCTTCACCACCAGCCTGCGTATCGCCTGCGGGATCGGCGGCCGGCCAATTCACGGGTCCTGCTCGATCCGACGCCGGGTGAGCCGTTGCGGCTCGCGGGCGATCGACAGTTTCGGGTGGATCGGGCCAGCAATCGACTGGTGTGGACGCATGAAGGTGAAGACTGCACCAAACAATTTTTGCCGCCCAATGTGATCGAGTACAGCGCGGGGGCGATCATTGCGGAGATGGACTACGCCGGTGTTGATTGGGGGCTGATCCACGTCGACGCCACCCTCGGCAAAGACTCCGCGTATCTCGCGTCCTGCGTTGGCGCTTACCCCGATCGGCTTCGCTCGATGGCGCCGATTGACGAAAGGCGCATTTCGGCCGACCCGGACGCCGCCATTGGTCAGGCCCACGACGCGGTTCGAGTTCATGGATTCCACGCGCTCAAGATCATTCCCGCCTACGCTTATCGCGCAGGGCGCTCACTGAGCTTCGATGACGATTCGTGGCGACCGTTTTGGGATGCGGTGGCGCAGTTGGGTGTTCCGATCTTTTTCACGCTGGGTCCGAGCCCTGGATCCAGCGACCCGCGCCGCGGCTTCGAGCAGGAATTGTGGACGCTGCGCCGGTGGCACGATCGCTATCCGGACGTGGTGGCGAGCGTGACCCACGGGTATCCATGGAGGGATTACATCGAGGACGGGCGGCTGGCCCTGAGCGATGGGATGTGGGCGCCCTTCAGGGATTGCCGTCTTTCGTTGGAGGTCTGCATGCCGGTGCGCATTGGGGATCTCTTCGATTTTCCCTACCTTGAATGCCGTCCGGCCGTGGAAGCGATGCTGATGCACATTGGGGCCGACCGTTTATTGTGGGGCACCGACATGCCCTTCCAAAACCGATTCTGCACCTACCGGCAGTCGCGTCAGTTCCTCGAAAAATACTGCGGAGACCTGCTCTCGGCGGATGACTTGCGAAAACTCATGGGCGGGACAGCCGCGGGTATCCTGCGCATTTAGCTTAACTCTCGATATGAGACCACTCCGCAAACCGGTCGATCGGGATGCACCTCGGATCCACGGAGAATGCTGGGATCGATCTAGAAATATGAATTCGAGACGAACTGTGATCCGAAAGAAGAACCGAACTACACACAATTTTTCTCCACGCTCTCCCCGACTTTGCGGTGAACGTTTGTTTCGCGGGGAGGCGGCCTAGGGCTCGAGCCAGAAAGAATAAAGATCCGCGTCCGTGAGATGAAATCGAATCCTGACTTTTTGCGATCCGAGCTCTTTGAGAGTCCGGCCCTTCCAGCGCAACTCGGCGCGCGGAGTGTCGCCGGTCACGATCGCGCAGTCGTCCACACCCCAACCAGGCAATGCCGCGCGGCCCTGCGAGTCGGTGATTTCCGCGCGAACCCGCCCGGTCGCCTGCGCGTTGATATAGAGCTTGCCGCCCTCGATTTGTATCGGGCGCGTGTCGACAAAGCCGCTTTCGGCCCCGGCTCGCAGCGAGACAAAGCCATCGCGGCGCAGTTTCGCCAGATTAATCCCGCCATGATAAGCGCCGCGCTTCTCCTTCGACGCGGGACGAAAACGCACGTCGATGCCGGTATAGTAGAACCAAAGCTCGTCGCCTTTGAGGATGGGCTGGGCGGCCGCCAGGACCTGGCCCGTGTCCGTGTTGTTCGCGCCCATCTCGGCCACGGGAATGAAGTGCAGTCGATCGCCCACGCGAGTCCAGGCGCGCAGGTCGCGGCTGCAGGTCAGTTTCACGGAGTTGGTGCCATCCTGGTTGCCGATGGGCAGCGGGACGCGGCCGCTCGATTCAAAATAGGTCGGCATGCCGATATAGAGACCCTCGTAGACGAAAATCGGCATGTTATAGATCTCGGTATTGTACTCGGTCGGCGTGTCGATCGTCGGCCGCCACATGCGGGGATTGGCCTCGATCTCGCGGATGTGACGCTCGCCTAACTTTTGGTCGATTAGGTCGGCGTGGTAGATCAACGCGGGGTCGGTCCAGGTCTCGAAATCTTTACTTAAAGAGAGAAAGACGGAACGGCCGAACGGACCGTTATGCTTCACGGTGAGGAGATACTGTCGTTGCACACTGTCCCAGGTGAGATGGGAGGTATCCTGACTCGGGATCGGCGGAGTGTTGGTCAACGTGAAGACGTAGCCGTCTGCGGAAACGAGGGGCCGACGATGGCCGGGGCCGGTCAGCGCTTTGTAGCGCTTGTTTGGCGGTGCGGTGTGATCGATCAGCACATTTTGCACGAAGGCGTCGGGCGCGCCTTTGACCATGACAAGATTGTTGTTTCGGTTGCCGTTTCGTTCGACCAGCCCGAGCCTTGGTTTCTCCCAGGTGAGCCCGTCTTTGGATCGCGCGAAACCGCAACCGCTTTCCTCCTTTTCACCTGAGGTCCAGTACCAAGCCTTCCACACTTGCTCGATCTCGTCCCAAGAGGGTGCGCTGGGCATTTCGATGAACGTGCCGTCGATATCCGGTTCCGGGCGAATCACGGGATTGCCTTCGTATTTCTTCGGTTGGTGAATGACGCGCGTTACATTGTAGATGTCTCCGACGATGAAATCGTCGAGAAACAACTGGCGATTTCCCGGGCGAAGCACCGACCCGGGAACTTCCCAAGCTTGGGCGGGTGCGCAGGCGAAAACCAGAGCAATGAGCGGGATGTACTTTTGCAGTCGATTCATTTTCGTGGAGTCGGTGGTTGAGACGCGTCGGGAATCAGCCGACGCGTAGAGGAGCAAGCTTGAGCAGGCGCCGGGAGTTTCCGTGGAGAATCTTGCGTTCGATGTCCTTGCTTGGGGCCAGGCGCCGGATGGCGGCGATCGTCCGCGCGCCCGTACAAAGTGGCGCGCGGCCTACTCCGTCATCGCAGTCGCTGCCGAAAACGAGTTGGTCCTGATGCCGGCGCATGAATTCACGGTAGTGCGCCTCGTCGCGGATGATGGCTCGATAACCGGTCTCGGCAGAAAGGTCGGCGAAGCAATTTGGATAGTCTCTGAGATAGCGGTCAGTGAGGCCACCGGCGTTGACCGGACCCCTCGGCGAATCGATTCCTTCGACGTAGTCTTTGCCGATATTGGCCCACCACGCGCCGGAATGTCCGATAAAATTGACCGTTGGAAATCGCTCGAGCATGCGATGAAATCGTTCGAACCGCCGATTGTACAGCCCGTGGGAAAAATGTAGCAGAATGGGCACGTCGAATTCCCGCGCTACTTCGGCGACCATGACCATCTCGGGAGAATCGCAATCGACTCGGAATTTTTGCTCGCCGATTCCGATCGCGCCTTTTCGGAGCTGCCGCTCGAGACTCTGGCGCGCGTCAGCGAGTGTAGGGACCTCATTTGCAAAGAAAACGAATTTCATCGGAAAGGCGCGGCTCAACGCCAGCACCGCTTCGTGTTCGCCCGATCCGCCGGGGTGATCGGGGCCGCGATCTCCCGACGGCATCAGGACTGTTGTCGTCACTCCCATCGCGGCCTGGTGCGCGATCAGAACATCGTTCGTACGGCCAGCGTAGCTTAAATGTTGATGAATATCGACAATAGGCTCGACGGAATCGGTGCCCGTTGCCGCCGCAGCAGTCTGCGAAATCCCCCCATAACCCAAAACCAAGACGGAACGACGAAGAAACTCTCTTCGGGAATGCATCACAAAAGCGGCAAAACAATCGGTAATTAAATTAGACGTTTCGAAGATGTAACTCATTATCTTGTATCTGCATGTATGCCGTCAAGTACATCTGGTTTTTGAGAGCATAACTGACTGACCAAGAGGATTGTGCGGTATATTGCGTTCGATTGAATGCTATCGAGTGCAAATTCCAACAAAGTTGCTTGCAAGTGGCGGTCGCGATGGTAATCAGAGAATCCACTTTATGAATTTTCGCGTAGTCGTGGAGGGTTTTGTTTCGCAACGGCCGAAAGGCACGGCAACCAGCGCTGCCGCTGGGGCGCGAACGGTGCTAACGCGGGGGGGGGAGCTGTTGTGTAGTTTTATGGTGCAGTCGGGGCTTGGCATAAACGACTTTCAGCCGCTCCTCGCGCGTTCGAACGATGGCGGGGTGACGTGGGGCGAAGCCACTACGATTTGGCCCGAGTTGTTGAGCACCTATTCGATATTTGGATCCATCAGCAGCGACGCGGACGGCACGATCTATTTCTACGGTTCCCGCACCGCGATCGAGGTAAAGGGAGAGCCCTTCTGGTCGCAGGCTACGCAGGGGCTGAAACAAAATGAATTGGTCTGGTGCCGATCCCGCGACGAGGGACGCACGTGGAGCGCGTTTTCGACTATTCCAATGCCCATACCCGGAAGCGCGGAAGCGCCTGGCCCGTTGTGCGCCACGCGTAATGGATCTTGGGTGGTTTGCTACGCGCCCTACAACACGTTTGACCCGAACTTGCCGGTAGCGCAGAATCAGGTGATGTCGCTCATGAGTTGCGACAAGGGGGCGACATGGTCTTCGCGGCCCATGCTACAATTTCCTCATTCGAATTCCGTTGGTGCGGAAGCGTGGGTCATCGAACTCTCGGACGGCCGCCTGCTGGGCACGGGCTGGCATATTCATCCCGGCACGGTTGAAGCAAACGCGTACGCGATTTCGGACGATGGCGGAGCCTCGTGGGGTCCGACGCTGGCGACTGGCACGCTCGGACAATCCACCGCCCTGGCGCCCTTGCCGGACAAGCGCGCGCTTTTCATATATAACCAACGTAGCCAAGGAAGAATTGGGGTTTGGCTGGCCGTGGCGCGTCCCACCGAGAAGGAATTCGGTATAGAATTGAACGATTGCGTCTGGGCGGCGGAGGTGGCGACTCAGAGCAACACGTCGGGGCAACATTCTGACTGGACCGATTTCGCATTTGGAGAACCAAGTGTCAGGCCCATGCCGGATGGCACCTTCTTTATCGCGTTTTGGTGCATGCAATCTTCCGGTTATAGTATCCGCTATGTGAAACTCGTCATCGATAGATGAACACGATTGCCTTCTCCCATGGAC